>Ga0209555_10000178_pt1 | contig 55281 bp, 88 predicted proteins | sample SaaInl85LU_5_DNA_FD_184643 | JGI IMG/M metagenome (GOLD analysis project Ga0209555, IMG submission 184643) | Marine microbial communities from expanding oxygen minimum zones in the Saanich Inlet - ESP_85LU_5_DNA (SPAdes) (version 2) | ecosystem: Environmental > Aquatic > Marine > Intertidal...
CTGGGCATGATATGCATCGGCGGCATGGTCACAGTGCAAGCGGCATTGCTGTCCGACTATCGGAGATAATCCTACGGATTAAAAAAAAGTGTTGACATACTATTTCCAGTGTGTTACTGAAGTAATGATTTTGCAACCAATGGAGTTTGATATGAGCAAGATTTACGAAGTAAAAGACCTGTCTGAAGCCTATGGCGGTGAGTCCACATATGGTATCGAAGATACCCTTGAAGGTGTGGTTGTGTCCGTCTGGGATTGCCATGAAATGGCACAAGATATTGCTAATGAGCTTGAATGGTCACATCACTAAGCGTAGCTTAACACAGGAGAAAACTGCTATGAATTTTCAATTCAAAAAACTTGCCAAGGGCTTCCGCATCATAACACACAATGGCAAGCCTATCGGCACATTGGAATTTGCTAAAGGCAAATGGATTGCCCTATCAGGTGTCAACCCTGAGTATCGTAGATACTTTAAGTCGGTATCCCATGCCAAGCAATTCTGTAAAGCTGACCCTAAGTTTTACTTAGGAATTGGTGCTTAACTCTTAACCCTTAGGCGTAACACTATATACTGAATATTTGTGAAGTATATAGATGTTACCCTTAGAAAGGATTTGACAATGCCTAATTACAAATTACTATCCGTTGGCAATAATGCCAAGACTGTTAAAGGTGACGGGTCAGAGTATCTGACTGCTATCCTATACCTTGCTCCTGCTGACAATGTTGATGGAATCAATGTTTGTGCTATGGCTGAGACTGCTGGCTGTAAAACAGCTTGTCTATACACTGCTGGGCGTGGCAAGATGAACTCTGTTCAAGCTGGTCGTATTCGTAAGACCCTGCTGTGGCGTGATGACCGCCAGAAGTTTCTTGAAACTTTACGGACTGACATTGCCAAGTTCACAAGGTATTGTGAGAAGCGTGGTATCCAGCCAGTCGTAAGACTGAATGGCACAAGTGATATTATGTGGGAAAACTATCTGGATATGGAAACGGAGTTTCCGACTGTTCAATTCTACGACTACACCAAGATTGTGAAGCGTGTCTATAAGACATTGCCTAGTAACTATCACCTTACACTGTCTTACAGTGAAGCCAATTCTGAGTATGCTTGGCAGGTTATTGATGCACACAAAGCCACTGGTGCTAACATGGCTGTGGTGTTCCGCAATCCTACAACCAAACACCCGTTGCCTATCGACTCAGCTACGCTGAATGGTGACAAGGACGACTTGCGCTTCCTAGACCCGAAGGGTTATGTCGTTGCCTTGTATGCTAAAGGTGACGCCAAGAAAGACAACACTGGATTTGTAATTGGCTAATATGTAGATGTGTTTTACTAACCTTGAGCATTTGTGAAAGGTTAGATAAAACTCACTACAGATTAGATAAGACTTGGATTTGTCTCTAAACAGTCCACACTTTAACGCAACTAACTATGGAGATTTTGATATGCGTATTTCACCACTTAACGACAACACAGTTGGCTTCCGCTTTAACATTGCTGGTATTCAAGGCTTGTATCGTAAGCGAATAGCTATCCGCCGATTTGGTGTGAAGCGTGGGGCAAGTATGACTGGCTTCCACTTTGGCAAGCGTAGCTTGTATATTGAGGGCGGTAAGCGTGAACGTGAATTGCACAACCTAGCTGGATAATTGTGCTTGTGGGTCGGGGTGGTATGTGTTATGCTGTCCCGACTAACTGGCTCAATTACATTGAAATGGAGATTTGCAATGAGTTTAGAAGCGGCATATGAGGCACAGCTAGAAGATGAAATGAATTGGCTTGTTGCCTATGTTGATGGTGTCTTTAATATCCTAAAGGATAGGGTAGAAAAGTTTGACAATTTACCTGACAGACAAAATGCTTATGAAGCAAAACACAAGGCGGAGATGTTGGTAGAAGAATTAAATGAATACATTTACTGGCTAGAAACTATGGAGGTTTAACATGCTAATGAGCGAAGATGACTGGCACGACTATGGTGCTGAAATGGCTTACGAAAACCGCAGGGAACATGCAATGGATGTGTATGACAACCTGATGCGGGTGACTGATGCAGATATGTTCTGGCAAGAGGGCGATAGGATTAAGTATGACTGTCCTGATTGGGGATATAGCTATCTGACACAAGAAGACATTGAAGAAGTAGCGAAACTATCTAGGTTTGAACCATACTATGTATGGGAATTGATTGAAGAATTTTTGATAACATAAGAGGAATTTATTATGCAAAACCAGAACATTAAGTTGATATTAACAAACCGATACAGCCTGTCTATATCACAAGGTATTGCAACCAGCCATGTTACAGACTATGTAGAAGTGGCATTATATGACTACAAAAGAAAGTCCCTTGTATCACCTGTCGAGTGGTGTATGCCCTACTATTCAGGCGAAAATGGAGATGATGTGATTTGTGGGTGTGATGCCCACGAGCTTCTAGATTTATTACAACAAGCAAAAGAATGGGTGATGCTGAAGGGAGATGAATATGTCTAACAATTACACTGTAACTGTGTCGGCTGAAGCCTTGTGTGAGTTACTGCTTGCGGCATACGCAGAAATTGACTATGATACAAAACCATACACAAGCAAGCTGATTGAAGAAGCGCAGGAACAAGCCCGTGAACTATTGTATAGTTGCGGCTATTGGAATAAATATAACGAAGGAATGGATATTAAATGATGCAAGCAATACTGATTGACCCGTTCACCCAAACGATTGAAGCGGTGGACTACTCTGGCGACTACAAAGATATTTATTCTTTGCTGGAGTGTGACTTATTTACAACAGTCTATAGGGTTGTAGTTACAGCAATGGCGGACACTCTCTATGTGGACGATGAAGGACTGTATGTAGAAGACCAGAAATTTTTCAAACTCAAAGGCTATCCACAGCCCCTCGCTGGTCGGGGGTTGGTGCTAGGTAGCACAGACGATGGTGACTCTACTGATTGTGTGTCCACAGTTGAGGATATACAGGATATTGTGGAGTGGTGTGCCGATGGCATGACTGTCGAACCACGCTTTGAGGTCATTGGCTTTGATGACTTTGAAGACTTACTAAATAAACTTGACTCATAGAGTAGGATATGATATGACTATTATTAAATTATGGCTTGGTGCTGTTATTGTATATTGTGCAATTAAAATGAAGGAAGAATGGGAGCGTAAAAATGTATAATATATATGTATCAAATGCAGTAGGTGAATATACCTATTACTTCGAGACTTGGCGTGAAGTCGAGGCTTTCGAGACTGCGCTTGACGAGTTATGCACTGGCGTAGCTTGGGAAACTGAATGGGTAGAATTGGAGAAATCAAATGCCTAATGACTGTCTTAATCACCTAACTATTACATCAAAAAATAAAGGTTTCTTACAGCGTCTGATGACCTGTCTGAAGCAGGACGATGAACCAGCCTTCTTGGAGGTATTGTGTCCATACACAGATGAAACCAGCTATGGCTGGGATTATAATTGGTGTGTGAATAACTGGGGAACTAAGTGGGACATCTATGATGTTGCCCATGCTTCACTAGATGGTGACACATTACATCTAACATTCAGCACTGCGTGGTCACCACCTGTATCTGCATTACAAGCAGGCATGGATAAATACGACTATGATTTTGAGTTGTATTTTCAAGAAGATGGCATGTGTTTTGCAGGTTATGCATCAGGTGATGATTATCAATCGTGGGATACATTTATGGACGAACACCCAGAGGATTACATACCAGAGCATGTGCTAGATAACCTGCCTTGGATTGTGCAAGACTGGGAAGACTGGCAGGAAGAACGGGAGTTAGAAGATGCCTAATGACTTGATTAAAAAAGCCACACAGATGGCGCAAGAGATTGTTGATAAGAACTATTGGGACGGAGAAGATGATTGGTTTCCTGTGGACGAATACCACGACATCAACATCTACAGAGACATGGACAATCGTGTTCGTGTCTCTATGTTCCCTGTGTCTGTCAATGGTAACACCACCTTAGAGATGTGGACTGACATTGACATTGTAACTGATGAGGACTATTATCATGGGTAAGAAATACCTAGCCAAAGGCACAATGGAAGTTGATATGTATGTAGAGTTTGATGCTGACAACATACCAGCAGGTATGGATAAGTTTGAGTATGCTCGACATCTTGCTGACCTTGGACAGTGGAAGAATGAAGAACCCTACAGTGGTGACTTTCGTGTGTATGAGGTTGACTTAATTGAGTAGATGTGTTAATGTCTGTGAGTTGGGTGACGACCTTGTGTGTATTGGTTGTCACCGAACCATAGAAGAAATTATTGAAGCAGGAGAAAATGTAATGAAGAAAGATTTTGTATTGCAGACAGCGATGGACGCTGTGATAGCAAGAGGGCAGGACTACGGGACTGTTCTTGAAAACCACCAGCGTATCGCAAGCCTATGGTCTGTGATACTAGACAAAGAGGTGACACCTACGGAAGCAATCCTGTGTATGACTGCACTAAAGATTGCTCGCCTTATGGAGACACCTGACCACGAGGACAGCTGGATTGACATTGCAGGTTATGCCGCCTGTGGTGGACAAATGATTGATGACCAACTAGAACTGGATTTGAAATGACTTTAAAAGAATTTTACGAATGGCTGAACACCTGCCCACACTGGGACTGGGAAGTAACAGAAGTTATGGAGGGTGTGAGGTATGTTAGATTTACTGTAGAAGATACGGAGCATGAAGATGACTGAAAGAAAAACTAATGCTGTGTTCTCTGACTTCGATGTAGAACTACTGTCCAAACTATTGGGTGGTGCTATACATGACAAGTTAGCAGATACTAAACTGACTGATGAAGAAAGACGCAAAGCCGCCTTACTCTATCACCGATTGAAAAGGATTGAGAAATGACTGAACTACCTAACGCAATCAGTTACACTGAGATTGTAATCATGCTTGGTGTATGGCTTAACGCATTGATTAACTTATATAATTTTGTAAAAAGGAAGTAGCCGATGGCTGACAAATTAAAACTACAGAGATACTCAATTAACTTTGTTATTGATTTCCATGACGAAGATGTTAAGAACGTGGGGCAGTTGCCTTGGTTCTTGATGTTGGGTGATGCACCTATTCCAATAGAGTGGTTGGAGTATGTAGCAGTGCGACAACTCGAAGGTGACGAAGGCAGTCTGAAAGACATTATGCCTGACGATGCCTACAATGTGGTTGACCTGACATACGAAACACAGATGGAGGAGAAAGACCTTGCCGCATTAGAGCGTAGGTCTAACTTCAAACTGGTCGTGGACAATGGCGATGTAAAGCTGGAGCAGAGCGATGACCAAGAGAAACCCGATGGCGAAAGCCCTGAAGGATAGAAGGTATGCCCCGAAAAAAGTCAAGCCCCGTAAGGGCAAAGGCAGTTACAAAAGAAAAGACCCACCAGTATCGGATAGAGATGTGGATTGATGTGCCTATGAAAGACACACCACATCCTGTCCACTGGAACTGGAAAGAAATTACTGGTATAGATTTTGTTAAACAAACAATCGAAAAGATACCAACATCAGAAAGGATTACGAAGGATGGCTAGTAAGCACAGAGGTATGTTCAAGGAATGGTATGGTGACAATGTGTTATCACACTGGAAGAAAACTAAAGTATCGGAGAATAAATATGTCTACGAAAAAACCAAAACTATTAGAGCAACAAGCCAAGACAGACTTGGAAGAGAGTGGGAGCATGAGTTTATTTGGAACTCTTGAAGTTGTTAATGTTCAGGATTACGATGATGGTTCAGCCATGCTGACACTATCAATGGACGAGAACGTCAAGAATAAATTAGCTAGTATAGCTATAGAACTTTTACTAAAAAAGGAGATTGAAAATGCTGGAAGCACTGATTAAAAAATTAGAAGGAGAGATTGCTGTGGCACAAGCTAACATCAATGTCTACCTCAACAGGTCTGTAGGTATTGGGGAACATCCTGATATTGTGGAAGCAATCGAAACGCAGGTGTGTAAGATTGCAGAAGCAGACGAGAAGATTGAAACTATTAAAAAGTATTTTGACTAATGTTTGCTGAAGCACTTGTATGTCTTGCTATGAATGTATATCATGAGGCAAGGAATCAACCTAGCGTAGGTCAGCTGGCTGTCGCACAGGTTGTAATGAACAGAGTAGTTGATGACCGCTTCCCTGATAATGTCTGTGACGTTGTGCATCAGGGACGACACTGGATGGACAACCCTGTCCGTGACCGATGTCAATTCAGTTGGTATTGTGATGGTAAGAGTGACAAGCCTGAAGATGAAAGAGCGTGGGAGTATTCTCTAGGTATAGCTGAGATTGTCCTGCGAGGTCATACAGAGGGGTTCTTGGATGGTGCTACACATTACCATGCTACAGAGGTAACACCCTCGTGGGCTTCGCATAAGCGTTATGTAGTGCGTATCAACGACCACGTATTTTACAGATGGGATTAAATACCATGCCTATTTATTATACTGTATATAAGACTACCAATCTTGTGAATGACGAGTTCTATATTGGTTATCACAAAACAACTTTTCCTCTTGATGATTATCTTGGTTCAGGTAAGTTATTGAAAGAGGCTATCATAAAATATGGACGCAATGCTTTCAGTAAAAGTATTTTGTATATTGCCAATGACTCGGATAAAGCATTTGAGTTTGAGAAAAGATGTATTCAAGATATGAATCCACACTATAACTTGCATGAAGGCGGCAATGGTGGATGGGACTACATCAATAAGAATAATCTTAGAGTTTCTTTTGCCGACTGGAGTGAGGAGTCACAGGAAAGTTATCGAGAGAAACATCGCAGACTAAATGCCAGACCATTCTGTAAGGCTCACTTCAAACAGGTGGGTGTTTTGGGAAGGGCTAAAGTTGCTGAATTATATCCCGAAGGTGTATGGAAAGGAAGAACGCACAAGGAGGAATCGAAACAGAAAATAGGTAGTAAAAACGCAATACATCAAAAAGGAAAAGGTAACTCACAGTATGGAACAATGTGGGTTACTGATGGTGTAACAAGCATGAAAATTAAAAAGGGTTCAAACATTCCAGAAGGATTTAGGAAAGGACGGGTAATGACATGAACATATTTGTATTAGATACCAACCCAATCATAGCGGCAGAGATGCACTGCGATAAACACATACCAAAGATGGTGCTGGAGTTAGCGCAGATGCTAACGACTGCTCATCATGCACACGGCGTAGCCAGAGAAGGTATGTATAAGCAAGCACATCTCAATCATCCATGCACCAAGTGGGTGAGAGAGACAGCCGCTAATTATCTGTGGGCATACCGCCACTTCCATGCACTAGCCAGCGAGTATCGTATTCGCTTTGGTAAGTATCATAAGTCATGGGCAGAGCATGGTGTTCGCCTGATGCGTCCGCCAGAACCACTGCTTCAACAGGGTGGTGAACTCACAGAGTTTGCACAGGCTATGCCTGACGAATATAAATGCGATGATGCTGTGACCGCATACAGAGCATACTACATCAACGACAAAGAATACTTTGCAAAATGGGAGAAAGGAAGAGATGAGCCAGAGTGGTGGAGCAACCGACATGTTCGTTAAGTCAACAGCTATCCTAGTAAGGATTGCACCTGACGATGATAGACCCAGCCGTGCTGTGGTCAAAGGTTTCATTGGCAATGACTTTAAGTCTATCAATGTAAGCAAGGGTGTAGATATGCTTATTGCACATGAGCCAGACTTAACTGCACCTCTGAATGAGGAGGCAACAGATATGCTGAATGACGACTATGAGAACGCAACAAACCTTGTGTATGGTAATGCCATACTGATAGAGGAGAACATCAATGAAAATAATTAGACGTTCTATTTATTCTAATACGTTGAGAGAACGTGAACTAAATGTAACCTATGCACAGATACGTCAGTGGCAGGAAGGTAAGCGACCAGAGGTTGTGTTCACTGAACTGTCACAGGATGAACTAGGTTTCTTAATGTATGGCACATCCCATGCAGAGGAGATTGAGATTGCAGATATGGAAAGGACTTTTATGGATGTCACGATACACTAAAAACATTTGGGAGAAAGATAAGCGAACCCTCTTCCGTGAACTATACCACCAGTATAGAGACGAAGGATATACACACAAAGAAGCGAAGCAGTTAGCAAAGGAAGAGACTGATGATATTCATGGAGACATGATAGAGTTTGCCTTTAGCGTAGCTGATAAGGAATATGATGACTGATGATAAAAATAAATTTCAACTTGACCCCGACAAACGTGAGTGGTACTATGACGGGGACGGACAGAAACGACACAAGCTAACAGAGGAGTTATGGATAGATGAAAGTGACGACAGAACAAAGACGGATACGTAAGAGAGCAATCAAGATGCAGAATACACTTGGTTCTAAACTACCTATGAAGGAAGCAATGCGGAGAGTAAAGAATGAAATATCTGATGATGTATCACAACAAAAAGACAAGTAACATATGCGAGATTGACCAACAACCTAGCAAGAAAGCGGCACGTGAATGGCTGGAGTTGAGAGAAACTCTTGCAAAAGCTATGGACTTTCATCCTGCTTTGTGTAATGATAGGCTGGTCATCAACGATGACAACGAGCCAATCGGAGAGTATTATTTTGTGGAGAGTAGCAAGTGGAACAAATGAAATCAAAACTAATTAAGCACACATCATGTGACAAGTGTGGTTCATCAGACGGTAATGCGCTGTATGAAGACGGGTCATCATGGTGCTTTGTGTGCGAGACATACGACAAACCAAACACAGGAGAGAAAGTTGTGAGTATTCAAACCAACCATCAGGTCAGTAATCGTCCTCTGTCTATGGGACAGACGCAAGCACTACATGACCGCAAGGTATCGGAGGCAACCTGTCGTTTCTATGGCGTGACTGTAGACAACGGCAAGCAAATCTATCCATACCACAATCAATCTGGTCAGCAGGTAGCCAACAAGGTGCGGCATCCAGACAAAGACTTCCACGCCGAAGGTGCTATGTCACAAGCTTCTTTGTTTGGTCAGCACCTATTTCAACAGGGTGGTAAGTATCTTACAATCACTGAGGGTGAGGTCGATGCCCTGTCTGCCTACGAGATGATGGGTAGCAAGTGGGCTGTTGTGTCCGTCCGTAATGGCGCACAGTCAGCAGTCCGTGACATCAAAGAACAGTTTGAATACTGCAACCAGTATGAGAACATCGTATTGTGTTTCGACAATGACGAGCATGGACGTAAGGCATCTGAAGCTGTGGCACAAATCTTTGAGCCTAACAAGTGTAAGATTATGAGCATGAAGCTGAAGGATGCCAACGAATACATCAAGGCAAACAAGCGTGAAGAGTTTAACAAACTGTTCTGGGAAGCACGTCCTTACACACCAGCAGGTATTATTAACCTAAAGAATTATGAAGGACTATATGATAAGGATAATAAAGAGACTGTTAAATATCCTTACAATGGTTTGAATGAGATGTTGTATGGTATGAGAACAGGTGAGTTAGTTACCTTTACTGCTGGCACAGGTGCTGGTAAGTCAAGCATCATCCGTGAGTTGGAACATCACCTACTGAACAATACCGACAGCAACATCGGCATCATCAGTCTTGAAGAGAATGTCAAGCAGACTATCTTCCATCTGATGTCAGTCGAGGCAAGCAAGCGTCTGTATATTGAGGAGGTGCGTGACACTATCTCACAGGAACAACTTGCCCAATACGAACAGGCGACAGTAGGCACTGGTCGTGTGTTTGCCTTTGACCACTTCGGTTCTATCCAGACGGATGAGATACTGGCTCGTGTTCGATACATGATTAAGGCATTGGACTGCCGCTACATTATCATTGACCACCTGTCCATCCTTGTATCAGGTCTTGATGGTGATGACGAACGCCGTAACATCGACAAGATGATGACTGCCCTGCGTTCACTGGTTGAAGAGACACAGTGCTGTATGCTTCTTGTGTCCCACCTACGCCGTGCCAATGGTGACAAGGGACAGGAGCAAGGTGTGCAGATTAGTCTGTCCATGCTACGTGGCTCACACAGTATCGCACAGTTGAGTGATGCAGTGATTGCTATGGAGCGTGACCAACAAGCCAGCGACCCTATCGTTGCTAACACCACCACTGTGCGTGTCCTGAAGAACCGCTATGCAGGTGAGACAGGAGTGGGTGCATACCTGCTGTATGACAGAGAGACTGGACGTATGCAGGAGATTGATGACCCCAACGCAGAAGACTTTGACGAACTACCAGACGGAGGATATGGACTATGACAAAACTTAAACCAATCGTGGGTTCGGTGAACATCCCATTTAGTCGTCAGCGTTACGACAAATCAGACGCACCTGCAAAAGATTGCATAGTAAATTACCTGCGACTATGCGGTCACGAAATAGTTGACACCGATGAAGACTTTTCTGTTGACATCAAGAGTGAAGTGGGCTATACTAAGTTCTACTCTGAGGCGGAGATAAAGTATGGATGGAAGGGTGACTGGAATCCTAATTGGAAAGAGATACGGATACCCTACCGCAAACATAAACTTATCAATGCTGTTGGCGACAAAGGTGTACTACACTTCTACGTCATACGTCCTGACCTACAACAAGCATGGCGTATTACTGGTGAGACACTAGCCAAGTCAGAGGTAAGGGAAGCAAAAGGTGGACAGATAATGAAAGGCGAGATGTTCTTTCATGTACCATATGAGGAAGCGGAGTTAATTAAATTATGAAAAGACTTGTAGTTGACATCGAGACAGATAGCCTAGACGCAAAAGAAATCTATTGTGTCGTAGCAAAAGACATTGATGAAGACCGCATCTATACCTTTACTCCTACCAACATGCAGCATTGCAAACCTATCATAGATAATGCTGACATTATTATTATGCACAATGGTGTGTCCTTTGATGCACCTGTGTTGAAGAGATTACTTGGTTGCGACATCCCACTCTCCAAGATACGGGACACTCTCCTTCTGTCGCAGATGGCTGACCCTATGCGAGATGGTGGACATTCACTGGACGCATGGGGAAAGTCACTGGGCTTCAAGAAGATTGAGTTCAACGACTTCAGTGGCTACTCTGATGAGATGCTGAAGTATTGTATCCGTGACGTGGATTTGACAGCCAAAGTATATCAAACCCTTGTCCCTATGCTGAAGTCATTCAGCCCTCGTTCTATTAAACTGGAGCATCAGGTACGTGCTATCATTGACAAGCAAGAGCAGAACGGGTTCAAACTAGACGAACCAAAAGCCATGCAGTTACTTGCTAGACTTACTGATGAATCAGAACAAATCAAGGAGGAGTTACAAGAAGTCTTCAAGCCTATCGTAGAGGTACGCTTCTCTGAGAAGACAGGTAAGAGACTGAAGGACAAGGTGACTGTGTTCAATCCAGGTTCACGCAAACAGATTGCAGAACGTCTTATGGATTTGGGATGGAAGCCTGACCGCTTCACCGAAACAGGACAGCCAATCGTAGCTGAAGAAGTATTGTCCACACTAGACATACCAGAGGCACAACTCATTGCCAAGTATCTCCTGCTGGAGAAACGTGCATCACAAATCAAGTCGTGGTTAGAACACGTACAAGATGATGGTAAGGTGCATGGTAAGGTGTTGACATTGAGAACTATCTCTGGTAGAATGGCTCACACATCACCCAACATGGCACAGATACCTGCTGTGTACTCACCCTACGGTAAGGAATGCAGAGAGGTATGGACTGTTGATGAGGGTAATGTGTTACTAGGTAGTGATGCGAGTTCATTAGAGTTGCGTATGCTTGCACACTACATGAATGACCCAGACTTCACTCGTGAGGTTGTGGACGGAGACGTACACACAGCTAACCAGAAAGCTGCTGGACTACCTACCCGTGATAATGCAAAGACATTTATCTATGCGTTCATCTACGGGGCAGGTGCTGCAAAGATAGGACAGATTGTTGATGGCTCTGCCAGAGATGGACAGCAACTAATCAATAACTTCTTATCTAACATGCCAGCCTTGAAAGCACTACGACACAAAGTCGATAAGCTTGCAGGGCGTGGTTATCTAAAAGGTTTGGATGGTCGTATCCTAAAGGTACGCTCTGCCCATGCCGCCATGAACTTACTACTACAAGGTGCTGGTGCTATTGTGTGTAAGGAGTGGTTAAAGTTTATAACGCTGGAAGCATCACGTAGAAAGCTAGACTATAAACTTGTTGCGAGTATCCATGACGAATACCAATTTGAGGTACGTAAGGAACACGCAGAAGAACTTGGTAAGGTGACTGGACTAGCCATGAAACTTACCGAACAATCCCTGAAGGTACGCTGTCCTTTGGATAGTGAGTACAAGCTGGGAGAAACGTGGGCTGATACTCACTAAAAAAAAGTTGTTGACATTTGTTTTTATATGTCATATACTATACGAGTTGCTGCAAGAGGTAGCAATTTTTTGAAGCCAAAACGAAAACCATATTTGAAAGGTAAATTAATATGACTGTTATTACTGGAAAAGCATACTGGGCGCACGTCCAACAACCAAACACAACTTACGAACCAGAGTGGTCAATCGACATCTGTGTTGACGACACCAACCGTGAAGCTATCACACGTGATGGTCTCCCTATTAAGAACAAGGGTGACGAGCGTGGTGACTTTGTTCACATCCGTCAGAAAGTAAAACGCCGTGATGGTACAGACAATGACTCACCAGTTATTGTGGATGCTAAGAAGAACGTGACACGTGAGTTGATTGGTAATGGCAGTACAGTAAATGTGATGTACACACCCTTTGAGTGGGAGATGAACGGCAAGTCTGGCGTATCACCCATCCTGAAGAAAATCCAAATCGTTGACCTCGTATCATATGGTGCGAAGGAAGACTTTGACACAGTAGATGGTGGCTTCGAGACCACAGCTACTGAAGGCATGCCAAGTGACGAAGTACCCTTCTAAACTATAGGCAGATTGGGAGATGACATCGAGTTATTGGTCATCGAAGATAGCTGCGTGGAAGGGGACGCTATCACTTTTATCAGGAGATTATTATGTCAATGTATTCATCAGGTATCGCTGAACTATTTGCAGTAGGTGTTACCTCTTTTTTATTAGGCTACGGATTCCCACGTGCAGAGTGGTTGAAGATGTGGCAAGAGCGTCTACTTAAATGGGCGCATGATTATTTTGTAAGGGAGAAAAAATAAAATGACCAAGACAAGAGTAGTAAAAGATGTGGACTATGTGACCATCAACTTTGCAGACAACGGATATATCTTAGAATATTCAGGACAGGACGGAAACGCTGACTATGCTAACGCAAAGATTCTCGTATCCAAATTTGAGGAACTTGTAGAGGCACTTAAAGTTGCCGACAAAGCAAGCAGTTACAAGGTATAGTAAAATGTATTTACCAAACAACCTACCCAACATTGCATTCCATACACGTGTTCGTGATGAGAGTGTAGGCGGAGACAATCCGTATCGCTGGCAGGACGTAACAACAAAAGACCTGTTCGAGGGTAAGCGGTGTGTGTTGTTTGCGCTTCCAGGTGCGTTCACACCTACGTGTTCCACCTTCCAACTACCTGACTTCGAGAAACTGTATGACGACTTCAAGGCACAGGGCATAGACGAAATCTATTGTCTGTCTGTTAATGATTCATTCGTGATGAACAAGTGGGCGCAAGACCAAGGACTGAAGAACGTCAAGGTTATCCCTGATGGTTCAGGTAGATTTACACAACGTATGAACATGCTAGTGTTCAAAGACAATCTAGGCTTCGGTGCTAGGTCATGGCGGTACGCTGTCATTACTGATGGCATGAAGATTGAACAAGGTTTTATTGAAGAAGGCTGGGGACACAATGTAGAAGACGACCCGTATGGTGAGTCATCCCCACAAAACATTCTTAAATATCTGAAAGGCTAACATGAGTAAAAGTATTCACACCCTTATCCCTGACATCTATGCTATGCTAGAGCAGGGAGTAGACGTAGAACAATCTGACATGCAGGAGTGGCTAGACGACTTTGCATCACAGGTGCGTGAGGCTGCGGCTATAGTACTTCAGGAGGGTCAGCGTAATGGTAAGACGAACTTACGCCTATCTCAAATCGGTAAGCCAGACCGTCAAATCTGGTATGGAGTCAAGGGTGTGGAGGGAGAGCCTCTTAACGGACAGACCAAGATTAAGTTCGCAATGGGTCATCTGTTGGAGGCTCTTCTTATCCTATTCACAAAGGCGGCTGGACACACAGTAGAAGGCGAGCAAGGGGAAGTCGAGGTAGAAGGAGTGCTTGGTCATCAGGACTGCATCATTGATGGTATGCTGACTGACATCAAGTCTGCCTCGTCCTATGCCTTCAAGAAGTTTAAGGAAGATAGACTGGCAGAGGATGACCCCTTTGGTTACATCTCACAGATTAGTGCGTATGCTACCAAGCGTGGTGATAAGGAAGCTGCCTTCTTCGCTATCGACAAGAACAGTGGCGAGCTTGCTTTGAATGTGATACACGACATGGTTATGATTGATGCCAGTGAACGTATCAACTACCTGAAGAAGGTGACAGCATCAGACACAGCACCACCTCGCTGCTACAATGACGTACCAGACGGTGCATCAGGTAATCGTAAGCTGGCTATTGGCTGTGTGTTCTGTGGCTACAAGACGAAATGCTGGGACAACCTACGTGCCTTCAAGTATTCTAATGGCTTACGATACCTGACAAAGGTAGCACGTGAACCAGACGTAGAAGAGGTGAAGATTGAAAGTTAGAAAAGGTAAGGCTGTATCGGTTGCTTTGTATGGTGACATTGATACAGTCAAGCCAGTTAAAGAAGTGTTAACTATAGAAGCAGCAGATGGCGGCATACTTATTAAGACTAATCAGCCTGTGTTTATAGGTAAGAACAAAATAAAGAATGTCATAGATTATTTAGAAAGGTTTAAGAATGAAACTGGCTGAACTAACAAACGAAAAGTGGAAAGCTAAGTACACAGAGGTACATTCCCGTGAGAATCCACAGATGATTGGTAACATGGTTATGCTACACATCTGGGACATCCAAGAGTTATGCCATAAGCATAAGCCAGAATTAGTTATGGACTACGGATGCGGCAAGGGCTTTGCCTATCATGGGAAGAAGGTACATAAGATGTGGGAGACAGAGATGTTCTTGTACGACATCGGCATCCCTAAATACAGACGACTACCAACAGAAGAAGAAGCAGAGAAGATTGGCGGCATCATCTCTTGTGACGTGTTGGAACATATACCAGAAGAATTTATTGAGGCTACCTTTGAATACTGGTACAGCCTCAAACCAAAGTTTGTGTATGCTACTATTGCACAATACCCTGCTGTCAAGAAGTTAGACGATGGCTCTAATGCACATTGTACTATCAAGCCAGCAAGCTGGTGGGAGGAGCGGCTCTATAAATATATGAATTGTGATACAACTATTCTGTACTATCCTACAGGAAATCACTACATAAAAAATAATTATATAATCAGGAGCGCAAATGAAAAAGAAAGTAAAGAAGAAACACAGGTATAAATCAGAGGCAGAATATCAAACATCAATCCAACTTAATAACCACAAGATAAAGTTTGAGTATGAGACGTTCAAGATTCCATACGAGTGGCGTGAAGATAAGAACTACATACCAGACTTTATCCTACCCAATGGTGTGATACTTGAAGTGAAGGGTAGGTTCAGGCTGGAAGACAGAAAGAAACATTTGTTCTTACGTAGCCAGCACCCAGAGTACGACATTCGCTTTGTGTTCCAAGCACCGAACAACAAGCTACAACGTGGTGGCAAGATGACTTACGCAGACTGGTGTGACAAGAATGGTTTCTTGTGGTGTAAATTATCTGATGGTGTTCCACAAGAATGGCTTGACAAGTGATATGAAAATTAGTAACATAAGTTTAATAACGGATGAGTTCCGTCCAGAAGAGTCGTCACCAGAGAGGTCACTGTTCTTGTGTGTCATACTACAGGCACTACTGGATGCAACTAAACCAGAATATCCAGGTGAGCCACGCAAGGCAGCATTGGAAAGGGATAGAGCAAAGGCTTGGTTCTTTGCGTCCTTCGGGACAACAGCAGAGGACTTTGAGGAGGTATGTATTAACGCTGGGGTAGACCCCGATTACATGAGGGACTTTGCATTTAAAGTTTTAAAATCAGGAGAAGTTGAATATGTCAGAAAGAGAATTAACGCAGTCCTTGGACATGGTAAATAACCCATCACACTACAACCACAAGGGTGTAGAATGTATTGATGCTATTGAAGCGTCCATGACAGAGGAAGAATTTCAAGGCTACCTCAAAGGTAACTTGATGAAATACACATGGCGATACAAGTACAAGGGCAAGCCTGTGGAAGACTTAAAAAAAGCTGAGTGGTATTTGAAAAAGCTTATTGCTTCCGTTGAGAAGACGTGTTATAATTCGAGTTCTGCTGTCTCGAAAGAGGAGCTAGAACCCCACCAATACGTAGACTTAATGAGAGGAAAAAAAGTAATATGAAAAACAATTACCTACCCACAGATTACCAAACATTTATTGCAACATCACGCTATGCCCGTTGGATTGAAGACGAAGGCAGACGTGAGACTTGGAACGAAACAGTTGCAAGATTTATGAAAAACATCGTAGAGCCTAGCGGCATTGACAGCAAGGACATCAAAGCTATTGAAGAAGCCATCCTCTCATTAGAAGTCATGCCCTCTATGCGAGCCTTGATGACTGCTGGTCCAGCCGCAGAACGTGACAACACTTGTGTGTACAACTGTAGCTACCTGCCTGTTGACCACCCACGTGCCTTTGACGAGGCTATGTTTATCCTGCTGTGTGGTACAGGTGTAGGGTTCTCTGTCGAGCGTCAAGCTATCAGCAAGTTACCAACAGTACCAGAAGACCTACAGGATGTAGAAGACATCATCGTAATACAAGACAGCAAAGAAGGCTGGGCTAAAGGACTACGTAAACTTATCTCATTCTTGTATGCAGGTGAAGTACCGAAGTGGGATGTGTCAAAGATTCGTCCTGCTGGCGCACGTCTGAAAACATTTGGTGGTCGTGCCTCTGGACCTGACCCATTGAATGACCTGTTCAACTTTACTGTTGCCAAGTTCCGTGGAGCAGCTGGTCGTAAGCTGTCCAGCATTGAGTGCCATGACATCATGTGTAAGATTGGCGAGGTTGTAGTTGTTGGTGGTGTAAGACGTAGTGCTATGATTAGCCTGTCCAACCTATCTGATGACCGTATGCGTCACGCCAAGTCAGGTCAGTGGTGGGAGAATGAAGGGCAACGTGCATTGGCTAACAACTCTGTTGCCTACACTGAGAAGCCTGACATGGAAACATTCCTGCGTGAGTGGACTGCTCTCGTAGAATCTAAGTCTGGTGAACGTGGTCTGTTCAGCCGTGATGCGGCAGACAAACACGTGGCACGTAGTGGTCGTAGAGATACTGGTCACGAGTGGGGTACAAATCCATGCAGTGAAATCATCCTACGTCCCTACCAGTTCTGTAACCTGACAGAGGTTGTGGTACGTCCAACTGACACAGAACGTACACTTGCTAAAAAGATTCGGCTTGCTACTATTCTAGGAACAATCCAATCTACATTTACTAACCTACCATACTTGCGTCCTATCTGGCGTAAGAACACAGAAGAAGAAAGGCTGTTGGGTGTAAGCCTAACTGGAATTATGGACAATGAAATCACTAGTAAACCTACTGAGAAAATGCTGGAGAAGCTTCGTGGTATATCTGTACAGACTAACAGGGAGATTGCAGAGCAGCTTGGAATTAATCAATCTGCGTCCATCACCTGCGTCAAGCCTTCTGGTACTGTATCACAGCTTGTTGATAGTGCCAGCGGCATCCATGCTCGCCATAGCGACTACTATATCCGTACTGTACGGGGTGATAACAAAGACCCTCTCACGCAATTCCTAACGGATGCAGGTGTACCAGCCGAGCCTTGTGTAATGAAGCCTGATAGCACAACTGTCTTCAGCTTCCCTACCAAGTCACCTGATGGTGCTGTCACACGTAACGACATGTCAGCTATCGAACAGCTAGAGTTGTGGAAGATGTACGCCCTGAACTGGTGTGAACACAAACCATCTGTCACCATCACTGTCCGTGAGGAAGAGTGGATGAAGGTTGGTGCATGGGTATACGATAACTTCGACATCTGTTCTGGCGTGTCGTTCCTACCACATAGCGACCACACATATGCACAAGCCCCTTATCAGGACTGTGATAAAGAGACATATGAAGAAGCACTATCCAAGATGCCAAAGGCTATTGACTGGACACAGCTTGCCGCTTACGAGGTAGAAGATAACACGGCTGGGTCACAAACTCTTGCCTGTTCTGGAGACTCCTGTGAGATTGTGGACATCAACGCATAAAAAAGTTGTTGACATTGATGTAATAATTTAGTATAATTATAGTGGTAGTAGGCTTGTACCTCCTTTCTTCTCCTCTCTCACTTGCCTACTACCATTTAATTTAACAGGAGTTTATTATGAACGACAACGAACAGTTATTTACATTTAGTTTTACAGAAGAAGAGATGGGTGTCATTATGTATTGTTTGGGTGAAGCCCCTGCACGCATGACCACTGACCTTATTAATCGCATCAACGAAGAAGGCGCAGAGCAAAAAGAAAAGTATGCTGATGCTGAACAATAAGAAACCTACAATCTACATTGGATATGACCCTCGTGACCATCAGGCTTACGAGGTTCTCGTCCATTCAATTCAGAAGTATTGCGACAAGTTTCCTATTGTCCCTTTACTAGAACCTGCGCTACGCCGTGCTGGTTTGTATCGTAGAACGATTGTTGTAGACCAGCGCAATCCCACACAGAAGGTTGACTTCTTTGACCGCCGCCCCTTCAGCACAGACTTTACATTCACACGCTTCCTTGTACCAGCCCTGAACCAGTACTCTGGTCTTGCTTTGTTCATGGATGCAGACATGTTTGTACGTGCAGACATTGAACAGATATTTGATGTGTATGGTACACGTAAGGAATATGCTATCTCCTGTGTCAAGCACGACTACGTACCTACAGCTAAGAAGAAGATGGATGGAGTTGAGCAGACAATCTACCACCGAAAGAACTGGTCTAGCTTTATGCTATTCAACTGTGACCACGAGAAGACCCGTGAACTTACTGTTGATGATGTCAACCTAAAGACAGGTGGCTGGTTACACAAGCTATCATGGCTAATGGATGACGAGATTGGTTCTATTCATGAGGAGTGGAACTGGTTAGATGGACACAGCCCTATGCACACAGAGGCAAAGAACGTACACTTTACTACGGGTGGTCCTTGGTTTGATAACTGGAAACCTAAAAGAAAAATAGATGAGGAGTACGCATTTGAATGGAAACTCTTTCAAGATAAAATATATACAGAACATTTAATGGAGTCACTAGGATAATGTACACATTCGTAACCACATTTAATAAGAAGCACTACGACCTATATGCAAAGCAGATGTTGGAATCTGTTGTTGAAAACTTTGACCCGTCTATGCGGCTGGTCGTATACTATGATGGTTATGGATGTCAGCCTTACGATAAACCAGATGCGCCAGAGGCAGACTTTATTGAGTATCGTAACCTTGACCTACTAAAAGCACGCAATGATTTCATTGAACGCAACAAGGATAAGAATGGTAGCTTTGCTGAAGCACCCTACAACTACAAGATGGATGCTGTTCGCTTCTGTCACAAGGTGTATGCCTATACTGACCTAGCCTATGAACTCATCGACCAAGAATATAATGGCTGGCTTGTATGGCTTGATGCAGATACGCTTGTCAATCAGAAGTTTACAGCAGAAGATGCACAGAAGATTATGCCTGATACAGCAGACGTAGTACACCTTGGTCGTATCGACATTGACTACAGCGAGACAGGCTTTGTTGGTTGGAATATGGCTATGCACAATGCGGTATCATTTATTGTAGATATTCGTGGAGCATACGACACCAATGAAATATTTGGTTATCGTGAGTGGACAGATTCATTTGTATTCGAGAGACTACTTAACATCTATAAAGCACACGGAATGAAAGCATTAAACCTATCAGAAGGTGTGCGTGGTCTAGCCGTGTTCGAGAACTCCATATTGAAAGATTACTTTACACATAACAAAGGTAACTTAAAGTACAACTCACAAGTATCTCCAGACGTACAAGGACCACAAAGATATAAGCAGTTAGCTGACATTGTTCGCCATTACTCTAAAGGATTAGAGACATACTCTATCGTAGAGACAGGTACATGGAATGGTGGTCGTGCTATTGAGATGGCTCTTGCTGCATTTCAGAATGTAGACAAGGTACACTATCGTGGCTTTGATTTGTTTGAGAACGCTACGGAAGAGACGGATAAGGTAGAACTTAATATCAAGAAGCATAATGCAGAAGAAGCTGTAGGTACACGCCTTGCACAGTTTGCTGCAAAGATGCAAGAGGTTGGAAAATTGTTTACCTTTACCTTACATTCTGGTGACACCAAAGATACAATGAAGGGACACAAATACAATGATGTGGATTTGGCTTATATTGATGGTGGTCACTCTTATGACACAGTTCGTAGCGATTGGGACTATCTTTCTAATGTCCCAGTTGTTGTATTTGACGATTATTATTCTTTCCCAGATGGGGATGTACCCGAAGAATACAGAGGAATAATTAAAGTCTTTGAAGATATTAAAGATAAGAACAGATATATCCTACCTTCTGACGACAAGACTGCATTAGGCGGTGTCGTACATCTTGCGGCTGTAGTAGACCCCTCAGTAGGTTCGCTTCCTGACGAACTAATCCGTAGACCTATCGTTGTCAAGCCAAAAGACTGCGTACCTTCTGACTATATCATCAACAACATCAAGACAAACGTAAAGAATATTGAAGACTACTCATGGGTCAAACATTACAAACACACAGACCGACACGTAGCTGTTGTATCTGGGGGTGACATAGACTTCGAGGCGTTTGATAACTTCATACAGGAACATCCTGATGCTCTAGTGTGGTGTGTTAAACACGCATATCCCAAACTAATACAGCACGGAACAATTCCTGATGCCTGTTTAGTACTAGACCCACGCCCCGTAGAAGGCGTAAGTACACACGGCGTTGTACGTAAGAACCTATTCAAGAACATCCAGAAGCAAACCACATTCTACATTGCATCTATGACTGACCCATCTGTTGTTGAATACATCATGAGCAAGACAGATAACATACGTGGCTTCCATGCTTTCACGGGAGGCATCGTAGACCCAGAAGTAAAAAACCGTATGCAAATCCTAAAGGGTATCGGTATTGAAGAAGGTGAGTTGCTTATCTCTGGTGGTACTGGAGCAGCGACTCGCATCATCGGTATGCTGGAGACATTAGGTTATCGTAACCTACATCTCTTTGGCTTTGACTGTAGCATCAACAACCTAACAGACGAGCAGAAAGAAGAGAAGACTGAAGAAGGTCAACCTACATACCTACACGTTGAGACAGGTGGTAAGAAATTCTGGACAACTGGAGAGTTGCTTGCTATGGCACAAGACCTAGAGAAGATGTTTGAGAAAAACAATCTTGAACTTAACATCAGGTTCTACGGTAAAGATAGTCTTGCCTTACAGATATGGGAGCAATCCTACTACAATACTCAGTTTAAAACCTATGAGGAAAGCTTGAATGAATGACCTAAAAGAGAGACAGGAAAAGTTTTGTCAGAACTATGTGTTAAGTCGTAACGCTACAAAGGCTGCGTTAGCTGCTGGATATAGTGAGCGTTCTGCACACAACACTGGCTATCGTCTTCTTCAGGAAGAAAAAATAAAAGACAGGCTAAAAGAATTAGAGGGTGAGATTGTCACAGACATTGACGTTATTGCAGAACTAGAACAGCAATACGAGACAGCAAAGATGAATGGCAATGGGCAGACAGCATTGAAAGCCCTTGAACTACTAGCTCGTGCTAGAGGTAATAATGTAGAAGACGATATGCCTACCGATATGGATAGCCTAGAAGATGCTATCAAAAATAATATGTACATCATCGGCAAAGAAAAGATGTATGAGTTATTTATGGCTACCTTCCCTGAAGACTTTGAGGAAGAAGAGGAAGAAGAACATGTCGAACAATAAGACAGCATTTATAACAGGCATCACGGGACAGGACGGGGGCTATCTAGCAGACCTTTTACTTGATAGAGGGTATGAGGTACATGCACTACGAAGACGTACTGCTGGGGCAAATCTGGGGCGTATAGAGCATATACTAAAACACCCTAACCTACACCTACATTACGGGGATTTGACTGACACTGGCTGTCTGATGAAGTTGTTTGCTACCTACAAGTTTGATGAGGTATACAATCTTGGCGCACAGTCCCATGTTCGTGTATCATTTGACGTACCAGAATACACAGCAGATGTGGACGGACTAGGCACACTACGTTTACTAGAGTGTATCCGTACTCTTGGACTAGAAAGCCACACTAAATTCTATCAGGCATCTACATCAGAACTATATGGTAAGGTACAGGCTACACCACAAGATGAGAACACACCCTTTTACCCACGTTCTCCTTATGGTGTTGCTAAATTGTTCTCCTTCTGGACTGTAAAGAATTACCGTGAGTCCTATGGCATACACGCATCCAATGGTATCTTGTTCAACCACGAATCCCCGTGGCGTGGTAGTGAGTTTGTTACACAGAAGATAGTACAAGGTGCTGTCAATATAGCAAAACAAAAGGAAGATAAGTTAAGTCTTGGTAATCTGGATGCACTACGTGACTGGGGACACGCCAAAGATTATGTCGAAGGTATGTGGCTTATGACACAGCAGGATAAGGGTGACGACTATGTACTAGCTACTGGTGAGATGCACTCTGTCCGTGAGTTAGTAGAGATGTGCTTCAAAGAATGTAATATGTACATCAGATGGGAAGGAGAAGGACAGGACGAAAAAGGATACGACCAACACGACAATCTAGTAGTAGATATTAACCCAGAATTTTATAGACCAGCAGAGGTTGACCTGCTTGTAGGTGACGCTACCAAAGCAAAAGAACTTCTTGGATGGAAACCAAAGTACACATTTGAAACAATGATAAAAGAAATGATAGATGAGTACATAAATAATGATGCAGCTAGATTGTAATAACAAACACATCGTGCTGGTAGGTAACAGCATAGATTCCCTGACAAAGAAACAGGGCAAAGAGATTGATAACTTCGATATAGTTGTACGTTTTGGTAAGGGTGTACCGACAGGACGTGAGGAATATATAGGCAGTCGTACAGACATCTGGGCTACTGGTTCACTACGTAGTAAGATGCGTGACCAATATCCAGAAGATACAAAGGTATTATACAATCCTTCCTGCTTCACATATCTTGAAGAGTATCCAGACTACGAACACACTGTTATGTTCACGCCATCTGAACTTGAATATATACATTCAGATTATTTGAACTCTTACACACCGAACACCGACCAAAGAAAAAGACTGTCAATCGGTTTACTGACAGCCCTATACTTCTGTACAAAAGTAAATACCTTTGCATCATTAACATTTATTAACTTTGATTTCTTTCATAAGGGTACAAAGTTTAAAGACGAGATGCACGACAAAGAATCTGTAGCTACTAGCTGGCATCTACCTCTTGCTGTCCCACAGTTTGAAGACAAAGAAGATGCACTACGTAACCACCCATCACACGACTCACAACAAGAAAAGAAAATCGTACAGTCGTTACTATACAATCGTAATGATATTTATTTTATTGGGGATATTGCTCCAGAATATTCTTATGAAGATGTATCGGAACTAGCTTTCGACAAGTACCGTAAACCTATCTAAGAAATGAGTCTGAACCCAACAGATGCAGAAATATCATCTCGCTCAAAAGAATTTAGTTAACATATTTGAATTAAAAGGTGTGAACAGATTCGGAATGTTTCCACTCCCGTTGCTAAGAGGCTGCTTACTAAAAGAAGGTAATGAGGTAGGCTGTAGAGCATCCTGTTGCTGTTGCAGATTTACCACGAAATGTTGCTGTGGCTGTTGCCCTTGCTGTAATGAAGGCAAAGATGATATACCTCCTTGGTAAATCGGTTGAGAAGCAGGGGCTTGTTGGTTTTGTCTAAATTGCTGTCTGTATTGTGCGGCATCAAACCCTTGACTAGGCTGTTGCTGTTGCTGCCACTGTTGCTGTAATGAAGGTGCGGCGTTATTCAACATTCCAAAATAACCTTGATTGCTTACAGGAGAATTATACATCATGTTTAAATAACCACCGCCCATAGGTAGATTAGATGAAGGCAAAGATGATAGACCTCCTTGGTAAATCGGTTGATTGGCATACCTAGCATAATCAAATTGTAAAGGAGGAGAAGGTTTTCGTAAAGATGGAAAATATGACATGCCGCCTGGAGTAAAAGGACTACCACCGTACCCTGAATACGGAGCAGAGGCTGGCGTATCCTGAGTAGCTACAGGACTTCCGTATTGATTGTTAAAAATCTCCTGTTCAGCTTCAGTCATATCAATACCTGGGCGAATAGGCTGAAACCCTTGACTAGGCTGTTGGTATATAGGTTGGTTACTATATTTACTATAGTCATAATTTAAAGGTGTAGATTTACGTTCTGCACCTCCAGGTGTTTTGCCTGTATCTATTGGTTTGAATCCACCACCTGCCATAATTTACTCCTTATTTCTTAAACTGTCCGATAGACTTGATACCAAAGCTTGCGCCGATTGATGCAAGGATACCCCATGACAACCAGTCAGGACAATCCTCACGTAAAAACTTAAAACCATCTGCGATGTATGGCTGTAGCGCAGGAACGAAACACGCAAATATAATAATCACGAAGGTCACAGTCCAGAGTTCGTCTTTCCAGGACGTATCCGCACCCTGTACAGCATAAGCCTCCCAGTCTGCATCAGCTTGCGCTCTCTTCTTCATAACAGTAGCTTCAGCTTCAATCTTCACAATCTCTGCCTTTGCTTTTGCTTCTGCTTTCTTTTGTTTACCTTCTAACCAAGTCTTACCTAGACCTAGTACTGGTCCTAATATCTGCATCATAATTACACACTCACATTCTTAATTAAATAGCCTTCTAATGTTGCGGCAACAGCGTTGTCTTGTGATTTACTAACAACAGCAGTAGCCTCAATGTCACTCTTTTCAGGAATACCTAAAGGAGTCTCCCATGTAAAATCAACAAACTGGTTATTTAAAACAACAACAGCCTGTGTTCTCATTACACCACCAGGGTTTCTTACCTTCAAACGTCCAGTAACAATCTGGTTAGTGCCTTCTGTAGCTGTAGAAATTGTACCACGTGCTAGAAACAAAGTATATCCAGCAGGTACAGTATACACAGCCATCAGTGTTTGGTTCTCCCCTGAACTAATCTGTGCTACTAAGTTACCAGAGTGACGAATAGCTACATTACCAGCAGGTTCGTTATCATCACTTACAAAAGCACGATAGGCACGTATGTAAGATGCGCTTGTTGTTACTGTTGTTGTACCATTTAATGTCACAATGTTTGATACCTCGTTGTAGTCTGCATCCAAACCTATCACAGTAATTTGTGAGTTGTCCGTAGTCGAAGTACCTACCACACCAAGAGGAGCAGCGGATGTTGGATAAGAATACAAACCACCACCATCCCAGATTGTTTCTTCGGTAGAAGTTACAAGAGCATTATATCCATACTTAAATAGATTCTCATGCCCCTGTACATATCCACGTGCTACGTGTAAACTAAATGGTTCGTGTTTACCTGTTCTTGTTATACTTGAAAATTCACCCATCTTTACCAGTCTCCATCATTTTAGATAATCTTTTAGCTCTTCCTTTGACCTGTCTAGCCCACTTGGAATCGAGCATTTCCATCGCTGCCCGTCTGTAGTCGCCTTCTTCCAAAGCTCCCCACATCTTACGAAAGGCAGACAAACGAGGTACGCCGATGTTAAAAGCCATATCAAGAAGAACCCTACAGCGGACATCATCAAGCCTATCAATGACAGGGAAATTTCTAGCAAGCTCAGACTCAACAATCTCAATATCGTTATTACATAGAAAACGGGCTTCGTCCTCAGTAATACCACGGTCATCAAGATTACGACCAATTCCAATCGTGAGCTTGCCAGCCGTACATTCGTAAGGTTGTAGTTCCAGCCCTTCATGCTCAATAAGTTGGTCAACTAATTTCTCCTTATCGTAGTTCATCTAACCTCTTTACCTCGTAAAAATCTAGTAGCTTCGTCTATTTTATCCCAAGGTATAGGAGTTTGCAATAGCCTTTGTCTATCTGCTCTAGGTAATTCATAAGGCTCAAACCTTCCTTGCTGCACATTACGTATATGCTCCATTGCTTTGCCAAGTGACTCCTTTGTCTTATCTCCTGTCAAAGCCCTGTCGATATATGAATCAAAGGCATCACCATAAAGAACCTCATAGTTTTCAACTAAAGCTTTTAGCCTTTCATATTCTGATGCTCTAACCTTTTGAGTGTCCACAAATAATTTATATATATTTAAAGAGTCCTCGTCTGTAAAAAGATTAGGGTCTTTGTCAATAGTATCCTTTAGTCTTTGTGGCGAGTTCTCAATAGAACCTATTACCTCATTAAAAGCATAAGGAGCAGAAGACAAAAGGTCAGCACGTTGTCTTTTGATACCCATAGTTGCGAGCATGTCCACCTCACCATCAGACCAAGTTGCTAATGAGTTTGGTTTGATAGCATAATCACCATACTTTTCTAAACTCTTTTCATACTCTGCTCGTTTAAGGGCAAGGTCAATAAACTTAGGTGTTACAACACCAATAATAGGCTCTAGGGCTGCTGCTGTTTTACCTGTAAGACTTGGACCACCCTCTCTTTTAATTCTGTCCATGTCAAAAGTTTTAAACAAAGCATCTGTAATCATAGAGGGTGAAGCAAAAGGTCCAACAGCTTGCTCAAACGTACCCAATGCAATCTTATTTAGCTCTGTATCAGTATACTCTTCTTCTAAATTACCTCCTAGTATAAGGCTGTGCATACCTTTTCCCATACTTTTTAGATACGCAAACGGGTCAATAGGTCCAAGGTTAACATAATCAACACCAGGACGACCACGCTCATCCTCATCTAAACCACTAAGATAAATTCTATCTTGGTTGTATTCCCAAGAAGGCAGAACATTATTTAATGCTTCTTCCTGTTCTTGAGATATACCTGCAACTTGCATACTGTAATCTTTTAACCATTCACCAGCAACACCAGCCGCAGTAATACCAGCTGCTCTCTTGGCTCCTTCAGCAAACAAAGTCGCATCTCCACTTGTCAGGTCTTTCAAAGTATACTTAACAAGGTTCTTAGAGATACGTGTCATCTCAGCTGGAAAAGAAAGGAAGTCACCCACAGGTGCTTTTCTCAAAGCCTTAACAGCAGTAGGAACAAGATTGTAGTTAGGCATCAAATCTCTAGTTCTCTCTGCCGCTATCTTTTCTAAGTCCTCTATAGGAAGGTCTTTATACTTCTTTGACTTTTTAAGATAGTCAAGAGTTTTCTCAAAGTGTGCAATTTTAAAGAAGTCATCCTCTGCTTGGTACACATCCGTAATCTTCTTAGTAGTTTTTTTAAGAGGAGACAAAGCCGTTCTTTCAAGAAACTTTTCAGGGGCTGTGTCAAAGGCAGATAAGTTTTTCCTAATAATGTTGGCGGCAAGTCCGCTGTTAGCAATGCCAAGCTCTACGTATCGTGCGTACGTATCAGCTAACTCTGCATTTGATTTATTTAGAAGTCTTTTAGTTATTGACTTTGGCATAACGGCTCTGGCTGACTGAGCAAAACCTTTTACAGGAATCATTCCATTAGCCAAAGTAATGACAAAGTTACCCATTACGTTACGCCCATGAGTAACTGGACTCATAACTGTCTGCGCTGATTGTGTAACACCTTTAGCTCTCATAAATAGCTTTGCAACTGCGCCATCAGGACGCATTAAATCTAAACCATTCTCAATAAAATTCTTATAGTTGGCATCAACATACATACCTTCCAGAGGATTGTCCATTTGAGATGCTGATTCCTTGCCAAATATTTTACTTAGCTTTGAGTTTCCAACATTAGTTAAAGCCATATCTTTATCAGCAGTCACCGTTCTGTTTGCAAGACCTTTGTTTTGTAGATGAGTTGCCACATCGTCTAGGTATTTTGTCTCAGCAGTAATCTCTGACAGATTGCTAAATGTCTTAACATAATTTGTATATGGGTCTTTAACCTCTCCTAATAGTTCTCTGATACTTTGAGGTAACTTCTCATTTCGTTTCAAACCACTCTTTACAGAATTAATATTCTGACCATATCCAAGTAACGAATCAAAGATACCCATAATACCTTTCTCATCCGTACCACGTATCAAAGTATGCAAAGCATTAATAGCCTCGTCATCTGATTTTACACCTGCATTACGAAGAGACTTAATAGCGTCCGCAAACACACCATTTTCGTCTGTACCGTCTGTAAGGTATTGTTTAAATTTTTGCTTTATGTTGCGAGCATAAGCAGGGTCATCAAACAGATTGTAGCTACGTGTTACATAGGTGTCAAGATTTTTATTAATCTTAGTCTTTAACTCTCCCTTTGCTTTTCCCGCTACCTCTTTTGACAGACCAGAAATATTCTGACGCATCTGCAAGATAATATCTCTAACGTCACCTTTCAAAGACGAGGCAGCAAATGAATCACCTGACAAAGCCTTATTCATAAGCTCAACTACTTCTTCACTTTCTTTTCCATATTCTTTTTTAACTGCCTGCTTCAAATCAAGAGCCAAACCCTCTGCCCGTGTCAATGCTGCCTGTCCTGCATTAGTTCTTTCAACAACCATACCAAGCAATTCATCATCTGTCCCTCGTCTTGATGTCAAGTTAGCAGACAGAAATGACGGAAGCTTTTGAAAATTAGTTTTAGTAGCCTTAATCAATGGGTCTTTATATGCAGCAGCTATAGCAATAGGAGAAAACAAACCTGCAAATCCCAAGTTGTTTAAGAAGGCATCAATGTATTGACCCGCCTCACTATCATCAGGGTCAACTGCAAAGCGTTCCAGATACTGTTCTGATTCTGGAAAAATCTCAATCATTGTATTAGCGATGTTTTCTTTAGGGTCTTCTACTACTGTAGCCGCAGCTGCACCAGCAACACCATACTTTGCTGCATTTCCCAGTTTGCTTATTGGAGTCTTTGATTTACTTACTATAGCACGGGTAGCAGGAGATAAAGTTTGTGCGCCTTTTAAACCAAGGTTCAGTATCTTTACACCTGCGGTAGAAGGAGCAAGATACGAGCCAATAATACCTGCCACCTCTTCACCACCAGCTACAAGACCCTCACCGTGATAAGGGTCAAACAGTTCGTTAAATTTTAACTTCACGCTTCTAGGTATGTATTCACCCACAGCTTCAGCAGCAGAAGATACGTTTGAAGTAATTACTTCTGGTAAAAAAGCATCACCAAAATTAATTACACCACGTCCAATATCTCCAACACCCCTGCCAATAATCCTTGTAGCCATTTCAGGGGTACTTAAACCTTCTTCTATAAAATCAGGAACATAATCACCAATGCGCTTACGTGTCTCCAAAGAAATACCAAGAGTATCAGCTATGTCAGAAATAACTCTACCGCCTCTAAAATCATCCTCTCCTGATTTAACAGCATTATTAAAATCACGGGCTGCGAGATTAAAGTCTTCAGCATCTACACCACGTCTAGCAAGAATAGCCTGATAGTCTTCGCTTGATACAGAACCTTTTTGTTTTTTCTTTAGCTCCTGTATTTCAGCCAAGGTATCTCTGAATGTTTCAGTTCTATAACTTAAAGCCATTTAGATTATCCTTATCATTCTAGGTCTTCTAAATACTTGAGAGCATCATTTACAGATTGAGACATCCCATCTACTGCTCCTTGACCAGTAATAGAATCTTGAATAGCTCTTGTATCTAAAACGGGTTCAACTTTACTATCGGCTAAAGAAGATATTAGACCCATATAAATTTCTTTTGAGCGAGCTGATATTTCTGCATCTGTTGGATTAAGACCCAGTGAGCCTGCTTTAGCCTCTGTTACAGCTTGTCTATCAGACTGTAATCTCATTGTCGCTCTATTTTTTGCCACTTTGTCTGACTTAATAGAAAGTCTTTCTGTTAGTGCTTTATCAATGTTTTCAAATTCAGTATCTGATACACCAGAAAATTTAATATCTCCAAGATTACCCAGTGCTGCTTCTCGTGCTGTCTTCTCAGCATCCTGAAGTTTTTCGTAAATTGTAACTTGGCTTAACAAGTCTTTGATTTCCTCTGCACGTTCTTTCTCATCAAGACCTTCTTTCTCTTTTCTTATCTTAGAAAGTTTTTGAATAGACGATGGCGCAGCAGAACCAATAGCTGCTAATGCACCTCGGCTAGGGTCAGCGGCTAAAATATTAGCACCTAGCTCCGCAAGAGCAAAGCCCTGTAATTGTTTCAGTTTATCTTCTTCTTTTTCTCTGTCAAATTTTGGTTTATCTTCAATCAAGCCAAGTAACTCTTGATAATATTCTGGCAAAACAGCACCTCGACCAACAGAACCACCAGGCTGACGGTACACAGTAGCAAGACCACCGCCAGTCTTGGCTTTAATAACACCACGACCAATCAATACATCCTTCTGTGTTATCTTACCATCACCACTAAGGTCTGTAAGCTTCTTACCACCTTTACCTACATTACCACCCTCATTAAAGAAGCCAAGGGTACGACCAAGACCAACGCCAGCAATACCTGTACCAATAGCTTGTTGCATTGGAGAAGGTTGTGCGCCAGGCATACTAAATTGGAAAGGAAAACCTTGAATAAGTGAAGAGTATTTTTGTAATTGTTCTGTTGGGAAGTCACGTTGACGTAAAAACTCTTCATAGGCATAGTCTGCTCTTTGTTGTTGCTGACCACGTTGAGCTTCACCAACACCAGAAAGATAACCAAGCTCACGATAACCCTGACCAAGAGCTTGTTGACCCAACGAACCGTACTGACCAGACAATGCACCAAGACCTTGTGCTACACCACCAAACTGTTGACCAACACCACCCAGAGCTTGTGCTAGTCCAGCACGAGTACTTGCAACATTACCAAACTGTCCACCTAAACCAGCTAACTGTTGACCGACACCACCAATAGCCTGTGCAGTACCTAGTCCCTGTTGCGCCAACGCACCATACCCACCGATACCTAGTTGTTGCTGTTGTTGTCCAAGACCTGCTAAAGCAGAACCAAGACCAGCCTCACGCTGACGTTGTTGTGCAGCCTGTGATAATCCTACTTGTTGTTGCTGTGCAGCAGTCTGTAAAGCTTGTTGATATGCTCTCTGCTGCCCACGTGATTGAATATCTGCCAGACGAGTACCCAAATCAGAAGCAGCTTGCGCTTCGAGAATAGCTTGACGTGAACCACCAAACGCACCCATGCCAGCAGCTTTAGCGGCAATAGCTTGTGCAGTTTGAGCAGCATCTTGTCTAGCTTTACGCTTTTCAATGTCAACAACCTGTTGCTGATACGGGTCCATATACTGTTGAATGTCTTGACCTGTCAAACCAAAAGCCCGACTCTCTTCAGGAGTTATGGCTCTTGCAGCACCTCGTTGCGTCATACCAGCTTCTCTAGCAAGACGACCAGATAAACCTAGTTGACGTTCAGCATCACTTAATAGTGGGGTAGTAGCACCAATCATTTGTTCCTGTGTTAGGAATCGTTGGCGACCCTCTTCAATAGCTCGTTGTTGTCTAGCAATGTCAGCAGGAGTACCAGATAAAGCAGCTTCAGATGCACCAGCAAGACGAGCCTGTTCACCCATTGTACCACGTACATCACCAAGTAAACCATAAGCAGGAGCATAGTAAGCAGCAGATGACGTAAGACCAGGGGCAGTAGCAGCCAGACCACGTAGACCAGCTTGCTCATAAATACCTTGTTGTGCTGCTTGTTCTAAAGGAGTAAATCCTACAATAGGGTCGCCTGGATAAGCTTGATACCGTACACCTGGACCGTATTCACCACTGGCTCTTTCTAGTACTTCTGTAACATAAGGACGAAGGGTTGGTGGAACATCTTGCTGTTGCTGACCTCCGCCACCGCCACCGCCAAAGTAACAAATATTTGAGTTTAATTTCTTATTAAGCCATTTGTCCTCTGTCTCAATGGTAGCACCCATCAAGTCTTCAAATTGGTCAAAGTTATTGTCAAGTGTAATCATATCAATTTATCTCTGTTACGTGAGTTGTTTCTGATTTAAAATTAAATCGTGAAGCAAATCTGCCCCATCCTTTTCTACCTGTTAAACTTATTTTATTACAATTAAATAACTTTGCTACTTCTTTAAAACAGTCAAGCCAGTAACTGTAATCTCCCTTCTTACCATCTACAACAACTGTTAAACACACATGAAGGTAAGAACTAATATCGTAAGGTACTACAGATGTTATAAATATAGAATTAAGCTCATCATCCTCTATCACAACAAACAGTTGAACATAATTACTTTTAATTCTGTTGTATAAACCTTCAACTGTGTAGTCAGCATTATTTGTTTTATCAATAGCTTTTTTTATTAAGCTAGAGAGTAAACCCCAATGTGCATCTATATCATCAGGATGTACTTGAAAATATTGTTTAGTCATTAAGCAAGTCTACTAAGTTCTTTAGCACCATCTATTTCGTTAGGTTGCTCCTTACTCCCATAAACCTTCTTTCTCAACGCTTCTCTAAATTTATCTAATTTATCTGCACCAGCATCGGCAGAACCGTTACCTAATGCAGCTACTGTATATGCGTCCATTACATACTCATCTGGACTTAACATAGCACGACCAATTTCAGGGTCGCCTACCACCTCAAACTCTACGTTGTCTGACATACCATCGCCATTACCGTTGTCCTCTACCATTCCAGAAAACATTTCACCACGTGGTGTCTCTGATAAGCTACCACCTTCCTGTGCATATGTGTATGGATAACCTACTTGTGCAGGTGAGTAGTTAAAGAATGTAGGCGCAGCACCGCCTTGACGAATGTATCTATCAATGTCTGCTCGTTGTTGTTCTGGTGTTCCTGTAGGTGTTTGTTGTTGTATAGTAACTTGTTCTGGTCTTTCATATCTTGGAACTTCTGGAACATCTTGTGTAAATCCTGATGCTGACAAACCACCAAGACCAGCACCAGCTGCCTGTTTTAAAGCCTGCCCACCAAAACCAGTTACAGCTTGTTTACCTGCTTCTGCAAAAGTTTGCGCTCCTATCTCTTGTAGACCTGCCTGACTGATAGCTTGTTTGGTTCCTTCAACCCCTAAACCTTTACCAGCTTCTAAAGCCAGTTCTTTACCTAATCCTTTTTGTAATGTTTCCTGCCCTGCTTTTGTAAAGCTACTTGCTCCACCTCCAGCACCGCCAATCATACCAGCAGTAACACCAGAAAGCAGACCAGAGGTGAGAATCTCTTCTTTGTTACCGCCAGCTAAAGCAGTACCAGCAGCAGAACCTGCACCAGCAGCAGCCGCACCAGCCAAGCCAGTTGCAGCAGTACCAGCACCTAAACCCATTAAAGCACCAGCAGCGTAAGGAGCAGCAATACCTAATAAGATAGGCAAAGCATCTTTAAGTTTAAACGCTTCAGGTAATCCTGTTGTTGGGTTCTTTGTAAGACCGCCTGGAGCCATAGCATCCAGTGCTTTTAGCTCCATAGGATTAACATGCACTAGCGTATTATCACCCATACGACCTTTCATAGCCGCAAGTGACATTAACCCAGACATCGGTGCATTCATATTTTGTCCATAAGCCATACTATTTTTCCTTTATGTTTCTCCTATTATACTATAAATGTTGGAATTATGCCATACCTTTAATTAAAATCTACCCATCCAGTTCCACTTACGTACCCTCTAAATTTACCAGCACTAGCAGCAAATGCAATATCTCCACTCAAAGGTCTACCAATCTCCGATACAGACACTACTGTGTATATACGTGTAGCAGGTCTGTTGTCTACGTTTCTATCCCGTGTATCTAATTCACGAGTTAATTCGTTAGCCCAGAAATCAAGTCTATCAATACCTGTGTATTTAGGATAGTTAGCCATTAGCGTTCTCCATCAGGTTGCATACTCATACGTACAGCACCCCAACGCCAAGCTCCTTCGTTAGTAGCAGACAGGCGTACAGTTGCTTCTCTACCTCTGGCTCTCATATTAATACGCTGTGTATTCTGTGAAATAGTAAATGGTCCCTTTGTTGTTTCTGTTCCAGTAGGATAATCCTTAACTTTAATATTAAATGTAATTTCTTCACCAGCATCAAACGTATAGTCTGGAATAATTTTATCTATAAACATAAGCTGCTTACCTTCTTGTAAATCAAACGTAGCAGATTCAATGAAAGATGTAAGAGCCTCACCATCTCCTGTGTAGATTCCATCTGGTTCGTTGTTATATACATAGAAGTCATCAGAAGCAGATACTTTACCTGTTGTTATTGTAGAATCATATACTGTTCTGTCATTAAATGTAGTAATAATACCATCCTCAAACAACTTACCATATACCCATGTTTGTTCTTCGTAGTTATATATTACGTAAGCATTTGGTTCTGAACTATCTGCCAAAGGATACAACCAAATAATTTCTTTAAACTCTGAATTTAAAGCAGCGTATACTTTTTCTTTATTGGTCATATTAAAGTCTTCAAACAACTTACGTCTGATTGTACAAGGCATAGTACGTACACGACCATCATAAGCAAAGAAATTATTATTACCCATCCAATAAGATATACCATCAATATTAACAGTAGCATGCGGACCAATCAAACCACAGTTAGAACCAACCTGTGTAAAGCTAAATATAAAAGGAGGACCAACAAACTGTTGTGTGTACATTGCTTTGTCTGTCCAGATATTGATAGCATTACGAGAACGATTAGCACCAATAATTCTAGCACCATCTGCCAATATAACTTCGCCTGAAGTAGAAGTAATTGATGGTGTCCAGTTTGTAAAGTCTTCTTGGTCTGACCAACGTACTAGCATATTATTAAGAGGCGCATTAGCTGAAGCAGCAAACTCTTTAGTTCCGTAACAAACAACATGTCTGTCATTAGGAGATACAAGGAATGTATTTGCAGACGGAGCAGCACTTACAATTACAGAACGCAGTGGTACTACAGATAAATCAGTATCCATATAGTAAAGCTTTGACCCTCTACGTAAAGCAAGTAAGTCCTCACCCCATGTATCTAGTGACCACTGGTTTGCTAAAAAGGTAATAGCAGATTGATTTGCAGGGTCATTCCAAGCCCTCGCTCCAGAAACGGAAACCCCTGCATTGTAAACTCCAGCACCGTATCCCAAACCTTGAATGTCATCTGTGTTCTCCACATTCATTAAGAAATTAATTGAACCTGCTGTGCCTTGGTCTGCACTTGCAGAACTTGCAGTAGTACCAGCGTCAATATAAAAATCATTAATACCAGATACACTAACAATAGTATATACGTCATTAATATCTAAGTTACCACCTAGCGTACTAACACCTATAAACTCAACCCTATCATTAACAGCGGCTGGATGATTGTTAGTACTTACACGAACTAATGTAGAATTAGTATATGTCTGAAAGTTATTAGCGACACTAACAATAGATGTAATAGGAGACACATCATAAAATGTTTCATTCTGTACTACATAAAGCTGTTCATTAGTACCAATGGCTTGGTAAGGACGAGAGTTATTATCCGACCACAATAATACATCACGAGGCGTTCCATTCAAAACTGTGGTAGAAAACTTTTCATAGCCTCTAATGTTTTCTGGTTTACCTTCACGGAAACGCACACGATTACCGTCAAACCATTTACCCTCTTCAGAGTATTGTGTAGACTCACGGTGAAATCCAGGAGCAAAGTTTATCTTTACTAATTGTGCGTCAGTAGATGCCATTAAAATGTTACCTTAATATTAATATATTCATTATGTTTAGTTTCTGTGTAATTTTTTAAAAATTTAGAAACTACTTTTAAAACATTATGCATAGGGGAATCTTCAAGAACTTCAGAAGACCAACCAATAGCACCTATATCTTTACATCCTGCTTCAAGAATATCCCAATATTCTTTTTCATATACCCAATCCTTACTGTCATTATAATCGTTATGTAGTGATAATGTAAGATGTGCGTATTTAGTTTTTAATTTACTACCTAAAAGTAAAGCTATTGGAGCATCAGACTTTTTAATTAAAAAAGAAACAGGAAACTTTTTAATTTCTTTAGTAAATATATTTTTATACTTATCCAAAGAAATATCTTTAATGTTTTTATTTATGTCTTCTTTACTAGAACTATAAAGACTTTCTATAAGTTCTACAGAAATATTTTTTTCATTAATAATTGTAAAAGACATAATATTTACCTACTATAAAAACGTAACATTTGTTGTAAATCCACTTCTAAATGTTTCGCTTCCACCACTTACACCAGACCAAAACCAAAGAGTACGAGCAGCACTCGTAGAATATGAAGCATCAGTTCTATTTAAAGTTAATATCGTTGTTCCGCCGCCTGACACCTCACGTTCAAACGTAACTGTATCAAATCCAGAATTTGAATAACTACCGCTTACTTCAAAATAAACACCAGCTGTAACAGTAAAGTTATTAGTTTGATATAATCTTGATAAAGTAGCATCACTTAAAAAATCTACTGTTATATCTGTAGCCTCACCTATATTACCTGCTTCATACCCCTCAGTCGTACCACTTTTAAATGGTATTAAACCAGAAGAAACATCTGTAACATAAACAGCCGAGATTGCTCCATAAAAATCACTAAAGCTTATTGTTCCGCTAGTCGGTACAGAACTATTTGTTCCAATGTCAGGGACAAGCCCAGCACCACGATAATACTCACTAAGTGAATGAGGTGCGCTGCCGCCAAACTCATTGACAATATCTGTCATTGTAATTGTTCCTGAACTAACAATAGCCATTATTTGCCTTTCAGTTCTTCAATCTCTTCTTTCAATAACTTTACAGCCTCAATCAAATAACCTACAACATTACCATAGGCTACTGACTTATATCCGCCATTCTCTGTAATTAGTTCAGGTGCTACCTTTTCAATCTCTTGTGCTATTACACCAGAACTTTCTTTACCGTCTTTAACAAAAGATACACCACGCATTTCAAATGCTTTTGACCCATCTAGGGTTTCTACGTTTTCTTTTAGTCGTTCATCTGAATATGCAGTTAGTTCACCAGATGCAACAACACTACCTACGTTAAGTTGATTACTTGATGGATTATAGTAGAACTGCCCGCCGCTATCTTTATAAAGTGAATAGTGACCAGAACTATTACCTGTATCAGCAAGAGCTACACGATAACTACCAGATGCTCCTGTACCCGATACATATACTTTTGTTGCATCAGTAGCAGTCGTAGCAAATGTAGCATTAGTAGCACTAGATGCAAAAGCAGCAGTCGCAGCACTCCCAGCAGTTGTAGCACTTGTAGCAAACTGAACAGAAGTTTTAACATCAGCAATACTCGCAGCTAATGTAGAGCTAACAGTTGCAATACGACTCTCTAAAGTTGCGGATACATTAGCAATACTTGTAGCCATTGTTGTAGAAACACCAGCAATACGACTTTCTAAGGTGGCTGATAAAGCAACAGTTATAGCTGTATTAGTATCAATGTCACTCTGCAAAGCAGCAGATGTAGCTGCTAGTTGTGTAGTAGTGGCAAACCCACTTGTATCTGGTTCTTCAAAACTTGTAATGCTTGTACCATTTGTAGCTACCATAGATGAGAAACCTTGGTCAACTACACTGACTGCTGTACCACCAGCATTTTTAATAAACACAGTATGGGAGCCAGTCGTCTGGTTGTTGATAAAATAAATCTTTTCTTGTGCAGGAATAGTTACAGTAGTATTAGCTGATAAAGAACCAGTTAGCTTTAGTCCAAAGTTTCTTGCTTCATCATCAGAACCATTGTTAGCAGTTAATGTTACTGCGCCTCCTGAAAGGTCAATCTCTTTATATCCAGAGATAGCCTCGTCAATTAGCTCAATGACGTTCTCATTTAAACGCAGACCCCATGTGTTTGCATTTTCTCCGTCACCCTGTTTCTCTAATCTAATTCGTGATGTATATGTACTTGCCATTTTACAATTCCTTTAATAAGTATACTTGCTTATATTATATACCATATATGCCTATTATACAACGCTATTTGAGAGGATTAGACACAGCATCCATGCCTCGCCATAGGTCGTCTATCTCTCTATTAATATTAACAAACAACCCATCAAGACCCTTTATCTTCTCTTCAAATTGCTGCATCTTAATATTATTTGTTTCTACTAGCTTCTCTGATTCTGCAATACGGTCACGCATATCCAGCAGTTCTTTCTGTTGTTCTAATACAGTTTGTAAGTTTGTACCTACCTCTGTCAGTTTTGTTTTAGTTGCACCATTACTAGATACAGCAGACTCTACTGCCTCAATACGTCCATAGAACTCTGCGACAGCCCAGATACCACCAGCCAATGTAGTGGCTATAGACAGTACGATAGCTATCCATACGCCCTTTAGGTTAACGTCACCAATCTTTAACTCAGTATCTTCAAGACCCATTGTGTAATGTATTCCCATCGTATATTGACTGACCCATGCCCATAATGTCTTCGGCAGTTTTAAAGTCTGAATTAAAAAAACCTACATACCCATGACTATGACCACTTTGCCAAGTAACCTGTAGGAAATCATTAGCGGCATTGTATTCTACAGTAGCGGCATAGCTATTGTTGTTGTAAGCCTGTGCTTCATTATCAGTCGAGTCAGTAATATATGTATTCTTAGAAGCCTGTAAGAAAGCTGCCGCAGACTGTGCATAAGTCTCCACGTCATCCAAGCTGTTATTATATGCAGTTACTTTTTCTTGCGTAAGCTCGACATCATTCGATTGTACAAATTGCTGGACTTCAAGCTGTTGCTCAACTGTTGTAGCTTCTGTTGCCATTTCGCTAACGGCAGCCACTTCTGCAAGTTGTTGCGTTGCCACCACAAAAGTATCAACAGCCCCACTAAAATTATCCATAGCTTCATCGTGTTTCTCCTCAAATAGCTGTGCTGCATTATAGTATACGGCATCCTTTACACCTTGCAGCGCATTGTTATAATCTAATACTTGTTGCTCTGTAATTTTATAAGAGTCTGTAAAACCATCAGGAGTAATACCACCAACACCAGCATAGTATCCTATACCAGCTACTGCTTTCTTTGCATCCTCTACAATAGTTACAATCTGATTACTTGCATTAACAAGGTCAGTTATTGTCTGTTCTGCCTTTGCTTGTACGGAAGCGGTCAGAAATAGAACCGCTGCTATTAGTATTCTCTTCATCATCTATTGGTTTCTCCAGTTGTAGGACTACTTTATAGTAATCTTTTCTCTCTTTATAATCAGGTATGAAAAGGATTGGTTCCTTCTTCATGGTATAATAGGCAGCCTTACCAACCAGTAGCTTACCATTAATACTCAAAGGACAAGGTGTACCAGAATCAAACATAGATTGCCATACCTGTGTATCCTTACACATTATAGAAACAGCAGCAATGTTCATACCTAAATCTTTTAAAACCTTTGCGTCTCTTCTTCTATTACACGCATGGTCTTGAACATAAGCACCTGCTGATATACCCACTAATGAATATTGTACTGCGGCTGAACGACTAACTAAACAACTCTCTTGACCGCTACTCATCAAACTTGGAGCTACTGCTGTGGGTGGTGAGTCACTACTTGACCCTGCTCCATTATAATTCGTTGTACTATTATTTGTAGTATTGTTGCTATCTAATATTGAATCCTGCGTATTAGTATTCAAATCGCCTTGCTGTGTATTTTGTGCATTGACAGGAAGGACGAATAATGATATAATGAATAAAATTCGCAGGGCAAGGTACATCTACTCTTCTTCTCTACCTAACAGCTTTTTAACTGTCTCCGTTTCATATATACGTAATAGTACCCACACAAGTGATGCTACTGCTGTTGCTTCTGGTATCCACGAGAAGTAAGCTCCTAGCGTTACGCCTCCTGCACCAACATCTATAATCTGTTTAGTTTCTTCGTTCATCTTATTATCCTTATATTGTTAAGTTCATTTCTCTCATGTTGTGTTCAAGATTTGCTCCAGAAACAGATACTAATGATACTATTGCTTTTGAATCATATGGAATATTTAAAGTAATTCGTGTTCCAGTATGAGTATCCATTTTTGAATTTGTTAATGTCTTTGCTTTTACTCCAACCAAACTATCAAGGTCTAACATTCTTTTAAACTCACTATCATATTCAGAAGAGTATAACCAAGACTTTGTATTGTTTTCATTCTGCCTATAAAAAGCTAACGGAAGATAAAGATAATCAGGGTCAGAAGGTACTACGTATCCAAAGTACAAACCAACAAGATAGTTATTATCTTCACACTTATACTTGTGTGTGAACATTCCATCATCACCATTCTTTAGAAATGTCTTAAACTCATTAAGAGACATTCCCATTGGATTTGCAGGAACCGTTCCTCCCTCCATTTCTGTACGACTTGCTTCAAACAAATCATCAACATCTTGTGCGGCAAACGAAGAAACTTTTGAAAATACGATAGCCATTATCTTACACTTTCCATTCTTTTTCTAAACTTACTGTATCCATTTTGATTCCGAATACTTACCTTTTTAATTTTATTCTGAACTCCTTCAGACAAACCATCAAGATAGTCTAGTGCTTTATCTAAACAGTAAGCAAATCTCTCAGATGCAGATACCTTTCCTTTTTCAAAACATCCTACATAATTTAGGACTGATGCGCTTTCTCCTAACAATCCGTACTTAAAACAATCATACGCACTTAACGATTCAGGAACAAGCATATCCATCTTGTGATTCATATAGCGAGGCATATATAATGTTTTACAATCTGCTAATATACCTACATCACTTTCTGGTACACTGTCCCACATATCTGGGTTAATAACAAAGACAGATAAGTCAAGAATATTAAAGTTCAAATGCTTACCTGTCAATGTCGGATAACATCCACATAAATCGTTATGGTCTCCAAAAACTAACTCTCGACTTACTGCCATGTGATAGTTCTGTAGTTTTTCTATTGGAGGTAAATCAGATAACTTAACATCTAATATCACACCACTTTGAACAACTAAAGTTACACCATCTACATTCTCTAGTGCTGTACCTATCTTACTTTTACCACACTTTACTACCTTATAGTTCCAGTCTGGCATATTCTTTTTTATACTATTAACAGTAAGACCAGCAAGATTGTTTGTTTGATAAACTAAAACATTATTTACTCGCATTGGTAAACTCACTGAAATAATTAAAAAAACTATCTATCCGTTCCTGTGGATTACTGCTAGTATACGGCACTAACCCTGAATAAGGACAAGACAAAATAGCTTTTAGTTTCTTTGCGCTGTATCCACCCTCTACCTTCAGCGCATCATAAATTGCTTTATATGTTCTTATTGTATCATCTTTGTCAAAAATATACAATGACTTCTCTTTAGATAATGCAGCTAATCCCATCTCTGAATTAGTACAACACCCTACAATATCTGCATTATTTAGTAAATCATGTCCAGATATTTTTTTATCAATTATGTTTTCTTTTCCTACTTCTCTTACTAAATAACTTTTCAAACCATTAGCAGAGATAGGGTGCATCTTTAATTTAGCTCCTTGGTCTATAGCACGTTTAACTTTTTCCATATCTACTACTTTATTAAAGATGTTAGTGCCTGGAAGAAATATAACAAACTTATGATGTGGAACATTACGTTTTCTTAACTTATACTTATCTGTTCCTTCAGAAGCTATCAAATTAAAAAGACGTTCACCTTCTTCTGTTATCTCGTGTTGAGCAGCTTTCTTCATAATGTCATGGACATGAAATGAATTAGCTGGACGTAGATACATAAAGTTTGCCATACCATCAGTATAAACAAACCCTTTAATAGTTTTCTTGCTACCAGCAGAATACCAAAGGTCGTACTCTATCTTTGTATTGCCTGGTCCTTTTGCGGGAAGTAAAGACAAAAGTTTCTCAACTTCCTTGTTTTCTCGTGAGCGAAGAACATTACCTGATTTAAAGAAGTGGGCAGCATGGTCACCCAGAACTTCGTTTTCAGCCATCGGTAGAAATGCCATTGCGTAACTCCTCTATGGTTTCTTCAAGTTCCTCTATCTTATCCTCTGTATCTTGAAAGTAATCTAATACAATTTCTAAAGTTGTCTCTAATTTTTTATTTAATCTATTTAGTTCTGCTTCTAATTTTCCGTCCATTGGTTTCCATCCCAGTATCTTGAAGTTGAATCCTCTGCCGATGTAACCTCCGTCTCCTGATTAGTTGCTGTCAGTCTCTCATATACAACGGTATCTGTTGCTGCTATAGTATCATATACTGTATTATACACTGTATCAAATACTGTTGTCAAGCTTGTTTCTGTAGCTTTTGTAGTATCGAATACTGTATCAAATATAGTTGTTCTCGATGTTTCTGTACTTTGACTTGTACTACCTGTAGTTTCAAACGTAGTTGTACGTGAAGTATCTGTATTAGTTTCAAAAGCAGTATCAAATGCAGTAGCTGTATCAAAGGTAGTTGTTCTTGCTGTTTCTGTGCTTTTACTTGTACTACCTGTAGTCTCAAATGTAGTTGTACGTGAAGTATCTGCATTAGTTTCAAAAGCAGTATCAAATGCAGTAGTTGTATCAAAGGTAGTTGTTCGAGACGTATCAGTAGTTTTTGACGTGCTGCCTGTAGTCTCAAATGTTGTACCAGTAATATATGTTGTTGTACGACTTGTTGCAGTAGCTTGTGATGTACTGCCAGTGGTTTCAAATGTAGTAGTTGTATCAAATACAGTAGCCGTAGCAAATGTAGTTGTACGTGATGTATCAGTCGCAGCTGATGTAGCTTGTGAAGTATCAAAGGTAGTAGTGGTATCAAACGTAGTAGTTGTATCAAAGGTAGTTGTGCGGCTTGTAGCTGTTGCTAACGAAGTACTACCAGTTGTTTCAAATGTAGTTGTACGTGAGGTATCGGTAGAAGCAGAAGTACTTCCCGTTGTATCAAACGTGGTAGTCGTATTAAATGTAGTTGTAAGTGATGTATCTGTCGTACGAGATGTAGTTCTTATTGTATCAAATGTGGTGGTCGTATCAAATATAGTTGTACGTGATGTATCAGTTGTACGAGATGTGCTACCAGTCGTATCAAATGTCGTAGTCGTATTAAAGGTAGTTGTTGTAGCAAACGTAGTTGTAAGTGACGTATCTGTACTACGAGACGTACTCCCTGTTGTATCAAATGTAGTAGTAGTATTAAATGTAGTAGTCGTATTAAATGTGGTTGTGCGTGACGTATCAGTAGCTCTGCTAGTAGCAAAGGTGGTAGTTGTACCAAAAGTTGTAGTCGTGCTTCTACTTGTTGCAGTAGCTCTGCTAGTTGCAAACGTAGTAGTCGTATTAAATGTAGTTGTAGTGCTACGACTTGTAGCAGTAGCTCTGCTAGTATTAAATGTAGTAGTAGTATTAAATGTAGTTGTAGTGCTACGACTTGTATTAAATGTAGTTGTACGTGATGTAGCAAATGTAGTTGTACGTGATGTATTTTTTGTACCATTAGTTCTTCGTCTTACTTGATAGTAATTAGTAGTAAAAAACTTACCTACGATAGTTGATACAAGAGAGCCTCTTTGATAGTTAAAGCCGCCTATATTATCTGTTGTAGAAGGAGAAGCAGTACCAGCAGCCCATGTATAAACCTGTGAACTAGCCCACCAAATCTGACCACCAATATCCTCTTGCCAGTAATAAGTTGTACCTGTTCGTGAGTATTGATAAGAGGACCAAGCATAAGTAGTAGCAAACGTGGTTGTTCTACTTGTATTAAAAGTAGTTGTTCTGCTAGTAGCAAAAGTAGTAGTTGTACTTCTGCTCGTAGCTGTAGCTCTGCTAGTAGCAAATGTAGTAGTAGTATTGAATGTTGTAGTAGTACTTCTGCTTGTTGCAGTAGCTTTGCTAGTAGCAAAAGTGGTTGTAGTATTAAATGTAGTAGTTGTACTACGGCTTGTGGCAGTAGCTTTGCTAGTAGCAAAAGTGGTAGTCGTACCAAATGTAGTCGTGCGGCTTGTAGCTGTAGCTAGTGAAGTAGCTGTAGATTTTGATGTTGCAAACACTGTATTAAATGTAGTAGTTGTAGCAAAGGTAGTCGTACGAGTAGTATCTGTAGCACGAGAAGTTGCTGTAGCGGCAGATGTAGCAAACACTGTATTGAATGTAGTAGTTGTACCATACACTGTTGTTCTACTTGTTGAAGTAGTTCTATTAGTAGCAAAGATAGTATTAAAAAATGTTGTTGTACCAAACACTGTTGTTCTACTTGTTGCAGTTGCAGCAGAAGTAGCAAAAGTAGTATTGAATGTTGTAGTAGTAGCAAACGTAGTTGTACGGTTAGTATCAAACGTAGTGTCAAATACTGTTGTGGTATTAAATGTAGTTGTACGTGAGGTTGCCGTAGCTAGTGAAGTAGCTGTAGCTCTTGATGTTGCAAACACTGTGTCAAAGGTAGTAGTCGTAGCAAAGGTTGTTGTAAGACTTGTGTCTGTTGCACGAGATGTTGCAGTCGCCTGTGAAGTATCAAAGGTTGTATCAAATGTAGTAGTCGTATTAAACGTAGTTGTACGTGATGTCTCAACACCATCCGTAGTCTCAAAGGTAGTATCAAATACTGTAACAGTCCCAAAAGTAGTCGTGCGTGAGGTAGCAGTTGCTTGACTTGTTTCAAATACTGTATCAAATGCTGTATTAAAGGTAGTTGTACGAGAAGTGTCAAAGGTAGTATCAAATACTGTAACAGTTCCAAAGGTAGTCGTGCGTGAGGTAGCAGTTGCCTGACTTGTTTCAAACACTGTGTCATAAGTAGTATTGAATGTAGTTGTACGAGAAGTGTCAAAGGTAGTATTGAAAGTCGTAGTTGTATTGAATGTAGTTGTACGACTTGTTTCAAAAGCTGTACCAAAAGTTGTGGTTGTATCAAATATTGTAGCTCTACTTGTAGATGCGGTAGTTTCAAATACAGTATTAAAAGTAGTAGTAGTACTACGGCTTGTAGTGTAAACAGCATTATAAGCAGTAGAAGGCACACCACCATTGTTAATTAACACATAGTTAACCTCAAAGATAGTTCCTAGATTTTCTGTGATAAAGAGACGGTCTACGTCTTTAACTGTGGAGCCATCAAATATTTTGATATTTTTTGCCATTCTTGTTGGACTCCTTTATGATATAACATACCAAACGTAACCCTCTGGTCTTCCTCCACTTGACGTAGGCGGAGATGTCGTAGTCTCCCAATATGTATTCTGCAAAGATGTAAGTGCTGTTGGAATAGCTGCACTTACAGCAGCAATGCGTGACTCTAATGTAGCAGACAAAGCTACAACAGCAGAAGCATTAGCAGCAATAGAAGTATTGGCTGTATCCAGACCTGCTGATACAGTATTGATATTTGTTTGCAGCCCAGAACTAACTCCAGCTATACGAGTTTCTAATGTAGCGGATGTACCTGCACTAGCTGCCGCAGTAACAACCACACCAGTCAAATTAGAACCATCCCCATAAAAGGCTGTAGCGGACACCACAGAGGCTCTAATGTATTCCGAGGTGATACTGGTCGCATCAAGATTAGTTACGCTCAGAGAAACTATATTAAGCGTTCCTGCGGATATTGCTCCAGTGACCTTTAATGCACCGTTTACAGATACATTACCACTAATACCTACGGCACTATCAGATAGTTTAATAGCTGTATTGTTACCAGCCCCGTCTGATATAAATCTTTTGGTGCTATCAATACCAGCATTATCCACACTGGATTGTACCTTCAATAAATCTTTATAAGTATTCGATACTTTTTTACCTGTTAAGTCTGCCATTAAAGTTGATTCCAGTTAGTTGTTACATCTTCCCAAAAGTCTTCAAGTGCTTCCCAGCTTTGGTTTCTATCGTTGTTTGCCTCTGGTCTAGCATCCTTAATAAATATACTTCTGTCTTCTGTTCTTGGTTGTCTGTTCTGTGGATGATTCAGAAGGTCATAGCTGCGGTCATTATCCTGTGGACATACCCACAAACCATAACTGTTCTTTGTCATCACACCACGAGAGTAACCAAATCCACAGACATCACAGACTACCTTATTATATTTACCTCTAGCCATCTTAGTCCTCTGGTAGCCACGCTGACACAGGTACTACCGATATAGGCAGAGTTACAAGTGGTCGTGGGTCAGTTACATTCTCGTCATCAAGAACCTTTATCTTTCTGTTTTGAGGATGGTTCTTCATATCGTAAGCACCCTCAAAGTCATGTGGGCATACCATCATTCCGTAACTATTCTTCTTTAGTTCACGGAGTTCGTAACGAAACCCACATACATCACAAATGCCAAGAGCCTTCGTCATTAGATTCTATTAATGCGAGGTCTTAACATCAGGCTTGTACGCTCCTTATCTTCTTCTTGCGCTCTCATTAACCTTTCTTCATATTCTTGTTTTAACATCTGTATGCGATTCATATCTACACCAGGTCGTTTCATAGACATGAAGTATGCAGTACCAGCAGTCAAGCAAGGGTAGAACCTACGGGAAATATCAGCAGTCTGTGAAGACTTGGATACATCTTGGAAGTACTTGACAGTCTCAAACTTCAATACGTCTGTGCTATTCTCTGGGATAGGATATAGGAATACAGTTGAATCATCACGTCCACGTCTTACAGCATACTGGGTAGGACGACCAGTCTGACTCTTGCGTGGAATCTTCAAATACTCTTCCATGCTGATACGCTCCAGCTGAAGGTCAACATTATTACGATTGACTACAGCTTCTAGCACGTCAATATTCTCACTACCCAATGTATAAGATGTCACAGATGTTGTAACACTTACAGCAGTAGTGCCGATTGTCCATAGCTGGATACCACGGTTCTGCCAATCTTGAAGTAACAGATTGATAGAACGTCTGGCAGAGCGAGGCTCTTCACCCAACGTAGGCTCTCCGCCAATCATTTCCATAGCTTCTTGGATTACTTCATCAATGTCCATTGAGAAACTATATGTACCTGATGTTGCCATTACGGTCTCCTTGCTCTTTTCTTGCGCCCTGCACAGTGAGCTTTCTGACTAAAGCCCTTTGGATTCTTGCAATCTACCTTACGTTTACGTTTTGCGGACCACCTTCCTTTCTTTTTTGAAGGGGCTTTGCTTACTTGCTTACTGGCAGAGCTACGTGTCATTACCATTTTACTTTATGGCTCCAATACTTTGCGCTTAACTTTGTTGTCGGTTTACCTTGTGCATTGTGACGTGCATAGTAAGAACGCTTACGTGCCTTGTCCTTTGCAGTCTTTGGACTCTTACCTGCACCCTTTACACCTTGCTGACCAAAACGAATAAGTTTAACTTTATCGCCTTCTTTTGCCAAAACCTTGTGGCTTTTAGTTTTATGTTTTGGCGTTTTTACAGGTTTATTATAGCCTGGAAATGTTTCGCCTCTATATGTGATAGCCATTAGTATATCCTATTATGTGGTGCTTTACCGTATTTACTTTTCTTACCAATCTTACCGCCTTTTTTAGCTTTACGATATTTAGCTGTTTTAGCTGCTATATCTTTAGGTTGGTCAACATATTGTTTTCTTTGTTTAGTTCCTTTTCTTTTTGCTCTCGTAGTAGCCGCATACTCCTGCGGTGAGAGTGCCTTAATAGCCGCTTTTGGTAAGTACCTTTCCCCCGTCTTACTTGATGGTTCACCGCTTTTGGTTCCCCAATTTTGATTCTGCCAATTCTTTAAATCCTGCTGTGATTTTTTTATTGCCATTACTCATCTAGGAACGATAGCCCCCACCCTTTGCTTTGTATTCTTTAGCCAGCATCTGTGCTTTTCTTGCAGACCACTGACCTGCTTTACCACCTTTATCACCAGCTTTAATTTTTCTAAACAGCCGCTTTCTCATTTCTGGCTTAGTATAGTTACCAGCTTCGTTTACACGGCTTTTAGTTTTTTTCTTAGTGGTTTTCTTTGTTGTTCTAGCCATTTATTTTTTCATTTTACCACGATTATCATTAAGCTGTTGCTCATAGAAAGCTTCTTGTTTTTTCTTTTCCTCCTCTAACATCTTAGCAATATTGTCCATTGTTTCTTTATTTTGAGCAGAACCTTTTTTACTCATAGTAATATTTCTAAGAGTACCCTTTGAATCATATCCATATTCATCAGCCATATTATTTCTTACCCTTCACACGACCACCACACATCATGGCTTTACCATAACCACGTTGAGCAGCACCACAGCCACGAGGTTTTTTACCAACGCTACTACCTGCCTTTTTATATGTCGTTTTCTTTTTCATGCTTCCTCCTGTTCTCTTTTTTCTAACTGCAGCAGCTGCGGCTCTTTTTTTGTTTTCTTTAGCCATACCCTCATCTGAAAGGTCTTCACCCAAACGGCTACGTGCTTTCATATTATTAAGTTCTGAAACACGTTGACGAGGTGTTAAGCTATCATATTTATCTTTTGACATTTCAAAAACTTCACCAGTTTCTTCGTCATAAAAAGAAATCTTTTTACCTTTTTGTTTTACTTCCATGCCAGCTACGTTAGGTAGTGTTACTTCTTGTTTCCGTGAAGAAGCTGATTGTTTTATTTTTTGAGTTCTTGTTGCAGCAACATCTTTATCACGTATTTCCTTTAACATAGTTTTAGCTTCAGCTGCTTCGTCACCAGAACCTCGTGATATTCTTTCAAGGTCTGTTCTAATTTTACCATAGTCAGGCTTGTTGCCTTTTTTCGCTGAAGCCTTAATAAGCTGTTTTAGCACTGCACTAGCTGCCATCTTACTGTCCTCCGTTTATTGTATTCTCACCAGCTTGTGATAAGGGAAACTGCATGTCATCACGTCTAGTGCGTCTTGATTGATTACGTAGTCCTTCTACTGCATTTTGATATTTTTGTTCGTATGACTGAACTGCTGAATAATTCTTCATAAAGTTAAGTGCCTCTACCATAGATGCTGCATATAAGGCATCGTAGCAGAAGTCTGTAAAGTAATTACTATCTGTAGCACTACTTAAAGTAGTTGGTCTAGTGACGTATACAAGCTCGCCACTATAGGTAGCACTTGCTGTAGGTGCGAATAAAACTTGTGTATTTGTTTTTCTTGCATAGTACTTTGGTGTCCCTGTGCTTGCGCTTACCTGCCAATAGTCATTAATAAATTCATCTGTACGTTGTAGTAAATTAATCTTAGTCCCACTATCTTTAATGTGTAGGTTCTTTAAATATCTTGTACCAGTTGGTAATGTAAATACATTTGTACCAGAAGATAGCGTGACAGACGTAACTGTAACCAGCCCATAGTCGTCAAGACTACGAGTTAGTCGTTCTTCTGCTCTATTGACAATCTTTGGAATGTGTGATATAAATTCACTACCATCATTCTCTGTTGTCTCAATAATGTCGTTTACAAGATATGTATAATTAGCCATAATAGATAGTCACTGTTGCTGCGCTTACTGGTAAGTCTACTGTTACTGTTCCTGCCATACGAATACCATTATCAGGATATTCTTGGTATGAGGCATCAGCCGCAGTAGTGTTATTAAACTTAATGATGTTGCCGACAGTATTGCCGAAAGCATCAACAGATGTACCAGTAATTGTAAACACACCAATGCCAGTTGACTGAACAGCACGAATACGAGTATCCTTTACAACAGTACCAGTTGTCGCATCAGTAGCTGTTCCAGTAGTAGATACGTAAGCCACTCTTAAATTAGTCATTTATTACTCCCAAAGTAAATAATTACGAATACACCTATTATACACAAAAAAGGGGAAAGATGCAATGACCTCTCCCCTATAAAAGTTTATTATCTTTTTGTTTCGGTTAGTTTAGGTTATGCACCTGCGTTACCGAAGAAGCCACGCCAGTCTGACCAACCAAAGCTATAACGCTCACGAGCTTTAAAGCGAAGGTTACCAGTGTCGAAGTCAGGCTCCATTTTTGTTGCCAATGGCGCACGTACGAACATCTTTGTGCCGTTCGGTACATCAGTCTTGATGAAGAAGGCATTAGTATCCGTAAAGCGGCGGTTCACAAAGAACCCACCAGGTACGAGACCTTGGTTACGGATTGAGTTGATGTCGTTAACATTTGTTGCATTGTTAACAATTGTGGTTGACAATGTGCTGTTCAGAATCTGGTCAGCAGTGAAAGCCAAGTCTGATGGGATGTGCAAGCTTTCAGCCTGTGCGCCTACCAGAATACCACGGTCATCTTTAATCTTTGAGATGCTGATAAGAGCAGTTTCCAAAGAAGCTTCTGAAAGGTCAGCAGCAGAAAGCAAGTTGCTTTGGTTGCCGTTACCTACAGTAGCGTGTGATGCTGAGAACAATGGTTGTCCGTCACCACCAGCGTAAGATGAATTAAAGCCATTGTTGAAAACATCAGCAGCTTTAACTTGTTTTGTGTTTGCCATAGCACGAGCCAGACCTTTGGCACGTAGTTTGGCGAATGTGTCATAGAGGTTGTCTTCCATTGCTTCTTCTGTGATAGCAAAGCCAAGAGCAATTGTCTCGTGTGTATAACGAGATGTGTAGCTCTCAGAAGCGTCATCATAAGAAACGGCAGCACCCTCACCTTTTACAGGTGCAGAGCCGAAGCCTGTGAACAGAACCTCTTCCTCAAATGCACGGTCACTGTTTTCAGTTTCAAACAGTGGAGCGTGTTCGTCAGAAACCTCCCCATACTCAATACCGAATACGGCATTAAGACCAGGGAGAAGTTCTTTACTAATACTTGAACGATTAATAGCCATTATTATTTAACTCCCTTAGTTAGTTGTTGTTACAGGGGCAGTTACGAAGACGTTACGGAAGTTGTCAGCGTGAAGGTTCAACATAACTTCAACCTTCGTATAAGCGTCACCAGTTTCATTTCCTGGTTCGTTTACTACACCAACAATCTTCAGGTCTTGACCTGTAGTACCAGCGGTAGAACCGTCAGCACCAGCACCAGAACGACCTGTGAAGGTTGAACCAGCTGTAATAGATGTAAATGCCATTGTTGTACCGACAGCACCAGCAGTTACTGAAGCATCGGCTTGAATGATATAAGTTTGTGCAGGGTTGTCAACGACAAGACCTACAGCGTCAGTGACGGAAGTTCCGCCTGGAAAATATGATTTGAACTTTTGTTCCCCATCTTCTACATACCGACAGCCTTGAAAAACACCAATAGTTGCTTGACCAGTTGAAGTCAGAGCTTGGATTGTGCCAGCAGACACACGAACAGGCTGACCTGTATAGATTGTAGTAGCTTGACCTGAAGCAATAGGATACTCATTTGTACCATTGCTGTTAGGTGCTGCACCACGAATACGGGAAGGTGTCAAACCATTAGGACTATATGTTGCAGTCATTTTTTATTTCTCCTAAAGTTAATGATGTGACTCCAGGCGGCACTTTATCTTAATCGAATGAAGGGCGACCCTTAGTCACTTTTGTTTGACTAGAATTTGAAATCGGCATTCTGCGGTCTGATGCATTCTCTAACTGAGAGTTAACAGCATCTACCATATCAGCAGAAGCCCCTTCAAAGTGGCGTTGTCGAGCAAGAGCCTTTTGGTAAGGCATTTTGACAAGGGCTAAATCTCCTCGACATACAGTACCTTTGTAACGACCATCATCCTTCACCATTGAAGTATGAGCCATTTCTGGTACTTCCTCCAGATTAACAAACTCCCAGCCTTCGGCTAGTCGTTTACCTACGTTAGTATAATCATCCTTACCTTTTAGGGATATACGTATCCAACGGAGTTTCATACCATCATTAGCAAAACGATTCTCTACTGATTCAGGTAAATCCAAAAGGTTTGGTTCTTTGTATTCGTATTCTTGTTCTCTGGTTTCCAGGTCACGACTCTGGGTGCTACGTGTCTTTCTACTTGTCATGTGTTTTCCTCCACGCTATCGGTTAATTGGTGTATACTCGCCATCAGATTTTTCAATCTTCATTTTTTCTTGAGCATACTGTTCAAGTGATATTCCCCATTTTTCAGCTAGGCGTACATCCTCTTTTGTGAGCTTTACCTTTTTGCTAGACGGAGATGCAGGAGTGCGTGAGGCTCCAGCGACCACTTGAGCAGGGGTTGACGTTTCCTGCTGTACGGGGGTTTCAACGGCAGTTGTGCCGCCAAACTTGTGAGGGAAGGTTTCAGCCATACGCTTATCCACTTCCATATAATAATCATCTTCAGTTGGGTCGTAACCTTCTTCTTTCAACTGTGCATCAATAGTTAATGCAGCAGCTGTCATAACTTGGTCCGAGTTGAACCACTCATTCTTTGAAGCCCACTGAACGGCTTTCATATCGTAGCCCTGATATGTTTCTTGTTGGGGCTGTTGATATTGTTGTTGCTCTACTTGAGGAGTAGCTTGTTGTGCTGCCTTCATCTCCTCTACTTGTTTTAGATGCTCTTGGATTCTAGTTACATCTGTTTGAGCAGCATTTAAGATTTCTTGCGCTCGTAAGATTTGGTCAGCATCTTGAGAATCTACTGCACGTTTATAAGATTCACGTGCAAGTTCCAGTCTTTCTGCGACAGCTACTTGCGATGACTCGGCATTAGAAATAACTGCCTTCTGATATTCTTTCTCACGTTCTTGAAGCTGTTGTTGATATTGTTTATTTGCTTCAAGAAGTTTTTCAATCTCTTCCTCTCGTTCTTTCTTTTGTTTAACGAGCTGTCTAATTCTTTTCTGTGCGCCAGAAGTTTCGACACCTTCTAATTCTTTAGGTTCTTCTTCTGACTTAGCTTCTACCTCTTCAACCTTTGGTTGCTCTGGTTCCGCTTCTTTTTCTACTTCTACTTCAGGTGCTGCTGCTTGTTGTTCTTCTTCACCTTCAATTTCAATTTCTATTTTTTCCTCTTCGGTAGCCTTCGTTGGCTCAATCGTTGACCATTCGGTACTCATGTTTTACTCCTGTTTAACGTCCACAGCGAAAAAGACGAATTACGCTGATAGTAATATTATACTTGATAATTTAATTACTCACAATACCCCTAGTTAGATAAATTGTAAGTTGGGTCTAAATCTTTAGAATCTCCTACTACCATCTTGATGTCGTCATCAAATAATAATAAAAGCTGTACCCCTTTGTACATAAACTTGTTACCACTGTGTTTGCCGTAACATACAAAGTCACCTTCCTTACACCATGAACGACCTTTAAACTTGTCGTCAGCATAAGCAAGACCACCTACTTTTAAAACACGACCAACTGTTGTAAGGTAAGCCATGTCCGATTTGGTTGAGTCAGGAAGAATAATACCTCCCTTTGTCTTTGCCTTAACGGATACAGGACGTACAAGAATGTGGTATCCTGGAATTTCTGGTAACACATCTGGGTCAGGTACTTCTGCATCTGTAATCCATTCGTCATTCTTTAAAGCGTTACTAGCTGCTTGCATATTAATCCTCTTCTATATATCGTTTCGTTATATCTTTAACTATCCCGATGGAAATTTCTAAACCTTGAATTGTTCCAACGGCTTCACGATAACTATGATAATCTGAAACGCTTCCATATGCAAGCGAATTTTTTACGGCTTCAATTTCTTTTTGAAGTTCGTTTATTAAATCTTCATGTAATGTCATTTACTACTGTTGGAGTTTTCCACCTTCTTTGATAAGTTCCATAAGAAGATTGGCTGTAGCTTTAGACTCCTCCAACTCATTAGCCTCCTGTGCTTTTAGCAAGTCGCCAATCAAGTCCATAGCTTTGAGAACACGTTTAGCATCACGGTCCTCTTCTTTCTGTGCTGCTCTCAGCTGTTCAGACACACCAGCTTTCTGTGCATCAAGAATAATTTTCTGTTCCTTCAAATCAAGGTCACGGTTTTTAAGGGCAGCATTAACTTGCTCTTTAGCAAGTAGTGCTTCGTTTTTCTGTTGTTCAGTTTGTAGACGAGCAGCTTCAATCTGTACCATCTGGGCTTCAGGTGTCTGAGCTTGTTGCTGTTGTGCAGCCATCATATTAGCCTGTAGGATTTGCTGTGCTGCTTGTGCTTGCATGGCTTCCATACCACTTTCAGGCATCATAGCTACCTGTTGTGCAACCATTGGGTCCATCATAGCTTGCTGCATTAAACCTTCAAGCTGTTCTTCGTACTTCAGAATCATATGCTCTGAAATGTTTTCTTGTAGCTGACCAGCAATCTTAGCAAAGGCTGGGTTCTGTTGGTTCATTGGGTCTTGCATATATGCACCCTTAACCTGAATGTGTGCATCGTGGTTCTGACCTTTAAACGCCTTAATAGGATTCCCTTTGTTTACTGATTTAATATCTGACATTGGGTCTTGTGGCATCAATGTTTCTTTACGTGGCATCAATGCATCTACATCTGGGACGTTGGCTGTTTCAAACAACATACGATTGATTGCTTCCATATCAAACATATCAGGTGGTGACTGTGCAGCAATCTGTTGTACCATCTGAATCAACATCATGCGTTGTGCATTAGATGGAATGTTCGGGTCTGATACAGGAATAACATCTACCTTACCATCGAAGTCCATCTTAAATACTTTTTCACAACAACCTGGAAGGTCATATGGATATTCGTTTGGCAGATACTCATAGTCAACACGAGCAAGAATCTTAAACTCATCACCCTGTGCTTTGTGTAGTCGTTTGTGGATTGCAGAGAAAAACTTACTAGAAGCTTCTAGCAATGCCATCGTTGTACCTACTGGTCCGTATCCACCACTATCTGATATAACTTGCTCAGTCGAGTCCGCAAACTTCTGACCTGCACCCGTAACAAACGATAGCATTTGAAATAACGTAGACGAAGGTTCCTTGAAAGGTAGCGGTACGATTGCTTTAGAAAGGTCAACACCTGTGGCTTCCACTTCTTTAAATTCACCAGGAGCGATTGGG
>Ga0209555_10000179_pt1 | contig 55126 bp, 22 predicted proteins | sample SaaInl85LU_5_DNA_FD_184643 | JGI IMG/M metagenome (GOLD analysis project Ga0209555, IMG submission 184643) | Marine microbial communities from expanding oxygen minimum zones in the Saanich Inlet - ESP_85LU_5_DNA (SPAdes) (version 2) | ecosystem: Environmental > Aquatic > Marine > Intertidal...
GTTGGGGTACTTTCCCAGCTGTTGGTTTAGGTGCTGACTTAAACTCTTTCCTTGGTTTAGAAGGTGTTCAGCAACTTAAGGCTCGTGCTTCTTACGGGGTAACTGGTAACCTTCCAGGTGGATACGGTCTTTCTCAAGAAATCCGCGGATGGTCTTGGGGTGGTGACGGCGCTGCTGGTGGATCTACCGGTCTTCTACGTGCTGCTAACCCTAACCTTAAGTGGGAGGAGAAAGCTGAGCTTAACTTCGGTATCGATTTAACTATGGATCGTTTCACTGCGACACTTGACATTTACCAACAAACTTCTAAAGATTTCATCATCAACCGTATAGTAGATGCTGCAGTTTACGGTTTCGATCGTCGTTTCGAGAATGCTGGTCAATTATCATCTGATGGTGTTGAGTTAGCTCTTAACTATGATGTAACTGACAACTATACTACTGGTATTGTTCTTTCACGTAACAAAGTGGTTCTTGATGAGTACGTACAGGATGCTGATAAATTCGGTAACTTAGGTGCTCCAGGTCAGAACGATACTTTCGTAACTCGTGTTAAAGTAGGTGAAGAAATCGGACAAATCTGGGGTCCTGTTTGGGACGGTACTGTTACTGACGGTTCTCAGAACTTTGTTGATGTAAACGGTGATGGTCAATTAGTAGTTGGTCAAAACAACGCACTTGATGAAAACGTTGACTTCGATGTATTAGGTAGTGGTATTCCTGATCTAGAATTAGGATGGTCTAACCAACTTACTCTAGGTAAGTACACGGTTAATGCATTCTTCAGAGGTGCATTTGGTCATAGCCTAGTGAACACTTTCCGTGCATTCTATGAGCCGCGTGTAGGTTCTCAGAAATCTTACAACTACATCAACACTGAGCTTGCTAACGATGCGATTAAGAACGCGAACTTCTCTTCTTTATATGTTGAGAAAGCTGACTTCTTCAAGTTAGACAACCTTACTGTTTCACGTCCTATCACTGATAACGTGAACTTATCACTTAACGTACAGAATGCGTTCGTGATTACTAACTATACTGGATCTGATCCTGAGCCAGCGTTATTCGATCTTTTAGATGGTAACCCACTTGCTCCTGGTATCGATCGCAGAAATAGCTACTATTCGGCACGTTCGTTCACTTTAGGTGTAAACATTAACTTCTAATAATAAAATTGATATGAAAAACTTACACAAACTTCTATTAGGTTTCGGACTTGTAGGTTTAACCTACTCTTGTACCGATCTTGAAGAGGATCTCGTAGGGGATCTTACACAAGATTTTTCTTTAGAGGGAATCTCTACCGGTGCTGCCGGTGGTGGTAGTGACGTTCTTACTGCAGTATTTGATGCAGTTCGTAACGGTGGTACTGCCAACCACGGTGGTTACTTCTCAGTTCAGTCGGTTTCAACTGATGAGATGGCGGTAACTCAAAAAGGTGGTGACTGGTACGATGGTGGTATCTGGTTAGATATGCACCGTCACACTTGGACTCCTGCTAACGGTCCTATCACGGGTACGTGGGCACAACAGTATAGCGCTATCGCTGCTGTTAACAACGCTATCGCCAACGCTGGTCTTAATGCCGACGAAATGGCCCAAGCAAAAGTTGTTCGTGCTTACTTGCACTGGAGATTAATGGACTTATACGGTAACATCGTTATCGCTGATGGTTCAGGATCTAACACTCAGTCAAGCAGAACTGCTGTTTTCAACTGGATTGAAGGTGAATTACTTTCAGCTCTAGGAATGAGCGGTGGGTTTGACCTTACTGATCTTGAGAGTTCTAGCCTAGGTACTGGTGATAACAAGTACAGAATCAACAGACATGCTGCTTTAGGTATTTTAGCGAAGCTTTACTTAAACGCTGAGGTTTACACGGGTACTGCTCGTTATGCTGATGCTGCTGCGGCTGCTGGTTATGTAATCGATAACGGTCCTTACCGTTTATCTGACGCATCAGTTTCGGTATCTAACTTAGCTAAGCGTCCGTCAGTATCTTCTGATCCTGATAATCTTACTGGTTATGCTGCAATTTTCGCCCCAACCAACGAAAACAACCCAGAGATTATCTGGTCTGTTAAGTATGATGAGGCTACTGCACCAGGTATGAACTTTGCTAAAATGACTCTTCACTATGCTTCTCAGTATACTTGGAATTTCGAGGCTCAGCCATGGAATGGTTATGTGGCACTTGAAGAATTTGTTAACTCATACGAAGATGGTGACGCTCGTAAAAAGGCTAACTTTATTGCTGGGCCTCAATTAGATTATGGTGGAAATGCACTTGTGGATCTTGCTTCTGATTCAGATACTCCTGAAATCGTTTATTCACTTTCAATTAATGAACTAGAGCCAAACTCAGCTCGTACAGGAGGTTACCGTTTAGGTAAATTTAGCTTTCAGCAGTTTGGTCGTCCAGAGATGAATAATGACTATCCTATCGTGCGTTTAGGTGATCTTCACCTAGTTCACGCTGAGGCTATTTCTCGTGCTGCTGGTGACTGGTCACTTGCTTTACCAGAGGTAAACGCTATCCGCGCTAGAGCTGGTGTTTCAGCTATGAGCAGTATTACTGCAGAGCAGTTTTTAGCTGAGCGTGGTCGTGAGATGTTCCAAGAAGCTTCTCGCCGTACTGACCTTATCCGTTTTGGTCAGTGGGGTGGAACTTGGTGGGAAAAGGGTGCCTCTGCTGAATACAGAGAGCTTATGCCTATTCCAACAGAGCAGCTTACAGCTAACTCTAACCTTACTCAAAATCCTGGTTACTAAACCATCGATTTTTATAAGAAAAGGGCGGCCCATCGGGCCGCTCTTTTTATTTTCATCCATTTTTTTTCATCCACTAATCCTTTTATAAGCCGTTATTCTTGGCTAAATTGCTGGTTGTTCCAGAAGATTTTTTCACCTATGAGAGTGCTTGTCCTTATAGCCTTATTATTTACTGGTTGTACGGGTGCTGATCCTTTGTTTTTAAAACGTTCTGATACTGGAATTGATTTTCAGAATGCGCTTTATTTTACTGAAGATTTTAACCCTTATACCTACCGTAACTTCTTTAATGGAGGGGGTGTTGCATTAGGTGATATCAATAACGATGGCTTAGTAGATATTTATTTTACGGGTAATCTGGTTGCTAATAAACTCTATCTCAATAAAGGCGATTTTCGCTTTGAAGACATTACGGCTAGCGCAGGTGTAGCATGTCAAGGCAATTGGAGTGCAGGTTCAACTTTCGTTGATATCAATAATGATGGACTTTTAGATTTATATGTTGCCAAATCAGGTAAGCCTGGTGGTGAGCGTAGATATAATGAGCTATTTATCAATAACGGTGATCTAACCTTTACCGAGTCAGCCGCTTCTTATGGATTGGATATTATTGGTTTATCAGTACAGGCAGCCTTTTTTGATTATGACGGTGATGAAGATTTAGATGTTTATTTGCTGAATAATTCTATCCGATCAGTAGGAGCTTATGATCTCATTGAAGATCAAAGAGAGATTGCCTCTGCAGATGGAAATCAATTGCTAGAGAATCGTGATGGATTTTTTGTGCCGGTATCCTCTGAAAAGGGAGTGTATTCGTCGTCAATTGGTTTTGGTTTAGGTATTACCCTCTCAGATTTTAACGGCGATCATTGGCCAGATCTATTCATTTCTAATGATTATTTCGAAAAGGATTATCTCTATATCAATCAAAGAGGTGCCGGTTTTAAGGAATCCTCTGATAGCTATTTTGATGCCTTGTCTATGGGTTCTATGGGTGCAGACGCTGCTGATTTAGATAATGACTTGCGTCCGGATATCATGGTTACTGAAATGTTACCTGAAACGCTATCTCGCCAGAAATCGAAGCAAGTGTTTGAATCTTGGGACAAGTTTCAGCTAGCAGGTGAGATGGGTTATCACAAGCAGTATTCTCGTAATGTCTTACAACGCAACTTAGATAATCGGTTCTATGAGATCGGGAGGCAACTTGGTGTTTCTGCTACTGAGTGGAGTTGGGCTTCACTCATGTTTGATATGGATAATGATGGATACCGAGACATCTATGTCAGTAATGGAATTTTTAAGGATCTATTAGATCGCGATTACTTAACCTATAATGCAAACGAAGAGTCTTTGCGGCAGCAGATGCGTCAAGGCGAAGAAGCAGTTACGGCCCTCATTGACTTAATGCCTTCTTCCGCTGTTCCAAATGCGGTCTATCGCAATAAGGGAGACTTTACTTTTGAGGATGTCCGAGAATTATGGGGTCTTGACGAGTCTAGTTTCAGCAATGGCTCTGCTTATGGTGATTTAGATAACGATGGAGACCTGGACCTAATTGTAAATAATATTGATGCGGATGCCTTTGTGTATGAAAATCAATCCGAGCGATCAGGAAATCATTATTTGGCAATCGAGCTAAAAGGAAGCCATAAAAATCGTTTTGCTATTGGAGCCAAAGTAATTGTTTATCTATCTGATGGAAGCGCGATGATGGCTGAACAGTATCCTTCAAGAGGGTTTGAAAGTTCGGTTCCCAATCGAATGCATTTCGGTTTAGGTAATCGCACAAATATCGACTCCCTCGAGGTCATCTGGCCAAATCGTATGCGTTCTGTACATGAGATTCAGGCTATTGATCAAATTCTAATGATCGATTACAATTCATCAGGCGTGCAGCCTATTTCATCAGAAAAGACTGACCTCGGTATACTACCAGCAGTAAATTTGGCGCAAAAAGGAATCGACTATCAGCACAAAGAAAACCGTTATGTTGATTTTGATGCTGAGCGGATGCTGCCCCAATACTTCTCTAATGAAGGGCCTGCGATGGCAGCCACTGATTTAAATGGCGATGGTATCGACGATATTTATCTAGGAGGCGCCAAAGGGCAATCGGGTGAATTATACATCAGTTCTAGCGCTGGTTATATAAAAATCACTGATCCCTTCGAGGCTCACAGAAACTCAGAGGATGTTCAGGCACTTTTCTTTGATGCCGATGGTGATGGAGATGAGGATCTGTACGTGGCTTCTGGGGGTCGTGCCTTTTCACAAATCAGTACTGATTTAAAAGATCGATTATACCTAAATGTTGGTTCTGGAGTATTTGAGTATTCGAATCAATCTGTTTTGCCGGTATTTAGTACCGGGACAGTTGCTGCGGCAGATGTCGATCTCGATGGCGACCTTGATCTATGGATAGGAAATCGTTTTGATACTAGAACCTACGGGTTATCTGGAGACTCTACCCTTCTCTTCAACGATGGAACCGGACAGTTTACTGTATACGAAACAGAAGTTTTCAATCAACTAGGTATGATCACTACAGCTGCTTTTGCAGACATGAATGGTGATAAGCGCCCCGATCTTATCGTTGGGGGCGAGTGGATGCCAATTACGGTCTTCTACAACTTGGACAAAAGATGGATAAAATCTGAGGATCACCATTTTACCTCTGGGATGTGGCGATCGATTACTACCCTTGATTTGAATGGTGATGGGGTTTCAGATCTTGTTGCGGGTAATGCAGGTCGAAATGGTTTCTATAAACCTAAGATGCGGATGTATGTAAATGACTTTGACCGAAACGGACGTATTGAACAGATCTATGCCTATGAGGTGGAGGGAGATTACTATCCGGTCCATGACAAAGATGAATTGATCAAACAACTTCCTGGGCTTAAAAAGAAGCTCCTCTACTATACCGATTATGCCAAGGCAAGTATGAATGATCTATTCCCTGAAGAATTATTATACACCTCCCTAGTTTTAGAGTTAGAAAGTATAGACAGTATGATATTCTTGAATTCTGAAACGGGTTTTCAATCGATTCCCTTGAAAGATGAGGCACAATACTCGAGTATTTATGCCGTAGAAAAAGGTATCGAAAATAAAGATTCTACCACCCTGTTTCTAGGAGGAAATCAGTATGGCTTTAAGCCACAATATGGTGCATACGATGCCTCTTCAGGTTGGAGATTAGACCTGAACTATGAGAATGAGTTGACCCAGAAAATTCGCCCACTTAATATTACAGGGCAAATTCGTCAACTTCGTGTAATTAAGGCGGATAGCGCTCAAGATTCTTTAATTTTGTTAGCTGCAATTAATAATCAATCTATACAAAGTATTTATGTCCAGAATTAGTTTTGTCGTTGTGATGGGGTCGTTGTTACTTTTTTTAGGATCATGTGCCCGTGAAAGTAATTACGATCGATTAGTTAAAACCGAGATGGCTAATGGGGTATATTCAGACAGCCTCAAGTTTGGCTTGTTACTCGGAGATACCAAAAAGACCTTTTATACCAAATGTTGGGAATTAAACCTAGAAGGAATCATTTCACATGGGCCTAATAATGATTTTGTTGCCTATGAGTTAGAAGGCCTTAATGAAGGCGAACGCATCAATCATTTGTTCTATGGCATCTTCGATGATGAAAATAGTATGACCGGTTTGGATATGCGTTTTTACCATTTAGGCTGGGCTCCGTGGAACCAGCAATTATTTGCCGAGCAGCTTTTACCTAAAGCACTCGACACCCTTGAAATGTGGTATCCGGGTAATGAATTTATAAGAATAGATCGAGAGGGATTGCCCCGAGAGACCTATGTGAAGGTAGATGGTAATCGTCAGATACTCGCTTATGTTCTTGATGATAAAGAGGTTAAAGCGGTGATTACTGACCTTAGAAAGAAATATCCCGACCTAGCCAGATAAACATGAAAAACCTATTATACCTTTTATCGCTTTCTGTTTTATTGGCCTCCTGCGTCGATGCAGACTCCGATTATTTATTTGAATTAAAGTCACCAGAGGATACTCAGATCAACTTTGAGAACACACTTCGTTTTAGCAATGAGTTTAACGTTTATACCTACCGTAATTTCTACAACGGAGGGGGAGTTTCAATTGGAGATATCAATAAGGATGGGTTAGCAGATATTTATTTAACATCGAATCAGAATACGAATAAGCTATACCTGAATAAAGGAGGCTTTGTTTTTGAAGATATTACCGATACGGCCGGAGTTGGTGGTTCTAGAGCTTGGTCAACAGGTGTGACTATGGCTGATGTCAATGCAGATGGACTATTAGATATCTATGTGTGTAATTCAGGGGATGTTGCTGGCGATAACAAGCAGAATGAACTTTTTATCAATAAAGGAGATGGAAAGTTTGAGGAGATGGCAGAGGCCTATGGGCTCGCAGATCCAGGTTATTCTACTCACGCAAGTTTCTTTGACTATGACAAAGATGGCGATCTCGATATCTACCTATTGAATAACTCGTATCAGGCGATTGGGAGTTTTGATTTAAGAAGAAATGAGCGTCCGAAAAGAGATGAACTAGGGGGTGATAAACTTCTCGAGAATCGTGATGGTGTTTTTGTCGACGTTAGTGAAAAGGCAGGTATTTATGGTTCAGTGATCGGATTTGGTTTAGGAGTAACGGTCGGTGATGTCAATAGCGATGGATGGGAAGACATCTATGTATCTAACGATTTCTTTGAGCGTGACTACCTCTACATCAATAATCAAAACGGCACATTCAGTGAAAAACTGACCGAATCAATCGGTTCAATCAGTGGTGCCTCAATGGGGGCAGATATGGCAGATATCGATAATGACGGTGCAGCGGATATTTTTGTAACAGAGATGCTCCCTTCAGAGTACGAGCGTCTAAAATCGGTGACCACCTTTGAAAATTGGGATAAGTACAAGTACAATGTTGATAACGATTATTTTCACCAGTTTACCCGAAATACGTTACAGCTGAATAATGCCGACGGAACCTTTAGTGAAATAGGTCGTTTAGCAGGAGTTGAGGCCTCAGACTGGAGTTGGGGAGCCCTATTTTTCGATATGAATAATGATGGGCTTCGAGACCTATTCATAGCGAACGGGATTTATCGTGATCTCACCGATCAAGATTACCTCCAGTATGTTTCAAGTGAGGAAGTTTTAAATAGTATCGTCTCCGGAGACGAAGTAGATTATGCGAAGTTGGTGGATATTATTCCGTCAAGACCTGTAAAAAATCATGCTTACATCAATCAAGGTGATCTACAGTTTATCAATGATGAGCAAACCGGGCTTTGTACTCCAAGTTTTTCGAACGGATCTGCCTATGGCGATTTAGACAATGATGGCGATTTAGATCTTGTGGTGAATAATGTAAACATGCCGCTATTTGTCTATGAAAACCATAGTGAACGTAATGCCAATAACAATTACTTACAATTTAAATTGAAGGGATCAGGCCAGAATACTCAGGCAATCGGAGCTCGCGTTTGGGTGAGTCAGGGGGATCAAACCTATTACTTACACCATCAACCAATTCGTGGCTTTCAATCGAGCATGGATTTGGTGTTGCACCAAGGTTTGGCACTGTCAATCCCCGCAGACGTTCGTGTAGAATGGCCTAATGGCACCACTACTCTATTAAACGATGTTCAAACGAACAACCGCTTAGAATTGATTCAGCCAGAATTTGCTGAAGTTTCAAAGGAGTCTGAAGCAGACCTAGCAGCTGAGAATTTATTTGATCGATTGAGTGTTACCGAAGCCCCACTACATCAAGAAAATTTATTTATCGATTTTAATAGAAATCGACTTTGGCCCCATATGCTTAGTACTCCAGGCCCAAGAATTGTTGCAGCAGATCTTAATCAAGATGGTATTACTGAAATTCTACTACCAGGAGCCAAGGACTTTAACTCCAGTCTTTATCAGCTCCAAGCAGGTCAATTAAAGGCAGTTTCTGATTTTAGTTTAGATGGTGAAAAGCCATCGGAGCTCGTTGCTCCGCACTTTTTTGATGCCGATGGTGACGGCAATTTAGATCTTTATGCCGGTAATGGCGGGGTTGAGTTTTCTAAATTCATTCCCTATCTAGCAGATGTTCTCTACTTGAATGATGGTAAAGGTAATTTGACCAAGAGTATGGTAACTTTACCTACAGCAACCAACTTTTTTAATACAGGAGCCGTTGTCTCAGGAGATATAGATAACGACGGGGACCAAGATTTATTTGTTGGCGAGCGTGCTGTAGCAGATGCCTACGGTTTACCTGCCTCAGGTCATATTTTAATCAACGACGGTTCAGGACAGTTTACGGATGAGACTGCCTTTTGGTCTGAATCTTTAAATGAGATTGGTTTGATTACCTCAGCAGCGATCATTGATCTTGAGTCAGATGGAGATCTAGATCTAGTGGTGGTAGGTGAGTATATGGGTGTGCGCGTTTTTAAGAATGAATCGAATAAGCTCGTTGAGTCGAATCAAGAATTAGCGGCCTTTAAAGGTTGGTGGCAAACTCTCGATACTGCTGATTTTAATGGGGATGGAATCGTTGATTTTCTAGTGGGCAACCACGGTTTAAATTCACGATTTGAGGCGAGTGAAGAGGCTCCGATTCGTTTGTATTTAAATGATTTTGATCAGAACGAACAGATTGATCCTGTTTTAAGTTTTATGCGTGAAGATGGTAAGTACTATCCGTATGATCTAAGGCATAATCTCATTGATCAGATGAAGTCACTCAAGAAAAAATTCCCCGATTATGCTTCATTTAAGAATGCCTCTGTAGAGCAGATGTTTACCAAAGAGCAGCTAGAAGCTAGTGTGGTTCGTGAAGTTACAAACTTGGCGAGTGCCGCTTTTCTAAGCCAACCTGACGGTACCTATGCCTATAATGCGCTTCCATTAAAAGCGCAATTTGCTCCGATTTATGCACTTGCGGTAGGAGATTTTGATGGTGATGGAGATATTGATGCACTTGCCGGAGGTAATCTATACAAAACAAAACCTGAAATCGGTCGTTATGACGCGCTTCAAGGGGTGTATTTAGAGAATGATGGTATGGGTCACTTCAGTATTCCACAGGGAGGCCGTGGATTTAAATTGGGTGGTGAGATTCGCTCGATACTAGCCCTTGAAAACAAGGTTGTTATCGGTCGAAATTCAGACACCCTAGCTTTATTCAATTATGCAAAGAATTAATTTATATCTAGGGATCGCCCTATTACTAGTCGCTTGTCAGCCGAGTGATTCTGAGAACTCATCGAATAGTCGACTTTTTGAACAGTTGCCTGCGAGCAGCACAGGGGTAGATTTTAGTAACGATCTGACGTCTGATCCAGACATGAATATTATAGAGTATCTCTATTATTATAATGGAGGAGGAGTTGGTATAGCCGATATCAATAATGACGGGCTCGAAGATATCTTCTTCGCTGGTAATGAGGTAAGCGATCGTCTTTATTTGAACAAGGGCAACTTTAAATTTGAAGATATCACAGAGGCTGCAGGTATTATCCAAGATAGCACCTGGTCAACGGGTGTGACTTTTGCCGATGTAAACTTGGATGGATACGAAGATATCTATGTTTCTGCTGTTGGAAATTACAAAACCCTTTCAGGAAAAAACCGCCTTTACTTAAATAACGGCGATTCGAGTTTCGAAGAGGTTTCGGCTGAGGTTGGCTTAGATTTTAAAGGTTTCGGCACTCAAGCTAGCTTTTTCGATTACGATAATGATGGTGATTTAGATGTATATCTTCTCAATCATACCATACATACTCCTCGAAATTATGGAAAGATAGATCGTCGTCAGGAACGTGACGACCTTTCAGGGGATCGTATTTATGAGAACAAACTTGCGGATACGGGTGTACTTACCTTTGAAGAGGTAACCGAAGAAGTAGGCATCTACAGTAGCGCATTGGGTTATGGGTTAGCACTAGTAACGGCAGATCTCAATGGTGATGGTTTTATTGATATTTATGTTGGAAACGACTTTCACGAAAACGATTACATCTACTTGAATAACGGTGACAAAACCTTCACTGAAGCCTCTGAATCGTTACTTCATTCCAGTACAAGGTTTACGATGGGAGTCGATGTAGCTGATATGAATCATGATTTAAGACCTGATTTATTCACTCTTGATATGATGCCGAATCGCGCCGATGTTTTTATGAAATCGGGAGGAGAAGACAGTGATAAGGTAGCTCAAATCAAACGTGACTTTGGCTATCACGAGCAGCTTGCCCGAAACCATTTTCAGTTAGCTACCGAGAATGCTTACAAAGAAGTTGCACTGGCAACGGGTACTTTTGCTACTGATTGGAGCTGGACGGTGCTTCTCGAAGATTTTGATAACGATTCGAATACCGACATTTTTATTTCGAATGGCATTTATAAGCGTCCGAACGATCTCGACTTTATTAATTTTCAAAGTAATGTAGCCTTCGATGATTTTGCATCGAGTGAAGCTGATTTAGAACAGCAACTCATCGAACAAATGCCTATGCTCAAAATAGAAAATGAACTATTCTTAAATCGAGGAGATCTAAATTTTGAGCGTCTTGAGCCTTCTTCGCAGTTTAATCCGTCATATAGCAACGGTGCGGCCGTAGCCGACTTAGATAATGATGGCGACTTAGATTTAGTAGTCAATACGATTCAAGAGCCTGCGCATATTCTGAGAAATACGACAAGCGAAAGTCACTTCGTTCAGTTTACGTTACCTCGCAATGCATTAAATGCTAAGGTTTTCGTTGAACAGGAGGGTAAGAAAATATACAAAGAAGTACTACGTACTAGAGGATATGCATCTGCTTCATCAACTCGAGTGCATTTTGGCTTAAGTAGTGATGCGGCTATTGACCGATTAGAGGTTTATTACCCTGAAGGTAAGACTGAGGTCTATACCAATCTTACCGCAGATACTCATCATGTACTTGAATCAGGGGAGGTTTTAGACCAATCCTTTGAAAAGCCATCAAAAGACTCAAGTTTTTCGATAACTCCATTTGACTACGTTCATAAAGAAAACGCCTACCTCGATTATGAGCGTGAGCCGTTAATGCTTGAAAGGTTGTCGATAGAGGGGCCTGCTTACACCCGTGCAGACTTCAATAGAGATGGAATCGATGATTTATTTTTCGGGGGAGCCAAGATGCAAGCTGCTGAATTGTACTTAGGAAGTGTTTCAGGAGATTTTGAAAAAGCAAAAGTTGAGGTCTTTGAACAAGATTATAATTTTGAAGATGTCGATGCGGTAGCCTTTGATTTTGATATAGATGGCGACTTAGATCTCTACATTATGAGTGGAGGTAATGAAACTTATGATGGAGAAATTACCTTAATGGACCGTCTCTATATCAATGATGGTAAAGGAGATTTTGTTCGATTCCCAGCAAATCTACCACAGTCGAATGGAGGAAGTATTTCAGCTGCTGACTTTAATGCAGATGGTTATGACGACCTTTTTATTGGGAATCGTTCACTACCAGGCGGCTACGGACTTTCACCTACAAGTGCTATCGTAGCTAGCGCTCCCGAGAGTGATTCGTATTTTGAGGCAGTGGCTCAGGCCCCCCTGGGAATGGTAACAGATAGTCAATTCGCAGATATTAATGCAGATGGTCATTTGGATATTGTTGTCGTTGGTGATTTTATGCCAGTAACGATTTTAATCAATGATGGAGTAGGTAGTTTTACGAATCAAACCACGGCTTTTGGCTTAAATCAGACTTCTGGTTTTTGGAATACCCTTGAAGTTGCAGATATCAATGGAGATGGAAGACTAGATATACTTGCCGGTAACGCAGGAACCAATCACAAGTTTAAACCCTCTTTAGAAGAACCAGTGGTCGCTTATCTCGACGATTTTGATGGGAATGGATCCCTAGATCCAATAGTGTTCTACAGTTTCTTTGGAGAGCCGGTACCCTTTGCCTCAAAGGATAAGCTGGTGAGCAGTTTACCTTACCTCAAGAAGAAGTTTCTAAAGTATAGCGACTTTGCAAATGCTCAAGACATCGTTTCCTTGACTGAAAGAACCGAAATTTTCGAAACTAAAGCAGTTGTTGAGATGCGTTCGATGGTATTTGTTCAAAACGAGGCTGGTTCATTTGAAGGAATTGCATTACCTCTAGAGGCTCAGTTATCAACGATTGAAGATTTTTATGTAGAAGAGGGAGAGGTGTTCTATGTAGGAAACTACAGCGGTTATGTAACAGAGTTAGGGCTTAGTCTTTCAAATTCGGGAGGAGTTCTGAGTGATTTTGATGGGGTTAACTTCAAATCTCATCGATCATTAAACCTGTCTAAGAATGTAGAGGGCCGTTTCATCGATCGTATATCTAAAGATGAACTTATTGTAGTTCAAAATAATGGGCCCGCGTTACTTATTAGAGAAAAAAATTAAACAAACTGCGTATTTTTGAGGCATGAATAGAATCTATAAATGGGTAGGAGCCTGGACTACATTACTGGTAGTTAGCTTATCCTTAATTAGTTGTGAGAAAGACATGCGTTATTTAGATCGGCTAGCAGATGCCGATCTGTTTAATGAATCTATGCAGAAACTTACCGATGTGATCGTCTACGATATCTTTTCTCCGGTAGTGGCATCGAGGGTATATGTGTATCCGACCGTTGCGGCATACTCGGTAATGCAAAAGGCTCATCCAGATAAATACGTTTCACTTTCAGGTCAATTGAAAGAGTTCACCGATATCCCTGAATTGCCATTTGGCGTGAATCCTCAATTAGCTTCTATTCATGCCTTTTTAGTAGTCGGTAAACAACTGATCTTTTCTGAAGATCGTATTGATGCCTACAGGGAGTCACTCTACAAGGAGTTAGATGATTTGGGAATGCCCACTCGTGAATTTGAAGCCTCAATCGCTTATGGAGAAGAAGTTGCTGCTCATATCCTTGCTTGGGCTGACACAGATTTTTATAAGCAAACACGAACCTTCCCGAAATATACTATTCAAGAAGGTGATCAATACTGGAAACCAACCCCTCCCGATTATATGGAAGGGATTGAGCCTCACTGGAATAAAATTAGACCGATGGTGATTCCTGATGCAGCAATGTTTGATCCGGCACCTCCACTACCTGTAGATATGAATCCGGATAGTCCTTTTTATGCAGAGCTATTAGAGGTTTTCGAATTAGGCAGAAAGGTTACTGAAGATAACAATGAGAACGAAGAAGCACAGATCGCGGCATTCTGGGATTGTAATCCTTATGTTTCTCACCATAAGGGACACGCTATGTTTGCCACAAAGAAAATCACCCCAGGAGGTCACTGGATTGGAATCACTAAACTCGCTACTCAAATTGCGGAAGATTCTTTTGATGAGACCATAAATACTTACCTGAATGTTACGGTAGCCTTATTCGATGGTTTTATTTCTTGTTGGGATACGAAATGGAATACCTTAATTGTAAGACCCGAGACGCTAATCAATCAATACCTCGATGAAGAGTGGTTGCCTAAATTACAGACTCCACCATTCCCTGAATATACCTCAGGACATTCGGTAATTTCTCGTTCGGCAGCAACTGTCCTTACCAAGATTTATGGCGATAACTTCGCCTTTGATGATACCACTGAAGAGGCATATGGTTTACCAACCCGTTCTTATAAGTCGTTTATGCACGCCTCTGAAGAAGCTGCTGTTTCAAGACTTTATGGAGGTATTCACTACCGTAGAGCTATCGATCAAGGGGTTGTACAAGGAGGAGCTGTAGGAGGCTATGTAGCTCAGAACCTCAATACAACTAAGGGTAAGAGCTCAGAGGTAAATCCTTAGGCTTCTAAAGCTTGAACCAGGTCATCCCATACGTCATCGGTGTGTTCGAGACCTACCGATAAACGAATCATACCATCCGTAATCTCTACTGCAAGTCGTTCTTCGCTACTAAGCTTCGCATGCGTACTTGATGCTGGGTGTGTGATAATACTGCGAGTATCTCCGAGGTTGGCAGAGATTGAACATAGTTTGATGTTGTCTATGAAGCGTTTTCCTGCGGCAACTCCTCCCTTGATTTCGAAGGCAATGATTGATCCGCCCAGTTTCATTTGCTTCTTGGCGATTTCGTATTGCGGATGCGACTTCAAGAATGGATATCGTACCCAGTTGATATTTGGGTGCTGCTCTAGTTTTTCAGCAAGTGAAAGTGCATTTTTGCTATGAGCCGCCACGCGTACGGCTAAGGTTTCTATGCTCTTCGAAAGTACCCATGCATTAAAAGGAGAAAGTGCTGTGCCGGTAATTCGTGCAAAGCGATAAATCCGGTCGATGAGATCGTGATATCCGACGGTAATACCTCCGAGAACACGCCCTTGGCCATCCATTAGCTTGGTGCTTGAATGAATCACTAAATGAGCACCTAATTTAGCCGGCTGTTGAATATAAGGAGTAGCAAAGCAGTTGTCTACGATAAAAAGTAAGCCGTTCTTTTTGGCAAAATTACCTAGTCTTTTAAGATCGAGAACCGTAACTCCAGGATTCGTAGGAGATTCGACATATAGAATTTTAGTATTGGGTTTCAGTGACTTTTCCAAAGTCTCAAAATCTCCCGGATCAAAATAACTATGCTCAATATTCCACTTCGGAAAGAATTGGGTGTATAGCGTATGAGTAGACCCAAAAACAGCTCTACAAGAGAGGATGTGATCTCCCGATGCTAATAGCGCAGCGAAAGTGGTATAAATCGCACTCATACCTGAGGCAAAGGCAACGCCATCTTCAACCCCTTCCATACTCGCCACCTTATGAATGAGCTCAGAGGTATTCGGATTCGAATAGCGGCTATAAATATTGCGATGTTTCTCTTCGGCAAAAGAGGCTCGCATATCTTCAGAATCTTCGAATACAAAGCTCGAGGTCATATAAATAGGTGCAGAGTGCTCTAGGTATTGAGAGCGTTCCATTTGGCCGCGAATCGCCTCAGTTTCAAACTGTTTCTTCATGGCTGAAAATTATGAAAAATAAAGGAGTAGATTTTTATTTTTAATTATTCTAAATAAGCTTGTAAAAAGTATTTTTAGGTTTTAATTTTGCGATCTGAATAGGTTTTATTTTTAATTATTCTAAATAAATGAATCTACGTTTTCTTCAATTATTGTTTTTTACAGTTGTATTCGTTTCTGCACAGTCCAATTCGAATTTTTCTTCCCTTGATTCGATCCAGGAGTTAGACGAGGTAATTATTCGAGCGAATACCATTTTAGGTAATAAATATGTTGCTCAGAATCGCACGGGAGCTTCTTACTTTCTAGGGGTAGAAGAGTTAGAAAAAATGGGGTATATCGATATTAATAGAGCGCTTCGATCGGTTCCTGGTGTGAATTTCTATGAAGAGGATGGTTTTGGGCTACGCCCTAATATTTCGCTCCGTGGTACTTCACCGCAGCGTAGTTCAAAGATTACCTTAATGGAAGACGGAGTACTCATTGCTCCTGCGCCTTATAGTTCGCCAGCCGCTTACTACTTTCCTTCAGTTGCCCGTATGCAAGCTATTGAAATTTTAAAAGGGAGTAGCCAAGTGCAATATGGTCCATTCACTACCGGAGGTGCTATTAATTTGGTTTCTACAGCAATTCCCGATGAGTTTTCTGCTCTACTTCGTACAAGTCTAGGCAGTTTCAATACCGGTCAGATATATACTTCGGTCGGACAATCATCAGAACAAGTAGGTTATGTCTTAGAGTATCTCAATATGAATTCTGATGGGTTCAAGTGCCTCGGAGGCAACGATAATACAGGTTTTGATATCTATGATGTCATGGGTAAACTTCGAGTGAATTCTAAGAAAGAAGCTAAAACTCCTCAATCCTTAGAATTGAAGTATCACTTCTATGATGAGCAGTCGAATGAAACCTATCTAGGGCTCTCTGAGGCCGATTTTGCTTCAAACCCATTTTCTCGCTATGCTTCATCGCAATTGGATCAAATGAACGCCGAACAGCGTCAATTTATGCTGACTCACGTGATAGATTTTTCAAACAATTTTAAGGTAGTAACCAATGCTTACACGAATCGTTTTACACGAAATTGGTACAAATTAGATGATGTTGTATTCGACCAAGACAAGAAGAGCCTGGCTTCGGTTTTAAACGACCCCACTACTTACCCCAACCACATGAACGTAATCAACGGAAGTGTTGATTCTGACGATGACGCTTTATTATTAAAGGCTAATAATCGAATCTATTACTCTCGTGGAGTTCAAACAAAGATTGATTATCATTGGTACGGATCTAAGGGTTCCTTTCACGATATCGAAGTGGGTGCTAGAGTTCACTATGATGCAGAAGATCGCTTTCAGTGGGAAGACGGATATAGCATCCGAGGTGGCAATATGGCAATGACCTCTGAAGGTGTTCGTGGTGCTGAAGGTAACCGAATTTCAAGTGCTAATGCCTTTGCTGCCTATGCACTTTATAAATATAAATTTGGAGGTCTTACTTTAACTCCCGGTATTCGATATGAGAATATCAATTTGCAACGTGAAGATTGGGGTAAGAGTGATGCAGATCGTCTGACGGATGCTTTTATTCGAGAGAATCAAATCAATGTATTTATCCCAGGAATTGGATTCAACTATAGTTTTGATCAAAATCTTTCCGTCTTCGGTGGGGTACATAAAGGTTTTTCACCTCCTGGTAGTGTACCTGGGGAAGAGGCTGAGCGCAGTGTAAACTATGAAATAGGTTCACGCTTTGGAACTGGTAGATTTAGAGGCGAGCTCATCGGATTCTTTAATGATTATTCTAATCTTCTAGGCTCAGATTTAGCCGCAAGCGGAGGTACTGGTTCTCTTGACCAGTTTAATGCCGGTGAGGTAAATGTTAGTGGAGCAGAGGTATTAGTAAATTACAATTTCTCTGATCCAGCATCGAAAGTTCAAACGCCCTTCTCATTAGCCTATACTTGGACCAATGCACTATTTCAAAATGACTTCGGAAGTACTCAAGGTATTTGGGGAACTGTTTCTGAGGGAGATCGAGTACCCTACATTCCACAGCATCAGTTAAATATTTCCTTAGGATTTTCTCATCAACTTTATGAACTCAATTTTAATAGCCGTTACAATGGATCATTTACCACTAGAGGATCTAATGGAGGTCTTCAAGATACCCTTTCTCTAGAGGATAATATTGTAATTGACTTTTCAGCCAAATATCATCTCACTTCGCAAATTAGCTTGACAGCAAACATCATTAACTTATTTGATGAGCTTTATGCTGCTTCGAGAGTACCTGCAGGTTTTAGACCCGGACACCCTTTTGGCGCCTATGCAGGAATACAGTTTAGACTCTAGTGGTCTGGTTTAGTTAGTGAATGGGCCTCGCGATTAGCGAGGCTTTCTCTATTTAAAAAAGGGCTTTCGCTACCTCTTTGATATTCTTCGGACGACTCATGGTGTAGTAATGAAGAATAGGTACCCCAGCCTCCATTAATTCTTTGGATTGCTGAATACACCATTCGATACCTACCTTATAAACCCCTTTATTGTCAGAACAAGCTGCAACCGCACTTACTAAATCATCGGGTAAATCTACGTGAAAGCGATGGGGTAATAAGTTGAGTTGTTTTTTGGTGGATATGGGTTTTAACCCAGGAATAACAGGCACATGAATACCTGCTGCTTTGCACTTCGCAACGAATTCAAAGTACTTCTGATTGTCGAAAAACATTTGGGTAATAATATAGTCTGCACCTTTGTCAACTTTAGCCTTGAGCATTTTTAGATCATGGTCTAATGAAGGTGCCTCCATGTGTTTTTCAGGATATCCTGCTACTCCAATACAAAAATCGGTTGCTCCAGGACTCTCTATGCCAACCTCAAGGTAAATTCCCTTGTTCATTGAACTTATTTGTTCTACGAGTTCAGAGGCGTAGGCATGGCCTCCTTTTTCAGGTTTGAAATAGGTCTCAGAATGCATCGCATCGCCTCTTAAAGCAACGATATTGTCAATTCCTATAAAACCTAAATCAATAAGTAAATCTTCGGTTTCTTCTTTGGTAAATCCGCCACATAACACATGAGGAATAGCGTCAACCCCATATTTGTGCTGAATGGCAGCTGAGATTCCTAGTGTTCCTGGGCGCTTTCGAGTTACCTTTTTCTCGAGCAGCCCGTCAGGGCGTTCTATGTAAGTGTAGTCTTCACGATGATAGGTTACCTCGATAAACGGAGGATTGAATTCCATGAGTGGATCTATCGCATTGTATAAGGACTCGATTGTCTCTCCTTTATTTGGAGGAAGTAATTCAAAAGAGAAAAGTGTTTTCCCGTCTGCTTTCTTAATGTGTTCAGTAACCTTCATTTCTAGTCCTCTAAATTAGGCATTAACCATTTTTCAGCCTCTTGTAAGCTGATGTTTCGTCTAACCGCATAATCTTCAAGCTGATCTCGTTTGATCTTGCCGAGTCCAAAATACTTCGCCTTCGGATGTGCAAAATAATATCCTGAAACAGAAGCGGCTGGCCACATGGCTAGGCTTTCAGTAAGTGTTACTCCGATGTGTTTTTCTACCTGCATCAGCTTCCATAGGGTTGGTTTTTCGAGGTGATCAGGGCAAGCAGGATAACCTGGCGCAGGACGTATCCCTACATAGGCTTCTTTAATCAATTCTTCTCCGCTAAGTTGTTCATCTTTGGCGTATCCCCAAGTTTCTTTTCGAACTTTTTCATGTAAGAATTCTGCGAAGGCTTCTGCTAAACGGTCAGCCAAAGCCTTTACCATGATACTGTTGTAATCGTCGTGATTTCGTTCAAATTCAGCTGCAAGTTCATCACAGCCAAATCCTGCGGTTACACAGAAAGTTCCTAGGTAATCTTTATGAGCTGAGTCTACAGGAGCGATGTAATCGGCTAGTGCTAAACTCTCTTTACCACCTCTTGCACCCTGTTGTCTTAGGGTCAGTAAACGGTTTTTTTCTTCCGTTCTCGATTCATCGGTATAGATGATAATATCATCTCCCTGGCTGGCTGCGGGGTAAACACCGTAAACCGCCTTGGCAACGAGTTTATTATTCTCAATAAGGTCTGAGAGCATAGTATGCGCATCATCTAGAAGTTGTTTGGCGTGATCTTTTAGTTCTGGATCTTCTAAAATATCTGGGTATTTACCGTGTAAATCCCAAGTCCAGATAAAAGGGCTCCAATCGATATAAGGAATGAGCTCACGTAGATCTTGTTTTTCGATGGTCCATACTCCGGTTTGTTTTGCGGCAACTGGTGGTTCAGCATCGAAGTCGATTTTGAGTGCAGCTTCTCGTGCGGCTTCAAGGGTACGGAATGCTTTATTCTTCTTACGAAGAGGGTATTCGATTCTGAAGGTTTCGTACTCAGAACGAATTTGCTTTTTGTAATCTTCGCCGGTTTCTTTTCCCAGGAGTTGGCCAGCTACAGTTACGGCTCGCGACGCGTCCATTACATGAACTACTCCTCCGTCGTATTCAGGATCTATTTTGATCGCGGTATGAGCTCTAGAAGTAGTTGCTCCACCAATAAGAAGCGGAATTTTAGCCCCTACACGTTGAAGTTCCTTGGCGACAAATACCATTTCATCTAGCGAGGGTGTGATTAGACCCGAAAGCCCTACCATATCTACGTTCTCTTTGAGCGCCGTTTCAATGATTTTTTCGGGCGGCACCATAACTCCTAGATCGACGATTTCGTAGTTGTTGCAACCTAAAACAACCCCAACGATATTCTTACCGATATCGTGCACGTCTCCTTTAACGGTAGCGAGTAGAATCTTTCCTGCTTTTTCTTGCTTTCCTGAAGATTCCGCTTCGATAAAGGGTAGAAGGTAGGCTACGGCTTTCTTCATTACCCGAGCCGATTTCACTACCTGAGGTAAGAACATTTTTCCTTCACCGAATAAATCTCCGACAATATTCATCCCAGTCATCAAATGTCCTTCAATGACCTCTAACGGGCGATTAACTGAAACTCTGGCCTCCTCCATATCCTGGTCAACGAATTCGTCGATTCCTTTAATAAGGCTGTGTGAAATACGATCTTGAAGAGGTAATTCTCTCCACTTTAGGCGATCGGTATTGGCTTCTTTAGCCGACCCTTTTACATTATCTGCATAATCGAGCAGGCGCTCAGTAGCATCTTCTCGTCGATTCAGTAGTACATCTTCTACATATTCAAGTAGTTCTCTGTCAATATCATCGTAAACCTCCAGCAGTGTTGGGTTCACAATACCCATAGTCATACCATGTTTAATCGCATGATATAGGAATGCTGAATGCATGGCTTCTCGAACCGTATTGTTTCCTCTAAAAGAGAATGAAACATTTGAAACTCCACCACTTACGTGGGCGTAGGGAAGATTTTTGCGGATCCAGGCAGTGGCCTTAAAGAAATCGACTGCGTTATTTTTGTGTTCATCCATTCCCGTTGCGACAGGGAAGATATTCGGGTCAAAAATGATGTCTTCAGGATTGAAGTTTACCTTGTCTACTAGTACTCGATACGAACGTTCACAGATTTCAATGCGGCGCTCGTAAGTATCTGCCTGACCTTTTTCATCAAAGGCCATTACGATTACAGCTGCGCCATATCGTTTGATTTTCTTTGCTTGAGCAATAAAATTCTCTTCTCCTTCTTTTAAACTGATCGAGTTAACCACTGCTTTCCCTTGAACGACTTTTAAACCGGCTTCAAGAATCTCCCATTTCGAGGAGTCGATCATCACTGGGATTCGAGCGATATCTGGTTCTGCTGCGATAAGATTCAGAAAACGGGTCATTGCAGCAACTCCATCAAGCATACCCTCGTCCATATTTACATCGATAATCTGGGCACCACCCTCAACTTGTTCACGCGCTACCTCAATCGCAGCCTCGTAATTCTCTTCTTGAATAAGTCTTAAGAATTTACGAGAACCGGTTACATTGGTTCGTTCACCAACGTTGACGAAGTTGGTTTCTGGAGTTATAATTAGAGGTTCAAGACCTGAAAGTTTAGTGTATCTCTCGCTCATAACTTTCTCGGTTTTGATTGAGCCGCTAGATCAGCGATTACTTCAATATGATCAGGAGTTGTTCCACAGCACCCACCAATAATATTCACCAAACCTTCTTCTAAAAAAGGTTTGATGAGTTCTCCCATTTCTTCAGGAGATTGATCGTACTGGCCGAATTCGTTAGGTAGCCCTGCATTAGGGTGAGCTGAAACAAACAGGTCGGTAGCGATTGAGCCAATGCGCTGCACATAAGGTCTTAGTTGATCTGCACCAAGGGCACAGTTGAAACCAACACTAAGTACAGGAATATGAGAAATAGAAATAAAGAAGGCTTCTGCGGTTTGTCCCGAGAGTGTTCGTCCACTTGCGTCGGTAATCGTTCCGCTGACCATAATAGGAATGTCAATTCCTTTTTCTTCTTTGTACTCTTCTATAGCAAATAATGCTGCCTTCGCATTTAGCGTATCAAACACGGTTTCGACCAGAAGAAAATCAGCACCACCATCGATTAGACCTTTAATTTGTTCTAGATAAGCTTCTTTCAATTCATCGAAATGAACGGCTCTATAACCAGGGTCATTCACATCTGGTGACATACTAGCTGTTCGATTCGTTGGCCCCATTGATCCTGCTACAAATCTTGGTTTGTCTGGGTTTTTAGCAGAGAATTCATCGGCCGCTTGACGCGCCAGTCTTGCAGAAGCGAAATTGAGCTCGTAAACCAAATCTTCCATCGCGTAGTCGGCCATAGCTATAGATGTCGAAGAAAACGTATTGGTCTCTGCAATATCTGCTCCTGCCTCGAAATACTTTCGATGAATATCTAAGATAGCCTCAGGTTGAGTAATTGAAAGTAAATCATTGTTCCCTTGTAGGGGCTGCGAGTAGTCTTTAAATCGCTCTCCACGATAATCTTCTTCACTGAATTTGTGCCGTTGAATCATGGTGCCCATCGCACCATCTAAAACGAGTATGCGCGACTTGAGAAGTTCTGATATAGAGGGTTGATCCATGATAAATACTTTGGCCATTAAAACCTATAACATGCGAAAGTACTACCAATGCAACTTTATTAAAAGAATAGGTGTGTGTTTAGACGTTTATTTGCGGATATACCACAAAATAATTCGGATTCACTACATTTAGTTGTACCTAACGACAATCTATGCATCACTACATCAGCCTATTTGATCGGGTATTAAAAAAGCGCTTTCCACTGGCAATTTCAAGGGGAGTGCGCTACGATTCTACCAATGTTTTTATTCAGATTACTGAAGGTTCTTTTTCAGGTATAGGGGAGGCGGCACCTGGCGCTTCTGAAGGTGCAGGTACTCCTGAAGAAGTGAGACAAGAATTGAATCGATTTTTAGATACAAATCCAGAGCACTTGTCTGTTTATAAGGCATATGATCGGGCAAGAGCTGTGAAAATTGCTCCGAGTGCCTATGCCGCTTATGATATGGCTCGGTGGGATTTGCTAGCAAAGAAAGCGCAAATGCCTCTGTATAAGATGTTGGGGCTTTCGCTTCCGACCGTAGCTACTTCGATGACGATTGGGATTAATCCGCCTGAAGTGGTGCGAGAACGTATCCCGCTACTGATGAATAATATGCCCAGTCTAAAAGGGCTAAAAATAAAGTTAGGATCTCCTGAAGGTATCGATGCCGACAAGGCGATGTTTGAAGAAGTGGTTCGTTCTGCGTCTCCATATCATCTGAAACTGAGAGTAGATGCGAATGGTGGATGGTCTCTTGAAAATGCTAAACACATGCTTGATTGGTTAGCAAAACGAGGGGTTGAATATATTGAACAACCTTTGGTTGAAGGTGCTGAAGATCAATTGCCAGAGCTATTTAAGAATCGTCCGATGCCCATTTTTGTGGATGAATCGTGCCGATCTGCCAACCAAATTCACCGTTACGCTGACTGCGTGGATGGTGTAAATATGAAACTCATGAAATGTGGTGGTATTACGGGCGCTTTAGAGATTATTCAAGTAGCAAGATCGTACGGATTAAAAACCATGATTGGGTGCATGTCTGAATCTTCAATTTCTATTGCAGCAGCGGCATCACTTACGGGGATCATCGATCATGTCGATTTAGATTCGCATTATAATTTAGCTCCTGATGTAGCTGAAGGGGCACCTCTTATGGAGGGAATAACTATGCCAACAGATGGATTTGGACATGGAGCACGATTAAAACCTGAACAATAATGTTGCAATCGAATGATAAAGTAGCCATTTACATGGAGGGTCATCTCGAAAGTGATTTCGGAAAGATGGGCTTCGGCGCTGTGAGATATCTAGCTAATGATATCGTAGCTGTAATCGATAGTGCTCAAGCAGGTCGAGTGATGAGTGATTTTATGAATACTTCTAGATCGATTCCGGTGGTCACAAGTTTAGAGGAGTCGATTGCCCTTGGTGCTGAGGTATTGCTTTTAGGAATTGCCCCTGTGGGCGGAAAAATCCCTGATTTTTGGTACGAAACCCTTGACAAAGCAATTGATTCAGGAGTTTCGTTGATCAATGGTCTCCACGATTTATTGGCTCCGAGATATGAGGGTCGTTTCAATCATAACTGGGTGTGGGATGTACGTGTACCGCAGTTTATTCCTGCGATTGGTTCTGCACGGGCCTTAGAGCATAAGGGTAAGCGAATTCTATGTGTGGGTACAGACAATGCCGTCGGTAAGATGACCGCAGGATTAGAACTGTATAGAGGGCTTCTAAAAGAAAATCGTTCGGCTGGTTTTGTAGCTACAGGACAAATTGGGATTACGGTAACGGGTAGTGGAATCCCGCTTGATGCGTTTAAGGTTGACTATGCTACCGGTGCCGTAGAGACTGCTGTTTTAGAGCATTCAGATAAGGATTATATTATCATTGAGGGACAAGGCTCACTTCTCAATCCCAGTAGTACCGCGACCTTACCATTGATGCGAGGGAGTTGTCCTACCGAATTGATTCTATGCATGCGTGGTGATAAGACAACCCTACGATCCAATACTCAGATTAAAATCCCTAACCTCCGGGAGTTTATACAATTTAACGAATCGGTAGCCTCAGTCTGCGGCACCTATCCAGAAGCTAAAGTGATTGCTGTTGCTGTGAATACTTCGATGCTATCTGAAGCAGAAGCTATAGCAATAAAAAAGCGAGTTTCTGAAGAGAGTGGAGTGCCAGCATATGACCCAGTGCGAGATGGGGTAAAAGGATTTATAGAACGCTTATGAGATATTTATTACTATTTGTATTGTTTATTAGCTGCCAGACGGTAACTGAATGGGAATTAGGTCCTTTTGAAAAGGTGTCAGAAGCTAATCCTATCCTAAGACCCTCTAGTAACTATGGTTTCTTAGATCCCATTGTCTCAGAAACAAGGTACTTTGAAGAAAAGAATGTACTGAATCCTTCTGCAGTGGTTAAGGACGGTTTGGTTCACCTAATCTATCGTGCACAAGACTCTTTAATGACCTCGAGATTAGCCTTAGCCACGAGTGTTGATGGAATTCATTTTGAAAAACAGACTGAGCCTATTCTATTCCCAGACAATGATGCGCAATTGGCGTTTGAATGGCCGGGAGGCATCGAAGACCCCCGAGTAGTTAGCTTAGATAATGGAGAGTATTATATTACTTATACTGCTTATGATGGAAAAACCGCTAGGCTTTTTGCTGCTCGTTCTGTAGACCTCATACACTGGTATAAGCTAGGATCGGTATTTGAAAACCCGATTTATTCTGATATGTGGTCTAAATCTGGAGCATTAATTACTACTCAAGTTGATGATCAATTTATTGCTACAAAAATTGACGGATACTATTATATGTATTTTGGGGACACTTCTCTTTTTATTGCTAGATCAATTGATCTAGAGTCTTGGGAAGTTATAGAGGACGGAGAGAAACGGACACCGCTTAAGGTGTTAAACCCTCGTCCGGGATACTTCGATTCAAGATTGGTTGAACCAGGACCTTTTGCAGTTCTGCGACCTGAAGGGATAGTACTGATCTATAATGCATCAAATGCCAGAGGTTTTAATAATTCAGACTTGCCCGAATTCACTTATGCTGCTGGGCAAGCCTTATTTGACGCTCGAAAGCCATGGAAACTTATTGATCGCACAGCCACATATTTTATCGCTCCTGAATCAGAGTTTGAAAAGATTGGGGAGGTTAATCAGGTTGTATTCGTTGAGGGATTGATACATTTTAATGGAAACTATTTTATGTATTACGGTACTGCGGATTCCAAAATAGGGGTAGCCGTATCGAAGTAGGGATCAGAATAGCTCGTTTTCATGTCTTTTGAACGCTTTTTTTTCGGATCATTTATGCTTATTTGAGTATTACAGAGTTGTGACTCGCATATCCTATAAATTACTCAACCCCTTATTCTTACTGATATTCGCAGTATAATTATTTGATTTCGAATTATTTGCAATACCGGAAATACACTAGTTTTCCTATAAATTGTTAATTATTCCTTAAATTAAGCTTTCCTATAAACTATTTTGATAGCTCTTAAATTTGACTAGTTATGAAGGCATTTAAATCAATTTTAACAACCCTTTTATTTTGTACTATTTCGGTAGGATATTCTCAGGAAGAGAATAATCGGCCTGTGGTTAGTGCGAATTTGCCAACTATTGAAATCAGTGAAGGAGGTACATCCAACACCATTGAGTTATTAAGTTATATAACTGATGCGGATAACGATAACCTTGTATTTGAAATAGTTTCTGCAGGAAATTTTCAATCCAATTCCGGTTCAGCTTTAGATGGCTCCAGCTTTATATACGTTCATAATGGAGCCGAATCTATTTCAGACGAAATCTCATTTACTGTATCAGATACTGATGAAAATGGAGCTGTACTAAGTACTGAGAGTTTCTCTTTAACTGTGCAGATAACCGCTGTGAATGACTCTCCTTCTCTCCCAGACCAATCTATATCTGTTGACGAAGGTGATCAGGCTAGCGGTAACATAGGTGCTACAGATCCTGAGTCAAATACTCTAGTTTATACACTTTCTACGAAGCCTTCAAATGGGGAAGTGATATTAACGGGTAGTACATATACCTATGTTCATGACGGCGGCGAAACTACGTCAGATACCTTTCAAATTACAGCTGCCGAGGTGGACGATACTTCTAAATCTGTAACCGGAACTTTCACTGTCGCAGTTTCAGCATTGAACGACAGTCCGCAAGCACTAGATTTAAGTAGTACAGTTTTAGAAGGGGGCTCAACTAGTTTCTCTTTTTCATTTGATCAACAACTGGCAGCTGGTACTGTTTCTTTCTTTGACCCAGATACTGACCAAAACGATGTAACCATCAGAGTATCTTCAACACCTTCAAATGGTACAGCTTCAGTTTCGGGTACTGAATTATCCTATACGCATAACGGTTCTGAAACTACTACTGATTCTTTTACGTACGAAGTTTTTGATGGTTCTTTAAGTTCAGAATACACCGTATCGCTTACGGTTACCCCAGAAAATGATGCTCCAGTAGCTACTGCTGATACTTATTTTATCTCGAGCGATGATACATCTATTTCTGTTTCAGTTAATATAGGTGTTTTACAGAATGATAGTGATGCTGAAAATGATGCCCTAACGGTAGCTGTTTTAGAGGCACCCAGCTCTGGTTCTTTAACTTTAAATGAAGACGGTTCGTTTGAATACGAAGTAGTTACAGCTGGTTTCAATACTGATTCCTTTACATATACATTGTCAGATGCTAACGGTAGTCAATCAACGGCTGAAGTTATAATAGAATTATCTGACTTAAAACCAGTTCCTGAGTCGTACGATCTAATTGAAGGTGGTACTTTGTCAATTGATGACGCGAATGGTGTTCTCGGAAATGATTCTGATTCAAACAATCTTGAAATAAGTTCTGTCCTTGTGTCTGAACCGAATCATGGTACAATTACTTTGTCCACAGACGGTTCATTCGTTTACGAGCATGATGGCAGTGAAAATCGTAACGATCAGTTTACCTATAAGCTTGAAAATGCCAATGGCGATGAAAGTAAGGCAACTTTCGTTAATTTAAATATTTCTAACGTTAACGATGCCCCAACAGCTAGCAATACTTCAATTACCTTAAATGAAGGGGCATCATTAACCTTCTTACCAAACTACGAAGATCTTGATAATGAATTTATCGATCTAACCTTCGAAGTCAGTACTCCTGAATCGGGTAATACCGAATCAGGAGTTTTGACTATTGATGAAAATGGTCAATTAAACTTTACTCATGGTGGTTCTGAATTAACTTCTGATTTATTTGTTTATACCGTTTCTGATGGAGAATTCACTTCAGACCCTGCTAATATTAGAATAACAATTCTGCCTGTTAATGATGCGCCAGTAATCGACGCAACAGATCTTGCTCTAATTGCGGATGAAGGTGGGTCAATAACCAAATCAATAACCGTGAACGATGCGGAACAAGACAGTACTAGTTTATTACAAGTATCAGGAGGTGAAGCAAGTTATGGGTCTGTACAAATTGATGGTACTTCGATTATTTACACCCATTACGGTTCTACTAATTTTTCTGACAGTTTTGTCTTAAGATCTTACGATGGTACTGCTTTTGGCTCGGATGTAACTTTTACCGTTGAGATTAATGAGGTCAATGATGCGCCTGCTTTGAAATCTGGTGCAACTACAAGTTATAGCCTTGATGAAGGTGCTTCTTCAACGATTTCTTTGACCAATTTATTTACAGATGAAGAAGGTGATTCGATCACTGTTTCTGTATCTAGTGCAACTAATGGTTCACTCACAGATCAAGGTGATGGGTCATTTACCTATCAACATGATGGTTCTGAAACACTTACTGATTCATTCACCGTTACTGCAAGCGATGGTGTTGGTGAATCTGCGACCATACAAAAAATTAACCTTATCATTTCTCCTGTAAATGATGCCCCTTCTATAGGTGGAATAACTGGTTTAGAAGTAGATCAATTAGATGAATTGATAATTGCTCCAACCATTAGCGATCCTGATAATTCTTCTTTTACTCTTTCTGTATCTAATATAACAGGCTCAGGAGAAATTGAAGATAATGGTGACGGAACATTTACCTATATTGATGCTACCGATGATTCTAATTTTTCAGAAGACGTTCAATCAACAAATTTTACTTTTGATTTAACTGTAAGTGATGGAACCAATTCCGTTGTAGAAAATGTATCCATTGAGGTTGATAATATTGATGAGACCTTACCTCAGGTTGTTCTCAGATCTAATGACACAAACCTAGAAGAAGGAGAAACAGGCACAATATTGGTGTCATTAGTAGATAATACCTTTTATTCTAAAAAAAGAGATCTACCATCAGCTTACGCAAGTTACTTTCAATACGTAGGTGAGTATAATGGGCATACCTATTACTATTATACAGGGGGACTTGATAGTTATGGTGGAGATTGGCATTCATACTCGAATGCAAGCAATATTGCCAAGTTAGTGGGTGGTTATCCTGTTGTAATTGAAAGTGCGGAAGAGGAGAATTATGTAATGGGGAATACTACCAGCTATTTTGTTGGCAATGAGCGCATTTGGATGGGTAAAGTGTATAATTTCGAAAATTCAACATTTGAATGGATTAATGGAGCATCTTCTACCTATCAGAACTGGCAAAATTCCTATCCCTCAGATGCAGAGGGTAATCCAATAGGTGCTCTTGAAACAGGCAATGGTTGGAGAAACTATAACGATGATAACGGAGCAAGGGTATTAGTAGAGTTTGATAAACTGGCAATTGTAAATACTGATATTACTTTTAATATAACCGCAGGAGGTGACGCTACAGATACCACGGATTATGGTACAGTTGCTTCAACTGTTACTATTCCTGCCAATTCTACTTCTGAAGTAGAAATTGATGTAGTAGTTGTAGATGATACCTTAGATGAATCAGGAGAAACTATCACTTTTACAGCTTCAGCGGATTCAAACAACACCTTTTACATTAAACGAAGTCAGAGTTCTTTATCATTTTTAATTAATGATAATGACGATACAACACCTGGTTTCACAATAGGTTCCGAGACGGCCTCAGGTAAGAGTTTATCAGAGTCTGATGGAGAGGTGACGTTAACATTGTCTATAGCAAATCCAAAAACCTTTGAGACTTCTTTATTATTTGATATTACCGGTACAGCTACTGTTGGAGAAGATTATCAAGCGAAAAACATCGGTTACGTTGATGACTTTGAGACCAGTACAGGTGATGTACGTGCATTTGCTCAATCTTCTGTTGATGGAAAGATTTTCTTCACCGCTGGAGATCGCCTAATTAAGACCTATGATCCGACCAATGGCTTCCAAAGCCTTAATTCAAATACGAATTGGGGTAATTATACAACGGTCACCACCAATTTGGCAAACGTTAGATTTAGATACATTAGAGATTTTGACATCGATCAAAATGGAAATATTTATTTAATTGATGATAATTATATTAGAAAAATTAATAGTTCTGGTCTTGTATCCTTCATTGCAGGAGATGGTAATTGGTCTAATACACCTGAAGATGGAAAAGGTAGTGAGGTTAAATTCTCTGATCTAAGAGAAATTGCTTCGAATTCTGATGGCTCTGTACTTTATGTTTTTGATAGACAACGGGTTCGTAAAGTTACTTTCGATGAGAATGGAGATGCTGAGGTCACGACGCTAGCGGGTAATGGAGATTGGGGTCATCAAGATGGAATCGGAACATCGGCCAGATTTGCTGATGTTCAAGATATTAAGGTCGATTCAAACGGAGATCTTATTCTTGTGGATAACCAACGAATTCGTAAAGTATCTGGATCGCAGGTTACTACCATTAAACAACTTAATAGAAATTTACATGGATTAGATATTGACTCATCTGGTGACTATTACATGTCAGCTCGTTGGGCGAATCAGCTATATAAATATGATGTTTCTGAAGATATCGTAAGGACATTAATTGATTCAGATGGTGATGGGGGAACTGTTAATGGTCCAATCAGTGAGGCTAAAATTAGTAGTCCTCAAGACGTATTATTTACATCAGCAGGCGAATTATTATTCGCTCAGCCTGGCAACTCTCAAATCAGGAAAATAGACTTTATCAATAAGATTAGAGTTAAGGCAGGTGAAACAACTGGTGATTATGTACTGACTCTCACAGATGATAATTTCTATGAAAATGAGGAAACTATCATTCTTACTCCTTCCTCTGCAGATGGAATTAACATTAGTGGAGTAGATCCTATAACACTCACTTTAACCTCAGATGATTCCCTACCTGAAGTTCAGGTTAACGCTACTAATTCTAAAATTAACGAAGATGCGGGAGCATTTTTGTTCACCGTTTCTTTAGGTAATGCCGCTGAGGCAAGTGCCAAGAATGATTTAGACCCAGCCTACTTGAATCAATTTAAGTTTATAGGCGAGTTTAATGGCAGTAAGTACTATGTTTCTCAGAATTATTATAATTGGAATGACGCTAATACTACTGCCCAAAGTGTCGGGGCAAATCTTGTCGTAATTAATGACCAAGAAGAAAATGATTTCATAAAAAGTAATATTCCCAACTACTCAAATTCGGTATGGATAGGTTACAACGATAAATCTCAAGAAGGTCGATTTGAATGGTCAAGCGGAAGTAATTCTGATTTTGAAAATTGGCAGAATGGAGAACCAAATAATTCTGGTGACGAAGATTATGTTGAACTTATGAATAATGGTAAGTGGAATGACTTACCACAATGGAGTAATCTCCCTTTTGTCGTTGAATTTAGCGGGGTTAAATCATCAATTGATACTAGAGTAACTCTACAAGTTGAGGATTCAACAAGTGCTACTCTTGATTCTGACTTTACTGCCCCAGAATCACTAATTGTAACTATACCAGCGGGTGAAGATAGTGCGACCTTATCCTTTGCTGTAACTGATGATTCAGAGAATGAAGCTGCTGAGTTCATAAATTTAACCATCGTTGATATAAATGACTCTGAAGGGAATCCTACAGGAATCATAAGCAGTACTAATGGCTCCGCATCGGTTGAAATTATAGATAATGAAGCGAGTGTAGTGACACTTTCTGCTTCAGGTAGTGATCTGAATGAAAGCAATTCTTCGATCACTATCTCAGTTGGTTCTAATATCGCTAAACAGACTGAAACCGCAGTAGTTCTTGCTGTTAATCAAGGCGATTCAGATACTGCCGTTCAGAATAAGGATTATTACATCCCTGAATTAGACAAGATTAAAACGATTGCTGGTAGCTCAAGAGGTTATACTGATGGTATTGCTTCTGAAGCCAATTTCCACAATAACACTAAAATGACAGCCTTTGGCGACCAGGGCTACTTGATCGCTGACCGTGATAATCACGTTATTCGATTATTGGATAAATCAGGCAATGTTAGCACCTATATTGGTAATGGTAATTACAGAGGTAACGATAATCAAAATGGCGCAGACCGACTAGAGGCACGCCTTAGTGGGCCAACGGACATTGCTGTAAGTTCAACAGGTGAAATTTATATTGTTGAGCAATATTCAAATGCTATTTCTAAAATTGATGCCGATGGCAATTATCAGATAGTTGCCAATGAATATGGCAATTGGGGATCAGAGGATAATGATGACGCCAAGCAAGCTACGTTTAATAATCCTAGAGCGATTGCATTTGATTCTCAAGGAAATTTATATGTTGCCGATGGTGAAAATCGAATCCGAAAACTTACTTTTTCAGGCAATAGTGCTTCAGTACAGACCTACGCTGGTAATGGGGAATGGGGTGAAAATAATGGTGACAGAAGTGAGGCCAGACTCTCTGATCCAAAAGATATTATCATTGATGCTCAAGATAATCTGTATATCGCTGAGCACAATCGTATTAGAAAGATTGATGCTCAAGGAATAGTTAGTACACTTGCTGGTTCATGGTGGGGAGAGAACGACGGAAGTTTAACCTCAGCTCGATTTAGAAATCCTACGGCCCTAGCCTTTGATTCATCTGGTAATATTTTGGTTACTGATGATGATCACAACTCATTACGAATTATTTACTTAGAGGGAGATAAAGCTGGTCAAGTACAGACTCTTATTGGAGGCAATGGTAGTGGATTTGAGGACGGCGCTTTTGGAGATGCAAAATTGAAGAGACCACGCGGTGTTGTTGCTGATGCTACTCGAATTCTAGTTTCAGATACAGAGAATAATAGAATTAGAGAGATCTCTTTAGAGCCAACCATAGTTATTCCTGCAGGAGAATTATCAGGCTCAATTACACTCTTGCCAATTGATGATGATGTATTTGAACTAGATGAATCAATTTCTTTAAATCTAAGTTCAAGTTCAAATGTTGATTTAGCGAATTCAGATTTAACAGCAATTGATGTGAATCTGGTGAGCGACGACGCTGCTCCGACGGTAAGAATTTCTGCCAATAAATCAACACTTAATGAAAAGGGTGGTCAAGTAACAGTAAGTTTAAGGTTGTCAGATCAGTTCTCTTCTGCTAAAGCAGATATGGAAGAATCCTTAAAGTCGAATTACTATTATTTAGGAGAATATAACGGATCCAAATATTATGCTTCGAAAAGCAACCAACAGTGGTATCAATACAATGAAGCAAAACGGATAGCTGAAAATTTGGGAGGAACTCTTGCCATAATTAATACTCAGCAGGAGAATGACTTTATTACCCAACGAATATTTGCCTTAGACCCTAATTACAGTGCTAATGATAATCGTTGGTTGAATCACTGGATTGGTTATGAATACAACCAAGAGAGTGAATCATGGGAATGGAATAATAATCAGAATATTCAGTTCGCTAATTGGCAGGGAGATCAATACATCAGAAATCCTGAAGGCAGACCTGTTGCTCGTCTTCATGAAAATGGACAATGGGATAATGGTGAAAAAAACTGGCATAATCAGTATGTAATCGAATATTCAGGTGCCTACTCTGATGTAGCAACAAATGCTGGAATTAGTTATCAATTGTCTGGCGGTGCTGAAGTTTCAGACTATTCTTCTAGTGCCTCTGAGACGATCACTATAACTGCAGGTGAGTATAAAGGAGAATTTACAATTACAGGTGTAGATGATGATTCAGATGAAGGAATTGAAACTATTTTAATCTCCTTAGTTGAAGATACCACTGATGCAACTATTGACGCTAATAATAGTTCGGTACAAATTCAAATTGCAGATGATGATTTAACTACGGTTACGATGTCTACAGATGCTGGGGAATCTATTTCAGAATCTAATGGTGCATACTCGATCATAGCTGAATTAACTAATGAGAAAACGTATCCTGTTACTGTCGATCTGGCTTTTGACGATACCACTGAAGGTGCAGCTATTTTTGGACTAGACTTCGATTCACCTTCTCTGAATAAAATCTCTACACTAGCCGGTACAGGAAACTACGGTTTTGTAGATGGTGAAGCATCTATCGCACAGTTTGAAAGTGATATCCGATCAATGGTAACCGATAAAGACGGAAACCTATATATCGCTGATTCTAACAGATCTGTAATCCGAAAGTTTGATAGAGTAACAAACACAGTTTCGTCTTATGTTGGAAATCCCAATGGGGGTGGTGACGAAAATGAAGGGAATCGTTCTGATGTACGAGTAGGATTTATCAGAGCAATGGCTTCAGATACACTGAATAATAGACTCTATTTCTGGGATGACTGGACTCGACTTGTAAGAAGAGTAAATCTTGAAACTGGTCAGGTGAGTTTTGTTGCAGGTGATGGTTCAGGTAATGGATCTGACGGATCTGCATTTGAAGCATCTTTCCAGAATATAAGTGCGATGACCATAGGTTCAAATGGTGATGTTTATCTGATCGACAATACACAACTTAAAAAAATTACTATTTCTGAAGGTTCGGATGCGATCGTCTCTACTCTAGCTGGGGAATATAACAATGGTGGATTCAATGATGGCTTTGGTAATGAGGTTCGTATTTCTTGGGCAGATCAGAAAGGTATGGCTCTTGATTTAGATGGAAACATTGTCTTTACTGATGGTAATCAACACCGAGTTAGAAAATACAATGTAATCACTGGAGAGGTAACGACTATTGCAGGCCAATGGTGGGATTACGCCGATGGTGTTGGTACGAATGCAAGGTTTAAAAATCCAATAGGATTAGCTATAACTGCTAACGGAGATATTTATGTTGCGGATGCTGAGGACAAGAGGATTCGTAAAATCGTAAAACAAGACAATGGTAGCTATTTAGTATCCACTGTTGCTGGTAACGGCAATAATGGCTATGAAGATGGCGAAGCATCTTCTTCTCAATTTGGAAACCCTTTACATCTAGCTACTTTCGGTAACCAATTAGCGGTGTTTGATCAAGGGAATGCGGCGATTCGTCAAATTCAATTAACGCCAACAATCACAATTCCTGCTGGGCAAAAAATAGGTACTTTCCAAGTAACTGCTGTAGATGATGTTGTTTATGAAACCGATGAGCAAATTGCTGTTTCTGTAACACCAAGTGGTGCAAACTTAACGGGAGATTCTAGTTTCGCCACAATATTAACTTCTGATGATAATATTCCGATTGTTGCTTTAGAGGCATCAAATACTATCGTAAAAGAGAATGGAGGAACCTTAGAGGTTGAATTAACGCTTTTAGATCAAGAGGGAGCTGAGGTGATTTGGGCTCGCAATGATTTGTCAGAAGACACGAAACAATCTTTTAACTTCTTGGGTGAATTTGAAGGGCACAAATATTATCAGTCTTTTAATGAGGTTACCTTCGAAGAGGCACTTTCAGTTGCTTTATCTCTTGGTGGTCAATTACTTGTGTTAGACTCACAAGAAGAAAATGAATTCATCGGACGAACAATTAGAAATGGCTCTTGGTTAGGTATTACCGATGCTGATACAGAGGGAGTTTGGTCACCGTTATACGGAGATTCAACTTATCAGAATTTTGACTCTAATAACAATGAACCTAACGGAGGAACGAATGAGAATTATGCGGTTACTTACGGTAACCAGTGGTATGATGTAAATTCAGGAAATAGACACTCATTTATTATTGAATTTGGCCCTACAAAGGCTTCAGGGCTTGACACAGTTATAACCTTGGCTGTTGCGGGTACTGCAACTAACGAAGCACAGGGAGAAGATGTTGCAGACTTTACATTATCGGCGCAGCAAGTAACTATACCAGCTGGTTCTAACTCTGCAACAGTAAGTATTATTACTGGTAATGATAATCTCGATGAATCGATTGAAACGATTGAACTGAGTATTGCTGATATAGCAACTTTCAATGATGAAGCTGTAGCAACAATTTCACAGGTAAAAAATAACCTAGTGGTTGAAATCGACGATGATGAAGCACCTGAAGTTAGCTTCAGTCTAAGTTCGAATAGCTTAGCAGAGAACAAAGGTTCTACAACTCTGACAGCAACGCTTTCTAATCCGAAAGTTTCAGACACCGAAGTGCGTTTTGCGTTTGCAGGAGAGGCCACCTTCTTAGATGACTACAGAAGTTCAGATTTAGGTCTAGTAGAAACGGTTGCAGGTGTTTATAAAGGTGCTGGATATGTGAATGGATCTGCTGATGTTGCTCGATTCAATACTATTTGGGGTATGGTACCATATGTTGATGGATCGTATCTATTATCTGATCGAGGTAATAATGCAATTAGAAAACTGAACTCTGATGGTAGTGTTGAAAACTTCATTGGTAATGGAAATGGGTGGGGTAATGAAGCAGGTCTTAGATCATCTGTATCGGTAAATAGACCTACTTATCTTGCCGTTGATGATAATTACAATGTTTACTTCGCAACTCAAAACAATAAGATTTATAAATACGATGTTGAGTCTGATCGAGTTGAAATTATAGCAGGTAATGGCCAATATTCATATGCTGATGGTGTTGGGCAGTCGAGCTCTTTCAGAAACCCTACAGATATTGAAGTAAATTCAGACGGAAGTTTAATTTATGTTGTTGACTATGATAACAAAAACATAAGGTTACTAACTAGAGGAGAAGATAATTTATATACGGTTAGCTCACTTACTAACGGAAACCACAACGGAAATGATAATCTAGTTACTGGTTCATTTGAAAATGCTCAACTAGGTAGACCTTACGAAATAGACGTGGATTGGGATAACAATAAGATCTATGCTATTTCAGCGATCGAATGGGGCTATGGTGCAATGTTAGTTTTAGATTTAGATGCCAGTATTGTAGGCTCGACAATTATTGCTACCGATAATGGTTCATGGAGATATTGGGGCTTTGATCGAGATGAGGCCGGTAATTTCTATTTAAGCGATTCTCAAAATAGAACTATCGTAAAAATGAAGTTAGGTAAACCTGGATTAGATCGTTATACCGATGAAGAAACAGGATGGGTTTTCCAATCGCATCAGAATAATGACCTTTTCAAGTTTTATAGGCTTTCTGATGATCCTAATACCATAGAAGCGGTTGTTGAATATACTTTTTCTGGGGGTAGTACTTTAAGACTCGGAGGGTTTAATGATGGCGAAACTTACGGATTACAGAGTAATAATATGGTGATCACCAATACCTCAGATTATTTCAGATACTTCGAACCAGGTATTTACAAGATTCAGATAAATACCAATAACTTGACCTATTCTGTTACATCTACATCAGATGTACCTACCAGAGGCTACACGCTTTCTAATATAGCCGGTGGTGAAAGAGGTTATGTTGATGGTACTGGAGAAGAAGCTCAATTTAATTATCCATCTGCCATTGTGGTAAATGGAAGTAGCGCTTTAGTCTACGATGATGGTAATGAATTATTACGATCAATTAGAGTTCAAACAGCTCTAATTGTTGAAGGTAGAAATACAACCGCTTCTGTTGACTTTAGGGCTTATAAGGATCAATATTTTGAAGGTGAAGAGGTAATAGAACTATCTATCGCTGGTATCGACAATGGAGTTTCAGCCACTTCTGCTTTTGATCCTATTACCATTACAGATGCCACTTTCTTAACGCGCGTAAATGAGGCACCATTTGAAGGTGTACAAGATGGTAAAGTATCATGGGGTGATTATGATCGTGATGGCGATATGGACCTACTACTAATGGGTTCAGGAGTTGATGGAACAATAACCAATATTTACAGAAACAATGATGGTAGTTTCGAAAATACGGGTCAAAATTTCACCAAGTACTTAGGTGGTGACGCCGAATTCGTTGATGTTGATCAAGACGGATGGCTGGATGTTGCCTTGAGTGGTAATTCTCCTATTGGTAGAGTGTCTGAGCTTTATATCAATAGAGGATCTGATAGCCCAAGCGCACCTTTCTTCCAGTTAAGTACCAACTACATTGTTGAGGGCCTTTCACAGTCTGATATGGAGTGGGGTGATCTCGACAATGATGGTGATCCTGATTTAATCATATCGGGTATTAATGAAGAAAATCAATACAAAACACTTTACTACACCAATTTGGGTAACTATACCTTCCTTCAAGAACAATTCTTCTATGCTGACGGTAAAATCCAGGCTGAGATTGACATGTTCGACGCTGATAATGATGGTGATTTAGATGTTGGAATAGCGGGTATTAATGAAGGCGACGGGTTTGGATCACAATTCTATACCAATAGTTATTACGATGCTTCTCAGAATTTTGATGCTAACTATAACTTCAATAATTATCGTTGGTTAAGAGATGGTAAAACCATGTTCTTAGATCTAGATGTGGATAGTCGAATGGATTATTTTGCTATGGGTCTTGATGAAAATCGTAATACCCAGCAGGTCTCTAATCTAGGGGTTTCATTAACCCCGCTCAATAATCCTGATTTTGCATTCGCTGATTATAATAACGATGGACTAAACGATGTCGTTATTACTGGTGAAGATGAACAGGGTAACCCGGTAACTAAGCTTTACGTTACGCTAGGTGGAGTAGAATTCGGTTATCGTTTATTTGAAACAGACGTAGATCTTGTAGCCCTTAGAGAAAGTACGGTGGATTGGATCGACTATGACCTCGATGGCGATTTAGATCTATTCATGACGGGTATCGATGACTCTGGGGTGCCAGTAAGTGTTCTATATGAGGCAAATAATGTCGCTAACCTTAATGAAGCTCCTGCCAAAGTAACTAACCTAACTGCAGTACATGCGGGTAATGGATTAGTTCAGTTAGATTGGGATAAGCCAACAGACAATGCGAATTCTGAATTTAGATATGCATTGCGCGTTGGTACTTCTTCTGGTGCTTCTGATGTTCTTTATGTGAATGCTACAGAAACAGGAACGCGTCTGATAGATGAGCCATCATTAGCTACCCTAAATAGCCGTGAGTTAATCCTGAATCCAGGAACTTATTTTGCGGCAGTACAAGCGATAGATGCAGGTAATCGAGGTGGTGCTTTCTCAGATGAGATCCAGTTTACGGTTGACTATTCATGGAAGCGATTAAACCTAGGAGGTATTATTGATCGGTCACTTCGTCCAAAGACAGGCTCACAAATTGAATTTGTCGACTATGACGGTGATGGCGATATGGATCTTATTGGGTCAAACGTTGGAACCGATTATACTTGGAATGGTTCCTCGATTAATATTTTTGGATTCGAGAATGGAGTATTTGTACCTAAACAACAAGAAGGTGGAGGTTCTTCTACATTTGGTCTTGGAGATTTAAACAAGAATGGGTTTGTTGATATTATTTATGCTCAACAAGAGCAGAGTGGATCTAGAATTCACTCAGCCTTTAACATGCAGCCAATCATTCTTGAAAGAATTGCTAATGAAGAGGATGTTAGTTTCATGTCTCCATTCCAAAATGAAAATAACTTCCAGAGCGATAATCTGATCCCAAGTTTATATGATGCGAAAGTGGCTATCAAAGATTTGAATAATGACGGTATGCCAGAGGTAATTTTAGCTGGTGCAAGTTCTCAAATCGAATCTGAAGCTACAGCCGCGGTTTATCTACTCAGAATGAATCTGAATGATGGAGAAACTGAACTTGGATTTGACAACTTCTACTTTACTTATGAGAAGCTAATTGAAAATAATGCTTCACTTGAAGGATTGAGCTTCTTATCATTCGATTTAGGAGATGTAGACGGTGATGCTGACTATGACTTGTTATTTACCGGTTTTGGTTTCGATGGATATGAGACTATACTTTTCGAGAATACCGGTAACCTAGATGGTGAGTTGTTTGTAGAAACTAATAATAACTTTATCGCAGTTCGTGAAGGTTCTGCATCGTTTATTGATATTGATGGTGACGGATTACTAGATGTAGTCTTCTCTGGTCAATCAAGTGATGGTGATACCTTTAGAGTTTATAAGAATACTGGGAATATTCAGAACTTTGCAGCGTTAGAAGTTGGATTACCAGCAATTCGCCAGTCTAATGTTGACTTTGGTGATTTTAACGAAGACGGTTATTACGATATTCTCTACTCAGGAACTATCCAAGGTGAAGGACGTACGACCCGTTTAGCTGAGTTCAATCCAAGTAATCGATTATTCGAAGATTCTGAGTTTGATGTATCAAGCTATCTGGATGCTAATGTTGGTTTTGGTGACTTTGATGGAGACGGTGATCTTGATTTTGTTCTTAGTGGAGAAGATGCGAACAATGATTCGGGTCAGATTCAGCAAATCGCTGATATCTTCATTAACGTAAGAGATCTAGCGACTGCTCAGAATTCTAGAATTAGTCTTGCGAAAGAAGGAAACAATTCTGGCTTGGGTGCACCTACCATCTCTAGGGCTAGAAGACGTCGTATTGCTGAAAACAGTTATGAAGTGACTGTAGACTGGGACGGAGCCAAAAATAAAAATGGCAATCCTGACTCTGCACTTACCTATGAATTGAAAGTGGGTACTTCTAAAAATGGTACAGAGGTTCTTTCGACTATTGCTAATGCTGATGGTGTAAGAGCGGTTGCAACCACGGGTAACGCTGAAAGCAATAAGAGCTGGAAGCTGAACTTGCCAGAGGGTACTTATTTCGCCCAGGTTCAAGCGGTAGATGCTAGTTACCAAGGTTCTGAGTTTAGTGATATTTTCGAATTTGCGGTAGTAAATTCATTTAAACTCGGAGATGCTAATGGTGATGACGTGGTGAACGTTCTTGACCTTACTACAAACATCGAATATATCATGACAGGTGTGGAGCCTACTGCTTTTGTACCTGAAGTAGCTGATGTCAACTTAGACGGAGCCATTAACGTGACTGATATTTCTGGTATTGTAGAAATCATTCTGAACCCAGAGACTTCGACTTCAAGAATTGCGCTTTCTAAAGCCGTAGACAAGTCTGACTACTTCAGTAATAAGGTGGTTGGAGATGCTAAGTTGGCGCTTCAGAACGGTGCGGTTAAACTTCGTTCAGATCGTGAAGTAGTTGCTTTACAGTTCTCAGTGAACAAGGATGCGGCTATTCGTCTTAATGATCGCTTATCGAGTAACTTTAATGTAGTGAACTTTGAGCGTGATAACCGTATCCACTACTTAGTTTACTCATTGAATAATCAAAATATTCTTGGGGTAACTGATCAGCTGTTTACCGTATCTGGAAATACGAAGTTAGATGTGTCTGACCTTGCAGCTAATGCTGCAGGTGTAGGTACCCTTTCTATTGAATTCTTAGATGAATCGTACTTAGATCAGTATAATAATGGAGCGGTATTCTATCCGAACCCAGCGCGTGACGTAGCAAGCTTATATGTCGGACTAGAAGATGCAACTCGTGTTCAAGTTGAATTATTCAACATGCAAGGAACATCGGTTCTTCAATACGCTACCGAGAAAAACGTAGATCAAATCAATCTTAATGTAAGTAACCTTTCTAGTGGCCTTTATGCGGCACGAATTCAGATTACCACTGAAGACGGACGCACCGTTACTCGATCACTTAAACTAGTGATTCAGTAATTCACCAACTAGAAAAACCTACTTACCATGAAACGACTGATTTACATATTTATACTACTGCTGTCTTTCAGCCAGGCTCACTCCCAAGTGAGCCTCGGCTTCGGCAGTACAGAAGCTTCAACTGAAACTGAGATCACTGTCGATCTCTTGATGGATAATTCTGAGGTAGTAAAGGCGATTCAATTAGATTTCTATTTTGATCCTGATTTGATTACCTATCTGGGGAATCCTACGGTTGCAGGAACTCGTATTGAAGATGATTTTACTGTTGCTGTTAATGAAATAGGTGAAGGTAGATACAGAGCCCTTATTTATTCACCATCCAATGGTGAAATAGCTCCCGGCTCGGGAAGTATTATGAAGCTTAGTTTCAAAACCGGTTTGCAGTATGGTACTTTCCCTATTTTCTTGGATAATAGCCAGAATGGAAATACCTATACCAATGTGGTGGTATCGGGAGCGGGTTCAACTGCTATTAATGATTTGACTATTACTGAGGGCTCGATTACGATTCTATCGGGTGACTTTAGTTGGAACACCACAGACCAGAATTTTGGTAGCGTGGTAAAAGATCAGGCTCAGAGCTTCAATTTTGAATTGTATAATAATGGTAATGCTGATTTAGTTATTGATTTTGTCTCTGAGAATCTTGGGGTTTTTCAGGCTGATTTCAGTTCTTTTCCACTAACGCTTTCTGCCGGTTCAAGTTCAAATTTAGCTATCAGTTTTCCTGCCGATACACCAGGTAGTTTTGAAGGTACTTTCGTATTGCAATCTGATGATCCGAAACGTACAGATCCAACAACTTTTTCAGTAAATGCATATGTATTCTCTGATAATGTGGCAGGTTTATCCTCGGTTGAGGTAGCTAGTGGTTCGACAGTGGAGGCTCGAATTAGTTTCGAAGCTGAGGAGCCTATTATTAGTTTTCAGTTTGATATTCCTTATGATTCAGAGGTGTTTACCATTGATCCAGAGTCAGTTGAATTATTAATTACAGGAACCGATCATATTATCACCGCTTCGGTTTTTGAAGAAGAGGGTTTCGCACGTATTCTATCTTATTCTCCAACAAATGCAACGATACCAACCACTCAGGGAGATTGGGTTTCGTTTGATGTAGTTGCTGATGATAACGCGCGTCCTGGAGAATATCTGTTAGAATTTGACGATGCTATTGCCAATGATCCCAATCTCGTAAATGTGGTTTCAGGAACAGTTTCAGGGTCACTTAAAATCTTAAATGGATTGGTAGATTTGAGCATAGTTGAAGATCAACAACCGCTTTCTAATGGGTATGCGAATACTCGTAATCTTATCATAAGAAATGAGGGTAATGCTCCTGCAACGTTGACGCAGCTTAGTACGTCATCGGAGGTTGAGGTAATTAACTATGTCGCGGATCAGACTATTGATGTTGGTGAGGTTATTGAAGTTGAACTAGCCATAACCCCCGATGTTTTCCCTGCTTATGATCTTGAGATTTCTATTGGTCACGATGGATATAATGGAATTACGACTTATAATTCAGAGATTCCAACCTATTACCCCAATTTTATTTCAACACGGGATGCTCAGGTAGCTCCTAATAGTACCGAAAGTATCACCTTTAGTTTATTTAATAGTTCTGCTGTTAAAGCCGTACAATTTGATTTTAAAGTTCCAACCGGTCTGAGTATTGATTTAGCACAGGCAGTTAATTTATATCAGAACGGATACGTTTTAAGCTATAATGTCCTAAATCAAGATGAACAGATTTATAGAGCATTATATTTTAATCCAATGGGAGGCTTGATTGCCCCAGGAACTCATGAGTTATTCACTGCACCATTAACTGCAGGGGATATCGCGGTGAGTATTTACCCAATGGCGGTTACTGAAATGATCCTCTCTGGAGAGACCAATGAGAATATAGCGTCTATTGCTCTTTATGAAAGTCGAATTTTAGTTGCTAAGCGCCCTACTTCTGAGGAATTAAGTGAAACCATTAATGAGGATGAAATTTTAACTCGTACTCCTGGAAGCGACCCAGATAATTTACCCATATCCTATAAGATTATTGATCAACCTTCTAATGGAATCGCAGTTGGTGGTGATACTTTATCATATACTCCATCGGCCGATTATAATGGATCAGATTCATTCACCTATGTTGTGTCTAATGGTATTAGAGAAAGTATAGTTGCCACAGTGAGTGTTACTATTTTACCTGTGAACGATGCACCTCGCTTCGACGATTCGTTTAGATTATCTGTGAGTGAAGGGGTTAATATCCCACATTTATTAGGGTCTATTGAAGGGTTGGCTTCAGATGTCGATGGAGACGAAATTACTTATGAAATCGTCGGAGGTAATGAAGAGAATTATCTCTCACTTAGCGGTAATCAGCTCACTTTACTTAAAGCCTTCGATTACGAATTACAGACCGAATACGTTTTTGAACTTTCTGCAACGGATGGAACCCTTTCTGAAACTGGTAGTTTAACTATTGATGTAGAAGATGTTCCTAATAATACAATTGAAAAATCAATTACTGTTCGAGTGGCAGATGTGGTTGCTGAAGCGAGTACAACTTCTGCTGCCTTTTACCAATCTTATTTAGATAAAACAGTTGAGTTCGCCTTTGAGGAGGGCCAAGTGGTACTCTATGAAATATCGGGAGGGGTAGATGCTGATTTTTTCACAATTAACCGTAATACAGGGGCGCTGAGTTTTGTGAGTATTCCTGATTTTGAGAATCCGAAAGATGCTAATCGAGATAATCGCTATGAAGTAACGGTTAAGGTTATTAACCTTTCTGATGGAGGAACTGCATTGCCAGTATACACGGGTCAAACTGAAATTTCAGTTCCTGAAGCTCAATTGGCTGTAGCTGTATTTGATTCTTATGTGGTAGAACCTTCGGTTGATTCTGATGGGGATGGAGTGGCTGATGTGGTAGATAATTGTCCGACCATTGCTAACCCTAACCAATCAGATTTAGACGGTGATGGAACCGGAGACAGTTGTGATGATTTTGATAATGATGGCTTTTACGATAACGTCGATCAGTGTCCAGACTCTACGATAGGAATGCCCGTGAATGTCTTTGGATGTGAGTTATTCGTAATGCCAAAAGATGCCTTTACTATTGTTGCACAATCGACTTCTTGTTCGACCACTACCGATGGGGTAATTTCTATTACTGCAAAATATCCGCAATACAGTTATTCAGTAGCTGTTGAGGGTGTCGGAGCTCCGTTGAGCCTTAATAATAGTCAAGGATTAAGCGATGAGGTTTCAAACCTGGGGCCAGGTACCTATCAAGTTTGTATTACGGTAGATGGCCAATCAGATTATTCTTATTGTACAACACTTACCATAGAACAGCCGGTTCCCTTAAGTGTATCTCCATCAATGAATGTAGATCGGGGCACTATCAACTATCAGGTAAGCGGGGCTGATACCTATAAGGTATCATTTAACGGTCGTGAAATGTTAGTAAGTGAACCTTATATTGAATTGAATCTACAACCCGGATTAAACCGTATCAAACTCTTCACAGATTTTGATTGTCAAGGTTATTTTGAAGAGGAGATCTTTGTGAGCGAAAACGTCACGTTATACCCTAACCCTACAACCGGTCCTATTCAATTATATGTGTCGGGTAAGGATCGTTCGGTAGCTCTTGGTGTTCGAAATACAATGGGACAGACGGTTCATAGAGAAGTATTAGATGTTCCTTATAACCGTGTGGTTAACTTTAATTTAGGTAGTCAACCTGCAGGTGTTTACTTTATTAACCTTGAAGGTGAAACCGTACGCAAGCAACTTAAAGTCATCAAGCAATGAGAAAGTATTTATCCTTAATAACAGTTGTTTTTGTAGGGCTTTTATCCTCTTGCGGAGGAGATAGTGGTGGAGGTGGAACCCCAACTCCTGGACCGACTCCTACACCTGATCCTCCAACCGCTGCTACCTTGCTTAGCCCGGTGAATAATGAGAATTGTGAAACGGGAACGAATATTTCAGCCACCCAAGCTACGGTTGCCTTTACATGGGCTGCTGGACAAAATACCGATAGTTATGAACTGAAGGTTTCCCAGTTAGGAGGAAGTTCACAGACTAAGTCAGGAATTTCTAGTGGTTCAACCACAGTTACCCTTCAAAGAGGTTATCAATACTCATGGCAAGTGGTATCAAAGGCAACGGGGACAACAGCTACAGCAACTAGTAGTACTTTTAATTTCTATCTAGCTGGAGAAGGTGAAGAGTTTACTGCTCCTTATGCTGCAACACCAGTATATCCTCGTTCTGGGTCTACCGTACCTCTAACCGAAGGTAAATTAGAGCTGTCGTGGGAGGCCGAAGATCCTGATGGTGACTCTTTAACCTACACGCTAGAAGTTAGCCCCTTAGACGATCTCTCGAGCCCTATAACGATTTCTGGACTTACTGAGCCGGTGGCTGAGGTAGAATTAGTCTCTGGAGTTATTTACTACTGGAGAGTAACAACTTCTGATGGCAAGAATAGCACGCAATCGATTATTTATACGTTTAGAACGGAATAGGGATATTCTTATAATACACAAGAGAGATGACTTCGGGATCAATCCTTTAGCGATTTTTTTGTTCGGTTAACGCACTCTACAAATACTCTACACATAAAACATAAAATACATTAAATCAATAAGTTACAATACTTTAATCAACTCTACACTTTCACTGGTTAAAAGAGAGGTAAACAAAATCATATCTTCCAGGTGAACTGAGTTCGTTTCTGTTACAATTACAACCTAAGGGTAACCTAATACGATCTATTTATATCCAATTTATGGTTACCAAAAGGGTTTTCTCCTTCCTTTTATTTTTTTCTTTAGCACTTAACGCTCAAGTTAGTGTGGGCTCTGGAAGTTATAGTACAAGCTTTCCTGGAACTGATGCTGCTGGTCGTAATGGATATCCGTCAGGAACATCTTATGTATCGGGGGTGGCGGCTAATAAACCCATTCCCACTAATGATTGGTGGTCGAAACTAGTAAAGCAGGGTAATGCAGATAATTTGTTTAACTACCCTTTCACGATGAAGACGCTAGATACGGGACTAATCGTGTCCTATATACCTTGGGGGGTAATTGGTGACTCAGCCCCTATTGAAGTGGGTCTGTCCGGTTTGTCTACGAACTCTGTCACTGTTTCTGATCATACTGATTGGACGGTTACTATGGATTGGACCTCGGGTGATAAGAACCTTTCAGTGACTTCTGGGGTTGGGATGCCTTTTCTTTATTTTGAGAAGAGTGAACAAGAGGAGGTTTCGATTAAAGTGAATAGTGGAGATGCCACTATACAGAATAACAAACTGATCATCGAGAACGCTAGCCATGGAGCAGATTTTGTCGTTTTTGCTCCCTCGGGTAGTACTTGGACAAAAAATGGTTCTGTTTATAATTCTTCACTGAATGGTAAGAATTACTGGTCATTGTCTATGATCCCTCAAAGTAACACCAATCTTCAGGCAGCGATAGATGAAATGGAGCCTTATGCGTTTGTGTTTCCGACCGACACTCAGGTTTCATGGTCTTATAATGAATCAAATGCTAAGCTAAGCTCAACCTATACCATTACTTCTGAGGTAAAAGAAGGTACAACAACTCAGTTTTATCAAGGCCTATTACCACACCATTGGGCACACCTTTCTAGTACTAGCAGTACTCCCAATGGCCCAAGCTACTCTACGGTTAGGGGAGAAATGAAAATATTGAAGGGGAATACTTTTTCTTTAGAACACTACTTTACTGGAATTTTGCCAACCTTACCCAATCTTGTGCAATACAGCGATTCATTTGATATCGGTGAATTGGTTAGTAAGGTTCAAGATTTAGAAAATAGCGGACTTGACCTTTGGACTGATTCTTATAATGAAGGACAATTGATGAATCGCTTAGTTCAAACCGCTAGAATTGCACATGAGATTGGTTTATCTGAGGCTAGAGATAAGTTGTTAGTAACCGTTAAAGAAAGGCTTGAAGATTGGTTGAGTTACAGTTCGGGAGAGGTAGCCTTTATGTTTTACTATCAGTCTCAATGGACGAGTTTGATTGGATATCCGGCAGGCCACGGACAAGACTCAAATATTAACGATCACCATTTTCATTGGGGATATTTTATTCATGCGGCGTCTTTTGTTGAGCAATTTGAGCCTGGTTGGTTATCTCAGTGGGGAGGTATGATTGAATTACTAGTTCGCGATGCTGCAACTGCCGACCGAAACGATGCAATGTTTCCCTTTTTAAGAAATTTTAGTCCTTTTGCCGGTCATTCTTGGGCAAACGGATTTGCTAGTTTTCCGCAGGGAAACGATCAAGAGTCTACCTCAGAAAGTATGCAATTCAACTCATCCTTAATTCATTATGGTAGTATATCGGGGAATAAAGAGATTAGAGACTTAGGAATCTTTCTTTATATGACCGAAAAGACTGCTATTGATGAGTATTGGTTTGATGTAAATGAGAGAAACTTCTCTTCTTCTCAGAATTATTCTTTGGTTTCTAGGGTTTGGGGTAATTCGTATGATAATGGTACATTTTGGACTGCTGATATTACGGCCTCTTATGGCATTGAGATGTATCCGATACACGGAGGGTCGTATTACTTGGCATCGAGCCAAAATTATGTAGCTAAACTTTGGAACGAGATTGAGAGTAATACTGATATTCTTAATCCGAATTCTACTAATCCAAATTTGTGGTATGATACGTTCTGGAAGTTCTTATCAATGAGTGATCCTCAAAAGGCTTTAGAACTTTATGAGTTATCACCCAATAGAAATTTGAAATTCGGTATCTCTGATGCCCAAACCTATTATTGGATTCACTCAGCAAATGCGATAGGAAAGGTTAGGCCTGATATAACCGCAAGTCATCCGATCGCTATGGCTTTTGAAAAGGATTCTAAAGTCATCTATATCGCTCATAATTATGGCTCAGATCCCATTACAGTATCCTTTTCAGATGGCTATGAATTAATCGCTGCACCGGGTCAGATGACAACCAGTGAAGATGTAGCTGTATCAGGCGAACTTACCACCGACTTTGAAAGTGCCTATGCTAATAGTACGGTAGATCTTCGATTAACGACTCAGAATCAGAACCTTTCAAAGGTTGAATTTTATTCGAACGGAGAATTACTATTTATTGATGACACTGCTCCTTATGAATATAAAACCAATAAACTTTCGCTAGGTCGACATACCTATTATGCCCGAATGTATGTGGGTTCGCAATATGAATTGTCGAATCCGTTAGAAATTAGGGTAGGAGAACAGACTCCTTATCAAGGTGAGATTAACCAAGTCCCCGGAATTATTCAGGCCGGTAATTATGACGAATTCGAAGGGGGTAACGGTCAAAACATTAGCTATCTTGATCTCTCGAATGGAAATAATGGAGACTACCGCACCGATGAGTATGTCGATTCTGAACTCAATACTAATGAAGGTGCAATTGTCGGATGGATTGATTCAGGCGAATGGCTCGAGTATACCATAAATGTTCAACAGTCGGGTTACTATAACCTAAGTTTTAGATATGCCAGTGGTAATTCAAATGGGGGAGGACCTTTCAGACTTCTTCTCGATGGCAAGGTGATCTCTAGCCCAATTAATGTCTCTTCGACGAGCACTACTAATTGGAACACATTTAAAACCGCTGAAGTCTCTAACTTACCCTTTGTTGAAGGCGACCATGTCTTACGATTAGAGTTTGAATACGGCGAGTTTAACCTGGGTAAAATGGAATTTTCTTATGATCGAGATCTAGATTACGACTTTATCGTTGCAGATGCTGGTGAAAATCGATCAATAATACTCCCCGAGACAACGGCAGTTTTAGATGGTTCAAATACGACTTCTACGGGAGCGGTTGAGTACCAGTGGACTCAAATCTACGGTCCTACATTAGTGAATTTCGAAAATGAAAACCTAGTAAGCACAACGGTGAGTAATCTTCAGAAAGGGGTGTATAAATTTAGACTTGAAGCTAGCTCCTCTGTTGCTTCTGATTATGACGAAGTTATTCTTGCAGTTAATGATACGGGTAATCAGCCACCCGCAATTACCTTTGTTTCACCCAGTAATAATAGTACGTTCAAAGAAGGGGAATCGATCTTATTAAAAACAAGGGTAAGTGATTTAGACGGATCGGTGGATAGTGTTAAATTCTATGTAGGCGGTGGTCTTATCCAAGAACTCACATCAGCACCTTTTGAAATGGATTGGACACCCACTCAAAATGGAGATTACACGCTCACTGCGCTTGCAGTAGACGACCAAGGTCTCGAAACTCAGTCTGACCCCATTAATATCACCGTTGAGACGGTAAAACAATGCGTGAGCTCGGGCAGTAATGCTCAGCAAGGAAGCTTTTCTATCGGATACAAAGCCACCTTCGAAACAGTGGGTACTTCTGTAACAGTAACTTTCGAATTATTAGATACCGATAAGTCGGGAGTCATTGCTTATCTATGGCAAGAATCTCCATTTCAAGAATTTGAATTAGAACAAGTTGCAGATCGTGTTTTCAGTAAAACAATCAGTGGACTCACTCTAGGACAAGAAATTAGTTATGCAACTAAATTTGCTTTTGCAGGAGGTTTATCGGTTACCCCTTACGTGAAATACGTAGTTGGTTCAGACTGCAATTCAAACGAGCAGGACACTGCTCCGCCCACCAATTTTTCTGCTAGTATAAGTTCGATTAACTCAACCTCGGTGAGTTTTAATTTATATGCTGAAGACAATTCTGGAGAACTGATTTATACCATTTCTCAAAATGGAGTAGAACAGTCCTATTCTGGAGCGTCATCTGAAACCACAACGGTGACCTACACCGGGCTTTCTGAACAAACCAATTACTTGTTTGTCTTGTCAGTAAAAGATAAAAATGGAAATGTTTCAACTACCCAAAAAAATCTAGAGGCAACTACAATAGAGAGTACAAACAATAGTTGTTCTGGTGAGTCGGCTGATTCTCAACAGGGTAGTTTTACTCTCGGATACAGGTACAGTTTCAAAACAGAAGGTTCACAAGTAATTATTGAATTTGAGCTATTAGATGATAGACCTGATTTGATTGCCTACTTGTGGAAAAAGAATCCTTTTGCTGAGACTTCTATGAGTTCTGTAGGTTCTCGCACATTTAGAGCCACTCTTACTAATCAAACCGTCGGATCTACGATTTCTTATGCTGTCAAATTCGCTTTTGCTGGTGGGTTAGCGGTAACGAAATACTTTGATTATGTGGTCGGAGATAATTGTGTGGTGATTGATGATGAAGATAATGATGGTGTTGAAGATGCTGTTGATCAATGTCCGGCTACCCCTTCTGGTGCTGTTGTTGATACTAAAGGCTGTGAGGTCTTTGCTCTACCTGCGAATACCTTCTCGGTATCAGTTACCTCAGCTACCTGTCCTGATTCATCGAATGGTTCGATAACAATCAGCTCGTCGAATACCGATTACAGTTATCGTTATGCAATCGATGACCAAGCTCCGATGGCATTGACTAATAATAGTCAATCGATCTCTAATCTCTCTGCAGGGATCTACGCCATCTGTGTAACGGTTGATGGAGTGGCTGACTACCAGCGTTGTTATACCATTGAAATCACAGAGCCTGCTCCACTAGTTGCGAGTTCTAGAACCGATGTAAGTACTCGTAATATGCAGCTCGATCTATCTGGTTCAGAAGAGTATCAAGTAACTCTTAACGGTAAGACCTTCTTAACTAGTGAAGACAAGCTAAGCCTGAACTTACAACCAGGTATGAATAGAGTAGAGGTAGCTACCGCTCTAGAATGTCAAGGCATCTACTTCGAAGAGATCTTTGTCTCTGAAGAGGTGAAGGTCTATCCTAACCCAACACCAGGACCACTACAGCTCTTTGTAGCGGGTAGTGATAAGCAAGTAACTCTATCGATAACTAACCTGTCAGGAAGTATGATTAGAAAAGAGACACTAAGTGTGCCTACTAACCGAATCATCGAAACAACTATGGGTAGATTACCTGAAGGGCTGTACCTAATCACCCTAAAAGGTAATACAGTTAAAACCACTCATAAAGTCATTAAAGAATAAGCGTTATGAAAAGATACCAAACAGCCCTAATGATTCTTGGAGTAACCCTACTTACCGCCTGTGGTTCTGACTCAGGCGGTGGAACTCCAACTCCAACGCCTACACCCACACCTACTCCAATAGCAGCACCGGGTAAGGCAAGTCTAACCCTGCCTGAGAACAACAAGCCTTGTGAGACCGGAGAGGTAAGTGGAGCCACTGCCTCAGTCATCTTTACTTGGTCAACCGGGGAAGACACAGAAAGCTTCGATCTATCGATTACCAACTCAGATACCAATCAGGTAACTAATAGAGCAGGTCTTACCACAACTACAGCAACGGTACCACTAACTAGAGGACACCGCTATGCGTGGAAGATCACCTCTAAGAACAAAGGAACAGAGACCACCCCTTCAGATACCTATAAGTTCTATCTCGCTGGTGATGGAGAAGAGAATGCGGCACCGTTCTCTGCAGAAGCCATAATACCGCAACCCGGGTCATCAGTAACCGCCTCTGAAAACAATACCGTAACTCTTGAATGGGAAGCTGCAGACCCAGACAGTGATACCCTCACCTATACCTTACACATCGATACCGTTGATGGTAGACAAGAATCCACCGAAGACAACCAAAACCTTACTGCCAACACCAAAGAAGTAGCGGTAGAATCAGGTATCATCTACTACTGGTCGGTGACTACCTCAGATGGAAGCATTTCAGTAACCTCTGATGTATTTAGTTTTAGAGTGAATTAAAAAAGCCCCCCAATACTTCCGCCATCTACTCGTAGGGCCGCACCATTAATTGCTGAAGCGGAAGGACTGCATAAAAAGGTTGCAGTTGCGGCAATTTCTTCAACTGTTTCAAAGCGCTGAATTAATGAATTTGGTCTATCAGTGACAAAAAACTCTTTCTCAACCTGTTCTACCGATAGGTTTGTTTTCGCAGCGACGGCTTCAAGAAAGTTTTCGGCGCCCTCCGTAAGGGTAGAGCCAGGGAGTAATGAATTGACGGTGACTTTTGATCCTTTCGTCAGCCCTGAGAGTCCTTTAGAGAGTCCAAGAAGAGCCGTTTTAGTAACGCTATAAGCAAGTAGGTTCGAGGGGGTGAGTACCGCACATTCACTGGATATGAATAGTATTCTTCCGTAATTTTTCTCGAGCATCGATGGGAGTAGGGCTTTACTAAGGCGCATCCCACTCATTACATTGACCTGCCACTGATTATTCCAAGACTCATCTGAGGCTTCAAAGAAATCTTGATCTGTGTAGATTCCTACGTTGTTTACTAGAACATCTATATTCTCTAGAGCTAACAGTAAGGTGTCAACTTGCTCAGATTGTGTAAAATCGCAGGCCAATCCTGAACATCCTGCTCCCGGAACCTCTTTACAAAGTTTGGCTACAGCATTATCTACGGAGTCTTGGGTGCGTCCGTTTAAAAGAACTTTGCATCCTAATGAAGCCAAGGATTTAGCAATCGCATAGCCAATTCCTGAGGTGGAGCCACTGATGAAAGCGCGCTGATCTTTAAAATTGAAGTTCATGGGCTTACCAGGATTTAAGACCAAGTAGTTTTTCGCCGAGTTCGTTAAGTTCTGCAGTTGGGTATCTTAGCTGCTCAAAATTTCGTGGGTCACCAGGGAAGGCGTAACCTTCGGGGGCAATGCGGTTTTTCCAAGAATTGATTCTCCAGTTGCGCAGCTCTGTGTCTTCTTCTTGAGCGGGCATCATAGAGATATACTGTGCGATTCGAACTTTGTCTTTGGATTGGTTCAATCGGATACCGTGCGCTAAACAACTATTAAAGATAAGGAGGTCGCCAGCCTCCATTTTGACCTTTACGATTTCGTCTTCAAGACCGGTAGTGTCGGGTTGAAAGCGATTGCGGTCTTGGGGCTGGGTGAGCTTCCAAGTATCGTAGTTTTTATAGAGATAGGGGATGCATTGAAATCCGCCCATATTGGTGTCGGTCTGATCAGCTAAAGCCAGTACCCCTTGTACATTTTGCGGACGCGTCTCTGGGTCATAATCCCAATGAATAAATGGCTGGTAGTTACTACCCTCCCTCACGGGAAAATTCAAATTCGCCCGATCGATGGTCACCCAAAGTTTATCGATTCCCCAGACATCGCAAAAGGAATCATAGACCCTTTGGGATTGGCGGTTATTCCACAGATGTTGGTTGTTATACACTTCTACCATACCTGTACCTGCCAGTTCCTTCATCTTCATCTCTGCACGAGCTGCCGTGTACCAGGTCGATGTATCGTTTGGGTCTTTCTCCTCGAACTCCCATAAAAAGTTAGCGGTAGCTTCTGCCTGCTCGCGAGGCACCGCATTTTTGATAACGATGTACCCATTTTCTTTCCAGAACTGCCAGTCTTCAAGGCTCATGACCTTTAGTGAATCGGCGGTGGCTTCTTGGCGTAATTTAAGTGCGCTACTTTTTGCAGTAGATGGGTTACCCGGGATGTCGTAATGTGCATTTGTTTTCATTAGGATAGGTCTATGGTTATTATAGAATCTTCAAATGATGCTGGATACTGTTTTAAATTTCCAGAAGTTCGGTTTGAATTACAATCAGCAGTATTTCCTTGACCAGTATCAAATCGATTTCCGTGATTGGTACATAAGAATTTACCTTCACCAAGATATTGCCATCTTGAACGGCTCCCTTGATGAGGGCAGCAGTTGCTAACTGCGATTATTGACTCTGCATCCTTGCGAAGTACCAATACCCCATTTTCGAGATCATTGATAAAGTTTCCGGCTGATTTCAATTCTTGATATTTTGGATGTTCCATTGAGATGGATAATATATTTCCTTGTCTTTTAATTCCATCTGCCAATAAAATACCATCAACCTCGTCGGAATCGGTGATTTCTTCTGACTTTGAACAAGAGGTGCTTAATAGGGGTAGGCCTAATACACTTAAAATAAATGCACTACACATACTTTTATTAAAATCTGCTCTGTTCATTATTGTATATTTAAGTCATAAGATATGCAAAAAACTCCTACGCCATATAGAGAAAATCTACCTCCGATTGATCTTGTTCGCCAGTTCGAAGAGGATCATATCGATCTTCAACCTTTACTAGAATCTCGTAAGATCACACTAGAAGTCGAGGGTAGTTTAAGTAAGTATACTGGGGATTTTGGCGTCAGGCAAAAGAAGCATTTACTCAATAGATGTCTGGTCGGATACGCCGAACGTCATTTAAATGACCTTGACAATCTCACACTAGATGAAACAATCGATTTATTGT
>Ga0209555_10000182_pt1 | contig 54691 bp, 62 predicted proteins | sample SaaInl85LU_5_DNA_FD_184643 | JGI IMG/M metagenome (GOLD analysis project Ga0209555, IMG submission 184643) | Marine microbial communities from expanding oxygen minimum zones in the Saanich Inlet - ESP_85LU_5_DNA (SPAdes) (version 2) | ecosystem: Environmental > Aquatic > Marine > Intertidal...
AGAAAAGAGCCCCGAAGGGGCTCCCCGTTACTGGATTAGTCTCTAGCTTCTTTTAGGCGAACCTCAGCCTCAATCACGTCCATCTTGGCGCGTAGCAACCCGATAGCGTAATACTCTTCGTTATTATCTTTATACTCTTCGGTACCGTACTCAAGGTCACGGCCCGCCTTGCGAACAGCTTGCTGAGCGTCGAATAAGTATGAGTTTATTTTCATTGCGTCTAATCTATTTAACATTGTATATCTCCAGTAATTAAGTAAGTGGTCAACATCTCGGCCACATGGTTATAATACCAAACTCACAGATAACCGCAACACTTATTCATCCAATCGTATGATAGTAGTATACCCTAAGGGGGTACAGGACCCCCCTCCCCCCCTACCCCGCCCCATGTATATATCCGTAGCGCACAGAGAAATGTCTATTTTTTATAATGTTAATAAAATGTTAACAAGCCCCAATCAAATTCCATAACACCCTCCTAGAAATACCCGCCCCCCTTAAAAAACAAAGCCCAAAAAATTTTTCTAGTAACCAACGACTTGCGTTACGCCAACAACCTGTATAAAATCACAGCGAACACTGATTAAAGGATAGTCCATGCACTCCGCAATATACCAAGACACCTTATTACGTTCAGTAGCCCTTAGTATCGCCAGAAATAATGTAGGTGCGATGCGACCAGAGAAGGAAGTTATCTCTGGAGAAGGCATAACTGAGCAAGATTATGTAGCAATTAAGAAAAACCCGCAGTTTAAGCGGTATGTTGACTCGTATACACGTGAATTAACGGAAGCAGGCTTCGGTTTTGCGGCGAAAAGTCGTATTTTAGCAGAAGACCTACTGCCTATTGCCTACCATATGGCGCGTGACCCCGATACTCCAGCCGCTGTGCGGGCGAAAATGCTCGAAAACATCGTCGAGTGGGGTGACTTGAAGCCTAAAAAGGACGTTGCAATACAAAATGCAGGTTCAGGGTTCAGTATTACCATCAATTTGCCTAGTGAAACCAAGGAACCCGTAGAAATCAACGAAGTTATAGACGTTGAACCGGGAAACTTGCCAGTGCCCGACGACTCGCATGATGAAACCTTAGAAAAACACCCAATTATTGCCGAAAAAGAGCCAGAATTAGTGAAAATAACGTCAAAAATCCCTGATTTGGACGACTTATTTGATGATTTAGAGCTTGGTGGTGAGGACTTTTTATCATGAGTAATAACGTAGATTATAGCCCTCCACCGTCGTTAGTGCCGTTTTTGACCTGTGAAAACTTTATATCGCTGATTGCAGGACCAGTAGGTTCGGGCAAATCGTCAGCGGCAGTGATGAAAATCGCATATATGGCCAAGATGATGAAGGCGGGCAGTGATGGGATACGCCGTTCAAGGTGTGTTGTGGTACGTAACACGAACCAGATGCTTACCGATGCGACGATACCGACGTTTATGACGTGGTTTCCAGAAGGAATAGCAGGGACATACGCCAGAACGAACAAAGTATTTACGATGAAGTTCGATGATGTGGAATGTGAGGTATTGTTCCGTGGTCTAGATGATGCAAACGATGTTAGGCGGTTACTGTCGCTTGAGGTGAGTTTCGGTATGCTCGATGAGTATAGAGAAATACATCCAGATATCTTCAACGCATTGCAAGGTCGTGTCGGTCGTTACCCATCGATGGCGAAAGGAGGTTGTGTGAAAGATGATGGCACGCCTCACGCTCATGTTTGGGGGGCAACCAACGCGCCGGATATGGATACGTTCTGGGAACAGTATATGACGGAGCCACCGAAAACGGCTTCTATTTATTTACAACCAGACGCGCTATCGGAAGATAACGACTGGAAACAGAATCTGATTGAGGGCTATTATGAAAAGCTGGCTGAAGGAAAAACTGATGACTGGGTTGATGTATATATTCGCAATAAGTTTGGTCGTTCTCTTGCTGGTAGTGCCGTCTATGAAAGGTCGTTTATCGAAGACTTCCACGTCGCTGAAGGCGAGTTACAACCGATACCAAACTCGGATAATCCAATTATTGTGGGAATTGACTTCGGCCGTACTCCTTGTGCTGTTTTTAAGCAGCGCGATGTCCGTGGCAGAGTACTTACGCTAGGTGAAGTAACGTCGGAGAACATGGGTATTGAAACGTTTATCCGTGAGAAACTGACACCACACGTGGCGCGTAAATATCCGGGTTATGAGATGGTCTGTGCGCCTGACCCCGCAGGGTTTATGAAGCAACAGCTTAATGAGTTGACGCTAGTAGACGCCTTGAAGAAAGCAGGGTATCAGTGTGTTAAACCACCATCGAACAAGCCTGAGTACCGCATAAGTGCAGTAGAGCGGTTATTGTCTCAACAAGTTGATGGACAGGCGATGTATTTGATTGACCCTAGCTGTACGATGTTACTGAAAGGGTTTAGACACGGTTACCGCTATAAGAAGAAGCGTAACGGTGAGTTAGAAGATAAACCGGACAAAAACGAGTATTCTCACATTCACGATGCTAACCAGTATGCCGACAGTATATTGGACTTACAGTTCCGTGGTTCTGTCTCTTCACAGCAACGTAGAGAAGTACAGAAGGTAAGATACCGTTATACTTGATATGGCAGCCTAGCCGAGATACAATTAGCGTAGAGTACTCTGGAGAAATTATATGCAACCCATGATGGCACTAATGCCTGCTAAGAGCGTGGCTGATATGGAAGCCGAAGCTAAAAGTCGTAGTGACGAGCTTCAAAACCAAGAATATATCCAAGGGCTAGCGGCACACGCTCGCACCCGTTGGGAAGAATCACGCGACGCTAAGCAAGATTTAGAAGAGCGCATGTTACAGTGTGTTCGCCAGCGCAATGGTGAGTATGACCCTGATGTACGTGCAGAGATTGAAGAGCAAGGTGGTTCTGACATCTTTGTACAACTTACGTCTGTTAAGTGTCGTGCGGCAACGTCTTGGCTGCGTGATACGTTGTTAGGTACAGGTAATGATAAGCCTTGGGCTATCGAAGCCACACCACAGCCAGAACTACCAGAAGAAGTACTCCAGTCTCTACAAGCGCAGTTATCTACTGAAATCATGAACGTGATGCAACAGACAGGACAAATGCCGTCTGAAGAAGAATTACGTCAGATAGCGCTATCCATGAAAGATGAGGCCATGAACCTCACTAAAGAAGAAGCTAATGAGCGCGTTAAGCGTATGGAGCTTAAAATGGAAGACCAGTTACTAGAAGGTAATTGGTTCAAAGCATTTAACGAATTTATCGATGATATCGTCACTTTCCCGTTCGCAGCCATCAAGGGGCCTGTGAAGCGTCGCCGCAAGGTGATGAAATGGGAGGACGGTGCACTCGTTCCTAAAGAAGAAATTAAGAACGAATGGGAGCGAGTTGACCCGTTCAACTTATATTGGGCTCCTTGGGCATGGGATATTAATGATGGTTATGTCATTGAACGCCATCGCATGACTCGTGAAGACTTACAGTCTCTTATCGGTGTACCCGGATATAATGAAGACGCAATCAGAACGGTGCTGGCAGATTTCGGTACTGGACAAAGTGGTGACTGGTTGTGGATTGACTCAGCCAAGGCTGACGTTGAAGATAAAGATATCTCTAGAGCTGTCCACACTGACGACTTAATTGACGCATTACAACTATGGGATTCTATAGAAGGTAAGCTATTAATTGAGTGGGGTGTTGATGAAGAAGAGATTGATGACGCATCGATGTCTTACCCTTGTGAAGTGTGGCTAGTTAATAATATCGTCATTCGTGCGGTATTGAACTATGACCCGCTGGCGCGTAAGCCGTACTACTTAACTTCATACGAGGCGAAGCCCGGTGCTGTAGACGGTAAAGGCGTAACTGATTTATGTCGTGATTCACAGGCTATGGTAAACGCCACAGCGCGAGCGTTGGCGAATAACATGGGCATCTCTTCAGGTCCGCAAGTTGGTGTTAATATTAGTAGACTGCCTACAGGTGAAGACATATCTGATATGCACCCTTGGAAAATCTGGCAGTTCCAGAGCTCAGAATATAATGATGGTTCACAGCCGTTGCAGTTCTTCCAACCTAACTCTAACGCAAACGAGTTGATGGCTGTATTTGAGAAGTTCTCAGAACGTGCAGATGAAGATACGATGATTCCTAAGTATATGACTGGTGGTCATACTCCGGGCGCTAGCCGTACATCTTCTGGTTTATCTATGTTAATCAGTAATGCAGGTAAAGGTATCAAGCAGGTTATCAGTAATATTGACCAGAATGTTATTATTCCGGCGATTGAACGCTTATACCATGACAACTTACGTTATTCTGAAGACCCAGATTTAGTTGGTGATGTTAATATTAACGCACGTGGCGCATCTAGCTTAGTAGTGAAAGAAGCTGAAGCTATCCGTCGTAATGAATTCTTACAATTAGTGCTTAATAGTCCAGTGGCTCAGCAGATTGTTGGTATGGACGGAGCGGCAGAGCTTCTACGTGAAGCGGCTACGAACCTAAACACTAACCCAGACCGTATTGTACCTGACCGTCAGAGAATGACGCAGATGCAACAACAGCAACAAGTTATTCAACAGCTACAGCAACAATTAGCTATGATGTCTGGCGAAATGCAACAGGCTGGGCCAGATGGTCAACCAGTTGAGCCTAAGAATATGTTAGATGATGGCTCTCAAGTTGGTGGTCGCGAAAGTAATTTTGTTAGCCCACGTCCAAACGGGGCTTGACGGTTAGTAGGTACTAGGTTTATTATATGAATATGTTCTTGGGTAATAAACCCGAAAAGAGACACGTCCAAGCGCTATATAGAACTAGCGCTGACGACATGAGAAATTTAGTTGAGTTGATGGCACTCAAGTTAGACGAGACGAAAGACTCGCTTGTGACAGCCACAGACACTCAACAAATACACAGACTGCAAGGAAAGGCGGCTGTTTTAAAAGAATTCCTTGAGGCGGTTGAAAAATCGTCCGAGGTGTTGGAGCGTTATAAATAACGCAATTTATTAATCCGAGCAAACCATTACGTGAAACGCACACCGTTATAGGAGCGTGAAGCAGAGTTGGAGCTAATAGGAGTATGTTATGGCGATACCACGCCAAGTTGAAGCTAAGCTTAAAGAGCTAGAGCAAATTGAAAAGCAGCTACAAGCTAACGCAGATGAAGCGAAACCAAAGACAGATGTTGAACAACAGCCAGAGGCGGTTGAGACAACTCAGGAAACGGCGGAGCAAACTGAAGAAGTAGTAGCAGAGCAAGAAAACGAGCAACAGGTCGAAGCGGCTGAGCCAGCGGAAGCGCAGGAAACGCCACAAAAATCGGACGAAGATGATGCTGCTGTGTGGAAACAGAAGTACAAGACCCTACAGGGTATGTATGACAAAGAAGTTCCACGACTACACGCCGAGGTTAAAGATTTATCAGCTAAGTTAGGTGAATACCAAGCTCAGTTGGAAGCCAAAGCGGAAGTGAAGCAGGAAGAAGTCAAGAGTCTGGTTACCGATGAAGACGTAAAAAACTTCGGAGAAGACCTAATTGAAGTTCAGCGCAAGGTCGCCAAAGAAGTTGCCGCTGAGTATGACGCAAAACTCCAAGCGTATGAAGCTAAAATAGCCGCGCTAGAGGAAAACCTTGGGTCAACTCAGTCAAGTGTCGCGGAGTCATCGTTTGATGCTAGGTTACATCGCTTAGTGCCAGATTTCGATGCTGTTAATACAGACCCGAAATGGATAGCATGGTTAGACGAAGTAGACCCAGTACTACGAGGACCACGACGCACTGTGGCAGAGCAAGCTTTCTCGTCAGGTGACGCAGAAGGTGTGGCATACTACGTGAACATGTTTAAATCAAGCATGGCACCAGAGCCTACACCAGAAGTAGAAAAACCTAACAAAGAGCTTGAGCGTCAAATTCAACCGAGTCGTAAAGCGTCTAGTGCAACGCCTACGTCACAGAAAGGTAAGACATATTCATCAGCGCAAATATCGCAGATGTTTAAGAAAGCCGTGACGTTAAGTAGCGCAGGTCGCATCGATGAGGCTAACAAACTTGAAGCTGAAATTGACGCCGCTTATATGGATGGCCGTGTAAGTGGTTAAAACCAAATCTGTTTAACATTTAATATTTAGGAGCCTATCATGGCAGCTGTATATCCTGTAACTGGCGATTTCGCCACTAGCCAATCTTATTCTGGCGCATTTATCCCTACTTTATGGTCGGGCAAACTTTTAGCTAAGTTCTATCAAAACACTATCTTATCAGAAGTTACTAACACTGATTACGAAGGTGAGTTGAAGAGCCAAGGTGATACTGTACGTATCCGTTTAGCACCTTCTATCTCTATCCAAGACTATACTGCTGGTCAGTCTTTGAGCTATGAAGTACCTGAGCCTATCTACCAAGATATGCAAGTAAACAAAGGTAAATACTTCGGTGTTCAAGTGAATGACGTATTAGCATATCAGTCTGATATGGAACTAATGAACATGTTCACTGAAGATGCTGCTAAGCAACTTAAAATCTCTATCGAGAATGAAGTTTTCTTCAACTCTTTCGTGACTGAAGGTCCTGCTGCTGCAAACGAAGGTGCGACTGCTGGTGCTATCTCTGCTTCTTATGACTTAGGAACAGACACTGCTCCAATCGACCAGTCTACTGCTGAGAACGTATTAAACGCAATCTTACGTATGGCTTCTGTTCTTGACGAGCAGAACGTACCAGAAGATGGCCGTTTCTTAATCATCTCTCCATATGACCGTCATTTATTAATGCAGTCTAACATTGCACAAGCGTACTTCACTGGTGACAATGCTTCTACAATCCGTACTGGTAAAATCGGTATGTTAGATCGTTTCTCTGTATACGTATCTAACTTATTACCTAAAGGTGAAGCTGGTAAAGCATTAGTATCTGGTCTTGACGCTACTTCTGGTGGCGCTACTTTAACTGACGCTAAAGCACGTCGTACAATGATTGCTGGTACTAGCCAAGCAACTTCATTCGCGATGACTGTTGATAAGACAGAACCTCTACGTAACCAAACTGATTTCGGCGACATCGTTCGTGGTTTAGCAGTATATGGTCGTAAGGTTGTTAAACCTGAAGCACTTGTTATCGCACAAGTTGGCTCTGCATCTTAATTTGATGTTATAATAAGAGGGAGCTTCGGCTCCCTTTTTTATTTCTGGAGAAAAATATGAATGTTTTAGAATTAATGAACGAACTTGGTGGCGAGATTTTAGCTAACAAAGTACGTGTTAACTATAACGGTAAAATCGAGATTATTGGCCGTCTTATGGGCACTGAGTGGGAAATCACAGAGCGTGGTGCTAAAATATCTTACGAGCACAATGTGAACAAGGCGAAAGAAGCGCCAAAAGCAGCTAAAGAAGAGCCTAAGAAGGCTACAACTAGAACTCGCAAATCAGCGAAATAGTTGGTAGAATTAAGCTAGCGTATTGTATATGAGGCTAACATGATTAGTATAGATGAGTTTTTTCCACGGGTCTTGCCGTATGTGCCGGGTTGTTCCGAACCATTGGCACGTCAGGCTATCTTAGATTCAGCTATTCGTTACTGTGAGAAAACGCTTATTTTGCGTCAATCTTTGGATAGCTTCAATACGATTAAAAATTTAGTAAGTTACGACTTGGAGTCACCTAACAACCAAATGCGTGTAGCACGTGTGTTAAGTGTGACAATCGATGGTAAAGAGGTAAAGGGCATCTTCGAAGAAGACGTACCATTATTATCTGACGACGAAGGTAAACCAACAGGGTTTTACACAACACGTGTAGATTCTGAGTTTGTACTTAATTTATACCCTAAACCAGACAGAAAGTACAAAGTCGTTGTAACCGTTGCGTTGGCTCCAACTAAAAGAGCTACCTCACTAGAAGATGATTTGTATAACGTTTGGTCTGATGGTGTAATCGCTGGAGCTATTGCGAATATTGCGAAAGTTCCTAACATGCCATTCTCTAGCATGGACGTCGCTATGTCGAAAGAAATGGAGTTGGCTAAGTATATGCAAGAATCACGCGTCGAGAGTTACTACGGTCGTGTCCGTGGTGGTACTCGCGTAAAAACTAGACCATTAGTGAGGTAATCATGGCTTTATCAGCACAATCTATCGTTCGCAGAGTAGTAGATACTTTGCAAGATACGACCTCGGTTCGTTGGCCAATCCCTGAGTTAGTTCGCTACCTCAATGATGGTCAGCGTGAGGTTATTTTATACCGTCCGGACGCTTCTAATAAGAACGCGACTTTAACCTGTGTAGCTGGCTCTAAGCAAGGTTTACCGAGTGACGGTGCTAAACTTATCGATGTTATCCGTAACTCTGGCGCTAATAGCTCAGACGAAGCGGTACGTCAGGTCCCACGTGAGATTTTAGACACTCAGATTCCAAACTGGTATAGCTTGGCAGGTGTTGACACAATCGTACACTATACGTATGACCCACGTGACCCGAAAGTATTTTATGTATATCCACCTGCTACAACGGCCGCAACGTTAGAGATTAACTACTCAGCGTTCCCGACTGATGTAACTGAGCCAGCTGATGGTTCTGACTACACAGATGTAACTGGTGATATTGATATCCCTGATATCTACGGTAACGTACTTATCGACTATATCCTTTATCGTGCTTACACGAAAGATAGTGAGTATGCAGGTAACGCACAGCGTGCCCAAGCCCATTATGGCGCGTTCTCTAACGCTCTGGGTGTGGAACTTCAAGGTACTACTGGCTCAGCACCTAAGCAATAGGAGTAAGTAATGGCTTATATTGAAACCATTAAGCTAGTGACGGGCGATACGTTGCCCGACTTACGCTTTGAGTTGAAGGATGCTTCTAAGGCACCAGATGGTCAGCGTTATGATGCTAATGATTCTCTTACATGGGCACCGATTGACCTTACAGGCGCGACGACTAAGTTACGTATTCGTGAGATTGGTGAATCCGCTATCCTGAAAGAAATCAGTGGTGTTATATCTGATGAAACAGGTGGCATTGTTATATTTCCTTTCACAGGCACACCGTTCCTGAGTGATGGCTTGTTTGAAGGCGAAGTTGAGATTACATTCTCTGACGGAGGTATTCAAACCATGTATGATTTAGTTAAGTTCAAAGTGCGTAGTGATTTTGATTAATGAAGTTTTACGTAGACGTAAAGAAAGTAGCCGGAGCTGTAACTTATACAGGGCTATCTGGTACTGTAGAATATACTGAAGGTAGCTTTGTACCTAGCTACCGTGTGCTATCTGCTACAGGTATTTCTTTAGGGTACTACCTAATTAAGCAGAACATTGACGATATATTTACTACCGCTGATGTCACTACGTTTAATTTCAGTAAGTCTATATTCGACGAACTAGTAATACAAGACTTCGCTAAGTTTTCACACACAAAATCCTACGCTGACACCGGTGTAGTATCATCAATATTAGACTTAGGGCTCCAAAAAAACGTAGCTCCTGACTTCGCTTCGTTTGATGATAGTATATCTTACCAAGTAGATTTTAAGCGTACCTTCGCAGAAACTCCACAGACCACAGACTTTCAAGTATTTGCTGTTGAAAAAACACTATCTGACATAGCTGTAAGTAGTGAAAGACTAGCTAGGCATGTTAGCACGGGCAAAGCAGACGTTTTCAGTGCCAGTGATACACCGTCATTAGAAGCGGGCAAGGTATTCGCTAACGATTTCTCTGCTATAGATACGGCGTTGGTAACGCCCACTAAAGTTTTCAGCGATTCCTCCGAGTTTGTAGATAGCCAACGTTTCGACGTTGGTGCTAGGTTATTTGATGTTATCAACGCCACAGATGATTTCTTAGGCGCGTCTAATATTGACGATGACCAGACAATGCACTTTGGCAAAACACTTATTAATAATGGTTCAGCCTCAGAGAGTTTATCTAGGCTAGTAAACTACAGCAGAGTGTTTAGTGATACTGGTGACACAACAGACGTTACAAGTTTATCCCCAAACAAGTTTTTAGCTGACGCTGCTGCGCTAGGTGATGCGTTTAGTAAGTCACTTGTATTCAACAGAACGCTTAACGACTCTGGCTATTTAAGTACTCAGTTTTCTGCTAGTATAACCAAACCACTACAAGACAATGGCGCTGCGGTCGAAACTGCGGTAAAATCTATAGGTAGTAATAACAGCGATTCAGCATCCTTTACCGACTCTGGAGCGTTGTTTTGGCAGGACTACGTTGATAATCTAACGTATTTTGCTCAAGATTATGTCGGTAATAGACAAATTTTCTGAGGTTAATCATGCTAAAAGATAGCTTAAAACTTAAAGGTGAACTTAACATTGTCATCAAAGATAAAGATGGTAACGTAAAAGACAACCGCAACGAAAAGAACCTTATTGTCAATGCTGGCTTAGCGTTCATCTGCTCTCGTATGGCAGATGCAGACGACGCTGTTATGTCACACATGGCTGTAGGTTCAGGCACTAACTCTCCTGCTGCTGGGGACACAGACTTACAGTCTATCCTTGGTAATCGTGAGCCGTTAGATTCAACCACACACAGCGCAAATACTGTAACTTACACTTCTTCTTTTGAAGCAGGTGAAGGTACAGGCGCAATTACAGAAGCAGGTATTTTCAATGCCGCGGCTGTAGGTACAATGCTTTGTCGCACTACTTTCCCGGTAGTGAATAAAGGTGTCGATGACACTATGGCAATCACTTGGACCATTACTTTAAGCGCAGCTTAATAAGAAAAACAGGAGTCACGAATGTCTAATATAACTTTGCGTCTAGTCAAAGGGTCGCCGCTCACTAATCAAGAAGTGGATGATAACTTTGCTAATCTAAACACAGACAAGTATGAAGCTGGTGACTCCGCATCTTTTCAGGATGTGACACTCGATAGTATGTCAGGTCCTATTACGTGGAACGTCGATGACGGCACGTTAGATGTACCGCTCAATGCTAGCGTGACGCTACAGATGGGGCAAGAGTTCGTATTCTATGCGAAAGCAACCGAAGCTATTTCTAATGGCGACGTTGTTATGTTCGCTGGTGCACAAGGCGGACATCTATTAATTTCCAAGTGTGACATGGGTGCGACTGGTTTCGACCCAACACATGTTGTAGGTATCGCCACACAATCCTTTGCGGCTAATGATTTTGGCTATGTTACGTCTTTAGGCAAAGTACGAGATTTAGATACTACAGCCTACGCTGAAGGGACTATTCTTTATGTAGACCCAACGACAGCGGGCGGTTACACAACTACTAAACCTAGTCCCCCTAATCATATTATACAAATCGCGGCAGTAGTTCGCTCACATGGTACGCAAGGTACATTACTTGTTCGTACTACGCACATGCCGGACACTGACGAGATTCCAGAAGGCTCTACAAATCTATATTTTACGGACGCTAGAGCAACAGCAGCGATTAAAGCAGACGCAGACTGGAACGCCACTAACTGGGACACCGCTTACGGATGGGGCAATCATGCTAATTCGGGCTATTTAACTAGCCACCAAGATATCAGTGGTAAGGCAGATTTATCTGGAGCTACATTTACTGGTGCTAATGAGATCGTAAAAGACGGAGATAGTTTATTACTTAGGTCTACATCCGCATCTGCTGAAGTAGGTATGAGGTTTACATCTCAAGGCGCATCTGCAACTCAGTTTGGGCATATTAGGTATAATCATTCAAATGCTGCATCTTATGGAGCGGGTGAGGTTTTTACCATAGGTGGAACAGAGGCTAGCACAGTCATCCTTGCTGATGGTCAGTTCTACTATAAAGATGGTATCTATAAAAAACCTGCAAGCGGTACAGGCGTAGGCACTAGAAAAGATGCTAACTGGGACACTGCTTATAGTTGGGGTAATCATGCTAGTGCAGGTTATCTAACTAGCTTACCTAGTCACACGCATGATTACTTACCACTAAGTGGTGGAACTATAACAGGAAACCTAACGCTTAACAGCGCAACTCCACAGATACTATTTAATGGTACATCTGATGCGGGTGTTGACATGGCAATCAGGGCAACTCCAGAGGGTTTGGATTTCTATGAGCCAGAAGACAGTAACAAGATACACTTCCAGATACTAGACGACACTGGTGTTAACTCACCATTTGGCTATAAGGTTGGCGGTGTACGTAAAGATTTGAATTGGGATACTGCTTACTCATGGGGTAATCACGCTAGTGCAGGTTACTTAACAAGCCTACCAAGTCATAACCATGATGACCGTTACTTTACCGAGGGTGAAGCTGACGCTCGTTACGTAAACGTTACTGGCGATACTATGACTGGTAGTTTAGAGGTAAATAAAACAGATGCGTATTTACAGGTTCATTATAGTAGCAACTCAAGGGGTGGTATAGCAGCATTAAGCGGTCAGAGAGTTGCTACGTATACCACTACAAGTGGAGACGACTTAGTATTCGGATACTCAACAAGCCCAGTAAGTAGTGCGAATTTTGTTCAGCGAATGAAAATAGACAACGGAACTGGCAATGTAACTATTGCTGGAACTTTATCCGCATCAGGCTATAACAAATCTAATTGGGATACTGCATACGGTTGGGGTGACCACTCTACCCAGAATTATGCGACACAAACTTATGTGAATAACGCTGTATCTAACTTAGTAGATAGCGCGCCTTCTACTCTCGATACCTTAAACGAGCTCGCCGCAGCATTAGGTGATGACGCTAATTTCTCTACTACAGTTACTAATAGTATTGGTACTAAGGTTAGTAAGTCAGGTGATACGATGACCGGGGATTTGCTAGTTCAAGACGATATTAAGTCAACTGGGCAAATCCGTGCGACTGGTTGGTGGAACACTAACACTGGTACTTCTGGCCACGATCTAGCTACTGAAATAGGTGTTTCCGGTGGGATTTCGCATATATTATCATACAATAGAGCTTCTTCCTCTTATGGTAATTTAAACATATCAGCTGCTAACGTTGACTTCCCACAAGGTAACGTGTCTATTGGTGGGGCTACCGCATGGCACTCCGCTAACGATGGTTCTGGTTCAGGCTTAGATGCTGACTTACTAGACGGTCAACATGGTTCTTACTATGCAACTGCATCCCATAGTCACGACTATGTACCTGAAAGAAATCGTACAGATTGGAATGATAGTACGGTATTTTACGATGTAGTTGGACAGTTAGGTTGGAGAAATTATGGCAATAACCACACTATCTTCGATGCTTCAAGTAGTCTAACTCCTAGTGATACAAGCTGTAATAACACAAACGCAGCAGTACCTTGGTCAGCTACTTATCCTACGCTAATGGGTTGGAATGGTTCAAGTACGTATGGTGTACGTGTTGATAGTGCACGAGTAGCAGATAGTGCAGGTAATGCAGGTACCTTAGATGGTTTAGACTCTACTAGCTACATGCGGTATACAGGTTGGAACAATCAAGACGCTAATAGTCAAGGGTTGATGAAGTCTAACTTTACTTACTCAAACAATGCCCCTTTTACAGGTGAGCTTATAAGGTTCCATGCTAACTATTATTCATTGCAACTAAACGCTGTATACAACAATACAGGTAATGGTCTTGCGTTTAGAACATATAACAATGATAGTGTGAAAACTTGGAACCCATGGCGTAAGGTATGGCATGATGGTAACGATGGTTCAGGTTCAGGCTTAGACGCTGACTTGCTTGATGGTCAACACGCTTCTGCGTTTGCCCCTGCTTCTCACTCGCATAACTATGTGACTGAAGGTGGTACATCGTTTAATGGTGAATACCCTGTTGCTGTTCGTACTGGTACAAGGACTATGTACTCTGATAACAACATTAGGTTTAGAGGTTCTGATAGTCGCTTATCAGTAGATGGTTCAATCACGACTCCTACTATAAACACCAATAGTATAGATACTATAAATATGGAAACTGATTCCTTAGTAGTAGGCACTGATATGTTCAATAACATGCTCTTGTTTGGTAACGAAGTAATATCTGCAGCTTCTACATCTAAAACATACGTTAACCACGAACTAACATCTGGAATGGGGATTCCTGCTCCGACAGGTGGACAAGTGTTATCTTATGATTCTGCCTCAGACTCAGTACTGTGGATAGACCCTCCTGCAGGTGGTGGTGCTAGTAACAGCGTTTATGGTATCGATTATTGGAATAACGCACCTTACACAGGCGCTGCAAGTTTGTACTTAATATTTGATACAGAAGCGGAAGCCAACGCCTTGTGGGATGCTGTTAAAGCAAGCTCAGGCCCGGGGCAGTTGCGTGTTAGAGCTAGGTATGAGATGTTCCAATACGGTAGTACTGGTTTTGATTTAACTATGGACCCTTACTACAGCAACCCTACTTTCTGGAGTTTGATGGGTAATTTAGGACCGTTGGGGAATCAATGGGTACTAGGTATGGATGTCTATATAACATCAACACCTACTGACGGTAGTATACTTCTAGGTGAAGGTACTTGGGAACTTACATAAGGACAATATATGTACGCAAAAATAGTAAACAATGAGGTGGTGCAGTATCCTGTGCCTCCTTACAAAGCTACTACAGATGAGTATGTAGAGGTGTCACGTTTAGAAATAGACCATGATCCCTTTACACATCAAGTAGTATACGACAGTCAACCCACTAAACAGACCGATGGTTATTGGGTTCTCCAAGGTAACTTAGAAGCACTGGAAGACACAACATATGTCAACAATGCAGCTAGGCTAGTTAGGCAGGACCGAGACAAGAAGTTATCTGAAACAGACTGGGTTGTCACTAAGGCTTTCGAGACAGGTACTGAAATACCTGAGGACATGAAAACCTACCGTCAGGCTCTTAGAGATATAACAAATCAATCAGGGTTCCCATATAAAGTGGTGTTCCCTGACTTACCTAATTAAGGATATTAATATGTCAGTAACTTATGAACTCTTAGAGGAGTTTACAGGTACTCGTGTAAATGAGATGCCTGACCCTGAGAACGAAGGTGAAGTGTTAGAGGTTACACAAGATGTACGTGACATTCTAGTTCGCTTTACCTGTGGTGACTCAGGTTACACACATGAACGCTCGGTTAACGTGGTATTCACTGATGGGGTTTATGATGAAGAGCTTACATTAGTACGATGTGCGGAAGTGGCTAATGGTGTCGCTGCTAAGATGGCGTGCGGGGTTATTCAAGCTCCTGAAACCATATAGGAGTAGAAAAGGGGGCGTGAAGCCCCTTCTTTTAGCTAACTAGCTTCAGCTTTTGCAATCTCTTCTTTAAGTGCGTTAACAAAGCCTTGTTCAGCCATACCTAACTGGTCAACTCGCGCTCGAGCCGCTTGGCCTTGTTGCTGCAAGTCTTGGATTTGTGATAAGCAGTACTTTGCGCCTTCCGGTAAATCTTCAACGACATAACTCTTTTCATCAATAGTGATAGTCTGCTTTTCTTGAGTTTCCATAAGTTTTCCTATAGGTAATTTAGTGATGTGTTTCAAACACGACCATGATTCTATATAATATAGCGACATAACGCAATAGGTAGCACTATGTACAAGTATATTTTGGTTTTGTTGATAAGTTTTGGAGTATGCGCCGCTGATAATCAACAGACTGGCGACCTAAACACGAACACCCAGAACTCAACAGTTAGTAGTAACAACACAACTAACTCAAAGACGTATAACGGTGCTGGTTCATCTGGTATGCCAGTCACGTCTACTATATCTCCATCCCTTATGTCATCTGGTAATGACTCATGCTTACGCTCAACAGTGGGCGGTGTTCAATTTGCTGTCTTCGGTATATCGGCAGGTAAGTACTACCAAGATGAACAGTGTAACCGACGCAAAGACGCAAAGACCTTACGAGAGTTAGGTATGTCAGTCGCTAGTGTGTCCCTAATGTGCCAGAAGTTAGACGTATGGGTCGCCATGTTTACCGCTGGCACACCCTGCCCATTACTAGTTAATTCTAAATTAGTTGTAGGCAAAAACGCCTACTTGGTGATGCGTCGCCAACCAGAATTTTATATACCCGACTACTCAAAAAATGTACAATATTACAATACCATTTTAAATATTGGCGATGGAGTCGATTACAATGATGAAGAAACTAGCACTCTTACTATTAGTGAGCGTTTCCGCACAAGCAAACGAGATTGATAATTTAATCACGACAAGTGACTCTCTCAAGCAGACATTTGCTTTAGGTATCCAGACGGTAGGTGGTCAGGCTCAGTACGCCAATACAGGCGGTATATCACCAGACATGGTAGCAGATGCCTATGTTACCCAAGCGCAAGCCGATGCGTACAACGAAGCATTGATACAAGTCGCGGCTAAAAACTACAACATAACCGCACAAGAATACTTTGATACTCAATCACAAACAGCTTTAGAGGCATTAGGTGAAGCGGTAAACGCGTACACGCAAGCGAGTAGTGATTTAATCGGTGCGGTAATTGTGAACAATATGGCAGTTGAAGCAGTTGACCAAGAAACCACAGAAACCCTACAAACGTATGTAACTAACAATGACATGCAAATTACAACCGAGTCAGTAGAAACTTATAACGGCGCGCTCGATACAGTTCAGGCGGCGGCGCAAACTGCGGCTAGTTTCATGGCAGTTGCTAACGACCAAGACTTAGTATCTTCAGCACAAGCACAAGCGGACGCGCTAGGAGAGTCTTTCTCATTCGCTGAAGCCTCGTTTTACGCACAGTCTACAGTGACGGTTACAATGCTATCTGGGGATGTTTCACTAGATATGTCAGCGTATATTAAAAGCGCACAGGACATCTTAACAGCTGGTCAGGAGTCTGACTTTTATCGTACTAGCCCAGTAGGTGAGTGTTTCTTTACTCAAGAATGTTATGAATGATATTGAATTAGATGTAGGCGGAACTAAGTTTAAAGGTGTCTGGATAGCAATACTATTCTCATTTGCATCGACTATCGGTGGTGGCATCTGGACGGCTAGTGAGTTCTTTAATCGTTTATCAGCACAAGAGCAAGCAGTGCAAGATGTGGTAACACAGCAAGCAGTAATTGATTCTAAGTTCGATACATTGTCCAGTGATGTTACAAGTAACTTATCTACGTTCTCTACTAATATAGCGACAGTTGAACAACAGCTTAGTGACAACGATGTGTCTGGCCTACAAGGTAAACTAGCTACACTTGGCACTAACCTAGAACAAATAATGAAGCGACAAGGCGAGTTACTGGACTTGCGAGATAAAGTCGCGGAAATAGAAAAGTTATCATCTGAGCAGAGTATTACAATCGAAGCCAAGCTAGAAAAACTGATGCAGTATGACGAGGATATGAAGCGCATTACGCGTGAGATTGACGACATATGGAATGGTATGGACGCACTGAGTAACCCGCTGTCATGATTGGCGTATATATTATTTGTGGTTTGTCTTTGATTATCTTTGTTGTTGCGTGTAAAATCGCATATAAGTTTTCCAAATTATAAGTTTCCCTATATGCCAGACCACATCGAAAAAAGAATTGACCGTTTTGAGTCTAGTATGGACAAAAATTTTGAGAAGGTCACTCAGATTTTAGAGAAGTTGGCTAGGCATGACGAACGTGTCGATGACGTAGAAAGGCGCATCGGGCAAACTGAAGACGATGTACGTGACTTAAAAAAGATTGTATCTGCAAATGAATATACCGCGAAGTCAGCAAACCGAATATTTTGGATGGTACTAGCTGGATTCGTATCTTTAGGATTTTATTTCCTGAGAGGCTAACATGCTTAACTTATTAATTGGTCCAATCACTAGCTTAGTAGGCGGATACTTTAAAAATAAAGCGGAAGAGAAACAAGCCAAACACACTGCTAAGATGGAAGTCATTAAGCAAGGTGGTAAGTGGGAAGACACTATGGCCGACGCTTCTGCTAACTCGTGGAAAGACGAGTTCTGGACTATTATATTTTCTATCCCCCTTATCGCCGTATTCTATGGCGCTATTTTCGACCCAACTATTATTCAGAAAGTAGAAGAAGCATTTAACGCCCTCGAACAATTACCTGAATGGTACCAATACTTGCTATTCATGGCGGTGTCAGCCAGCTTTGGTATTCGTGGTGCAGACAAATTGATGAGCCTACGGAAGAAGTAAAATGGAAAAACTAATTGAGATGATTAAGGTACACGAAGGTGTATCTCACCATGTATATAACTGCCCAGCAGGTTATGAGACTATAGGCGTAGGTAGAAATATTTCAGTCGCCGGACTAGGTTTAAGTGATGAAGAAATAGACTATTTGTTGACAAACGACATCATGCGTTGTTATAAAGAACTAGGTACTTTTCAATGGTTTGTGGGCCTAGACGAAAATCGTCAATTTGCGATTGTTGACATGTGCTTCAATTTAGGGCTTACACGGCTGCTAAAATTTAAAAACATGATAAGTGCACTACAGCAAGAGGACTGGGAAGAAGCATCTGCTCAAGCTCTGGACTCTGCGTGGGCTACACAGGTAGGAAACCGAGCTCAAAAAATCGCTACTATTCTTAGGACAGGAGAGTTCTAGTGGTAGTTTAAGGACTATTATGGAACACTTACTAGAATTCTGTAAGACTAAAAGACAGAAAGAAATAATCCAAGCTAGGATGAAAACGACTAGCAACAAAAAAGCCGCTACTTTACTTGGTATAGATAGACGTAATGTTGATACATGTCTAAAACGAGTAAGGAACTATGCGGCTTCCAATGGTATAGCTCCTGAAGCTAACTTAAACCAACGAACAGCTGAAGGCTTTGCTACTAAACGTGTATCAACTAATTATGATAGCGATGGCGAAGTTAAACAACAGTGGCATATCCAAGAGCCCGATAAAGCCGCTAAACTACAGTCTCTACTAGACGCGCTAGAATCATTCCAATATAACCCTGCTCCTGTGATTAACCGCAGAAGTGACCTACCAAATGAAGACCTATGTACTTTGTATACACTCACTGACTTTCATTTGGGTATGTATGCTTACGGTGCTGAGACAGGCGATAACTGGGACATTAATATTGCTAAAAATGAAGCGGTTGCGGGTATATCGAGTATGGCTGAGGGGTCACCCGAATCTAAACTGGGGATACTCAATTTACAAGGGGACTTCCTACACTGGGACGGTCTAGAAGCCGTGACCCCAACAGCCAAACACATTGTAGATGCCGATACACGCTTCTCTAAATTAATAGATATGTCACTCGACGTTATTATGGTAACTGTCGGTATATTATTAGAAAAGCATGAACAAGTTAAAGTGATTATTTGCGAAGGTAACCACGATATTGTTTCTACGATGTGGCTTAGAAAAACGATCAAAAAAATATTTATCGAAAACAAACGTGTCGAAGTTGATGATTCTGAAGTACCTTACTATGCGCATTTACATGGCAATATTATGATTGCTATGCACCACGGCCATAAGAAGAAAAACACTCAACTGCCATCACTGTTTTCGTCTGAACCTCGCTACAGAAGTATGTGGGGACAGGCTAAATATTGTTATATACACACAGGACATTACCACCATGCTGAACAAGATATGGCGGAGCACGGCGGGGCCATCGTCGAAAGACACCCCACTCTTGCAGGTCGCGACGCTTATGCGGCTCGTGGCGGATATGTATCTTGGCGTAGCGCTCGTGCTATTACTTATCATAGTACTCAAGGCGAAATTATGCGTGTAACCGTTACACCGCGCTATAGTTAGTATATAATTGGATAATTGCTAAAGTAGGAATTAATTATGGCGGTTATCTCAGTAAAAGCTTTTAACGGTATATCACCTAAGACGCCTGCGCGACAGTTACAAGAAACTCAAGCGCAAGTGGCGTCTAATTGTGATGTCTTCCGTGGCACCCTGCGCCCGATGAAAGACTTAGGTAGCTCCGTAGCTACTGTTCCCGGTGGTTCGCAGACTATCTATAAATTTGGTCAAGACAGCACTGATGAGTCAGCTGGTTGGTTATACTGGTCTTCTGATGTCGATGTTGCTCGCGGGCAAATAGCAGGTGACACTGAAGAGTGGACTTACTATACAGGTGATGGTGCTCCTAAAGCTATTCGTGCTGGTTCAACTAGCTCGCCTATTCCTATGGGTATGCCCGGTCCTGCTACTCAGCTTATCGCTACTGAAGGTACTGCGCCTGACAATGCTGATGAGCTAGCTCAAGAGACACGTGTGTATACATATACCTACGTCAACAAAGTCGGTGCTAGAAGTATCGAGTCTGCACCTGCACCTGCGGCTTTATCTGTAGATGTAGTTCCCGGACAGCCTGTTACACTCTCAGGTTTTTCTACGCCACCTACTGGGCAAACCGCTACACACGTTCGCATCTATCGCTCTACTGCTGGTACATACCTGTTCACTGCTGAGTTAACTATGGCGGCGGCACTTACTGGCTTCACAGATAATGTAGACCCTGAGTTATTGGCTGAAGAGATCCCTAGTTTATTTTGGTTACCGCCACCTGATGATTTGTCAGGACTAACTAACCTGCCAAACGGTGTAATGGGTGGATTCGAAGGTAGAGATATCTATTTCTGTGAACCTTATATACCTCATGCTTGGCCTGATGCTTACCGTCAATCTATAGACTATCCTATTGTTGGTTTAGGTGCTATTGATACTACTTTAGTCGCAGTTACTAAGGGTACGCCTTACTTTATTCAAGGCTCACACCCTGACTCTATGGTGGTAGTTAAGTCTGATATTGAACAAGCATGTGTATCTAAAGAAAGTATCGTAAGTTTTAACAATGCTGTTTTCTATGCTTCGCCTGATGGTTTAGTGATGTTGAGCTCTGGTGGCTCGCAAGTTATTACACTAGGTATGTTTACCCGTGACCAATGGCAAGAGACATTCGACCCTGAGACTATTCGTGGTTATCACCATGATAACAAGTATATTGGGTTCTATGATAACGGTTCTGAAACTGGCTCGTTTGTATTTGACTTCGACGTTAAACAATTCTCTATGCACGACGTGTATACACCAGTGGCGTACCAAAGCTTACGTAACGACAAACTATATGTATTAGACTCAGGTTCTATTAAGCCTTGGAATGAAGGTTCAGACCTGACATACAGTTGGGCGTCTAAAGTATTTACGTTACCACGTCCTGTGGGTATGGCCTGTGCACAAGTAGAGGCAGAGACTTATCCTGTCACTATCGACATATATGCTGACGGCTCACTTATACATACCCAAGCTGTAGCTAATCGATTCCCGTTCCGTCTACCATCTATTACGGCTAGAGACTGGGAGTTCACACTGACAGGTGATGATGAAGTATTTTCTGTTGCGATAGCACAATCTATGGGGGAACTAGAAAGTGTCTAAACGATTAGGTGATAAGCTACCTCGAGTTACTAGCCAACTACCTGTTGATGTTAGAAGATATCTAGACCGAGTACGTGATGTATTTAACGGTGCTAGTGGCGAGTTACTAACTGTAGAACAACTACGCGGTTTCGGCGTTATCGATAACAATAACAAACCCATTGCACAAGAGGACTCTAGTAATTTAGGTATTCCACCAGCGGTCACTAACTTAGCTGCTGATGGCGCATTTCAGAACATTATTATCGACTGGGACGTGCCCGAGTACTTTGGCCATGCTTACACTGAAATCTGGGCTTCTGATATCTTTGAAGACTCACTAACACAGGTAGAGAAAGACGCATATAACGACCTAGAGCTAGCTAAACCTATCGCTATTACAAGTGGCGCTGTTTACACCGATTATACTGGTGGCGGTAAAGGTCGTTACTACTGGGCTAGGAATGTTAATACAGCAGATACTGCTGGTCCGTTTAATGCGGTAGGTGGTGAGTACGGTGCAACTGCACCTGATGTTGATTTGCTACTAACTACTTTAACAGGTTCAATAACTGAGTCTCAGCTTTACTCGGACTTGGGTGCTCGCTTAGATGGTTACGATGACGATATAGATGGTTTAATCACTACATACGGTTCGACCGTATCCGCGGCTACGAGTGCGGCTGAAGCCGCCCAAAGTGCAAGTGACGCCATAGTAGCTAAAACCGCAGCGTTAGGTGCAGAGACTGGAGCAGTAGCAGCCCAAACCGCAGCATTGGGCGCAGAGACAGGTGCAGTAGCAGCTAAAACCGCAGCATTGGGCGCAGAGACAGGTGCAGTAGCAGCTAAAACCGCAGCATTACTAGCACAAACAGGGGCTGAAACCGCAGAGGACAGTGCTGTAATTGCTAAAACCTCCGCAGAAACCGCTCAGAGTAATGCAGAAACATCTGAAACTAACGCAGCTACTAGTGCAACTAACGCACAAGGTTCAGCATCAGCCGCTTCTACATCAGCTACTACAGCAGCTCAATCAGCTACAGACGCGGGAGATAGTGCAACAGCCGCAGCTACTAGTGAAACTAATGCAGCTACTTATGCTACAGATGCAGGTACTGCTTCTACAGCAGCTCAAACAGCTAAACTAGCAGCTGAAACAGCTCAGAGTAATGCAGAAACATCTGAAACTAACGCAGCTACTAGTGCAACTAACGCACAAGGTTCAGCATCAGCTGCTTCTACATCAGCTACTACAGCAGCTCAGTCAGCTACAGACGCAGGAGATAGTGCAACAGCCGCAGCTACTAGTGAAACTAATGCAGCTACTCATGCTACAGATGCAGGTACAGCTTCTACAGCAGCTCAAACAGCTAAACTAGCAGCTGAAACCGCTCAGAGTAATGCAGAAACATCTGAAACTAACGCAGCTACTAGTGCAACTAACGCACAAGGTTCAGCATCAGCCGCTTCTACATCAGCTACTACAGCAGCTCAATCAGCTACAGACGCGGGAGATAGTGCAACAGCCGCAGCTACTAGTGAAACTAATGCAGCTACTTATGCTACAGATGCAGGTACTGCTTCTACAGCAGCTCAAACAGCTAAACTAGCAGCTGAAACAGCTCAGAGTAATGCAGAAACATCTGAAACTAACGCAGCTACTAGTGCAACTAACGCACAAGGTTCAGCATCAGCTGCTTCTACATCAGCTACTACAGCAGCTCAGTCAGCTACAGACGCTGGAGATAGTGCAACAGCCGCAGCTACTAGTGAAACTAATGCGGCTACTCATGCTACAGATGCAGGTACAGCTTCTACAGCCAGTGAAACATCTAAACTAGCGGCGGTAGCAGCGCAGGGTAATGCAGAAACAGCAGAAGCTAACGCAGCTACTAGTGCTGGTGCCGCGGCTACTAGTGCGGCTAACGCAAGTGCGAGTGAAACCGCCGCAGGTCAGAGTGCTAGTGCGGCCAATACTGATAAATTAGCAGCTGAAACAGCTCGCAGTGGTGCGGAAACAGCAAAAACTAATGCGGCTACTAGTGAATCTAACGCAGCGGGGTCAGCTTCATCCGCTTCTACTAGTGCCACTAACGCGGCTAACTCAGCTACTGCGGCAGGAAACTCTGCTTCCGCTGCGAACACTAGTGCTGAGACAGCAGCTACTAAGGCTACAGACGCAGGTACATCAGCAGAGGCCGCGGCGGTAAGTCAGACGGCGGCTAGTACCAGTGCAACTAACGCGGCAACAAGCGCTGGCGCGGCGGCTACCAGTGCAACTAACGCAAGTGCAAGTGAAACAGCGGCTGGCCAATCAGCGACAACTGCTAGCACACACGCGAATACCGCATCTACAAAAGCGGCTGATGCTTCTACCTATGCTTCAAACGCGGCTACTAGTGCTACTGATGCAGCAGGTTCAGCTACAGCGGCGGCAAGTACGGTCAACGGGCTGACAGCCCGCTTAGATAATGTTAACGGTGGCACTGGTGACGCAGTTACGGTTGAACAGGCATACTCAGTTACGGCCCAAAATGCGGGCGATATAACAAGTCTAGAAGGTCAGTACTCAGTTAAGATTGACAACGATGGTTATGTCACAGGGTTTGGATTATCTTCTACACCTGTAGATGGTACGCCTTTCTCAGAGATGATTGTACGTGCAGATAGATTCAGTATCGGCTCTGGTAACACAGATATTATCCCGTTTGTTGTTACGACTGCTGAGACTACACTTAACGGTGTAACAGTACCCGCTGGTGTTTATATCGACCAAGCGTTTATTAAGGACGGCGCGATGAGCAGTGCCAAGATAGGTAATGCGGCTATCGACAGTGCTAAGATTGCCGATGCCGCTATTACTAATGCTAAGATTGGTGCTGCCGCTATTACATCTGCTAAGATTGATGACGCTGCTATTACATCTGCTAAGATTGATGATGCCGCTATTACTAATGCTAAGATTGGTGCTGCCGCTATTACATCTGCTAAGATTGGTGATGCAGCTATTACAGCAGCTAAAATTGGCGACGCACAGATTACTAACGCTAAGATAGGCAATGCTGCCATAACTGAAGCTAAGATTGCTAATGCTGCCATAACTGAAGCTAAGATTGGCAACGCGGCTATTACCACTGCCAAGATAGATAATGCGGCTATTACTACTGCTAAGATTAACGACCTTGCAGTTGAAACAATTAAAATAAAAGACCAAGCTGTGTCGTTCGCGGTTAGCGCGTTCACTTCATCAAGTACTAGTATCACTAGCTCAATAAAGAACATACAGAGTGTGGCTATAACTACCACAGGCGCTCCAGTAGATGTAGTAGCTATGACGACAGTTAGGATGTCAATCGCATTTCAAAATGGTTTTACCGTGTCTTTATATAGAGGGTCTACACTACTGATAAGCGCTACTTTAGAGACAGATTACAACGGCGAGTTCCATAGTAACGTACCTTTGATGTTTAGGGACACGCCTTCGGCAGGTACTTACACGTACTACCTTAAAATTAACGGTGGTGGTGGTAACGCTAGTAACAGGTATATGCGAGTCTTGGAGACTAAGAAATGAAAAACTTTATTGTATACAATAGCAGTGGCGAAATCCTACGAACGGGAAGTTGCCCAGATTCAGTTTTCTCTGCCCAAGCCCAAGACGGTGAGTTTATTATGGAAGGTGTCTGTGAAGACGACGCCAACTACTCAGTGGTTAATAGCGCATTGGTACACACGCCTGTAGTACCTACGGTGGAAGAAGTACAACAGAAAATTAGGTCTGCTAGGAATAGCAGGTTGAAAGTTAGTGATTGGACTCAAGTACCGGACGCTCCACTGACCGATGCGAAGAAGTTAGAGTGGCGTACCTACCGCCAAGCGTTAAGAGATTTACCTGCTCAATACCAGAATGAGACGGATTTTGCAAACGTAGTGTTCCCTAATCCGCCAGAATAAGGCATAATATAGGCTATGAATAAGCCTAACTCACAGTTGTTACTAAACTCACGACAATATGTAGGTACGTGGGTAGCTCTCCAAACTGGTCAAACTGGTGACTGGGGGAGTTTTAATGCCTTTGGTATAGAGGTTAACGACGCGATTGTTGCAGGTGTTGTGATTAATAATATTAACGGTGCGAACGCTACAGTGCATATAGCCATAGCTAGACCATCTAAGTTACTACACAAGTTATTTACCGTTGTATGTGACTACGCATTTAATCAATTAGGGCTACTACGTTTGACGGGTATGGTTCCTACTGATGAACCAAAGACTATTGCCTTTGATAAGAAGATAGGCTTCGAAGAAGAATTCATAATGAAAGATGGCGCTCCGGGCGCTGACATGCAGTTTTTAGTTATGTGGCATGATAAGTGTCGCTGGCGACCTAATAGGAGTTAATCATGGGCGGTAAAAGCGCACCAGCACCCGACTATAGTGGTATGGAACAAGTAGCTCGCGAGCAACTTGCTTTTTCTAGACAGCAATACAGAGACTTATTACCAGTCGCGCAAGAAATCGCTGGTCTACAAGCAGACGCTCAGCGTCAACAAATGGACCAAGCTGCTGACTACTATGCTTACCAACAAGAAACCTTTAGGCCACTAGAGCAAGGTCTTGTGCAACGAGCTCAAGAGATGGATACCGAAGCGTATCGTCAGCAACAGGCTTCTCAAGCAAGTGCAGCTGCGGCTCGTGCCTTCTCAACTTCTGATGCTATGAACCAAAGAGCTATGGCGGCTCGTGGTGTTAATCCTAATTCTGGAGCAGCTCGTGCAGCTGGCTCTGCTACTGGGTTACAACAAGCGGCTATGCGTGCATCTGCAATGACAGGCGCAAGGCAACAAGCACAAGATAGAGCGACAGCGGCGCAATATCAAGCAGCTGGCTTAGGTCGTGGTTTAGCAACTAACTCTCTACAAGCGTTCCAAGGTGCTACTGGCGCTGGCTCTTCCGCTATGGGTACTTATCAAGCACCGGGCGCGGCGTATATGTCGGGCTTAGGTCAAGCAGGTAACACATTCGGTAATATTGCTAGCACACAAGCTAGTGTATACAGCAACGCGATGAACGCCCAAGGCGAAATGTACGGTGCTATTTTAGGGGCAGGTGCTACAGCCTACGCTTCTGACCGTAGACTAAAAACTAACATTACTAAAGTCGGTGCCGACGAAGCTACTGGCCTTAACTTATACCAATTCAACTATATTCCTGAAGTGGGCGATGACGGTACTTACGTCGGTGTTATGTCTGATGAAGTTCGTGAGTTGTTCCCAAGTGCAGTAATTGTAATGAGTAATGGTTTTGATGCGGTTAACTACGAAGAGTTAGGCATTGAGATGAAACAAGTAGGAGAAGCGTAATGGGTTGGGCATCGGGTTTTAGAGCAGGGTCAGAGCTAGTAAGAAACGCTATGGAATTGCGCGACAAACGAGAGTTGCGCGAAGGATTATCTAAGTTACAAGAAGAGCGGGACGCCACACTTGAAGCACAAAAAGCTCAAGCTCTACAAGAGCAACAGCTAACTCAACAAGGCGTGCCATTATCTTCTCAAGTAGCTAACCCTGATGGACTACCAACAATGCTTGGTGCAACCCCAGTCGCTGCTGGCAATATGTCTCCTGTAGCTCCACAAGGTGGCGTACCACTAGGTCAACTACAAGCTGTACAGTTTACACAGGCTGCTGAAAACTTACCTACTATGTCAGAGGCTGAGTACCTGAGAAAGCAAGCAGACGTATATACTCGGTTCGGAAAAGACGACAGAGCCGCCGCTATACGTGGTGAACTACGCGGCCTTACTAGACAAGAGTTATTAGACCAACGTTATGAGGCTGATCGAGATGAAGATAGAAGACGTTACGATGCAGAACAAGAGGCGGCCGCTCAAGCTAAAGCGGACACAGCGGCGTTTAGAGCTAATCAACTAAAATACCAGCAAACTGTAGCTGATAAACAGTTGGCGGCTACAAATAATAGAATAAAAATTGATAGCCAAAATGAAGCTACACGTCTGGCGCAGACAGCTGGCTCTAGCATATATCAAAATACTATAATGAATGGCGGTTCTCTTAATGACGTTTATGCCGCGGTAGGCGAACAATTCCCTCAACGCTTAGAAGACGGCTCTGTTAACCCACAATACTCAGCTGCTATGGCTGTGGCTAACAAACAAGCTATTGAAGATTCTGGGCTAGATGCGCAAGGTATTGGTAGCATAAACAGTAGTGTAATTAACACTATAGATAACGCACTTAGCTTCGAAGGTGATGAGACTCAGCGTATAGAGAGACTTAACGAAGCCGCTGCCGTTGTTTTTGATTCAGACCCATATGATAATGTAACGCCTAGAATTGTTCGTGCATCTGACTTACCATCTGGCTATGGTCCTATAGACAGTGGCTACGTTATTCTAGAAGGTGATAGACTTGTAGACAGTTTTGACAGCTTAGACGAGATATCTAAGATGGGTGAGTCTTTTAAAGAACAGCTTAACAATAACCCTGTTAACTATGCTGTCCTGTTCGCTGAACAAAAACAAAGAAGTTTAACTGCTTCTTTAGCAAACGCAAAAGACCAAGCTGCACGCCAAAAAGCTTACTTCAGCTTTCTCGAGAAGAACCCGACTATGGTTGGCACGGATAAGATGAGAGAGATAGAGAAGCTGTATCGCGTAGGTCAACCACTCGATAATAAGGGTAGATTCGGTGGCGGTACTAGTCCTAGTACCAATAATCAGCCTAAAGGGTTGTTCTCAACCACAGATACCAAACTAGAACAAGAGGCGGCTGAAGCGCAACTTCTGGCGGAGCGTCAGGCTGTTTACACACCTGAAGTTTATGAAAGAATAAGTGACCCTAGAACAGTTATTAGTGACCTAGAAACAATAGCTAATGACCCTGCCGCTCCAGAAGAGTTTAGGACTCTTGCAGAGAATATACTTAGCGATAGACGTCGCGAATCGGCAATGCGTAATCTAGTAAATTCTCGTTTATAAGGATACTCTATGTCAATTTATACACTTGAAGACCTACGCAATGCCGCTCCAGCTGAGCTCAAAGATGTTTCTGATGAACAACTAGTTGTTGAGTATGCTAAAGATGCAGGTATGGACCCGTTTGAGGTTGCTGATTATCTAGGAGTTAGCACAGGTCGTGACACCAATCCTATATTTGCTGGTATTTCTTCTGGTACAGATACGTTACAAGGCTTAGGCTATAGCGCTTTAGCCGCTGGTACTCGCGCACTAGGCGCTGATGAAATGTCAGAAAGTTTGATGCGTGGAGCCGAAGGGCAGCAATACGAGGGCTATCTAGCTGGTAGACCTGAATATGAACGTATTGAAGACTTAGAAGGTATAGGTGATTACTTAGGTTATGGGGCGTATCAAATTGGTAAACAGCTTCCTATTATGGGCGGTATCGCGGCGGCTGGTCTAGCTACTGGTGGTGTAGGTACTGCTGCTGGTTTATCAGCGCGTACTGCTATGGCTTTAGGCTCTGGCGGTACATCATATGGTGTCGGTGTAGGTTCTTTATATCAATCTGCATACGAGGCGGAGCAACAAGGTCAAGAGATGAACCTTGGTGAAGTGTTTGCTAAGGCATTACCTTACGCTGCGGCGGAAGCTTTTGTTCCTGTAGTTGGCACTAGCTTAATTCGAGGTGGGGCCGCTGGCCTAACTTCTGCTTCACGTGTAGGTAGAGGGTTAACTGCTGGTGGTACAGCGGCTGTAACAGAGGGCGCTACTGAACTACTCCAAACTGAACTAGAAATCTCAATGAATCCATACTTGTCTGAGGAAGAGAAGTACTCACAACGTCTTAACGCGGCTGTAGCTGGTGGCGTATCTGGTGGCGCCCTTGGTACTGCTGGCGGACTACTTAGCAGACAAAAGCAGGTTGAACAAAAACCTGAAGGATTTAGACCTACTCCTACTCAACAAGACGAAATAGATTTAGGGCGTATACCTGTTTTAGAAGGTGATATGCAAGACGAGCTAGGTACACCTGATACTGGACTCGCTGAACCTATATCTTTGGCTGAAACTACACCTACTGAACAAGTTATAGATGAGAATCAACTAGACTTAGATTTTGATGCAGAACCTTTTGTAGAGCCTACTCCAGAAGAACAGCGTCAGCAGAGTATAGACGCTGAGATAGCTCCTGTTATTGAAGAGCAACGTGCAGGTATTGAATCTTCTAAAGGTCTACCGGCTCGCGGAGTATTAGAGGGTAAACTTGGTGTAGCTAAATCTAAATTAGCTACTCTAAACCGTACAATGCAGCCTTTGATACAACTCAAAGGTCGTCCTCAAGAGAAGGCTAAACTTAAAGAATTAGGTGAGCAAAAGAAAGTATTACAAGCTGAAGTTGCTGAGATAGAATCTCAAATATCTATAGTTGATAATAAGAAAACTTTCTCTAAGAATAAAAAGACTTTAGAACGTGCATACCGCAAAGTTCAGCGTGGTGTTGCTGTAGAAGACCTACGTGATGACGAACGTGTTGCCATATTATCTGCATCTCCTACTTTAGCTTCTGAATTTAATGTTGTTGAGTCTACTGATACAGCTACCGAAGTAGATGTCGAAGATACGTCTTTGTCTGATGTAGTCGAGCAAGTGGAAGTTAATAATCGTGATAAGAAAGAAGAAGTCGTAGAAGCTGTAGAACAGGCGGAACGTTCTAACACTGCTGAAGCTGTTGAAGATGAAGTTGAGCAACGCGTGTCTAATATGGCTATTGATGAGTTATTCTCAGAAGTTAGTTCGGAAGGCGAGAAAGCTGAAGGCCGTGCTACGATTAAGCCAAATGTTATCGCTGGCGTACTACGTGCATTGCGTAGACCTAATCCAGATACTACAGTTAACTTGTATGATGGCAACAAAGTCGATACTGAAGCTGACCCAGCTGACGTACAACAAGCTCAAGCCATATACGATGCGGTGCAAAAGGTATTGTTCAATGCCTATAAGAAATTAAATGCCGCTCCTAACATCCTAAAAACCGCTGAAGAGTATGTTGACCCGCAGGGTAATGTAGATTTCGATAATGTTGAGGCTGACCGTAAACAGTCAACCAGAGAAGACAACACTAGAAGAGAAGCGGATTATAATCGCCAACTTAATGTTGCAATAGATGAGTTAGTTCAAGCTGCTGGTTCTGAAACTAACGCTCAAGCTGTTATCGCCGCGTTTAAGAAAAAACGTGAAGCCGCTTCTAAGAATGAGTTATTAGAAACAGAACTAACTAACCCTATAGACGAGACCGATAATAGACTAACAGCTTATGAGTCGGTACTTGGCAAAGCTAAGAAGTTTGCGTCTATGGGTAAGTTTTATGAGCATATAGATACGTTACTTAGTTCTTCATTCGCTAATCGTCGTGATAGCAGAACAATAGCTGACACACCTGACACAGTTTCTGGTAGAAAAATTAGAAACCTGCAAAAACTAGAGGGCTCTTCTGCTGTAGCTAAACGCCTAGCTAAGTTAGTCGGGGGCGACATGAACAAAAGCCCCACAGCTGTTCTTAGTCTTATAGAAGAGGTAGCGCCAAACCAAGGTGGTGTGGCTTCTGGGTATCAGCGTATATTAGCCAAGTCCCTTAAACGTGTATTCCGTGCAATGACTGCCGCTAAGGTAGGACAGAACCTCAAGTTTAAATTTGCTGAAGAAGGACAGAACCCTAGCTATGACCCTGCTACTCACACTGTTACACTAACAGAGACAGCATCACCAGAACAAGTACTGCACGAATTGTTGCACGCTGGTCTACAGTGGTATGTCGGCTCTAATCCTAATATGCAGTTAGTTAATAACATTGAAGAATTGTTAGATAAGGTTATTGAGTTCGATGTTTCAGAGCTAGATATCACAGACGGACAGAAACAAGAAATTCTAGATGTACGCAATGTATTAGCAAGGTTAAAGGAAGAAGGTAGTCGAGACGATACTAAACGCCAAGCCGCTGTACTAGAGCTAATATCGTATGGCCTTACGCTTAACTCATTTAAGCATATGATGAAGTATATTGACGGCTCTGGCTCTAAGCCAGCTGAGTCTTTCTTCTCAGCTCTTAGTGAGTTGTGGCAAAATATCATCAAGCTAGTACGTAGCATGGTTAATAAGTTCAGTGATACTGAAATAGAATACTCTGCCGCTGAAGCGCTTGTAGAAAACAGTTTCTTATTATTAGATCAATCTGCTAAAACTATTAACAAAGAGCAGTTTGAAGCTACTCGTAGTAACCCAAGACTTAACATGGGCGCATACGATGAAACTGTAAACAATGATGCGGCCGATATAGACCCTGCTGGTGTTGCACAAGGTGATATTAATATTCGTGAGCATAACCGTGCGGATTTAGACTCTGGGTTATTCTATAGTTTAGTAAAAGCCACTGGGTACTTTAAGTTAATTGATAAAAGCAAAGGCAAGATGAGCGAAGTGGCCGATGCTATAAGAAAAGACCATCCTACATTGCAACGTGGTTTATCTTATATCGCCGCTGGTTTCAGTGCTACTAAGTCTTTCATTTCACTGGTTGAGCAGTTGAAAGTTGACCGTCACTCCCCGCAATACATAGCGAACGAACTAGCGGCTATTATCCGTATGCGTTCTCCAGAAGAAGTACTTGCAATTATTAAGTATCTTGACGGTGATTCTAAGTCGTTAGAAGGTGTTAAAAATCCTGAGAAAGTTAGAATTTATGCCGACCTTCTACTAGAAAACTACGAACGCCTAAAGCAGTATGTGCCTAAAGACGTAGCTGATGCTTTTTCTTCTGATAAGAAGTTCAGTGAAATCCTAATGTATATCGATAAGTCTGATGACGTTGCAAGCCAAGGTCTGAGTGGGCGTAGCATTAGTGACTTAGTGCGCTCTACAGGTGAAATGGTAAGTGCAGAGGATATTGAGTCTAACACTGATTTAACTAACATAGGTCCTGATGGCAAGGTTGACCCTAACGCTGTATTTATAAAAGTTAGAGTCTCTCCTGCTGGTAGTCCTCCATATACCATGATGGTAGATAGAGATATATATCGTCAATTAGATGGCGCTTTGCCTGTCAATGGTACGGTTAATATTGAATCATCTGTGTCTTATAAGGTAAGTCCGAAAGACACTAAGAAAAATGCTTATAGATTTAGAGCTAGTGTAAGTTATAAAGACGCGGTTACTGCTGCTGAAGCGGAACGATATGCGTTTGCTATTCAGAATACATTAGCCGCTCTATCGCATAACTATAGTGTTGATAAGTTTATGCAAGCGGCTTTTGCTGACGGGTTGGAATCAGGGTATGTATTGCGCAATGAAGTTGAATTACGAGCGCAAGAAGAAAAGATAAACGCTGAGCGTACTAATCCTAAAGAAGGTAAACGCAAGAAAAAACCTGTAACACTTAAAATTCTTGGTGAGCGTGATGCGCAGGGTGAAACTACTGAAGACAAAGCGCGAGATATCGCTAAGATTTCAGACCTCTCTCGTTCTTCTTACTACTATGTACGTGTGCCGGAAGGTTATGGTGAGTTGTCGGGTATGCTAGTACATGGCCCTGAGTGGAATTTCCTAAGTGATGCTATGGACAGGTCTAAACTTCTAGCTGGAAGTAACTTCGGCTCTGACGTCGGCCGCGCTATTTCTGAGACAAACCGTCTATTTAAAATAGCTAAGACTCGTTATAGTGCTGGTACACAGGTTACTAACGTTGCATCTAACGTATCTATAATGAATATGCACGGTATCTCGTTTAAGACACTCATAGAAACAACTAGTATTTTATACCGCTTTATGACTAACGCCGCTAGTTTAAAACCTAACGAACGTTTGTTAGTGCAGCAGTTTATAAACTCTGGTGCTTTATCTGGTAACTTCTCTACTACTGAAGTTGCACAGCAATCATTAGAGGCGCTGAAAGATTCGTATGATAACGATGTAGATACATCTATATTCAATCAGATTAAAGGACTTCTTAAATTCCAAAACGCGCTATTAAGTAACGCTGTTAAGGCTGGTGAGAGAGTAGATGATGTACTAGCTGAAGCATACGCCTTTGGTGATAACATGTTCCGCTTCGCCGCTTTTACTAAGAGTATTGCAGATGAGATGGAAGCTACTAATACAAACGAAATCACAGAAGATATGGTGGTAACTGGAGCTAAAGTAGCTCGTAACGACTTCCTTAACTATGATATCGATGCGCCACTAATTAAAGGCTTACGCCAGTCTGTGGTTCCATTTATATCTTGGTCATATGCTGTTATACCAGTAATGGGTCGTATTCTTGCTACCAAACCACATCGTGTCGTTAAGTTGATTGCTGCTTACGCGTTCCTAGATGCTGTTATGTCTGCACTAGCTGGCGACGACGAAGAAAGACGTAAGGCTGGCAGTGAAGATTTAGACAAGCGTTTGTTCCCGTTTGGTCCACATGCAAGTATTCGCATCCCGTTCTTAGGTGAAACTGAAGAAGACGCTGTGTACTACAAACTTGGTGATTACATGGTTCCTTTCTCAGCGAACCGTGCACTGCCTAACCCGTTCTTAGGTTTAGATTGGTGGCCAAGTCCGATACAGCCTTCTGGACCACTTATTTCAGCTGTGTTATTTGGTCTTGGTGGTGTTGACCCGTTCACTGGTAAGGGTATTCATAGCCCTACAGACACAACTAGTGACAAGTTTATCAACGCTACTAGCAAGATAATAGACACCATGTTACCGCCTAGTGTCAACATCAAGACTGCTCAAGACCTTGCATCTGTTATGGGTGGCAAGTATGATGTAATTGGCAGAGAAGAAAGCAGGTTACATTTCTTAATGGCCAAGGTGTTCGGATTGAAGGTAGTTGAGTCTAACGACCTAGAAGAAGCCAAGTGGCGTCAGATACGTGATTCTAAAGTTGCTCGTGATTATAAATATGCAATGAGTAAACTAAAACGTGAGTACTTAGCTACTGGTGACACTGACTATGATTCATTCTCCGAACAAATAGCGGACTTAACTGAGAGACTTGAGGAAGAGCGCCGCAAAATTTGGAAAATAGAGGACGAATAATGCCAGCTAAAAAAGACCCAAAATTGGAGCGTGCAGGTGTCTCAGGATATAACAAACCAAAAAGAACACCGAACCACCCGACAAAAAGCCACGTTGTCGTTGCAAAAGAAGGTGGCAAAACAAAGACTATACGATTTGGCCAACAAGGAGTTAGCGGCTCGCCAAAAACAAAAGGCGAAAGTAAGTCTGAAGCAGCGCGCCGTAAATCGTTTAAAGCACGTCATGCAAGCAACATATCGAAAGGTAAAATGAGTGCGGCGTACTGGGCTAACAAGGAGAAGTGGTAATGAGTAAAGCTACTCCCACAAACTCCGCGTTATGGTCACGTGCAAAAGCTGCGGCCAAGAAAAAATTTAAAGTCTATCCTAGTGCATATGCAAATGCTTGGGCTGCTAAGTGGTACAAAGAGAAAGGTGGCGGCTGGACAGGCGGTAACAATAAGGTGGCTAAACGTGGCAAAAGCAAAAAAGCCTAGCACCAAGAAAGGTGGTCTAGGTAAATGGTTCGGCGAAGAATGGACTGACGTAAAAACTGGTAAAGCTTGTGGGCGTAAGTCAGCTAAAGACAGTAAACGTGCATATCCAGCATGTCGCCCTAAGAAGGTGGCGTCAAAGATTAGTAAGTCTGAGGCGTCTAAGAAAACTGGGCCAAAGAAAGTTAAATGGTCTACTACTGCTAGCGGTAAAAAGAGGAAATAACTATGTTTAAACCATGCGCCGGATGTAAAACCAAAATGGCCTGCAAGAAAGCTGGAAAATGTTTAGCTAAACGCAAGGCTCCACAAAAGAAACCAGCTACTAAAGCTAAACGTCAATACAAAAGGAAATAACATGCCTGCTAAGAAACCAGTTCGCGGCCAACGTACCGCTACCAACAAAAAGACCACTACGGCTAAGAAGAAAGCTCTTCCTAAGATTCCAAAGGATATGAGCAAAATGAATCTTACTCGTGTTAAACCTACGAAATCTGAACAGCGAGTTAAAGCTGATTTAGCTCAACAGGGTAGACAATCTAAAGCTACTGTGAAAAAAATGTCTGCTGCTAATACTGGAGGGTTTAGTCCTAGTAAGTTAAGCGCTAGTGACCGAGCTCTATATAATAAGTATGTAGCTAAGTATGGCAAACCTAGTACTAAGTGGGCTAACGGAAAACCGCGTAACCCAATGACGGAAGTACGTAACCAAATGTCTGCTGAGAAAAAGAAGTAATAAAAAAGGGGCTCTAGGCCCCTTACTTCATTTTAGCTTTCGTCGTTCGTTTAAAGGAACGGTTCTTAGATTTATCAACAACAGCTAGGTTAGAACGTCCGTTCTTACCACCTTTAGCCAATGGCTTCTTGTGGTGCACATCTTTTCCATCGCCCTTACTGACTTTACCCTCACGTTCCAACTGTCGTCGTGCTTTGTTACGAGCAGCTCGTTTCTTTTTCTGCTCTTCAGAACCTTGGTAATTGTCATACTCTTTGCGATAATTTCTAGGCATTAGTTTTTCTCCTTCAATCCTTCAACAAAGTCTCTGACTACCTTGCTGTCTGTATAATCATTGAAGCTATCTTTTACTGCCTCAATAAAACGTTGGTGGTTAACGTCTACAATTATACACCATGCTTGACCGGGGTTTCTACCGGGACAGTTTTTATACATAGTCACACGTTCGTTTGCACTAACTAAGGCTCCCATTTTATCCAGTTCACGAATCACTCGGTCATAGGCATCATTGGTTCTTTGTAAGTGCTTACTAAAAGCCGCTTTGTTAATACACAATCTACTACCCGGCATAATCGGGTTCTTGTCATCGTATACATACTCAAGGCGCATTACAGCTTTCTTAGGTACATCATACTCAGCGATAAGAGGTTTCTCGTTACTGTTGTATCTTTGCTTAACTGAAATAATCTGGTCGTTACACTGTTGCATAAACTGACCGACTACATCTAGTGCATCTGTGCGTGAGTCTGCTGTGTCTTGGCGTAAGTCTTTGATAACTGAAAGCAGGTGCTTAATTGTGTTATCGATATCGAAAGGGAATAAACCTAGTTTAAAACCTATACGACCCATAATCCACGCTGACTTAACTAACGACTCAAAGAAACGTTCTTGTGATTCGAACTCAAAGTTAAACTTCTCATCAAAATTCTTAGAACCTTTACGAGTGAACTCTTTAGTATCCCCCATTGCAATTACAGCAGAGACAAGTTCAGTCATTGCATGGCCATAGTTCTCATCAATGGTTTCATCAAAACGTCTAGCGATTGAACCATACTCGTCACGTAAATCAACAAACACTTTACTATGTTGTGGTAGCTCTAGTGTACGTAAGCGTAGTGGCTCACTGTTTGCCATTGTTTGGTCGTACTTAGTCATAAGCGACGTGTTAGTAGACATAAACGTAGGACCGTCCCAAGTCTCTGGCTCACGTAGTTCACGGTTAACATTCATAGAGAGCTTTTCTTTACCCTCTGAAAATGTGTATGCCATTTGAGATACGTTCTCAGCATCTGCCATAGTTAATTCGTCTATACACATAGGTAAGTTATTGAGTACGCCACGCTGTTTAAACAGACCGTTAGCAGTATCGTTCTTACCACGCATCAGTGCAGAAGGATTACCATATAATGCACTTGCCGCTCGTAGTGATATAGATTTACCTGTACCAGATACCGTAGAGTAAATAGATATGATACTAGAACCATTACCCATAAACTTAGCAATAACACCTGTACATGCTAATAGAATAGTACTGCGTATTGTTTCAGTGCCCGGGTTATTAAGCAACGCCATAGCTTCAACAAACTTCTCACGTGTGCCTGCTGGTGCTACGATATTCTTCATCTTACCCGCCTCGCCTACTATGCGACGTGACTCAGCGCCATTAGGTGCATTGATAATCTGTGTACCACATAGGAACGAACCATCTTCTTGCCAACCGAAGTTAGAATAGTCATATCCTACTGGGGTCTGTGACTGAACTAATCTTAAATAGTCCATAAGGTAACCTCTTAATTTCTCCATTTTTGCAGGACTCTTGAAGCCGATAATCTGCAAGTTTAGTAACCAATCAGAGAAGTCTTTGCCACTCGCTGCTAGTACACCAACGCTGTGGTCTTGCTCTTCCCAACCGATAAACGGCTTTTTAACTACTAAGGTAAATGAAGTAACTTTAGTTTTCTTGCAATAGAACATGCCTCGGATAAACATCAAGTAATCACTAACAAGTTCAGTATCTGTAATAGGATTACCATCTTCATCTTCAGTCTTAACTTCGCGCCATATGAAACCACTACGGATAACATAGCCTTCGGGCATCTGTATCTTTTGTTCTTCTTGCTCGCCGTCTTCTTTTTCTACTATGACTGTCTTCTCAGTAACACCACTTAATTGTGCAGGAGAAGTTTTCTGTCCTTTGAACGGACAACCTTCACAACCTTTAGGGCATAGCTCTTCAAACTTATTACAAGTGGTAGGACCAGTACCTTTCCAACCATCCAGTTTGCGCATGTTCATGTCTAGGTCAAACTCAGGGTGCTGACCAGCTAACATGATGATAGTACCCTTAGGGTCTGGAGTGAACTTAGCCATACCTAAAGAAGCACGCCATAAAGGTTCTTCAACAGGATTACCACCTGCATCGATTACACCACCTGACTGTATCAAGGCGCCGACTTGTTGACACTTCTCGCCGATAGACTCGATATCTAAATCATTCTTAGTATCGTCTGCAAGGATTGCATCAAGCATAGCGTTCTTAGGGCGTTCTTTCTTAGGTTGCTCAATATCAGCTACGTAATCTTTTAGTAGTCCCATGATTAACGCTATGTCATGCTCAGCGCCATCGTCTAATAATACTTCAACAGGTTTCCACTCAGCTTTCTTGTGGTGTGTGCCTACTGGACGAAGTACCATTGACGGGTCATGTATCTTACTTGTATCAATCTCTAAGCCTTTGTCGTGTAGTGCATTACGTAGTGTTTTACTAACATGCACCCACTGACTTTTAGCTACGCTTTGATTTAATACCCAGTAGACATGTGCGCCATTGCCTGATGAGACAATAAGTGGTTTAGGTAAATTTAATTCTTTAACTACTTCTACTAGTTTAACTAAGCCGTCTTGTTGTGTTTTATATGGCTTATCTTCTCCGCAATCTAAATCAAAGCATAGTGATTTAAAGTACGTGGCGTTATCTTGTGTACGCCTTATCTTTTTCTTCCCTTCGACTTCTTCTACGTGGTTGGCGAATGTGCCAACACTAAAATAAATAGTTACATCTTTCTGTTGGTCCCACTGTGTTACCAGTGTTTCAGCTTCATCAAGTTCGTTATAAGTAAATGATTGTCTGTTCCAAAAGATGCCTTTCGCGGTATTAAGCTGTGTGATTACTACTTCATCTTTATCACTACATACCCTTTTTAAGAATTCTGCTGTTTTCACGACGTCCCCTTTAAGATAAATAAGCCCCACTTTCGCAGGGCTTAAAATATTCTACAGATTATTCGTCGAACAAGCTATCAAGTTTTGCTGATAATTCATCCGATGACTTCACTGCTTCCACCTTTGGTTTTTCTTCTTTTGCTTTTGCAACGATTGGCGCTTCTTCGTAAGCAGCTGCTTCGTCGTCTTCAGGTGTAGCTTTCGGTGCTTCGACTTTAGGTGCAGAACGGTCTTCTAACTTAGGGTCTGCATTGCTTGCGTCTAGTACACGAATAGCGATTTTAGTTGAGTCATCTTCTAGTAGTTGGTCAACAGTTGCGATAGCTTTCTCAGGAACATAACCTTTGTGTTTGAATACTAACTTCGGATAGCTAGCGTTCTCGTCAAAGCCTAGTTCAGTGATTGCTTCTTCTGGACCGATGCCATAGTTAGCTAACTCAGTGAAGTATTCACGTAATGCTTTCATGCCTGATACTGGTACAGTAAGTGAGTAAACTTTAGACGGGTCAGCCGCAGCTACTACAGCAATGTGGCGTTGGTCAGCACACATCTTAGACTTAGCACCTGATGGTAGAACCTTAGAACCAAGTACATTGTTTGGACAAGTAGCACAGTTGCTAGCCACTGGTGACTCTACACGTGCATCTGGTTTAGTACCGTCGTTAGAGAAACACGCTGGTCCGTTGCTTTCAGCATTTGGATCCCAAGCACCTGCATAAAATACTTTAGATACTTTAGGATTAACACCGACAATGATGACGTCTAAGTTAACACCGACAGTTGTTTCAACACCACTTTCTACAAGACGGAAGCGACCTGCACGTAATGAGATACGTGGAACACTAGTGCCTGATGAAGTGCCTAATACAGCTGTTGCTAAAGTAGACTGTTTGTTTTTCTGACGCTCCGCAATACGGGCGGCAATGTGAGCTGGTACGTTTTGAGTAGACATAATATATCCTTAGTTTGATTTTCTGAAGTTAAAAACACTGACTGATTTAAAGTTAACGCCCGGCGGTGGTTCGCCTGAAGCTTCGATGTAACTGCGTACAGCAGTCTTTGAGGCACGTGCCTCTAGTAAATCCCACGCATTATTGTCCTTACAAAAATTAAATAAATCTTCGCGAGAACCTACAGTTGCAGAATGGTGGGTTGACCAATACGCAGTACCTGCGTTTGTCTTAATAGTAGACAAACCATCTTCCTGTGCCTTGGCAGTAAACCAGTTCTCAAGAGTAATCATCTTCTCTTTGATTGCCGCTTTACGTTCTTTGTACTCCCTATCGAGAGCGTCAAGTTCTTTCCTGACCTGCATATAGCGGTCAGCAGCTTGCTCATAATTCATGATACTTCCCCTAGTTATTTAGTCATCACTGTTAATACCACGCACTAAGTCCAAGAACTCAGCTAACGTGTTTTTCTTCGCGCGTAATCGTCTATACAACTCCGCCTCGAATTTTGTTGCGTAGATATGCCATACAGATGTTTTCCCCTCTGTACTTAAACGACGTATCCTTGCATTAGCTTGCTCATATTGTTCTAGCGAATATATTGGCGCGTACCATATAATGTCTTTTGCTCTTGTTAGAGTAAGACCATGTGCAGCTACCTTTGGGTGCGCTAACAATATACGTGGCTCGTCAGTATGTTGAAAGTTGTGAAATATTTCATCACGTTCTTTCTTTTTGACGTCACCATTAACAAGCTCCACACTGTATTTATCATTGCGTAACTGCTCTAATAAATGCAACTGTGTACCTTTGAGTGGGACAAAGATAATAACCTTCCCACCAATCTCTTCAAGCAATTCAGTAAGTGTATTATACCGCACTCCAGCGTCTATGGCAATCGAGCCCTCTTCCGAGTAGACAACTCCACAGCATATCTGTAGTAGCTTAGAGAGCATTACAGCTGTGTTAGCGGCTGTTACTTCACCCTCTTTAAATACCGTTACCGCTTTGTCTTGCATATCTTTAAATGCTTTTTCCTGCTGAGTAGTTAGCTCAGTCTTACGCCCAACGAAGTTTGTGTCAGGCAAGTCTTTACATTCATCAAGTGAAAAACGTATCGATGGTTGTAACACTTTCTTACAAGTCTCTAACGAATCTTCTCTAGGTATCCATTTAAACTGTGTAATCTTTTTCAGCACTGTATCTTTAAACGCTGTAAAGCTACGCTGTACATTCGGCGACTCAACAAGTCGTGCAAGTGTCCAAGCATCAGCGGGCGTTTGCGATATCGGTGTACCAGTCAATAACCATAACCAAGGCTTGTGTGTATTCATCCACTTCTGGAATATCTTAAACCGTCTAGATGATGGTGACTTCAATGCTGTAGCTTCATCGTATATTACTACGTCAAAACCTGTCAACTCATCTGCAAGGTTAGTAAACCCGTCATGGTTAATGATTACATACTGCACGCCCGGAGTTTCAAGTAACTGTAGGCGTTTCTTCTTAGTCCCTACACACAAAACAAACTGTCTATGTGGTAAGTGGTTCTTTAGTTCTGAACCCCACACTGGTTTGAGTGTAGACAATGGTGCAACAACTAATACTTTCTTAGCCTCACCTCGTGTTAGTAAATAGTCTGCCGCCCATATAGAGCTGATAGACTTACCAGTACCCGGCGCATTTAGGCACAGACATCTTTTATGTGTAGTTAAAAACGATGCTGTTTCTATTTGGTGTTCCATAGGTTCGAAGCGAGCGGGCCAGTCATAGTAATGTTTGATCGGCTCTGGAACACTAAAACCTAAGTTACGCATAACCATAACTTCTTCAGTATGGTATGGCACCGCCACATGTTGTTCACCATTGTGCATGAACTCTTTAGCGTGCGGTATAAATTTTAAGAGCTCGTCGTTGTGCGAACTCTTTACTATGACTGTCTCCTTCTCAGGAACTACGAGCATAGCGCCGTCCACCCTGCGAACTCTTGTTCCCACGTAACAAGGTTAGAGTCGCTCACTAGATACACTTCAGCACCTACATACTTTAGGTTATTCATCTCACGTACCTGATTATTAGTTGGCTTGTTGTTGCCGAACTTAGTCTCAATCGCAAACGTTCTACCTTTAAATGTACCCATGAAGTCTGGGATACCTGACCTGCCGTAACCATTAGCTGGTGGCATGAAATACCATAGCTCATCGCCATAAGTGGCTAGTATCTTTTTAACTTGTTTCTTTACATCTGCTTCGTTTCTCATCTTCTTCCCCTACGTCTAGCGTCAGGACATATATCTTGTGCTGGGCACCACGGACATAAGCCTGAAGGTTTGGTGTCAAACACACCTAAATCAATCGTTTCTTGTACTTGCTCAAATCTAGGTTTGAGTCCATCCCATAATGCACTGGCATACTTTCTTTGGTATGTAGCATTGGTTACCTCGTCGAACTTCAACCAAATAAACGAGGTTTTAACTTCTTCAACTTCTGGATAATGCCAAAACACCATTGATGCAAACAGTTGTAGCTGTGTTGGATTCTCTTTAACTTTACCTGTCTTGTAATCGAGGCAGTAAGCTTTATTACCATCCACAACAAGTACATCGGCAATAGACCTAATATAAGCATCACGACTAAACCAGTCACAAGGCTGTAGGTTTTTATCGACTGCCATCTGGAATTCATATAATTTCTCTCCGTTCTTAGCATTGATTGTATCTACTAAAGGGCCCCAACGTTTTATCGTTTGTTTACCTTCGAGTGTAAGTGAACTCATGTCGAGTTCGCCTTTACCATATAGTTCTAGAACTTCATGTACACGATTACCATACTCACTGGCTTCGCTACCTTGGTCTCTAACTGATTTTGTAACATATAAGTAATCGAATTTTGCTGGGCATTGCTCAAATGTACTTAGCCGACTATACGACAATGACATATGTGACATATCTTATCCTTATTTTGCGTCGCCGTATGAGTCTCCTATTTCAGTCTCACAAGCAACGGGTATTGCGCCTCTACACCAAGGTGGCGTCATGTCTAAACATTCTTCCATATAGGTCTGCGCTTCAGTAAGTTGGTCTTCAGGCACTATACATACTGCTTCATCGTGCACTGATAATTTAACCGGATATCGTTGATTAATCCTAGCCGACTGCCACATTACAATCTTCATTGCTGCATGTTGACATAGGTTCTCAACTACCTTCGGTCCATATATCTTAACACGGCCGCCGCCCATTTCATACGACCATTCGTCATCCCTATATTCTAGGTTATGATAAACAACACCGGGTTCGCCGGGCCTACCAAAGCCGTCGTTCTGCGTGATGAACCACCCGTTAACATCGATAGGTAATAAGTTACACCCACGTGATATATCTGGTAAGACCTGTTTGTCACACTTACGCCATAGTTCTACAACCTTGTCATGTACTGAACGCCATAGTTGTACAATCTCATATGCACGGTCATAACTAATTGGCTCTACACCATCCATGTTCTGTGCGGCTTGGCGTACCATCTCTTGGAATCGCTCTGCTCCTGCACCATACTGTAGACCTAGCATAGCTGTCTTACCTAAGAAACGTTCAGCATAGTCTGCCTTTGTTATCTCACGGTTGAACAGTTTAGATGCGAAGTCACAATACATATCGACACCATTTCTAATTTTAATAAGCGCGTCTTCTTGGCCAGCTAATGCCATAACTGTACGTAGCTCGATGTTAGACGAATCACCTACTAATACTTTATGACCGTCAGGTGCCTTTAGTGCTAAGCGAAGTCCAGCTGATACACCACGTGCTGGTAAGTTCTGCCAATTTACTTTGTTACCGCCAGAATATCTACCAGTTGTTTTAGCACCCCAGAAGTTTAAGTACACTGGCAACCGACCACGGTTAGCCATCTCTAAGAACCGTAAGGCCCTAGTTTCTGCAATAGTTGTTTTGGCTCCAAGCCTCGCTGCTACTAACGCCTGTACCTCTGGATTGTCATGCTCTTGTAACCTAGTAAAGTCTTTATCAGTCTTTGCAAACGCGTATGTTTCTTTGCCTGTACGTAGACTAATCTTAGTTGGTGGTCGAACACCTAACTCTTCTAATCGTTTAGCAAACTTAGCACTTGAGTTTAGAGTCTCTTTATCTAGTTGTGCTAATGCGAGTAAACCTTCTTTACGTGCTACTTCATCATGGTATAACTTCTCAATCAGCTCAGCATCGCCTACAATCTGAGGCTCAGTAAACATACGAATAGTCATGTCGATAAGCTTCATCTCTAGTGGTGGCGTGAACTTATCAAACCTTTCACCAAGCGTCTTACATAGTCTTGTATCCTGAAAGCAATACTCTACGTATGAGTCAAATTCATCTGCCGTCATGTCTGCTAGGCGTTTGCCCACCATGTTATGAACCGCTGTACCCTTTGCACCGATACCTAAGTACTTAGCTACATTGGCTAAGCTGTGTGATTTAAGATAAGGCATAAGCATACGTGCCTGCCCTAGTGTATCCATCCATAACTTAGGTTTGATGTTGTAGCGTTGACTCAGTATATAACCATCGAACAAAGTATTGTGTGCACGTATAGCACACTGGCTCCAATCAGCATAGCTATGTAACTGTGCAGATATCTCTAACTCATCACCGACAATGATATCTTCTTTGCCTTCGTCATCTATGATACAAACCATAATTGTTTCATAACGCTCATCCATAATATAAGCATCGGTCTGCATCTTACGGAGACTATATTCTTTATCGTAGTAAGTCTCGAAGTCTAGCGTATAAACTTTCATACTAATTTATCCCTACCTATTTAGTGAATTTTGTTGGGCTTTTTTATATCTATGTGTATACTTATTATCAGTGGGCGCATTTACTATGCAAGGATGCGTTCATGCTGGTAGATGTTAAGTATAGCCCCTTAATTGGGGCTTATTTATGCCTCAAATATATGTATCAGTATCCATTCTCTTACGTGGGCTGAAATCGTTGGTGTATAAAAACCGTTTAAGGTACATATTACTGTTTATGTAATTGATGTTAACTTGTCGCAAATACGGAATCAGCATACCAGAATTAACCTTTGTTTCTTTAATTGTTCTACCGTTAACAAAATAATCAATAATGCCACGACGGACGGAATCAATCATATCTATACCATCCATCGCTCTAACGACTTGTTCAAGTGTTAACTCACCTTTTTTAAATTTATAATGGTTCTCCGCTATCATTTAACTTCTCCACCATTTTCCAGTTCAATACTTCTTATAATACTTGCTATAGCTTCACGCTTATCCTGCTCTGTGTCTTTATATCCACGTAAGCCGCTACATAACATCTTCTTGATAGCGTGTTGCATTGCTGGGCATCGAACATCAAACGCTTTGAGTACGTCATACACATCAACGTCATTACCTTTAAGTGATCTAATATATTTATTCTTCATTACTGACCTTAACTAATCTAATTGAGTATCCCATAGCGTTTAAGCACTTGACTACATTTGCATATGACGGCTCGGCACCATACTTAGTCCAGTTGTAGATAGAGTTAGGATGTGTACCTAATATCTCACCTAACTTATAGGCATTAGTATTATTGGCATCCATAAGCTGTTGTAGCATGACACCTGCTTTTTGTGTGTTAAACGGCGCAGTCTCGTCAACCCCACGTGCTTCAAGGTCGTCGTAGTACGCGTTTTCTAAGTCTTTGTAATAAGACATAATAAAAACCTCTTGTTTATTAAGTAAAAAAGTGATTAAATGGGGCCATAAACTCCCTAGTTTATGCTATTGTTTTCCCTGACCCTTTTAAGCCCGCCTTGTGTGGGCTTTTTTTATTCAAGTAATTCTGAAAGCTGGTCAACCAGTTCGCGACGTTTTACCTCATCACGAGTAGTATTGCCTTTCGTATGTAGCAATGTATTTAGAACATCTTCTAAAAAATCAAATAACTCATCATCTTGGGTTTGTTCCATATCATCACCTACTGTACTAAATATGGTTGTAATGCTTTTGCGCAGTGATTGCCCTACTATATCTGTTATTAATAAGACAAACCCTACTACAACTGCGGCGTTAAATGTTACTGCTATGTCAAAGACACTTGCTAACATCACTAAGCCTACTGTGCCCAACACTAGATAAATAGAGAAGTTCACAAAAATAGTTAACGCTAAAGACATCGGACTCATACTTAATCCTTACTGAACTTGAGCTCGTACTCAATTTGTTCTAGCTTAAAATAGGCTTCATCTAAATATGATACTACACCTATATAATTATTCTTTCCACACAAATCTGCTAGTTCCTGCATGTGTTCTTTTAGATTCTGAATTTTTTCTAATACTTTCTGGTTTTCATCCATATTAAAACTTTGGTGAATACTTTATATGTGCTGTTACTTCGCCACCCGACACAACCTCGTAGTACTCTCCTACTTTAGTCGCACCCCGTGCTTTCATCTCTTGGATAATAACTTGCATCGACCTTCCCATAGTGGATACGTATACAGTATTCGACGCATCATCTACGGTTAGCCATTGTTTATCCACGCCTAGTTCTACACCAAGCTCTTCGAACCCACGTACTAATTTACTCTCGATCCGAATTAAGCGCGCCGTCAAATCGTCAGCGCGTTTATTTGTACTTCCATTATATTTCGACATCTGTTACTACTCCGAATGGTGTGTCTTGTTTGTGTCCTGACGTGTTAGCCCAAATCATAGGCATAGCTGGGTCTGGACATTCGTCGATGTTGCCGTACATATCTGTGAAGTAAATCATGCCGACAAGCGGTTGATGATAGTTATTAGCATAGTCAAACACTGGTTTGAATCTAGTGCCACCACCACCTTTGCAATGTAACTCTATGTCATCGCTACGCTCAAAGCGTTGCTCGCCCATAACATCTGTGTCGCAGTAAACTACTTGCACAAACTCTGGCATAAGGTCACCTGCAATTTGTGTAATCTCTGTAGCTATCTGACCAAGTTCTTCCTGAGTCATTGACGCTGAGCTATCGATGCCGATAAGTATACCACCTATGCCATCGTTGTGTAAGCTAGGCAAGTATAGGCCCTGACCGATAAACCTACGTGACGGTCTACGATACGTGTAGTCATCATTGGTAGCAGATGTCATCATGGCACGTAACTCATTGCGCCAGTCAACCTTAGGCTTGCCAAGTGTTTTGAGTATGCTATCTATTAGCCCACTACCGTCGCCACAAGCCTTAGCCATCTCAGCTGAGGCAAGTATGGTAGCTTCAAGGTCAGCTTTGGTTGCCTCGTCTAGTGCGTCTTCCATGTCACCTTCACCGTCGAAACCACCTGCGCCTTTGTCATTGCCTGACTCATCTTGTTCTTGCTTGAGTTTCTTGTATACATACTCGCTATCCATGTCAGCAGTTACCCACGCTTCATCGACACCACCTTCAGGTAGCTTGTACTTGCGGTCACGAATGTAAGAGTTGATGATTGCATCGTTAGCATAGTTCCACACACTAGGGTCACGGTCACCACGACGCCATACGTGCATCAATACAATATGCAACGCTTCGTGTAATGCTAAACCAAACAGTTGCTGGTCATCACATTTGTCCATGAACTCAGGGTTGAATCGTATCCACTCACCATTGGTTGCGGCGGTAGATATGTCTGCATTGACTTCTTTCTTTATCTTAGTCATAACAGCTGCGATGAATGGCTCACGTATGCCCATCTTGCTAAATGCTAAGTCTAGTCTATCTTGGTGTGACATAATTAATCCTCAGTAATTCAGTGCGATTAACGCCTCAATATAATTCTTGGCTTCTTCTTTTGTAGAGAACATCTCGTTACGAAAATCAGGTAAGTTTACCTTCCAACAGTCATCAGTAACAAACTCTATCGATGCGATGAACTCCTTATCTTCTTGTTCACCGCGCCAAAAACGTCTAGGTTTATCTTGAACCTTTAGTGCTGAGTATAAGCATAGCCCAGCATAATGGTCACATACAATATGGTAATTACGCTTTGAATGATTCTGCATTGTTCATCGCCCATTGTGTGAAAGCCGGAGCACGTGTGATTGTCTTGTCACGTTTGTGCGCTAATTTCATAACCAGTGTTTGAATCTCAGCTGGCATCTTTTGTAGGAACTTCCATACGTTATCAAAGTTACTGGCGTCAGCACGCACGGCTAGACCCATCGCTACACAGTAACGCACGTTTAGCTCTTCGGGTACTTCGACGTCCTTACCTTCTAAGATGTCATCAATACGTGGCATAGACTCCCAGATACGTAAGTGAGTCTCGAACATCATAGCCGCTTCTTCACCGATGTCGCCCTTAATCATCTCTACACGGTCACGTGTTGGTACTTCTAAGTCTAGTACATCATTGACAGCGAACCATGAACGCGGGCTAGGGAACGCCTTGATTTCATTGCCACCCTCGAACTTATGTAGCATGTCGGGACGGTCACGTAAGAACGATAATATCTCAGGCTTGACGCCTTGGGTAATCGCATAGTTAGTAAAGTTATCAAGTGTTGTATCAACTTGTAGGTCACACATACGATTCTGTAATGGTGCCGCAAGGTTGAATGTTACACCTCGGTCTGACTTGTTGTTGCCTGCTGCGACAATCATCCATGTGTCAGGGATACCAAAGTCTTCAGGCGTTAGCGTTAGCTGGTATGCCGCAGCTTGTACAGCTGGCGGTGCCGAAGTAATCTCATCTAAGAATAAGATACCTGAGCCTGAGCTTGGTAAGAAATCTGGTCTTGCCCAATTCGTTTTGCCTTCTTTGATATTAGGAATACCACGTAGGTCAGTCGGGTCCATCTGCGCTAAGCGTAGGTCAATCATGCCCTGCCAGTCGTTGATATGTTCTGCAAGTAACTCTGAGGTCTGCTTAACTACTTCAGACTTGCCTATGCCCGACTTGCCACGTAAGAATACGCAACGCTTACGGGTGTTAGGGTTTAAGAATCTTTTAACTAAAATTGGTGTAACGTCTTGAATCAACATAATGATTATCCTTTTAAACTATTAAATACGGATTTAATCCCACGGGATTAGTTGTCGCTATCTCTATCGAGTACAGCCTCAGCATAGCGCGCCATGTTAACAGGGCTAACGCTAAGTTTTTCGTAGTCTATACCAGTGAATGAGTATGTGTCTTTATTGTAAGGCTTGTATATCGCCTCTGCATCAGCAAGCAATTTCATCACCTGCATAGCCACATCTGAATCTACTATAATATCTTTTACTTGAATTGTCATCTTCATGCTATATCTCCAACATTGAATCAATTTTACTAAGTAGCGCACTGGTATTGTCTGCCACATCTTTACGTACACCATCACTTGAACGCAGTGTATCTGCATCCGGTAATGAATACGCTACATCACTTGTTAGCTGTTGTATATCGCTAGGCATAACCTTGGCGAAGTCAGTCAATAAGTCAATCTCATGCTTAATGTTATCTACTACGCTGTCACGGAATATCGGTGCTTTAACTTCCGGTGCCCCAGTGCGTGCGTTAATAGTAACACGGTCTTCTTTATTACATACCTCATTGAGCTTGCCGACTACCTCACGTAGTCTTTCAAGCGGCGTGCGTAACAAGTCTTCCATCGCTGATTTAGTTTGCTGTTCTACTTGTGAGCGTAAGATACTTAACTCTTCTTCTTGCAAGTCTACACGGAAGTCACCATAGTCAGGCACTGGCTTGTATGCTAGCTCAAACTTGAATCGCTCACGCAAACTAGATACGTCAGGGTAATCTAACTCATCAAACAAATCACCTTGCTGTGCACGTGCTTGGTCCAGTACGTTAACCCAATTCTGCAAGAACGCTGTTACTGATTGATCGAACTGTAACTTGAACTTCTCTATCTGCTCAGCAAAATCCATAAACCGTGCGCTAGGTAATAGATACTCACCTCTACCCCATGCGTAAGTAGTACGTTCAATGTAATAACGCGCTGATGTTTCTACTGCCTTGATAGGTTGCGTTAAGTGTTTCGGATACAAGTCCTTACGATATATACCTGCGTTGTGTGCGTTGGTTGCTCGCTCTGCGGCATCCGTTGCTTTGCCATCTGTCTTAGTCATTTGTGGTTTGCCCACTGATAATGACACAATTAATGCGTGGTCTTTTAAGCTCATGTTATTCTCCTAATACTGATTTAAGTAACTCACCGCCGTCGAATGTAAAATCTTCATCGACTCGTTTTATTTGCATTATCAATTCAAAGTAGTCATTCAAATGTAAACCCTCTACACATGTATAACGGTCATCAATATCTTCACCTATAATGACATACCCACCACCGCCACCAGTGTTGACAGCCATCTCGATAAACTTAGTAAACCTACGCTCGACTGAGAACGGCAAGTTTTTAAACTGCGACTCAATAACAAACGTATGCTGTTTATCTAGGTACTCACTATTGTAATAGCGGTATGCGCCTGTTCTAAATACGTCAATCAATGCTAGTTCGTGGTTAAAGCCTGCACTGTTTTCTTCAGTGCCATACCATTCAACTTGTTCTTGCATATCAAGTACAGCTGCACATAACCAAGCGGTTAGTTTTTCTTTGTCATTAAAACCAATGACGAAAGCTACGTCTGAGTAATAACTCATAAGTTTCTCCAAATTGTTAATCCCGCGGGATTAAAAGTAAGTTAGTCAGTGAGTGGTTGGTATCTCCCAGCCACATATACATTATATCAAGTGGTAAGTGTTAAGTCAAATAGGCAACAAACTCTGAGCGTAATTGTTCTTAACCTTATAGGCATGCGCTACTCCTTTCGCCATGTCTTCTAGTATTTCATCACCATACTTTTCATCTTTCCCCGTCTCGAATAGGTATGACTCATACCCACCACATGAATCGGTGTATTCATCTTCATGCCCTACTACTTCGGCGGTGATTGTGACGAAGTGCCAAAAGTTATGGAACCATTCATCAATACGCTCGACTGATTCGTTTACAACCTCTAAGCATTTAGCAAAATCTGCCTGCCCTGAGATTTTTTGGTACAGCCTAGCCGACTCGAATATATCGAACTGCATGTCATTCACTATGCGGTAACCCATCGCGTGAGCTTGCATGTGTTCTTCGTCCGTTATCTCGTCGTTTTGGTGTAACTCATCTACGTCATCCAAGTCAGTCATATTCACAAACGGTATCGTTTCATACTCCAAATAATCATAACACTCTAGCAGGTAATCATACCCTATGAAATCATCATACGTCTGCGTCAGTTTCACCTCGATGCCATCAATCTCTATAAAGGTATAGTAACCTTGTTCGAACGTTTCCCAAGTATATTTACTCATCATCATCCCCTTTACGGTCTTTATAATCATTGTATATTAGGTAACCTGCCACACCCCATAGCACGGCAATCATTACCACCATTCTCAACGCCAAGTCGTAGTTAATATCAAACTCAACTAAATCAATCATGGCTAAATCTCCTTAATGTCCCAATATCTGCCTAGTTTTACCGTTTCATTTACCGTTTCACATAGCGATATCATCATTCCACCATCTTCATACACATCCCAGACTTTGTTTTCCGCGTCGAATTTATCTGTCGCTTCTACGTCGATATAATACTCAGTTATCACCTTGAACGGCACGCGATACATTTTATTGGGTTTGTCTGGCATCAGTGTTGACACAGGTACTTTGAAAAACGCCACCTCATTCTCAGTATCCGTTATGTAGTTATCTTGCTCACCTCTTATGCAAGGGTACACCGTTATGCGAGCGGTATTTTCACTATCTGTTTCTACGTATACATTGACGTCATACACCTCATTATCAGCTGTTGTGAATGATGTCCACCAGTCTTCATCGCCGTTATACGTGCCGTCATCTAAAATGGCTTTAAGTGCTAGTCGTTCTAAGTTGTACTTGCTCATAATATTAATCCTATAATTTCATTCTCAATTTCATCTGCGTGTTGTTCGGCTAACCACTTGACGGTATCAGGTGGAAATTCTGCGTAGCCCTCGTCGTACCACACGGCAATTACTCTATCGCTGACTAGCTCGCCCTCTTCATAGTCACGTGGATCTGCCGATTCTTTGCTAGGGATGTAAGCTATCTCTACTTCAAACGTTAGCCCACGTACCTCAAAACATTCTGTCGTTTCTTTTATGTACGGGTTATTCATTGTCTTCTCCTTAATCCCGTGGGATTAGTCATTAATTAGTGCGTATACTGCGTTAAATACGTGCTTGTCACCGTCGAACTCAGTGGTTCCGTTGACTGCTGTAATATAATCTTCTAATACGTTGCGTGTACCTACGGCATAATCCATATCCGGCAAACAGTGCAACATATCTTCAAACTTAGTTTTGTACTCTTGGCACTTTCTTTTGATAGTCTGCGACTGTCTGCGTGGCGTGTTGATAAACTTATGCAAGTCTTGAACAGCATGGTCCAGTCTATACGCCACCTCATTAACCAATTCCTGACTGTAACGCCCTGAATATCGACCAACATACGACAATGAATATATACCATCCATCCAGTCAAACTTAAATGTGTTCTCACTTTCAAGGTGGTTATGTATCACATACGATAACGCCTTATTACACTCACTTTGGTGCTTAGATGTCGTCACGCTGTGCGTATAGTCATTGACTCGATGTTCAAGCGAATCTGTCTCAACACAATATACCAGTGCCCGAATAACTGCGTCATAGCTTTTACAATTTGCTAGGGTGATGCTTTTATCTAGCTTTTCACCTCGCTGATATCGTATAAAAGCCGAGCCTATCTCTACTGAAAATGTTGCATCTTTATCTCGATTAGTAGAACCCGTGTATACTGCACCTGCTTTTACATACTCAGATGTTTTTGGATTCTCAACCAAATCTGCCCAAATGTTCGCTACTGTAGAATTACCAATATTTCTTGTACGCATGTCGTACTCCTAATTAATCAAGTCAATGTTAATCCCGCGGGATTAAGTAAATAAGTAAATAAGTGAGTGAGCAATGCCGAAACCGACTAAGGAAAAAACGTCATCCCCCACTCACAATATCTATTATACAGATGTACGAATACTAAGTCAAATTAAGGACTCAACTTGTTTTATGTGTGTTTTGTAGATTTAGTTTGTATATCACGTGGTCAAGATAACAGATATTTATTAACTGGTGGAGATAACAGATATTTATTATATATCTATTTTGTTGTACACGTGATTGACCTAAAACGGTTACGCGTAACCCATTGCTGCATTGCAATATAAAATTAGACCTTTAAAATCAAGGCTTTATCTGGTTGGACCAATTTATAGATTGGCGCAGGTCGCGTCGTTACTGGGATGTAGGCGTTGTGAGTGTTTACTAACCTTGGAAGCCTCATTTCTTCGTTGGGTTGTAGATTGGCTGTAACCCGCGTGGATACTGGGTTTAGATTGGGGTGGTTTCGTAAGTTATTGTTTTTGCTCATTTTAGATTTTAGATTGTAGATTGGCAATAAGAGAAAGTTTGAATTGCGGGGCTCGGCTTTTCAGACCTAAATGGACTTAGATTTTTAGGGTTTCCTCTATATATTTCTAATCTAATCTATAAATATATATATAGAAGTTTTTTTGGTGCCATTTGCTGTCGCAAGTCATTGATTTATAAGGGTTTTAAATACGTGGTCAACATACCTATTCGTAGATTTGTAGATTTACACTATATATGGGGACTAAAAAACGCTAAGTCATTGATTTTAAACGTCTAATTTATTTTGGCTATTTTTCGCTGGCACGGAGCTTGCATAGTATTTAATCCCACGGGATTAATCATCACTCATCACTCATCACTCATCACTCATCACTCATCATCATGATAGTAGACAAACGCACTTCGGGTTACGCGTAACCTCATCACTTATTGATGATAGTAGTTATGTATTTTTTAAAAAATCGCGGGTTTTTTGGCGGGCAATAAAAAGCCCCTTTCGGGGCTTAGTGTTTTTACTTTTTGGTGGGGATCTTAGTCAGGCGATAACCTTGCGCTTTTAAAGCCTCTTTCAATTCGTCAACCCATTCGTCCGAATGAAAACCTCTTGCGAACGTTTCCCAATACGCTTTCTGCTGTACCTTGCTTTCTTGCACAATCTGTGACGGTGTAGCCGGCGCCGATGTTACTGGCTTTTTGTCGATAGGCTTAGCCGGTTTACGACCACCACCGGCACGGCGTCCAACGCCTAGATCGTCGCGCGCTTCCTTAACCGCTTTTTTCATGTTGTGCTTGCTTAGGTCCGAAGCGGCTTTTTCTGCCGTGGTATGTACCTCGTTGCCTTTTACATCCTCAAAAGATATTGGCGTATCGCCTAGCGCGTACAAAAATAACGCGTCGCTGAAGTTAGCTTTAACATTGTTGTCGTTGCCGTACACTTCACGATAAAGTGAAACCACTTGTGCCGTGCGTTTCTGCGGGCACTCAATAGATTTGTCTAATTGTTTTTTCGCCTCGAAAGCCGCTTGTTTACAGCACGCAAGGACCGAACGAGATGCCTCGCACGCGTCGTTTAAAAGAGTTGAAACAGTTTTAAGTAATTTTTGATTAGACATAAATGTCTCCTTAGTCAGTTAGTAATTAAATAAGTGAATATCAATTCACAATTCTTATTATACAGATATTAATTATCGTGTCAACTAATCGAGTGTTTAATCCCACGGGATTAGCCCAAAATTTTTCATCTATATATGATAGTAGTTAGGCATTATAGCTATGATAGTAGTTAAACAAAAGAAAAGAGCCCCGAAGGGCTCCCCGTTACTGGATTAGTCTCTAGCTTCTTTTAGGCGAACCTCAGCCTCAATCACGTCCATCTTGGCGCGTAGCAACCCGATAGCGTAATACTCTTCGTTATTATCTTTATACTCTTCGGT
>Ga0209555_10000185_pt1 | contig 54148 bp, 49 predicted proteins | sample SaaInl85LU_5_DNA_FD_184643 | JGI IMG/M metagenome (GOLD analysis project Ga0209555, IMG submission 184643) | Marine microbial communities from expanding oxygen minimum zones in the Saanich Inlet - ESP_85LU_5_DNA (SPAdes) (version 2) | ecosystem: Environmental > Aquatic > Marine > Intertidal...
CCTATCCTTTGAAGTAAATAATTATCGCTACAAGAAATAACATCTGAGATAAAGTAATTCATTACTTCTAATTATTTTCCATCAAATTATCCTCCAAGAAATTGGTCATTTTATTGAACAAATGCAGCCTAGTTTTTCCCCCATAAATTCCGTGGTTTCTGTTTGGGTAAATAAACATATCGAACTCTTTGTTTTCTTTCACCAAGGCATTTACCATTTCGTAGGTGTTTTGAGGATGTACATTGTCATCTCCACCGCCATGCACAATCAAAAACTTCCCATTTAGTTTGTTCACATGGTTGATAGGTGAGTTGTCGTCATAGCCATTTCCATTTTCTTGCGGTTTGCGCATGAATCGTTCTGTATAAATATTGTCGTAGTATCTCCAGTTGGTAACTGGCGCAACGGCAATTCCTGCTTTAAAATAATCTGCTCCTTTTGTCATACAAAGTGAGGCCATGTATCCACCATAACTCCAACCTTGTATTCCAATGTTGTTGGCATCGGCAAACGGTAATCCGCCAATGTGTTTGGCTGCTGAAATTAAATCTTCAGTTTCTAGCTTTCCTAATTGCAAATAGGTAGAATGCTTAAAATCTCTTCCTCGGTACATTGTTCCTCTTGTTTCTACACACACCACCAAAAATCCTTTTTTTGCCAATAAATGATGCCACATCATGGTACTTCCCCCCCAAGAATCTGTCACCACATTGTTTCCTGGACCGTTGTAACCCGTCATAAATACTGGATAAGTTTTGTTTGGGTCAAATCCTGCGGGCTTTATCATCCATGCATTCAATTTTGTTCCTTGTCCATTATCAAATTGAAAAAACTCCTTGCTTGGTAAGTCATATTTTTCCAGTCTATCTCTCAATGCCTGATTGTCTTCCAATACCTTTATTTGTTTTCCATTGGCTTCATGAAGAGAGATAAAAGAAGGCGTGTTTGCATCCGAATGGTAGTTTACGAAGTATTTCATTCCTTTGCTAAACGAAGTAGAATTGTTTCCTTTTCGGGCAGAAAGTTTTTTCTTATTGCTACCATCTAGGCTTACCACGTACAATTCTTGTTGAGTCGCTCCATTTTCTGCCGATAGGTAGTAAATCAATCCGTTTTCTTCATCCATTCCCTGAATTTCTATCACATCCCAATTTCCTTTTGTTACTTGGGTTTCTTTTCCGTCCAGTGTATTAAGGTAAATATGGTTGAATCCATCTTTTTCGCTCATCCACAAATAAGTATTGTTGTCGGCAAGGAAAGTTAAATTGTCGTGAATATCTATGTATGTTTTTGCTGTTTCCGTGTAAAATGGTTTTACCTCCAAGGTTGCCTTTTTTTGTGGTAATTCATCCAAGCAGTTTACCTGCAAAAGTTCCAATTTGTTTTGAAGTCTATTCAGTTTAGTAATTGATAAAATTTCAGAGTTTTTGGTCCATTTGATACGCGGTATATAATATTCTTCGATATCATTTATTACAACTGGTAATGATTCTTGTTTCCAAATGTCATACACCGAGACACTGACTTTAGAATTATCTTCTCCCGCTTTTGGATATTTGAATCTGTATTCCATTGGGTAGAGCGGACCGTAATAATCGAGATGAAACTCTCGTACTTCGCTTTCGTCAAAAGTGAGGTAAGCGATTTTAGTTCCGTTTTCATTCCATTCAAATCCTTTGTGTATCGCAAATTCTTCTTCGTACACCCAATCCGTAGCCCCATGAATCAATTTATTTAACTCGCCCGATGTTGTAATAGCAAACTCTTTCCCTGTTTCGAGGTTCATAAAAAACAAATTATTTTCTCTCACAAAAGCAACGTGAGTCCCGGCAGGGGAGATTTCAGCCAATCTTTGTTTCCCCAATTTCTTGTCCGAAAGTGGTGTTGTTTTTTTTGTTTTAAGATCATAAATGTAATAGAAAGATTTGCTGGATCTTCTATAAATAGATTCTTGATCTGTAGCAATCATCACTTTCGTTTCATCCGCATTAAACTGGTATTCGTCAATAGGAATAGGGTTTCCTTCTTCGTCTTTCAAATCCATAAATGTGAATAGTGTAGCTACTTTTTCGTAGGTCGCGTAAGAGTATTTGTTTACTTCGGGTCCGTTTTCACCGTTATCCAATGTTGTAAAGTGCTTGCCGTCATTCATAGAGCTCACTCCTCGCACCGATTTCCCATAAAACTCACCCGAATACCAAATCAATTCGTTGGATAAGGAATTGGCAGAAGAAGTTTGAGAATTTCTTTCTGGATTTGCAGTAACTTGAGAAGTAGTTTCTATTTGAGTAGAACTACAACTAAAGGCACTAATCGAAAATAGGAGGGCTATAAATGGACTGTTTTTCATGAGTTTTGTTTTAAAGAAAACGAATATAATCATTTCTAAAATGAATGACCTAGCGTGTGATAAATTAAAATCAGCAATTGGATTGTCCAAAATGATTTTAATCATGAAAAATTCGTTCATTTTTTATTTATATTTGTTCTAAATAAAAACAAGGAGTGAAATTATCTGAATGCAACACATCGTTTAAAGGTGAGATTAAAGAGGTTTTAGAATCTGAATTTGACAGTAAACTAATGGAATATGGAATCATTCCTGGAGCCGAATTGGTGGTTCTGAACAAAGCTCCTTTCAATGGACCGATTTATATTTCGATTGGGTCTCAGAAAATAGCAATAAGAAAAGAAGAAGCTTCCTTTATTACCCTGAAATGAAAAAAATACACGTTGCGCTAATAGGAAATCCAAATGTTGGAAAAACAACTTTGTTTAATAGGTTGTGTGGGGTAAACCAAAAAACTGGTAATTATCCAGGTGTTACTGTAGATAAGAAAGTAGGGAAGTTCAAACACCTTGATTTTCAAATAGAAGTAACAGATTTGCCAGGATTCGATAGTATTTATCCAAAATCTATGGATGAAGAATTGGTGGTGAATTACTTGAAAAATAATTCGGGTAAGAATCACATTGAAAAAGTGATTTTTGTTGCCGATGGAACCAATATTAAAAAGAACTTATACCTCTTGTCGCAGGTAAAAGACTTGGGGTATGACATTGTTCTTGCAATTAATTTAATAGATATTGCAAAAAGAAAAGGAATTCAAATAGATACAAGATATTTGTCAAAGAAGTTCGGAATCCATGTGGTAGAAATTTCAGCAAGAAAAGGAGATGGGGTAGATGAATTAAAATCAGCGTTGTTATTAAGGTCACCTGAGTCAAAGGCAGATGATTTGAAATACCTGAGAGAAGAAAATCATGAGATTCTTCAGTCTTTTGTTCAAGAAAATAAAGCTCAAAATATGTATACTGCTTTTTTGAGCATCACACAAGACAATACTTTGCCCGAAGTGAATGTGAAAAAGTGGAAATCCGAAGAAGCGATTTTACGTTATCAGTTTGTTCGCAAAGTGCTCGATAAATCTATCAGAATAGATAAATCGTTGGCAACGGATACTACTTCTAGGATCGATTCTATTCTAATGCATCCTGTGGGAGGTTATATCATTTTTTTGGGAGTATTACTGGTTATTTTTCAATCTGTTTTTTCTTTGGCATCTTATCCAATGGGATGGATAGAAATTTTTTTTAGTTGGTTTCATGATAGTGCTCAATTGATTCTCGCTCCGGGTAGTTTTACAAGTTTTATTACCGAAGGGCTTATTCCCGGAATAGAGGGTGTTGTTATTTTTGTACCACAAATTGTGATTTTATTTTTCTTTTTTGCCATCCTAGACGAAAGTGGCTACATGAACAGAATCATTTACCTCATGGATAGATTGATGCAGAAAGTGGGGATGAGCGGAAAAAGTGTGGTTCCACTTATTTCGAGTTTTGCTTGTGCTGTTCCAGCCATCATGGCTACCCGTACTATCGAGAACAAAAGAGAGCGACTCATTACCATATTGGTAGCTCCTTTACTTACCTGTTCTGCTCGGTTACCAGTTTACACTATTCTTATAGGATTGCTGGTGCCCAACACCATGTTATTTGGTTTTGTTAGTATTCAGGCATTGGTTTTGTTAGCCATGTATTTGTTGGGAATTGTGACTTCAATTCTTGCAGCTTTCATATTTAAATATCTGATAAAGAACGAATACCGAAGTTTTTTTATTACCGAAATGCCAAGGTATCTGTTACCTAGCATCAAGAATGTGTTTTTTACGATTTGGGAAAACACCAAAGCATTCATTTGGAACGCAGGAAAAATTATCGTGGCAGCTTCTATTATATTGTATGTATTAGGTACAAATGGTGGTGAAAAATATAGAAACACCGAGCAGTTTGTTCAGTCCAAATATCCCGAATTGTCGCAAACAGAATTAGCACCAAAAATATCATCTTACGAACTGGAGCATTCGTATTTGGGTATGATGGGAAAATCAATTGAACCAGCCATAATTCCTCTCGGTTACGATTGGAAAATAGGCATTGCTTTAATCAGTTCCATTGCAGCTCGTGAGGTATTTGTGGGAACTATGTCTATAATTTACAGTATAGATTCCGAAGAGGATTTATCCATCATGCAGAAACTCGAAAAAGAAACAAATAGCAATACGGGCAAACTCACATTTAACTTTGCTACCTGTATTTCTTTGCTTTTGTTCTATGCTTTTTCATTGCAGTGTATGAGTACAATTGCAGTTACTTATAAAGAAACTAAATCCATCAAGTGGACAGGAATTCAGTTCTTGTACATGACAATTTTGGCTTACGTTGTGTCCTTTGTAGCATATCAAATTTTAGTATAATGCAAGAAATATTAGTTTACATATTATTTGTTGGGTCATTAGCCTATTTTGGTTTTCGTTTTTTTTCTACTTTTTTTAAAAAAGAAAAGAAATGTGGAAACGGGAATTGTGGTTGTAATTGATTCGTGTAATTTGGGGTGTTATTTTAATGAATAAAAATTCTGAAATAAATAAAAAATCACCCCGAAAACTAACGCCATTCCAATTTGAAAATCTGCAAATATTCTTTACCTTTAACAAACAATTTTAAACCCAATAAAACCTATGGCAAAAGTTCATAATTACAGTGCAGGACCTTGTATTTTACCACAAGAAGTAATCAAGGAAGCAGCAGAAGCAGTATTAAATTTTGACGGATTAGATTTATCCTTATTGGAAATTTCTCACCGAAGTGCAAATTTTGTTTCGGTAGTAGATGAAGCAGCTACCTTGGTAAAAGAATTGTTAGAAGTTCCAGAAGGTTATTCTGTTTGTTTTATTCAAGGAGGAGCAAGTTTAGGGTTTTTGATGTCGGCATACAACATGATTGGCGACAACAAAAAATCGGCTTATATCAATACAGGAACTTGGAGCGACAAGGCAATAAAAGAAGCACATTTTCTGGGAGATGTAGAAGTTATTGCTTCTTCCAAGGAAGAGAACTTTAACCACATCCCAAAAGGTTACACAATTCCTACAGATGCAGATTACTTACATTACACATCAAACAATACAATCTTTGGAACTCAGTTCAAGGAAATCCCAAATTCGCCAATTCCTTTGGTTTGCGATATGAGTTCTGATATCTTTAGTAAGAAAATTGATATCTCTAAATTTGATTTGATTTATGCGGGAGCTCAAAAAAATATGGGGCCTGCAGGAGCTACTTTATACATTGTGAAGGACGAAGTTTTCAAAAGAAACAGAATTAAAATCCCAACAATGTTGAATATTGAAACTCACGTGAAAAAAGAGTCTATGTTCAATACACCTCCGGTTTTCTCTATTTACGTTTCGATGCTTAATTTGCGACACCTCAAAAGTATTGGAGGAGTAGAAGCTCAACAGAAGATAAACGAAGAAAAAGCAGCTTTACTATACGCAGAAATTGATAGAAATCCATTGTTCAATGGAGTAGCCGCAACAGAAGACAGAAGTACAATGAATGTAACTTTTGTATTAACAGACGAAAGTAAGCAAGCAAAGTTTGACGAAATGTGGAAAGCAGCTAATATTAGCGGAATAAAAGGACACAGAAGTGTAGGGGGTTACAGAGCTTCCATGTACAATGCATTGCCAGTATCTTCTGTACAAGTATTGGTAGATGTGATGAAGGCTTTGTAATTAGCCACAGTAAGAAAGTAATTCAAGGTTTAAATCCTAAAAATGAACCAGTTCATTTTTAGGATTTTTTTGTTCGAGATTCTCTCCTCTTGAGAAGAGAAATAAAAAGATGTTTCATTTAACTAGAATTTTTTTTAAAACATAAAAAAAAAGAAAACTTTTAATAATAAATGTTGTTTTCAACCAAATAAATCAATTCTTCGGTCTTTGTAATCTTATTTAACACCTCAGTAGAAATAAGTTCTAATAAACCATTGTTTGAGTTTTTGAAAACGATAGGATAGGATTTAGCTTTAGGATAAATTACCTCAAATTCATCGATGTGGTAAAATAATAGAGTAGCCTTTTTGTTTTTCCGAAAAGTTTTCCAACTGTTCTTTTCTTTGAAGTTTCCGTGAGTCAACTTACAAAGATTACACTTATAACTAGAGGGCTGGATTATTTTGTGTGCAAAATCAATTGCCGAATTAACTATATCAGAGTTAGCGTTGTACACAAAAATGATAGATTCCATTATTTTTTAAAATAAGGTTCAAATGGCTTTTCAACAGGTAAACTTCCCGTGAGAATAAATTGAGTATCAAATTCAAAGTACTGCGCATATTCTATTCCCTTCATTTCGTATTTAACAAAGAGTTTATAACCAACTTTTTCTGAATCTATTTGTATCGTATTTACAGGAGAAAATTCGGTAATCGTAATTTCATCATCCGTATTTTTCTTAATCCATTTCATTGCCAAAATACGAGGAAGATTCATTGTGTCTAAATATCCTTTGGTAGATATTACAGAGTAAGTATTTATCACAGTGGCCATTGCTGATTCTGCATCTTCTGGGTCTTCCAGCATTGCATCCAAGTATGTATATACTTTTTTGTTTTCCAAAATATCGTTTGGCAAAACAGGATTTCGCCTGTAATAGCCATAAAACCAGTCGTATTCTTTTCCTACAAATTCATATTTCATAATCTGATTCACATCTTTTATTTTTCCATCAGGATAAAGAAAAAACTGAGTTTGATAAAGAAAATCTGTTTTGTCCTCTTTCACCACAAAATAATGTTTGATGTCGTAAGTAGGAAATTCTTGGTTGGCTTTTATAGTATCAATCTTTTGTTCTATCAGTATTTCATATGCTTTCAGCGAACTATCGGTAAGTAAATTACTTTTTCTTAACACATCTATTTTGCTTTTTATTTCCTCAACTTCCAGAATTCTTGGTGTGCTAGTTTTGTACAATTCCGAAAACCCATAGGACTTATATTCTTCGCCAAAAACACCTTTCAGGTGTTTTTTCACTACCAGCTCGGCACGATCTTGAGCATCATCTTGAGAAAAACCAAAGATTGCTGAGAAAATAAATAGGAAAGTGATAAACTGCTTCATGTTTTTGTTTTAAGTGTTTTTTATCAAAAATTATTCCAATTAATTGAACAAAGAACCAAAACTAAAAGCCTCTTTCAATCTTACTCCTTTTTCTGTCATTTGTAAGGTGCAACATTCGTTGTTGAAGTCGTGTTCCAAAAACAAAATTATTTCCTCTTCGGCACATTTATTCAAGAAGAATTTTTTTTCGTCCAAAGTCATTAGAGGTCTTGTGTCATATCCCATCACATAAGGCAATGGAATGTGTCCCACAGATGGAAGTAAATCGGCCATAAATGCAACTTTTTTTCCTTGGTAATTCAGGATAGGAATCATTTGACTTTCGGTGTGTCCATCTGCAAAGAAAAACTCCATATTAGGGATAATTCCTTGAGAGAAATTCCCGTTTCGTTCTATAAATTTCAATTGTCCAGACTCTTGAATAGGTAAAATGTTTTCTTTCAAAAAAGAAGCTTTTTCTCTGGCATTTGGTTCGGTTGCCCATTTCCAGTGATTCTCATTACTCCAGTAAGTTGCATTAGGAAAATAGGTTTCGTATCGCTCCTTAGAATTGTTGTGAATGATTGCACCCCCGCAATGGTCAAAGTGCAAGTGAGTTAACACAACATCTGTAATTTCATCAAGACCAAATCCTAGAGCTTCGATAGATTTTTTTAGCGAGTCATCACCAAATAAATAGAAGTGGCTAAAAAACTTTTCAGATTGTTTGTCGCCAATTCCTGTATCAATCAAAATCAATCGTTTTCCGTCTTCTATTAGCATGCAGCGCATAGACCAATCGCACATATTATTTGCATCTGGTGTATTTGTTCTTGTCCAAAGCGATTTTGGCACAACTCCAAACATTGCACCTCCGTCCAATTTAAAATTCCCTGTATTTATTGGGTATATTTTCATCTCAAATCAATTTGAGATAAAGATAGTATTTTTTGTAATTACTGTTCAGTTCATCCGTTTATGAATCCTACCTATTAATGTATTAAATTTATTGAAATATCTTTTTATGAAAATCACTCTAACAATTTTATCTGCATTTTTTCTTTTTTCATGCTCTCAATCCGTTTCCAATGTTTCCAAAAATGAAATGAATGAGGAACAAGCCAAAGTTTCTATTTCGGTAGAAGAGCCAATCAATTTTGAGCGAGATACAACTAAGGATTATTCTCAACTATCGAACGAGGATTGGAAAGGGATTTTAACCTCAATGGAATATTACATTTTAAGAGAAAAAGGAACCGAACGAGCTTTTACTGGCGAATACGTAAACAACAAAAAGAAGGGGGTTTATGTGTGCAAAGGCTGTGCTACTCCTTTGTTTCGATCCAATACAAAGTTTAAATCTGGAACGGGTTGGCCATCATTTTATGACAAAATTGAGAGTAACGTTCTTTCTGTTCCCGACAATTCGCATGGAATGCAAAGAACTGAGGTAGTTTGTGGAGTTTGCAAAGGTCATCAAGGACATGTTTTTGTCGATGGACCAGAACCTACAGGATTACGTTATTGCATTAATTCAAAATCTCTTTACTTTGTGCCACAAGAATAAAAAAGAATGGAAACCGTAATCAATAAACTAAAATCTATTTTATCTAACGAATTGCCTGGAATGAGCGAGCATTTAAAAATGACGCCATATCGAGCTTTAACCAAAATAATTCCTGAGAATAGGAGAGAAGGATCAGTTTTGTTGATGTTGTATAAAAAAAATGGAGATTGGTATTTTCCTCTTATGCAAAGACAAGATTATGAAGGAGTTCATGCCAATCAAATTAGTTTTCCTGGGGGCAAAATAGAACAAGAAGACTTGACAAAATACGACACAGCTTTGCGCGAAACTTTTGAAGAAATAGGAGTGGAGTCTTGCAAAATTGAGTGTGTTGGGGAATTGTCGGAAATATACATTCCGCCAAGTAATTTTTTGGTTTCGGCTTTTGTAGGAGTTTGTGTGGAACCACCTATTTTTGTGAAAGAAGAAAAAGAGGTGAAAGAAATAATAGAAGTTGCAGTTTCTGATTTGTTTGATCCTGAAATTGTGAAAGAAACCAAAGTGAAATTGAAAGGAGGTATTTTATTAAAAACTCCCTATTTGGAATTGAATAATAAAGTGGTTTGGGGCGCAACAGCTGCAATTTTAGCAGAATTTATGTCGTTAGTAAAAAACGATGGTTCTATGTTCCAAATGACATAAAACAGTCAAGTTTCTTCTTTTTAATTAAAAAAATAAATATTTGCTGATGTCACGGTGAAATTTACATTTCAAAATTGCTTTTTACCCCTATTATTTTTTATATTCGCAGTGAGATGTGAATTACAATTTTGCATCATAAATTAATACTTCAAATTTTTTATAAATAAACTATGAGCGAAACAGCTAAATTCATTTTAGACGGGGAAACATTTGAGTTTCCGGTGATAACTGGATCTGAAAACGAAAAAGGGATTGATATTTCAAAACTAAGAGGACAGTCAGGGTACGTAACTCTCGATCCAGGATACAAAAACACGGGTGCTACCGAGAGTGGTATTACGTTTTTGGACGGAGAAAAAGGAATTCTTAGTTATAGAGGATATTCAATTGAAGAGTTGGCAGAAAAATCAACTTTCCTTGAAGTAGCTTATTTATTGATAGAAGGAGAATTGCCAAACAAAGAGCAATTAGAAGATTTTAACGAGAACATCAGAAAGCACACTTTGGTAGCTGAAGACATGAGAAAGTTTTACCAAGCTTTTCCTCATAACGCTCACCCAATGGGAGTGCTAGGTTCTTTGATTAATTCATTGTCATCATTTTACCCAGAGTCGCAAGATCCAAATAGAAGTGAAGATGCAATTGATTTGACAATTTATAGATTGATAGGAAAGATACCAACTCTTGCCGCTTGGTCTCATAAAAATGCCCAAAGACACCCTGTTGTATATCCTAAGAACGAATTGAACTACAGTGAGAATTTCTTGCAAATGATGTTCTCAGTTCCTTCCGAAGAGTATCAAATTGATCCTGTGGTTGCAAAAGCGCTCGATTTGTTATTCATTCTTCATGCAGATCACGAACAAAACTGTTCAGCCTCTACGGTAAGAATCGTTGGTTCTTCTCAAGCTAACTTGTACGCTTCTATCTCTGCTGGAATTTCAGCATTGTGGGGACCACTTCATGGTGGAGCTAACCAAGCGGTAATCGAAATGTTGGAAGACATTAAAAACGATGGTGGTGATGTAACTAAATATTTGAACAAGGCTAAAGATAAAAACGATCCTTTCAGACTGATGGGGTTTGGTCACAGAGTATACAAAAACTTTGATCCGAGAGCTAAAATCATCAAAAAAGCTTGTGACGATGTATTGGATAAATTAGGCATTAATGACCCTGTATTGGACATCGCTAAAAAATTAGAAGCGGCAGCTCTTGAAGATCCATATTTTGTAGACAGAAAATTGTATCCTAACGTAGATTTTTATTCTGGAATTATATACAGAGCAATAGGAATACCTACAGAAATGTTTACAGTAATGTTTGCAATTGGAAGATTGCCAGGATGGATTGCACAGTGGAAAGAAATGATCGAAACGAAGCAACCAATAGGAAGACCTCGTCAGATATATACTGGAGCAAATGCAAGAAATTACGTTGAATTGAACAAAAGATAAAAAACTCTATAGATGAAAACTATTGTTACGATATCTCTAGGGTTAATTTTTCTTTTTGCCTGCGAAAGTAATAAGAACAAACCCAAAGAAACAACAGCAATTAGTTTTGAGGAAACTATTAAACAACATACTGCGGAATATTGCAATTGTGCAGGTCCTTTGAATAATTTTGTAGATACTGTCGATGCGCAAAACTTGGATTCTGTAATTTATGAGAAGTATCAAATTTTACAAGCCGAGTTTCAGCAGTGTTTTGATCCGTTAGGGGAAAAGAAATCTTTCAGAGATAACTTAACACCTGAATTGAAACAAAAACAAAAAGATCTATTTACGCAATACAGACGAGAAATTTGTCCAGAGATAGTTCCTAAAAGTTAATTGAAAAAGAAATAGAACAAAAAAAGTCCCTTCGATAGCGAAGGGACTTTTTTTTGTTCTATTTAGTTCCTATTCTAAAAGTTCTTGGCTTAGATTCTTTCTTTTTTAAATTATGAAACAGCATCTCTATAGAAATGTTTTGTCCGTTTGGAATTGGTTTGGCGGCCGGAGCATGAATTATTTTCCCTTCTTTATCGAGCAAAACATAATGTGGAATTGCATAAATATTAAGTTCATCTAGCAAGTTAGAATTCCCACCGTAGTAAAGCATATTCCAATCGTAATTTGGGTGAGAAGCACAATACGATTCATACTTCTTGTAACTGGCGTCTATATTGATGCTTACAAACTCTATGATTTCGCCATATTCTTCTTGTAAACGAGTAAACACATCCATTTCGGCCTGACTATCCTTGTTCCATTGTGCCCAGAAGTTGATGTAAACGTATTTCCCAGCAAAATCTGAGGTGGAAATGATTTCTCTTTTTTGATTCAATAACTTGATTAGAGTAGGAGTAGTTCCGGGAATTAACTTGGTTATGTTTTTAATTATTTCATTTGTAATAACCGAAATCTCTTCGTTTATCCCTTTTTCTTTGGCCTCTTTCAATAAATCGAGGATTACAATTGGCGAGTAATTTTGATTGTAATAAAGGGAGTATAGGTTTTCTGCGATAACCAGTTCCCTTATTGATTTCATTTTGAAGAAATAATCTTTTTCTAATAAGGTATCCAAAGCGATATAACTTGGTTTTTCCTGAAGTATAGCTGTGATTTTACTTCCTACTTTTCCTATCTGATTGTTTAATGTTTTTTCATAAAAATTCAATAAAAATCTCATCTGGGCATGATGTTTTGTGTTTACTTTTTTATTGATAATGTGCGTATTGTAAAGCCCTAATTTGTTCACTTTTAGGTGAGATGAGGGAGTTACTAATTCTAAATCTGCAATACTGTAACGAACGTAGTTTTTGAAATAAGAGTTTTTTACTCCCTTAAATTGATTTTGAACGCTCGTTTTGAAAGTATCTAATTGAACGTGAAATATGCTTTTTCCAACATTGTATCTATTGTCTTGAAGAAATTGATCATACAATCTATCAAATTCCAGAACTAGTCCATTTATGTCATTCATGGGGATGGAATCGAAAATGATATTCACGTTATTTCTTGTCAATTTGTAGGTTCCATCTTCCGATTTGGGTGGGAATTTAATCGAATATTCTTGATTAGGGTCTAAATAAATGATTCCAATAAGGTATTCAATCTGAATGATTGCTTGCTGCGTTTCATTGATTTCATAATCGAAAAAAAAGTTCCCCAAGGAATCTACCTTTGTTATCTGCAATACATTGTAATTGAGAGTGATGTAATCTGTGTATTCGATTAAATTCACCGTTTTTCCTACAAAAGGTTTGAACGTATTTCCACTTATTTTTGTTGAAAAAACATTGATAGACAAAAAGAAAAAGACAAATAATGAGAGAAGATGAAGCTTCATAGAATTAATTTAGTTTTAGTTCGCTAGGAAGAAACGGAGAAGCGTCACCATTATTTTTGATAATGTCTCGAACTATAGAAGAACTAATGGCAGAAAGTTCGGCAGAGGTGATAAAAAACACAGTTTCTAAATTTGGTTTCATTTCTTTATTAATTTGTGCAATTGCTCTTTCAAATTCAAAATCTGGAGAAGTTCTGAGACCTCTGAGCATAAATTTCGCTTCCTTTCTTTCGCAATAATCGGTTGTTAACCCTTCGTAAGATTCTACTTTTACTCCTGGCTCTCCTTCAAAGGTTTGTTCAATAAATTTTATTCTTTCCTCCAGAGTATACATGTATTTTTTATTGGCGTTTGAGCCAATTGCAATAATAATTTCATCAAATAATTCAAGTCCTCTTTGCACCAATGCTTGGTGTCCTTTGGTAATTGGGTCAAATGATCCCGGAAATATAGCTCGTTTCATAGTTTCTTTTTATAAAATGTGTAGTGCAATAGTTAAGCCAAACTTACGAAAAATAAGTCGAGCACTCATTCAGTTAAAAAAAGTTAATGCAATCACAAAATTGATTATTTAAGTGATAGTGAATTGGTAGAGTGGTAGAATGTATTAAATTTGCAGGAATCAAACAAAAATTAACCGTCATGAAACAAGTAGGAACAATTCTTAATGTTGTCTTAATTATAGCAGTAGCTGTATTATTTTATTTACATTTTTCTTCAGAAAAATCGGCCCCAGCTACAGTACTTTCCGAAGTAAATGAGCCTGTTGTGATGATGGAGGATTCGCTTGCTAAGTTTATGAGTTTAGACTCTAACATTGCGGCAAAGCCAATTAAAATCGCTTATGTAAACAATGATTCTTTGAATAAAAACTTAAGCATGTTGAGAGATGTAGAAGATAGAATTGCAAAAAAAGAAAAGGAGTTGCAAGGAAATATAGAGGCTAAGAAAAGATCTTATGAAAGGAATTACAAGAATATGATTTCTGACTTTGAGTCAAAAAAGAATCAATACACGATAAAAGCACCAACTCTTACAGACAAGCAATTGGAAACCGAGCAGGGTAAATTGATGGAATTGCAAAACGAAATCATGCAAATGGAGCAAAGCTTGCAACAAAAAATGTATCAATTTTCGCAGGAGCAAGAGCAGGAGTATATGATTATGAAATCAGAAGAAATGGAAAACTACTACCTAAAAGTTCAAAGTTTCTGTCAATCTTTTGCAAAGACTCTTGGATTCGATTTTATTTTGATTTACCAAAGTGGAGGTTCTATTTTGTACTCAAACCCAAATTATGATATTTCTAATTATGTGGTTGATGCCATTAATAAGGAATATTCACAAAACAAACCTACAGCAACTAAGTAATGCTTATAGCCAACCAAAAGAAAAAAGAAAATATTGCCGAATATGTAATTTACATGTTTCAGGTAGAGACTATTATACGCAGTTTCGATTTCAAAATAGAAGATATCTTTGATCATTATATTGCCGTAATGACTTCTATTGAAGAAGCTCGCGAGGATGTAAAAAAATGGTATGTGGAAATCATCGAAGAGATGAAATCAAATGATTTGAAAGAAAAAGGACACATCGCGAGAGTCCACGAAACAATGGATGAAATGAATTTTCTTCATAATACACTTCTTACTTCCTTGGAAGATACTGAATATCAAGAAATTCATTCTGAGGCAGGAGGATACATACAGGAATTAAGAGATAAATCTGGAACTGAGGGAATGAGTGACATAGAAATATGCCTCACAGGACTTTATGGTAAGTTGACTTTAAAGATTCAGAAAAAAGAAATATCTGATGAAACAGAATTAGCTTTTGAATCGTTCACTAAACTTTTGGCAATTTTGGCAATCCGATACAAAGATTTTAAATCGGGTAATCTTAAGTTTCAACTGAATAATTAGCATTTAGTTCCCTAATCGAACCAGGTTCTTCTTAATGATTGCGATGTCTCTCCACAGAGAATAATCTTTTGCATAAATAGTATTCAATCTATGCTCATTTGTGCAGGAATCTACTAAATCAGTCATTGAAAAAACTCCTTTTTTGATTTTTGGCAAATCATTAATGCAGTCATTAGAAGTATATCCAACCCATGATTTTTTGCCTTTAAAAACTGACCAAGAATTAGCCAAAAAATTCATTTTATTTTTCTGAAAGAGAATTAAAACGGGAGAAAAAACAAAACATTTAAGAGAAAAGCTGATGTCTATCAGTCTTTTACTTCTTTTATTTTCGCTCGATTCTATACCTAGTACTTTGATGGTATGCAATTCTCCCGAAGTATTCATATCGGTACTCCCCAGTACAAACATATCATTGGTGTGAGCAAGTTTAAATTGTATGTCTGTGTCTTGAAAATCAATTAAAGTCTGAATGACAGCATCATAATTCACGTTTTCTGCGCAAAATATAGCTTCATTTATTCTGTGTTTTTCTTTTAGGGATTTTAGCTGAGTAAGATCGCCCAAATACTCTTCGTTGTTCGTATGGAAAGGAGAAACTGTTCCTACAATAGAAGAGTAAAGCTGTGTGTGTTCTACCAAATTATTAACTTTGTCGCTTTCTTTTTGGTCGCCAATAATTACGATCCTTTTCCTGAAAAAATTGATTCGGTATTTTTTTATTTTAAAGAAATGAAGGATCCACCTGATTCCTGTAAGACCAATCATAATAATAACAATCCCTAGCAAAGCACTTCCAATACTAAAGTAATAGTTGTTTGCTACGAACATATACACTAAGCTAGTGAGAAGAGAGCCTATGAATACGCCTTTTACTACTTTTTGAAGTTTTATGGGCCTGTCGTAACCACCAGCAAAGAACACTGCGATGAGAATGAGCAGCGAATAAATGGCAAAAGAAATATTAATTAATTGCGGCTGATGAAACAATCCGTGATCATCTTGATAGATTGTTTTTACTACATGGAGCCCAAAGAAAACAGCACAGAAATCAATAATTGGTAGAAAGAACAAAGAGAAAAAACGCTTTATAATAGCTAAGCTTGCGCTAAAGAAAATTGCGATGTTTATGAGTTTAGAAAACAAACTTGCCTTGTTCGATTCAAAATGTTTTTTTGCAAAAATGGCCATTGCCTTGTAAAAAACATACACATAATTTACGCTACTTTTTTTTGTGCTTTCTCCTTTGTAATGAATAATTGTAGTGCCAGGGAAATAGTAGTTTTCGTAGCCGCCCTGAGTTATTCTGTAGGATAAGTCGATGTCTTCGCCATACATAAAGAAATCTTCGTCCAACAAGCCAACTTTGTCCAGTGTTTCCATTCTCATTGCCATAAAAGCTCCAGATAACACCTCTATTTTATGGGTTTCGTTTTTATCTAAATACCCAAGATGATATTTCCCGAATTTTTTGGACTTTGGAAAAATTTTAGAAAACCCGAATATTTTAAAGAATGCCACCTCCGGAGTCGGAAGACCTCTTTTCGATTCTGGAAGAAATTTTCCGTTTCCATCAATCATGGTTACACCTAGTCCACCAGCATCGGGATGTTCATCCATGAATTTTATAACTTTTTCAAAGCTATCTGATTGGACTAAAGTATCGGGATTTAGCAAAACAACATAATCGGCATTCGTTTCTTTTATTGCCTGATTGTTAGCGGTTGAGAAACCTACATTTTTCTTATTTGCGATGAGTTTTACCTTAGGAAATGATTCTACCACCATTTCTACCGAGCCGTCTTTTGAATCATTATCAACCACATACACTTCTATATTCTCTAAGCTAGTAGAGTTGTATACAGATTCCAAGCATTGCTTGAGAAAGTACTTTACGTTGTAGTTGACTATGATAACAGCTAATTTCACGTCCTAAAAGTAAATGAAACTAATTGATTAAAAAAATGCATAAAAAAAACCTTCTCACCTCTCAATATAAAATATAAATAAGGGGGAAGGTTTTTTAACTAGGTGAAATTAATTTTTTATAATTCTCCATACTTTAGAATTTCCTCTTTCATCATATAGTTTTAATAAATACAAGCCGTCAGACCAATTTGTAGCGTCAATTCTTGCCGATTGGTTTAATTCTAATTCGCTTGTAATTAGTTTACCATCAATAGCGGTAATATCAATTCTTAGCGATTTCCCCTCAGTTTCTATTGTGAAATAGTTTGTACTAGGATTTGGAAACACTTTGGCAGCAATCAAATTTTCTTCAGGAACGGATAATACAAAAGCTTGACAAGTAGAAGAAATAGAATCGTTGTAAAACGATTGCACAGTTTGAATGTCTCTGTATAATTGATCTACGCTTTTTAAATTTCCTGAGTCACTTCTGGAGAAAACATAGGCTAAATCTAATTCAATAACATCACCAGGAGCTAGGGTAGTAGGAGCAATTGAACCTAACATTCTTCGGTCTCCAGCTGGGTTTCCTGCTGTAAATTCTGTCCATGGGGATATTCCTATTGGTGTTGAAAAGGGATAAATGTGATTATAAACAACCCCACTGATAGATATTCCAATTGGTGCAGGATATCCATTTCCGCCATAGTGTAATGGCACACCGTCATTCCATTTTCCATTCAAGTAATTGTGTGCTTCCATTAAATTGTTGGGGGCTGATTGTACACCCACTGAATTATCGTAAAACATGCTTTTAGCCATCGTTTTGTTCAGAAAAGTAACACTTTGAGCAGGTGGATTTGTTCCATATTGAGTAACTCCTCCATAACAATTATCATCGATTGGGTCAGCATTGTAGCCGTAATATGAGTTTAAAATGGGCATGGAGCCAATATAATCATCATCAGCACATCCAAGATCAAAATCAGTAAACTGCCCAACTGTAAATTCGTTGTAAGTAACTGTACTTCTATTAATTATATCCCTACCTATGAATAATGTATTGCTCAAAGGGTTCAAAGAATCTTTGTCAAATGAATAAACCTCCACATGCATTTCTATTCCCATTCTGCTATCAAGAGAAAGGCCTTTATCATTGATAACAAACCAGCAATATTGATCTCCTTTTATACAAGGGTGGTCTCCGTTATTAGGATTGTAACTGCCATCAGAATCTATATCTACGAAAGGAGCTAAGTTATGATCTTGAGATTCTGATAAATCTCCATGTGCAGGCCAATCTAATATAGAACTTGGTATAGTGTAACCAGGAAAAGAGATAGAATTGTCGCAGAAAGGATCTTGAGTACATAAATACCAATTTACAAATAACTCTATATCCCATTTGTTTGCACAAAATACTTTATTCCAAAGAGTTTGTTGTGTAGATGAAATTGTTGCAGCTCCAAAATCTTTTTTTCCACCAGTTCCTGTTCCAGCAACACAAGACAAAGGACCAGTTGAAAAAGTATTATTAAAATTACTCCCGAATATATAACTTTGATAAGAGCCTTGTAAATTGGAGTCAATACTTCTTAATCCTGTGATCCAAACGGCTGAGGAGAATATGGTCGTTTGATTAGTTCTTTTTAATGTTTTAAAATATACGTTCGTATCAGGAGCTAAAGTTTGAAACATTATATTTGAAGGATTTATGGTTACATCTATATTGTTTATGTCAATTTTACCAGTTTGAGTATAACTAATAGTATTCAATAACAAAAGTGCTAGAAGTGAAATTATAGTTTTCATTTGGGATGTTTTTTTATTGGTTTTTTCAATACTAACTATTTTATGTTATCTTTTTCAGTGTTAGTTATTAAATGGTTTACTTTGATTTTTTATTGGTTATTTGATTTTGATTATCGGTTTTACTGGGTGTTTCTTTGTTTTTATTGAAGAAATTGAGTTTTGAATTAAAAAATAGGGGGGTGTTGATAAAATTTTATGATAATTTAGGTTTTGACCCCCTAAAAATAATTACATTTGTATATATTTTTAAAAAAACAAAGAAATAATGGCTCAAACAAGATTCAATGCCCTCGAAACTATAAATAGTAGAAAGGCAAAAGAAATGGAAATTACTCCTCAAAAAATTTCAGAAATTTTTGCAAAGGATGTTTTTACTGATGACAAAATGAGAAATCACGTGTCTGGAGAAGTTTTCAAAAGTGTTCAGAAATCAATCAATGATGGAACAAGAATTGACAGAGAAGTAGCTAACCAAGTTGCAAATGCAATGAAGGAATGGGCTTTGCAAAGAGGAGTGACACATTATACTCACTGGTTTCAGCCGCTAACTGGGTCTACAGCAGAAAAACATGATGCATTTTTTGAAACATCTGAAAATGGAGCGATAGAAAAATTTAGAGGAGAATTATTGGTACAACAAGAGCCAGATGCTTCTAGTTTTCCAAATGGAGGAATAAGAAATACATTTGAAGCAAGAGGATATACTGCTTGGGATCCTTCTTCGCCAGCATTTATAATGGGAACAACTTTGTGTATTCCTACCATATTTATTGCCTACACAGGTGAAGCTTTGGATAATAAAATGCCATTGTTGAAAGCGTTGAATAAAATTGATGAGTCAGCTACTGCTGTTTGTCAATATTTTGATAAGAATATCAATAGAGTTCAGGCTACTTTGGGATGGGAACAAGAGTATTTCTTGATTGATTCTGCATTATACAATGCTCGTCCTGATATTATGATGACAGGTAGAGCTTTGTTTGGACACAAACCAGCAAAAGGTCAGCAATTGGATGATCATTATTTCGGAACAATTTCGGATAGGGTAACAGCTTTTATGAGAGATTTCGAAAAACAAGCTTTAAGATTAGGAATACCTGTAAAAACAAGACACAATGAAGTAGCGCCTAACCAATTTGAGTGTGCTCCAATTTTTGAAGAAACAAACTTAGCCGTAGATCACAACTTATTGTTGATGGATGTTATGGAAAAAGTAGCAGATGAACATAACTTTAAAGTATTGCTTCACGAAAAGCCATTTGCAGGATTGAATGGTTCTGGAAAACACAACAACTGGTCGCTTTCTACCAATACAGGTGTAAACTTATTGCAACCTGGAAAAAATCCAAAAGAGAATATAAGATTCTTGACTTTCTTTGTGAATACAATCAAAGCGATACATGATTATTCTGATATTTTGAGATCTAGTATTGCTACAGCAAGTAACGATCATCGATTGGGAGGACACGAAGCTCCACCAGCTATTATTTCTGTATTTATCGGTCAACAATTAACTAAAATGTTGGATAATTTGGAAAAAAATGTAAAGTCTGGAACGATGACACCGGACGAGAAAACTGCTCTGAAACTGAACATTGGTAAAATTCCAGAGTTGATGCTGGATAATACTGACAGAAATAGAACTTCGCCTTTTGCTTTTACAGGGAATAAGTTTGAATTTAGAGCAGTAGGTTCTACGGCAAATTGTGCGACTCCAATGATTGCATTGAATACGATTATTGCAAAACAATTGCAAGAGTTCAAAAAATCAACGGACGCAAGAATTAAAAAAGGAGAAAAGAAAGACATGGCAATCTTGAAAGAGATTCAAAAGTTGATCAAGGAATCGAAAATAATTCGTTTTGAAGGAAATGGATACGGTGAAGAGTGGGTTAAAGAAGCTGCAAAAAGAGGTCTTTCTAACCTGAAAGATACACCAAGAGCAGTACAAAAGGTATCGGAAAAGAAATACGTTGATCTATTTTCTGAAATGGGGATTTTTACGGAAGTGGAATACCATGCAAGGCAAGAGATTCAGTTAGAAATGTATCAATTACAAATTCAAATAGAAGGAAGAATGTTAGGTGATTTGGCCCAAAACCATATAATACCAGCTGCCGTAAAATACCAGAATGTATTGTTACAAAACGTAACAGGAATGAAAGCAATTTTTGGTGAAAAAGAATTTAAAGAAAATTGTTACACTCAATTGAGTGTGTTGAGCGAATTATCAACTCACCTTACTGCATTGAAGAAGAATTTGGAAACTATGTTGGACATGAGAAAGAAAGCCAACAAAATTGAAGATCCATTTGACAAAGCAGTAGCGTACTGCGATACGGTAAAGATTCATTTTGACACAATAGCTTACCACGTAAATAAACTCGAAATCTTAATAGACGACTCGATGTGGCCAATGCCAAAATTGAGAGAATTGTTATTTACAAAGTAATGATTAAACATTAACAAAATAGTAAGGAGGTACTTGAAACAAGTTACCTCCTTTTTTTATACTTTTATACTCTATCTAATTGTTAAAACGCATAATGAAAAACCCAATAATTTTATTCTTTTTTCTAATTTGTTCCTTTTTTTCTATCTCACAAAATGTAACAATAAGTGGAACAATTAAAGATTCTCAGTCAGGAGAAACATTGATTGGAGCAACAGTGTTTGTTAAAGAATTAAAGATTGGTGCATCTACCAATGTTTACGGATTTTATTCACTTACAATTCCGGCTGGAGAATATACAATAGTGTGTTCTTATGTAGGTTACAAAGATTTTTTGGAGCAAATAAAATTGAACGAAAGTATTACCTTAAACAAGGAATTAACTGGTTCTGATGTTGTGATTTCGGAGTTTAAAGTAGAAGCTGAAAAAGGTGATAAAAACACAAAAGGAACACAAATGGGAACTGTGGAACTGGATGTGGAACAAATTAAAAATTTACCTGCATTTATGGGAGAAGTTGACGTTCTCAAAACGATTCAACTGCTTCCTGGAGTTCAATCCTCGGGCGAAGGAAATTCGGGATTTTATGTAAGGGGAGGAGGTCCAGACCAAAACCTTATTATGTTGGATGAAGCAGTTGTGTACAATGCAGCTCATCTTTTTGGATTTTTTTCTGTTTTTAATGCAGATGCTATTAAAAATATAAATCTGATAAAAGCAGGAATGCCAGCAAATTATGGAGGAAGATTGTCTTCAGTATTAGATATTTCGATGAAAGAAGGAAACGACCGCAGTTTTCATGGAGATGGAGGAATTGGATTAATAGCTTCGCGATTGACATTGGAAGGTCCGATTCAAAAGAACAAAAGTTCGTTCATTGTTTCCGGACGAAGGACATACATTTCGGAACTCGCCCAGCCATTTATCAAGGACGATTCACCAATCAAAGGTTCTGGTTATTATTTTTATGATTTCAATGCTAAACTGAACTATCAGATTTCGGATAAAGACAGGCTATTTTTAAGTGGTTATTTTGGGAAAGATGTATTTACTTATGTTCAAGCAGAATCGGGATTCACGATTAATATTCCTTGGGGCAATGCGACCGCTGCACTCAGATGGAATCATATTTTTTCTGATAAATTGTTTCTGAACACAACCGCAATTTATAGCTCTTATGATTTTACATTCGAGGGAAGGCAAGAAGATTTCAGCTTTGGATTGTATTCAGGAATAAGAGATTGGAACCTAAAAGCAGATTTCAGTTATTATCCCAATCCAAAAAACACAATTAAATTCGGTATGAATTACACTTACCATACTTTTATCCCCAATAATGTAACGGCAACGCAAGGCGATACCGAGTTTGATTTGGGCGGTGCAGTTCGATTGTATGCCAATGAAGGTGCAATTTATTTTTTGGATGATATAGAAATTTCTCCGTTGTTAAAACTAAATGCAGGATTCAGGTTGTCTACATTTCAGCACATTGGTCCGTTTAAAAGATACATAAAGGACAACGATGGAAATACCATCGAGGAAATTGATTACGACAAGTTTCAATCTTTAAAAACATTTGTAAAACCGGAACCAAGGCTAACGGGAAGATACACTTTGAATGAAACTAGTTCTATGAAATTTGGAGCTACTCTCAATTATCAATACATGCATTTGGTATCAGTTGGTGGAAATTCTTTGCCCACAGATTTGTGGATTCCCTCCACAGATATTGTAAAACCCCAGCAAGCTACCCAGCTGAATCTCGGTTATTTCAAAAACTTCAAGAAAAATGCTTACGAAGCTTCTCTTGAGTTGTATTACAAAGATTTAAGAAATTTAGTAGAGTTCAAAGACGGAGCAGACCCAAGTGATGGTGTGAATGATAATATCGATAATCAGTTGACTTTTGGGAAAGGATACTCTTATGGAGCTGAGTTTTTTCTAAAAAAATCATTGGGCAATCTAAATGGTTGGATTGGATACACATGGTCGAGAACAATGCGACAATTTGATGAATTGAACCAAGGAAAAGAATACCCAGCAAAATTTGACAGAAGGCATGATTTGTCCATTACTGCTAGTTATAATTTGGGAGAAAAATGGACTTTCGGAGCTATATTTGTGTATGCTACAGGAAATTCCATTACACTTCCGGCTTCCAAGTATTTTGTGGAGGGTGAATTATTGGTAGAATACGCAGACAGAAATAGTTACAGAATGGCTTCTTATCACAGAGCAGATATTTCTGCGACATACACAGGTAAGAAGTTCAAGGAATACAAGGACATTGAAACAGGTGAGATAAAAAAAGTGAAAAAGAAGTTTACTTCTAGCTGGAATTTTTCTGTATTCAACCTCTACAACAGAAGAAACCCTTACTTTATCTATTTTGATAATACTGGCAATCTCACCCAAGGAACTTTGGATGTGGCTGCAATTCAAGTTTCGTTGTTTCCTATTTTACCTTCAATCACCTGGAATTTTAGTTTTTAATATGACATCAATAAATAAAAATACAGTGCTTTTTTTTCTTTTTGTAAGCTCTCTTTTTCTTGTGAGCTGCGAAAAAGAAATAGATGTTGATTTACCAAGACCAGAAGAAAAACTTGTGGTAGAAGGAGTAATAGAAACAGGCGCTTTTCCATACGTAATTCTGAGTAAATCCACACCTTATTTTGACCCAACTGATATATCTTCGGTAGCAAACAGCTATGTTTCCGATGCTACTATTACGATTTCGGACGGTACAATTACCAACCAAATGACCAAACTTTGCTCATCTACACTCAATTCAGCTCAACAAAGACAACTGAGCGAATTGGTAGGAATTCCTATGAATTTATTAAGTACCTATGATATTTGCGGCTACGTTGATTTATCTATGCTTGGAGAAGTCGGAAAAACGTATGAGATAAAAATCTCGTGGAACAATGAGGAGTACGTTGGCTCTACTCAATTAGTAAATCCTGTCCCCTTAGATTCTGTATGGTTTGAAGTATTTGGCGACAGAGATTCTTTGGGTTTTTTGTATGCTGAAATGACAGACCCAGTTTCAAAAAACAATTATTATAGATGGTTTGCTCAGCGCATTAATTCATATACGTACGGTTCTTTGATAGGTCAACAGAAAGATAACAACTTTTTGACACCATCGAGTTCGGTTTTTGATGATGAGTTTGTGAATGGAACAAATTTTGAATTTGGATACGGAAGACCAGTAGCTTCAGATAAATTTGATGATCAGGCCCCAGAAAGAGGATTTTATAAAGTTGGAGATACAGTGGTAGTAAAATTTTGTTCTATAGATCAAGGAGTGTTCTCTTTTATTAGCGTTGCTGAAGAACAGATTTTATCAACAGGAAGTCCGTTTGCTACACCTGTGAATGTTCCTTCCAATATTTCGAATGGAGCTTTGGGGCTTTGGGCGGGCTATAGCCCGCATTTTGATACGATTATTTGTAAAAAATAGATATTAAAATTTCGACAATTTGGATTTTCCTTATATTTGTTCTTATTAACCAATAAACTATCAAATAATGTTAAAAGAATTTAAAGCATTTATCCTCACCGGAAATGTAATCGAATTAGCCGTAGCGGTTATTATTGCAGGAGCAATAAAAGAAGTTATTTCAGTATTTACTACAAAAGTTATAATGCCAATTGTTGGTCATTTTACTGGAGGTGTAGATTTCTCTGACTTAATGTTTGTACTTTCAGAAGCAGTTTTAGATGCAGATGGAGCTATTGTAACTCCAATGAATGCTGTTATGTACGGTGAATGGATCAACTCAATCATAAACCTTGTATTGGTTGGATTTGTATTGTTCATTATTATCAAGGCTTACAACAAAACTAAAAAGAAAGAAGAAGAAGCTGCACCAGCACCAGCAGGTCCTTCACAAGAAGATTTGTTAGCAGAAATTAGAGATTTGTTGAAGAAATAAATCATAGATCGAATGAATAAAAAAAGTCCTCAGCTTGCTGAGGACTTTTTTATTTTACAATAGTTTGTATCGTATCAGAAGGAAATTCTTCTTGATATGCTCTGTAGCGTTTTCGAGATTCTATTACAAATAAACTCCCTGGATATTCAAAAATAAGTTTTTCGTAAAAGCTCATTGCTTTTCTTGAATCATTCAGTTGGTTTTCATTCAATTCTGCTAACTTAAAGAGAGCATTATCTGCCAATATGCCGTCAGCGTAATTAGATAATATTGAATTCAAGTGCTTTTCAGCTAATTTAAAATCTTGTTTTTTATATGCAATTTCATACTTTTTAAAAGCAATTTCATCAACCAAACTATGAGATGAATTTCTGCTGAGAATAGAATCAAACAACAATTCAGCCTCACTAAATTTATTTTGAAAAATGAGTAAATCTGCCTGAGCAAATTGCTTCATATTAAGGGGAGTGGTATCCATGTTGTAATTGTCTGTAATGAGCAAAGACAGATCGATGGCATCGTTTGAAATTAGTTTTGAAGTAGATGCTTTCAAACCATCGAGTTGATTTTGGGCCCATTCAAAATCTCCATTGTAATAATATAATTTAGCGTTCTTATATTTAGCTTCTGAGCCTATGACATCGTGTTTGAATTTCTTTTCTACTTGCATGTAAAGTAAAGAAGCATCCCATATTTCGTTGTTTAACATATAAATATCAGCCAATTCTACTTTTACTTTCCCTTTTTGTTTATCATTAATTCCAGGGAAATTAAGTAACTGCTTGTAAATAATTTCGGCAGTATCTGTGTTATGAAGATAAAATCCTTCTAGGTATGCAAGTCCTTGCAATACAGAAAACTTGTCTTCCGTCTCTCTTGTTTCTTCTAGTGTTTTTAAATATCTGTTTTTTAAATTCACCAAATCCATTTTGCTGTAATTGGCGTGTGCAAATATTTTTAATTGTAAAGTCTGAAGAATTGCTCTTTTTGACGCAATGTAAGAAAAATCACTCTTGTTGTATTTTTCGATGCAATATTCAAAGGCTTCTAGAGCTAAATCATATTTTTTATTGGAAGAGCACATTTGTCCAAATTCATAGATTTTTTCTCCGTTTTTCTTGGTTCTCTTATCTAGTGCATTTACCTGAATGTAAGCATTTTCAAAATCATTAGATTGCTGAAATATCCAAATTAATAAATCGTACATCGATTCGTTCTCAGGATTCTTCTGTATTTTTTTTAGGGTCTGTTTTTTTAACAGGGTTACGATTGATTCATTTTCCAAAAAATTAATAGATCTCGGAAGAATAGCTTTTACATATTGTACTTGATTGGGTGAAATAACTATTTGATCCAAATAAGTTTCTATCATCAACTCGTGATTCCCGAGAAATCCATGAAGATTTGCAATGGATATTTTGTGGTTTGAATTGTCGTGAGTTTTGTCACATTTTTCAAATACCGAAATCGCAAACTCATATTTCAAAATCCGAACAAACTCATTGGCATACAAATTATACTCGCTCACTGTATTTTTCTTATTCAAGTCATCTATTAAGCTTTCAAAATAGGAGTTAGCCTTGTTTTGTTCACCTTCTAGTTCATAAATTTCACCGAGTTTTATTTTATAAAATGCACCAAAATTTTCGTTTTTAATTCTTTTTTTAGTGATTTTTTGAGCTTCCGAAAATTCTTTTAATTCAGTAAGAGTATTGATGTATTGATTATAAATATCTTGCGAAGAGGAGGGAGAATACAATTTTTCGTAATATAACTTTGCTTTGCCAAAATCTGATTGCTCGTAATAATATTGAGCCATCTGCAAATCATTATTTTGCCCAAAGGCAATCTGACTTGTGCTAAACAGAACAAAGAATAAAAAGAAAGAATGAAATAAAATTGACTTATTCAGGTTTGGTTGCATGCACTTCTATAATTGAATCTAACTGTGGTATTATAATTCCAGAGTAAAACATTGTTTCCTTTATTGATTCATTAAAGTTAACAATTTCAGCATTAAGAAGTATCAATGCATTTTTTTCTTCGCTGTAGTAGATAAGTGATTCCTTTTTATCTAATTTTTCATGAATTAGGTTTTCTCTCAGAGTTTTAAATTGTTCTGAAGAATAGGCATATTCTTTTTCAATTTTACCACCATTTTTACTTATTCCACTTAGTTTTTTCACAAACTGACCTCTTGCAATCAACATTATTTTTTCGAATGTTGTGTCAATAAAATCTGATTGATAAATACTTTTTATAGTATTATACTTAGAGTTCACTTCTTCTTTCCAAATGGACAATGTATCTATGTTCGTTTCTTGGTAAATCGAATAATTGGAATCCATTGTTGCGAATGTTTTATCCAAATCAGCAATTTCATCAGAGTACAAAGAATTGGATGCAGTAGGCTGTGAGCAGTTAAATAGTGCTATTGAAGTGATAAGTAAAATAAAAATTCTCATAAGTTTATATGGTTTCAAAACGTGTGTAAGGAACTAAAGCCTTAGGGATTTTTATCCCATTTTCTGTTTGGTTGTTTTCTAACAAAGCAGCCAATATTCTTGGTAACGCAAGTGCACTGCCGTTTAGTGTGTGTGCCAATTGAGTTTTTCCTTCTTCATTCTTAAACCTTAGTTTCAATCTATTGGCTTGGTATGTTTCAAAGTTTGAAACAGAACTTACTTCGAGCCATTTTTCTTGTGCAGCAGAGTAAACTTCAAAGTCGTATGTAATAGCAGCTGTAAAACCTAAATCTCCTCCACACAACTTCAATATTCTGTATGGCAATTCAAGTTTTTCTAATAAGTTTTTTACGTGATCAATCATTCCGTTTAATGCTTCGTATGATTGATCAGGATGTTGAACTTGTACAATCTCGACTTTGTCAAATTGGTGCAATCTATTCAATCCTCGTACGTCCTTTCCATAACTTCCAGCTTCTCTTCTAAAACAAGGCGTGTAAGCAGTAAGTTTTTGCGGAAAATCCTCTTTTTTCAATATTACATCTCTAAATATGTTAGTTACAGGAACTTCTGCTGTAGGAATTAAATAAAAATTATCTTCAGTGGCATGATACATTTGTCCTTCTTTATCAGGAAGTTGCCCAGTTCCATATCCAGAAGCTTCATTTACCAATAGGGGAGGGATAACTTCCTTGTAACCTGCGTTTTCGGCTTCATCCAAAAAGAAATTGATTAAAGCTCGTTGTAATTTTGCTCCTTTGCCTTTGTATACTGGGAATCCTGCTCCAGTAATTTTTACACCTAAATCAAAATCAATCAAATCAAAATCTTTGGCAAGTTCCCAGTGTGGTTTAGCAGATTCTGCCATTTTCTGAGGACTTCCAAACTCAAAAATTGTCAAGTTGTCTTCCGGTGTTTTTCCTTCTGGAACCTCACTGTTTGGGACATTTGGCAATTGGTACAAGATATTATCTATTTTCTGATCCAATTCATTGAATTTATCTTTCAAAACCTGAATGGAATCATTTAAACTTTTAGTTTCTTCCTTTTTTTCGTTTGCTTCTGCTGCTTTACCCGATTTAAAAAGCTCTCCAATCGCTTTAGAAAGAACATTTCTTTTGTTTAAAAGGGCATCATTTTCAACCTGAATTTCTCTTTTTTCTTTGTCTAAATTCAACAAATCAGAAACCAATTGTTTGGCATCAAAATTCTTGATTAACAATTTGTTGATTATCTCCTCTGGGTTTGCTCTTAGCGTATTTATTTCAATCATTTGGATAAATAATTTTCGGGTATTTATTTCTACAAAGATATTAATTAAGACAGGAACTAGAATTTTTTTGTTTGATATCTTGCATTATTTTCTGATTGAATCAAATTCTTATATCTTTAAAAAAAATAATTCATGCGATTTTTCCAACACAGATGGTTTCTCTTGGCTTTCACAGCAATCATATTGCTTGTTGGGCTTACCTCAAAATCATGGAAAATTCACCAAGAATACCCTTATCAGTTTACTTATCGCAATGATGTAAATCAATACTATTGTTATTTGCCAGCTCTTTTTGTTTACAAAGATTTAAGTTTCAAATTTAAAAACGACCGACTCTATTGGTTAACCGAAGATGAAAACTGGGTGGCACTTCCCAAGATGACAATGGGAATGTCTATTCTTTACAGTCCTTTTTTTGTAATCGGCCATGCAATTGCTAACGTCAGTGACTATCCACCTGATGGTTACTCGTTGCCTTATAGTTATTCCATAAGAATTGGAACTTATCTCTATGTTTCAATTGCGTTGTATCTTTTGTACTTGTCTTTGCTTCGATATTTTAAACCTTGGATTTCTGGAGTTTCAATTTTTCTTGTTTTTGCCAGCACAAATCTATTCTATTATAGTGTAGGTGAAGCAGAAATGAGTCATTCCTATCTCTTTTTTCTGTATTCAGTTATTATATATAATACACTTAAATGGAATGATAAAAAGAAAAGAAAAAATTTAGTTTGGCTAAGTTTGGCAATGGGAATGTGCGTTTTAATTAGACCTACGAGTTTATTGTTTGCTTCACTGCCTGTTCTTTATCTGTTTTCCACAAAGGAAAATAGGTTTTGGATTTCGAATAATTTAAAAATAATTTTCAGTTCCTTGTTAGTCTTTTTTCTTCCCATTTTCTTGCAAATGTTATTTTGGAAAACCTACGGAAGTGGATGGGTAAGATGGAGTTACAGAAATGAAGGGTTTTTCTTCGATAATCCGCATATTCTTGAGTTTTTATTTGGTTATAGAAACGGATGGCTTCTTTACACTCCAATTATGATATTTGCCTTAGCGTCAGTTTTTGTGTTGCCACAAAAGTTGAAATCAATGAAGTATTCAATTTTTATTATTCTTCCCTTGGCAATCTATATTCTTTCATCATGGTGGTGCTGGTGGTTTGGTGGTAGTTTTGGTGGCAGAACTATGATAGAGTTTTATGCAATATTAGTTTTTCCATTGGCTGCTGGAATTCAGTTTGTAGCCCAAATTAATGTTGTGAAATATGTATTTATTGTTATGTTTTTAGGGACAACCTTTTACAATGTTTTAGGAATGCATAAAAAAACCAATCATGAATTGCACTGGGATTCTATGAGTAAAGAGGCTTTTTGGTTCACATTTTCTAAATTAAAACTAAAAGGGGAGGAACGCAACGAACTTGAAACCTTATACAAACAACCCGATTACGAAAATGCAAGAAAAGGGTTAGTGGAAAGAGAAATGGATTAATTGTATTCAGTTTGTTCAGGCAAATTTAGAATTCAATAAATCTCGTATATTTGTTACATGCAAGCTTGGAGAGAAAAAACACATGAGATAATATTCGAAGCGGATACAAAAGCTGGAAAGGCATTTGATGTTACACTACTAGCTTTTATACTTCTTAGTTTATTAGTTGTGATGCTCGACAGTGTTGTGGAAATTCACAACGAGCATGAAGCGCTATTGTATAAAATCGAATGGTTTTTTACCGTTGTTTTTTCTCTCGAATATATATTGCGAATAGTTTCCGTAAAAAGACCATGGAAGTATATATTTAGTTTTTATGGTATCATAGATTTTGTATCTACAATCCCAACATACATTTCACTTATTATTCCTGGTGGAGGACATGTTTTTCAGGTGTTTAGAGTCTTAAGATTCCTTAGGCTTTTTAAGATTTTCAAACTTGGTAATTTCACAAAAGAGGCCAAGTTTTTGGGGCAAGCCATGAAAGACAGCCGAGAAAAAATCATTGTATTTTTAGTAGCTGTTCTGTGTATGGCAATGATCTTGGGTTCATTGATGTACGTAATTGAAGGTAAGGAAAATGGATTTTCAAGTATTCCTAGAAGTATTTATTGGGCTATTGTAACGCTTACTACGGTTGGTTTTGGAGATATTTCTCCAGTTACACCTCTTGGTCAATTTGTATCCTCTATCATCATGATATTGGGTTACGGAATTATTGCTGTACCTACCGGAATGGTAACCGCAGGTGTTATCAAGAAAAACAATTTTAACAATACTAAAAGTTGTAATTATTGTTCAAAAGAAGGGCACGCAGACGATGCCTTATATTGTAAATTTTGTGGCGAAGTTTTGTAATACTTTTTAAAAAAAAATAACTATCTAACTTATATCTATTGTTCAATGGTAAGAAAAGCATTTGTAATTATCTCGGTCATTCTAGTTTCCACAGTCATTCTAGTTTCTATTTTTGTAACACCCGTTTGGTGGTTGTTTTTAATCCTTGGACCTTTGGTTGTTCTCGGGATTTATGATATGACTCAGACCAAACATGCCATCAGAAGAAATTTTCCTGTTATTGGTAATTTAAGGTATATGCTGGAAGGTGTAAGACCAGAATTAATGCAATATTTTGTAGAAACAGATACGGAAGGTCGTCCCTTCGATAGAATTGATAGATCCTTAATTTACAGAAGAGCCAAGAATGTTTCTGACACCTCTCCATTTGGAACCCAAGAAGATCCTTACAAAGATGGATATGAATGGATAAACCACTCGATGTATGCAAAATCGCATCACGATTATACGATAGACACTAGAGTTTTGGTGGGAGAGGAAAATTGCTCTAAACCTTATTCCACAAGTATTTACAATATTTCTGCAATGAGTTTTGGATCTTTGAGTTACAGAGCTGTGGAAGCATTGAATGGCGGAGCAAAAATAGGAAGGTTTGCGCATAATACAGGAGAAGGAGGAGTGAGTCCTTATCATTTAGAAAATGGTGGAGATTTAATTTGGCAGGTAGGAACTGGTTATTTTGGATGCAGAAATCAAGACGGAACTTTTAGTCCCGAAAAATTTAAAGAAACAGCTAGTGCAAGCTCCATAAAAATGATTGAAATAAAACTTTCTCAAGGAGCAAAACCAGGTCATGGAGGAATTTTACCAGCCTCCAAAAACACACCAGAAATTGCTAAAATTAGAGGTGTGGAACCAGGCACAGCGGTTTTGTCTCCTCCAGGACATTCAGTGTTTAGCAATCCAACAGAATTTATGAGCTTTATCAAGGAATTGAGAGAACTCTCTGGAGGAAAACCTGTTGGGTTTAAATTGTGTATTGGCGTTAAAAAAGAATTTGAAGACTTATGCAAAGCCATGCTCAATACAGGAATAACTCCTGATTATATTGTTGTGGATGGAGGAGAAGGAGGTACGGGAGCGGCTCCAGTGGAGTTTGCAGATTCTGTCGGAACACCATTTTTAGATGGATTAGCATTTGTGCATGACACCTTGGTCAAATTTGATTTGAGAAATAAAATAAAAGTGTCTGCCTCAGGCAAAATTGTTTCAGGTTTTCATATTGTGAGAGCATTGGCTATGGGAGCCGATTTCTGTCAAAGTGCCAGAGGAATGATGATGGCACTAGGTTGTATTCAAGCTTTACAATGCAACACAAATACCTGCCCTGTGGGAATTGCTACCCAAAACCAGCACCTGATCAAAGGATTGAATGTGGCTGATAAAAAAGAGCGTGTAGCGAGCTTTCACAAGAAAACCTTGGAGAGTTTTTCTGAGATTATTTTGGCTGCTGGATTGACAAACAAGAACCAACTTACTCGTGAGCACATTAATCATAGGATAGAAAGTAATGTAATTAAAACATACGAAGAAATGTATCCTTCTTTGAAAAGAGAAAAAACGAAAATGAATTAACTTGGTATCGTTTTTGACTCTTTTCAATAAAATGAATTCCCAATCGTTATGATCAATATGAAATCACTTATTGTTATATTTTTTTCTTTTTTCTCCCTTGTGGTTCTTTCAAAGGATAACACAGAATTTTCTGCTGAAATTATCCATCAAGAAAAGAAACTCGATTCATTGTTTACCTTGCTAAGAGCCAGTAAACAAGATAAGGAGTATAAAAAATACAACTATCTTTTTACGGTTGAATTAGAAAAAACACTTGAATTAAACGAGGCATTTGATTACCCTTTTCAGTCCTTGGTAAAAATGTCTAAAATAAAATCTCCCGATAATGAATTTCGTTTGTTCAATTGGAACGTAGAATCCGAAAGTGGAGTTCATTCCTTTTATTGTTATATTTTGAAAGAAAACGGAACAGTAATAAAACTGCGCGATAATCATCGAATGATTGATCGTGCCGAATCTAAATCATTGAGTCATACAAATTGGTACGGAGCTGCTTATTATAAAATTATTGTAACAAAAAGAGGAAAATACACCTTGTTGGGTTGGAATGGCAAAGATGGAATAACCACCCAAAAAGTGATAGAAACAATGAGCCTTTCGAGAAGAGGAGCAAAATTTGGATTTTCAATTTTTGAATTTCCAAACGAAAGAATTTCAAAAAAAAGAGTGATTTTAGAATATTCTGACGAAGCGATTGTGAGCTTGAAACATTACCAAACTAAAAAATCTGAGGAGATTGTTTTTTCCCATTTATCGCCTTCCACTTCTCAAATGGAAGGGTTTTATCAATATTATTATCCCGATTTGAGTTTCGATAAATTTGTATTGAAAAACGGAAAATGGTATTTTGAAACCGATGCACCAATGAAAAATGAAAAACAAAAAGGTGACGAGAATTACAATGCGCCAGAATAATTTCTAGGTTTACTTTCCTGGTTTTTTTTCCTATTTTTGAACCAAATCAATTTGAATCATGAAATTTATTCTTTCTCCGGCAAAGTCAATGAACTTTGACAAACAAGACCTAATTACTAAACATACTTCAATTTCTTTTCCTGATAAAACAGAGAAAATAATGAAGAAATTGAAAAAGTTAAGTGCAAAAAAAATTGGAGATTTAATGAACGTGAGCGCAGCCATTAGCGACTTAAACTATGGCAGGTTTCAAGAGTTTTCGAATGAATTTACAGACAAAAATGCGAAACAAGCTATACTGGCCTTTACGGGTGATGCTTATCGCGGAATGGATGCAAGTAGTTTTTCGAGCGAAGAGTTTGACTACGCTCAACAACATCTAAGAATTTTATCAGGATTGTATGGTTTGCTAAAGCCCTTAGATTTAATTCAACCTTACAGGTTAGAAATGGGAACAAAAATTGAAATTTCATCGAAAGAAAAAAACTTGTATTCCGTTTGGAAAGAAATAAATACAGCCAAATTGAGTGAAGAACTGAATGGTGATTATTTGGTTAACTTGGCAAGTAACGAATACTTCAAATCAATTGATGTTAAGAAATTGAACGGAAAATTACTAACGATAGGTTTCAAAGATTTCAAAAATGGTGAATACAAAACCATTATGACGTATGCAAAATTTGCAAGAGGGCTAATGAGTCGTTACATCATCAAGAATCAATTGACAGATGTGGAAGGAATCAAGGGTTTTAATTACGAGAATTACACATTCAATTCGTCTCTTTCTTCCGAAAACGAATGGTTGTTCACAAGAGGATAATTTCTATTTATTTTACTGCAATTCCAGATATTTCTATCCTCACACCTTTAGGGAGTTTACTTACTTCTACAGTTTCTCTTGCTGGAAAATTACCAGTCTCAAAATAAGATGAATAGATTGAATCTACCACAGAAAAATCATCCATACTCTCAAGAAAAATAGAGCATTTCACTAAATTAGAAACAGACATTTCGGCTGATTCTAACAAAGCAATGATGTTCTTCATTACCTGATGTGTTTCAGTTTCTATACTCTCAGTTTGGAACTCTCCATCAAAAGGGTTTATTGCAATTTGGCCACTTAAATAAAGCGTATTGTTGGACAAAACTGCTTGGCTGTATGATCCAACAGGGGCTGGAGCATTGTGTATAGAAATGGATTTTTTCATCTTTGAGTTAAAAAAAGTTAATGATTCTTATCTTCATCTCAAAGATAATTCTTTTTGGAAATAACTAGATTATCTTTGGTAATTCATTCATTTTGCTTCCAATGATAGTTATAACTCTGTCATAACTCTTATATTTGTTAGCATTTTTAACTAAGAAAATAAACCCTTATGACAATCACCATTTTTACGTTATGGATTTCCATTCTATTTCTTTATTGCGCTATGGCAACATGGAAGCTATTTGAAAAAGCAGGTAGAAAAACCTGGGAAGGATTCGTGCCTGTTTACAATATTTTTATTTGGCTCAAAATTATAAAAAAACCATGGTGGTGGGCAATTATTCTGCTCATTCCGGGATTTAGTCAAATTTTGATGTTTGCCTCAATGAATGTGTCAATGGGAAGAATGTATGGGAAATATGGTGCTTTGGATACAATCATGCAAATTTTTGTGCCTTTTATCTATTTTCCTATGATTGCTTTTGGGAAAGAGGAATTGGTGTATCAAGGTGACATGGATTGGAATAACAAACAAAGAATTGAAGCTCGTTCTACATCCGATCAAATTGTGCTAGCCTTGGCTTCATTTGGTATTATTTCATTGTTTGTTTATTTTCAGAAATTTACCGGAGGAAAAGATAAAGCTGGTCAAAAAACGATGGTGAAGGAATGGGGAGACTCAATTGTTTTTGCTTTGATAGCTGCTTCATTGATAAGAGGTTATGTATTAGAGGCTTTCACGATTCCAACTCCTTCTATGGAGAAAGAATTATTGGTAGGTGACTTTCTTTTTGTAAATAAATTGTCTTACGGAACAAGAGTGCCTTTCACACCACTTTCTTATCCTTTGGTTCACAATACAATTCCATTTACTTATGCAAACTCTTATTCTGAGGCTATAAAATTGCCTTATTACAGATTGCCTGGCTTTGGTAAAGTAGAAAGAAATGACATAGTAGTATTTAATTATCCTACGGGTGATACAGCTGTATTTGGAAGGTCATATGGTTCTGAAGGAGCAGGTGGAGAGTTACAAGGACACAATTACTACCAGTTTGTGAGGCAAGAAGCTTATTTACAGTCAACTAAGGATAGGATTTCTCCAGATGTATTTTTGAACAATACAGAAAGGTATGAATCAATGGGAAGGAAAAAAATATTAGAAAATAATCTCTTATATGATTTTAGTGCTGGTCGTAACATTCAGCTTCAAGGACACGCTCACCGACCTATAGATAAAAAAGAAAATTACATTAAGAGATGTGTGGCAGTTGCCGATGATACTTTGGAAATACGAAACGGAGATTTGTATATAAATGGGGAGAGAAGTATTGTAGGAGAACATGTAAACTTCAAGCACAAAGTAGAGTTTAATAGAGCTTTAGGTAACCTCGATTTTCCTAAATTAAAAGATAAGTTTGGATTCAATCTTGGTTTGTACAAGGACTTAACCTCATTAAACGAAGGAAGTGGAAACTTACCCGTGGGACAAAAAGTGTGTTACGTGAATATGAGCGTAGGTCTCAAAGACAAATTGATACAATCTTTGGATGCGGGAGAATTGGGAGATTTAAGAATTGTATCCGTAGAGAGAAAAATAGATTCAACAGGCGACAAGATAAATTCATACATTAGTTTTTATCCTTACCACAAATCTTGCTTGTGGACAGCCGACAATTACGGACCAATTTGGATGCCAAAGGCAGGTTCTTCTATTTCAATGAATGAAGAAAACTGGGCAATGTACAAGCGCTGTATTACCACTTACGAAAACAATAATGCTTCGTTTTCTAACGGGAAATTTATTCTTAATGGCGAAGAAGTTTCAACCTATACTTTCAAACAAAATTACTATTACATGGTAGGAGACAACCGTCACAATTCGGCAGATTCGAGGATGTGGGGATTTGTTCCTGAGGATCATGTAGTAGGAAAAGGTTTGATAATTTGGATGAGTAAAGATCAAGAATTAGGCTGGACAAATGGCGGAGTAAGATGGAACCGAATTTTTAAAACTTTATAACATGTCGAGAACAACTGAAGCAGACTCTCATTATAATGATTTGGAAAAAATGAAAGTGAGCGAATTGCTCTCCAATATGAATCGCGAAGACAAATCGGTTCCTTTGGCTGTAGAAAAATCATTGCCCGAGATAGAGAAATTAATAGAAAGTATCGTTCCGAGGATGCAGAAAGGAGGGCGACTATTTTATATTGGTGCAGGAACAAGCGGTAGGCTAGGTGTTGTAGATGCCAGCGAATGCCCGCCTACATTTGGAGTTTCTCATGATTTGGTTGTGGGAATTATTGCTGGTGGAGACTCAGCGATAAGAAAAGCAGTGGAATTTGCAGAAGATGATGTGAATTTGGGCTGGAAAGATTTACAATCAGAAAAAATTACTGAGAATGATACAGTAATTGGAATAGCTGCTTCGGGATCCACTCCTTATGTGATTGGAGCATTAGAAATGTGCAATGAAAATGGAATAAACACAGGTTGCATCACTTGCAACAAAGGAAGTAAATTAGCAGAAGTAGCCGATTTTCCGGTAGAAGTAGAAGTGGGTCCAGAGTTTGTAACAGGAAGTACAAGAATGAAATCTGGAACGGCACAAAAATTAGTTCTCAATATGATTTCTACTTCGGTCATGATTCAGTTGGGGAAAGTGAAAGGAAACAAAATGGTAGATATGCAATTGAGTAACGATAAACTAGTGGACAGAGGAACCAAAATGGTAGAGACTCAAACAGGATTAAGTTATTCAGAATCTAATCTGCTGTTGCTGCAGGAGGGAAGTGTGAGAAAGGCAGTGGCGTATCACCAAAAAAATGAAACGAAATGAATGTAATTTTACCCGTAGTTTACTTGGGGAATATCGAGTATTATTCATTGCTAAAGAATGCCGAAGAGGTGTTTTTTGATTTGCACGGTCATTACCTCAAACAGAATTTTAGAAATCGAACAGAAATTTATGGAGCCAACGGAAAGTTGGATTTAATAATTCCTGTAGAAAAACATAAAAACCACACTGCGCTTGGAGATATAAAAATCTCTTACGATCATTTTTGGCAAAAACAACACTGGAAATCAATTGCTTCGGCTTATCGTTCTTCTCCATATTTTGAGTTTTATGAAGATGAAATGGAAGAGATATTCATGAAGAAATACACGCATTTGGTGGAGTTTAATTTGGCTTTACAAACCAAAATATTAGAGTATTTGTCCCTTTCTCCTAAAGTTACTTTTAGTAAAGAACACCTCATGACTATTGAGGGTTTTACCAATTACAGGGGCTATTTTACTCCAAAACAAAAATCTTTAGAAGTTCCAAAAGAACCTTATAATCAGGTTTTTGAGGATAAATATGGATTCATTCCCAATTTATTTATTCTGGATTTACTCTTTAACGAAGGTCCTAATTCGATTAATTTTTTGTAGGATTATTTAACTAATATCTCTTTTCATAAATAACCTCTTGGCCAAGAATATAGCAGCCAGGGAATAAAGTAAAGTAAGCCCAATTGCCATCCAATCAAAACTTTCGGGAGAGGAAATTCCCGAAAGTAATTTCATCAAACTAGGATAAGGCAATACATTAATGAACGAAAATGTAGGTAAAAAATCTACAAGGGATTCCATTCCGTTGTTGTAAAAAATTGCACCTCCAATCTTTTCAATTAGGAAATAACCATAAAATATAAGGACTGCTAATATTCCTCTTTTGACTAAAAACGCTATTAGAAATGCGATAGAAAACCCACCCAAACATTGAATAAAAAACCGAATGATATTTTCTACTCCATCAAATAAATTTCCAAAACTAGAGTTGTCAAATTCAAGTTCGTCTCCTTCCATTGCTTTAAAAAATTCTTGAATCATGGTAGGATCTTTCGGCTCATAACTCGAAAATATAAGTCCTCCAATAATTCCAATAAAAAACACATACAATGTTGCTAAACCTAGTAAAGTTAGCATCAAATACACTTTACCTTTGATGTAATCATTTCTATTAAATCCATCAATTACATTTTGCCTTACCGTACGATATGTGTACTCGTTGGTGATGTGATAAATTAAAATAAACGAAAGTAAAAAGAAACAAAACCAACTAGAAATGAATGAAATGGCATACCAAGAAGCTTCGTAATCTGAGGGGATGAACGGGTAAAAATCCTCGCCATTAATATCGAAATTCACAAATAGTGGAGCCAAAATTGCCAAGGCTGGTAAAAAAACCAAAAACATTAGACTAAACACTTTGAAGGATTTATTTCCTACAATTTTCTTAAATTCAATCTTTAATAATCTCATTATTTGTTTTTTACAATTTCTAAAAATTCATCCTCCAACGAAGATTTTACTTCAACCAATTCGCTCACCACAATTCCTTTTTCGAATAGGAACTGATTCAGTTCAGAACCTTTGATTGTGTCATTAAACGTGGCAAATAATTTTCCTTCTTTGTTCTCTACTTTACTCAATCTTGGGTGAGTTTTCAAACAAGATTTTAATTGTTCCACATCCTGGGAATTCAAGCTAAACTCGTTTTTAGAGGTTAATAAATCACCAATAGCGCCTTGCATAAGAAGCTTCCCGTTTTTTAATATTCCAAAATGGGTACACATTTTTTGTATTTCGTCCAAAATATGACTCGAAATTATAATTGTTTTTCCCTCAGCTGCAATGGATAAAATGAGCTCTCTCATTTGTCTTATTCCTTCTGGATCTAGTCCGTTTGTTGGTTCATCCAAAACCAAAACCTCGGGATCGGATAGGAGAGCAGCGGCCAGCGAAAGTCTTTGTTTCATTCCCAATGAGTATGTATTGAAAGCTGAATCTTTACGTTCAAAAAGCTCTACTCTTTTCAGTACTTCATCTATCCTTTCCAAAGAAACTTCTTTGATCAAAGCTGTAACTTCAAGATTTTTGTAACCTGTTAGTTCAGGGTAAAAAATGGGGTGTTCCAGTATGGCACCAATTTTTTTTCTGTAATTGCTTGCCTGTTCCTCACCAAACCAAGAATAAGTACCAGAAGAAGTATTGAGTACATCCAATACCATTCCGAGTGTGGTTGTTTTTCCACTTCCATTTGGACCTAAAATCCCAAATACATTTCCCTTTTTTACGGTGAGAGAGAGATTATCAACAGCCAAAAATTTACCGTAAGCTTTGGTTAAATTTTTTATTTCTAAAACGGTACTCATAGTTTTTCATTTTACTTAAAAATACATTTTTTTATTGGATTGAAACAAGGAAATGGATAAATGGAGTCAAATAACTTTAAATGGAAACAATACTTAAGTTATTTATGATTTAATTATTGAAAAAACCGTATTTTTAAATAGAATTTTATCCAATGAAACTATATCAAATCCTTCTCGTTTTTATGAGTTTTTCACTATTTAATTGTGCTCCCAAGAAAGAACTAACAACCGAAAATTTTGTTGACTTAACAAAATACTCGGGCGAGTGGTATGAAATTGCTCGATTGCCAAATTCGTTCGAAAAAAATCTGAAATGTGTCACAGCCAACTATTCACTGAAGGACAATGGAGGGGTTTTGGTCGTAAACAAAGGATTTAATACAGAGAACGAAAAATGGGAAGAGGCAACTGGAAATGCAAAAGTGCCTAATCCTGAAAAACCAGGCGAAATTAGAGTTAGCTTTTTTAGGCCGTTTTATGGTGATTATTACATTATAGAATTGGATTCTAATTATGAGCATGTTTTAGTAGGCTCACCTTCACGTAAGTATCTTTGGATTCTGGCTCGAACCAAAGAACTAAACTCGGAGGTTTATAAGAATTACATCAATATAGCCAAGAGCAAAGGATTTGATTTATCTTCTTTACACAAGACTATTCAGGATTGTAATATCTAATCACAGATTTCCTCTTGTTTTCTTTAAATTGCTTTTATCATTTGGTAAGTTTGCAGCGTAAAACTATTTAACCAACAAACAATTATAAAAAACATGGAAGAAAATACAACACAAATTATAGAATCAACTGTATACAATTTAAGTTGGATAATGGATAAAGTAATAGAATACGGTACTTCATTATTATTTGCAATTTTGGTACTAGTAATTGGGTTTTGGCTGGTAAAGCGAATCAATAATATCGTAGAAACTACCTTTGAAAAGAAAGATTATGATCCTTCATTAGAGAGTTTCTTGGCGAGTATGATTGCAATTTCTTTAAGAATTCTTGTTATTATTACGGCTTTGAGTCAATTGGGTATCGAAATGACATCTTTTGTTGCACTTCTGGGGGCTGCTGGTCTTGCTATTGGAATGGCATTTTCTGGAACACTTTCTAACTTAGCAGGAGGTGTAATGATTTTATTTTTTAAGCCTTATAAAGTGGGAGATTTTATAGAAGCTCAAGGAGAAAGTGGAACAGTGAAAGAATTGAGAATATTCAATACTATTTTAAATACCGTGGACAATAAAACAGTCATTATTCCAAATGGACCCTTGGCGAATGGAAATATGATTAACTATTCTACTCAAACAAAAAGGAGAGTTGATTTTACTGTAGGAATTGCTTACGGAGATGATTATGATACAGCTAAAAATACTTTGTTGGAATTTGTAAAAGATGATCCTAGAATTATAGACGAAGAAGACAATTTTATAGGATTGGTAGAACTTGGAGATAGTTCGGTTAATTTAACTCTGAGAGTTTGGTGTAATACTCAAGATTATTGGGCGGTGTATTTCAATATGAACGAAAGAATTTACAAAGAGTTTGGAAGCAAAGGATTGAATATTCCTTTCCCACAGATGGATGTGCATGTTCGCAACAACATATAATTCATAGAATGAATACAAAAAAAGCGACCCTTGGGTCGCTTTTTTTATGATAAAGCTTGATTAATTTTAAAATCTATGAATTTAGTTGTTAATCCTTTCATTTGTTTCTTCGTTAAACATCATCCTTTCCTCTTTCAATTTTACAAAGTTTTCTTGTACGGCAGTATCATTTGGGTTGTGAATGATTTGTTTTAATGCTTCTGCGTAACGAGGATTATTTGGGTAGTAAAAATCAATTATTGAATCGGTTTGAATTCCATACAAACAAAGAGAAATGAAAATTACGAAAGCGACCCTAAAAAAAGCAGATTTGGCAATAGAAACCTTGCTATTATTCTTAATTACCAAGTAAATCGAGAGTGTAATCAGTATTGATATCAGTCCAATAGATAACATCATGTTTCCACCAGGCCATAGCATGAACTTAAATAGGAATCCAATAATTAATGTTGCTAATATAATTCCAAATACTGCACCAAAAAGTAAATTATATCGCTGATTATGAGAGTAACTCTCTTTTTTAAACATCGAATTGATAGACAGGTTATTAAAGAGTCCAATGCCCAGATAGAAATATAAAACGGAGATAAAAGCAAGCGAAAAAATCGTTAAAATTCCAGCTCCTGGCCAATGCATAATTTTAAAAAGTAAACCTACAATAAATAGGCTCCAAAGTATCTTTTCCATCCTTTTCATGGTTTCAAGATACGATTAAAATCTTAAACCTTAAATTCACTCGTTTTGTGGAAAGTAATTTCTGGATAGTCAAATTCTGCTTGTCTTAGCAAGAAAGCAGATTCAGCCAAAAACACATAGTTTCCATCTTTGTCTTCAGCAACGTAACTTGCTTTTCTTCTAACAAATTCCTGCATTTTATCTTTGTCCGATGAAGTTAACCAGCAAGCTTTATGGAAATTTTTTGGTGTAAAATCACAACTCGCTCCATATTCGTGTTTCAATCTGTACTGAATCACTTCAAACTGAAGCTCACCAACCACACCAATGATTTTTCTGTTACCAGGTTGTTGGGTAAATAATTGCGCAACTCCCTCATCAGTCAGTTGTTGGATTCCCTTTTCCAGCTGTTTCGTTTTCATTGGGTCTTTGTTAACCAATTCTCTAAACATCTCGGGCGAGAAACTAGGAATTCCTTTAAAATTCATTTCTTCTCCTTCGGTCAAGGTATCACCAATCTTAAAACTTCCTGTATCATACAAACCAATTACATCGCCTGGATAGGCAAAATCAATAATACTTTTATCCTGAGCCATAAAGCTCGTAGGATTATTAAATCTCAATTTTTTGCTAATTCGCTGATGTTGATAAAATTTATTTCTTTCAAATTTCCCCGAACAAACTTTAAAAAAGGCAATTCTATCTCGGTGATTTGGGTCTAAGTTTGCATGGATTTTAAAAACAAAACCAGATAATTTTGGCTCAATAGGAGCAACCATTCTAATGTCTGTTTCGGTAGGTTGTGGTGAAGGAGCAATTCTTATAAAAGAATTTAATAGTTCCTGAACTCCAAAATTGTTGAGAGCAGATCCAAAGAAAACTGGAGCTAGATTACCTTTTAAGTATTCCTCAACATTGAATGTTTCGTATACTCCTTCTATCAGTTCAATGTCTTCTCTCAATTGATTAGCATCTTCTTCTCCCACAAAATCGTCCAATTGAGTGTCGCTCAAATCTTTAATGGATACAACTTCGTCTTCAATATTGGTTTTATTTACTTGAAATAAATTCAGCGAAGAATCGTAAATGTTGTAAACCCCTTTGAATCTATCGCCTATATTAATAGGCCACGACAAAGGTCTTACTTGAATGTCTAACTTTTCTTCAATTTCATCCAAAAGTGTAAAAGGATCTTGACCTGGTCTGTCCAATTTATTGATAAAAACCATCACTGGTGTATTTCTCATTCTACAGACTTCCATCAGTCTTTCGGTTTGAGGCTCCACACCATTTACACAATCAATAATAAGAATTACAGAATCTACAGCTGTTAAGGTTCTGAAAGTGTCTTCTGCAAAATCTTTGTGTCCAGGTGTATCCAGTAGGTTTATTTTTAATCCTTGGTAATTAAATCCCATCACAGAAGTTGCTACAGAAATTCCTCTCTGTTTCTCTATTTCCATAAAATCGGAAGTAGCTGTTTTGGTAATTTTATTAGATTTAACTGCCCCTGCCGTCTGTATTGCTCCACCAAAAAGCAGTAGCTTCTCGGTAAGGGTTGTTTTTCCTGCATCTGGGTGACTGATAATAGCAAAAGTTCTACGCTTTTCTATTTCCTTAAGTAATTCGCTCATAGGTTGCAAAAGTAGGCTATTGGCAAGAATTACACAAGATTGCTAACCCAATTTTATCGTTCTTATAAAATAATGTTCTGGCCAATCTAAGGTGTTCGGTTCTTTTTCAAATAATCCAAAAACAGTAGATCCTGTGCCAGTCATTAAGGCAAAATTTGCACCTTGAGCGTACAGCGTTTCTTTTATTTTCTTTATTTCTGGATGTTTCTTGAAAATAGGAGTTTCAAAATCATTAAAAATTAAGTTTCTCCAATCCGAAATAGGAGAGGAGCTCACCACATCGCTAAGTGCAGGATTAGGAGTTGATTTTATAACTAAACCCTCAAAAGCATCTCTGGTGCTTATATGAATTTCTGGATTTACTAATTGCAAATACATCCCAGTTAGATCTATTGGATAATCTTCAAGAATTTCTCCAACACCATGAACTAATTTGGGTTTGTTCTCAACAAAAAAAGGACAATCGCTGCCGATTTGTAAAGCATATTGTTCCAATTCTTCATTAGTCAATCCCAAAGAAAAATGATTGTTTAATCCTACCAACATTAACGCTCCGTTGGAAGATCCACCACCCAAACCAGCTCCCATAGGAATTTGTTTGTGTAAGTAAATGGTAATAGGAGGAAGCTCAAAATCTTTTGAAAGTAATTGATAGGCTTTTATAATCGAATTCGATTTTTCATCATCTATTTCTAGGTTACAATTAAAACTAAATGAGTCAGATTCAATAAATTCCAAAGAATCGAAAAGAGGAACAGGCAGAAAAATACTCTCAAGGTTGTGGTAGCCATCTTTTCTCTTGTTCAAGATAGATAGTCCTAGGTTTATTTTACATCCTGGAAATAAAATCATACACAAAGATGCACAAAAAAAAATCTCAAACCACGAGTTCGGGAATGAGATTTTTACTTCTTTTTTATTTGAGAATGAGAACCTTGATGTTAGAGCCTACTCAGGTCAAGGGGTTTGTCGTTATCATATTCGACTTTATATGTGTAATTCAATTTTTTATTTCCTTTCGGTTTCAGGTCAAATTTCCATTCCATCATTCCTGTTTTTTCATTGAAATGAGCCCTCGATTTATTCTCAACTGTTACTACAATTGATTTATTTTGAGAAACTGGCAAGTGATCTTCTACGATGATTTGATACTCAGAGGAACTCATGTTTTTTACTAGTAAATCGTAAGAAACTGTCGTTTCTTTTCTGTTAGAAAATACTTTTTCTCTAGATTTTTCTTTGTCTTTGGTTCTTTTTATTCGAATGTTTCTGTCGTTACCTAATGAAATATAAAGGGTATCATTTGCAGTAGGATTTATTCTGGACTCACCAATGTAGCTTCCTTCATAATATAAGTTTGCTTTAGACGGAAGAAGATCAAGTTCTTCCCAATCAGTCAATTGCGCAACCAAGTAGGATTCTTTGTCATATTTTGGAACCAGGTAATGAATGTAATTTGCCGCAATTTCTTGTTGATTCACAGCAACCAAATGAGCTTTGTTGTCTGCCGAGATACTGTATCTTAAGTCTATTTTATACTCTACATTAGCCATCGTTTGAGTTTTTACAGTGTAGTCAGTACTTCTTACTGCGGCAGGAGCATAATTGTCATTGTATTCATCTGTATTTTCATTCAAAGTAACCTCTTTTAAACTCAAAGATTCAACCATTCTTTTTGTTGCATCTTGCCTTCTTGGTGTCACATTTGCATCTTTGTAATATCCAATATTTGGATTGTAATAGTTAATGTACCACACGCTCAGTTCAGGTTTTATTTTATTCTTGTAAGGATTGTTTGTAGATAAGGTCAATTTTACATTATCCCAACTTTCTCCCGTATTTTGATACACGGTTCCTTTCATTGTTAATTCTACTGGTGAACTGCTGTTTTTTACACGTATATCGTAACTCGGAGACCAACTGGCTTTTGATACGAAATAGGAAACTGTCATTGTTCCAGCAAGAGCTTTATTTGCTTTTACAGTTACCTCAATCTGATGAATTGGTTTTCTAGTGTCTTTAAGTTTGTTATTGTCTTGAAAGTTATTCAATCCTTTTATTCTGTTATTTATTTCTATAATTTTTTGCTGAAGCTTATCATTTTCTACTTTTAATTCATGTTCGAGCTCTGTGATTTCAAAAAGTTGTTTTCTTAGGTAGGCCAAGGATTCTTTAAATACTGGCAACGTATCTTTGTAATAAATTTTATTCGCAAGAATGTACTTTCTTTCGGTGTTCAAGTGATTTAATTTTGCAGATACGTTGGATCTATCAAAATTTAAAACTTTGATCGAATCTTTCATTTTTTCAATCAAGCGAGTTATTCGAGTAGGAATTTCTTTTTTCTCAATTGGTTCTGGGTATAAAATTATTTTTTTAGAATCCAAAATGATGTAATCTCCCATTCCTTTTACCTGAATTGTTTTTGGATTGAGAAAGGGTGATACATCCTGAAAAATGAGTGTATTTATACCTGTTTTTAAAGAAACTTTACTTTTTCTTTCAACTTGAGCTCCGTTGAGATAAACGGTAACAGAATTTATTTTGGAAGATAAGTTGTTCTCGTTTTTGGAACCGAAAGAAAGTGAATTTATGGCTATTAGAGTTAGCACAATTAGAATGTTTTTCATGAGTTTATTGTATTTATGTTTTCTTTCTGTACACCCAAGAAATGAATAGGTTCAGATGAAAGCATAAAAAAACCCACACTAGAAGCTTTATAAACTTCTGTAGTAATGGAAGGAGATTCTCGTGCATGTCTGTAATCCTCTGTATTGCAATAAAGCAAACCAATTTGAATTGGTTGAGGCCCGCCATCGATGTCCGAAGTTATTCTCCAATATTATAAAATGTTAAGTTTATATAACGAGAGTGTGGGTCAATAGGTTTGAAAGAACTTTCTGGGTTTAAAGGTAAGAGAATTGATAGAACATTATTTACTTTTTATTCATTTTTTTATTCAATTTTTAAAACAAATTGAAAAACAGCTTTTTGAATTTCAAGCTAACCTCGGTTTTTAAACTTTAACGAAGTTTTTTTGTTATGTTAAATATTATACCTATTTTAATAACGAAATATGGGAATACTAACTGACATAGGGAATTATGAATATCACTGTCCGCATTGCAAAGAGAATTTGCGTGAGAAGGAAGGGATTGAGTTTTTTACTAAAAATGAAGAAGGCAATATTCTTTCCATTTTTTTGGATCCTAATTTAGGAAAGTATGATTTCTATTACGATTACAGTCATAATTTTAAACAAGGCGAAAAAGTAGATTTTTACTGTCCAGATTGTAATCATAGCCTACAATCTAGCAAACATTTTGATTACGTAGAAGTATTAATGATTGTATCTAAAGATGTGAAGTTTGAAGTTTTGTTTTCTAGAATTTATGGAGTTAAAAGAACTTATTTAGTCATGGAGGATTACGTTGAGAAACATGGTGAAAATATGTTGGATTTTGATGAGTTGTATGAACTCTAGAAATTTGCTTTAGCCAAAAGCAGTCCGCTAATTTCGATTCCCTGAACTTGGGACAAAACTTTGATACATTCCGAAAGGGTAGAGCCTGTTGTAATGACATCGTCCAAAATGACAATTCGTTTGTTTTCAAATTCTAGCTTATTTATAATTTCGAAAGCCATTGCTATATTTTTCTTTCTTTCGCTTTTATTCTTTTTTGTTTGGGTTTCTGTAAATCTATTTCGGATCAAATTATTTGTTGAAATATTAATGTTTGTTACATCCGAAATTCCTCTTGCAAGTAACTCACTTTGATTAAATCCTCGTTGATGTTGTTTTTTTGGATGAAGCGGAACAGGAACTATTAAATCTATATGAGTCAGTATATTAAAAAACTCATTCCCAAGCAATTTCCCAAGATATACACCAAAATCTTGATTGGAATTGTATTTCAGTTCGTGTAAAACCTGCTGTGTTTTTCCATTTTTATCAAAATTGAATAAATGACCAGCACCGACAAAAGAATCTAGAGGCTCAAATAATTTACCTGAATCTGTTTCGTTATGTATGGCAAGCTCACCTTTGGGTAAATAAAAATAGCAACTGGAACACAAATAATTTTCATTCTGTACCAAAGCGTTGGAACAGCTTAAACAATTTTTTGGAAATCCAATTTTAATTAAATCAATGAGCATGTTAATATTTTGTGTTAAATAGTTCTAATTGCACCTTAATTTACATATTTTTACAATAATAAATACACAGTCATGAAAAATAAGACCCCACTTTTAATAACCGCCTTGATTATTGTTGGTTTGATTGCTGTTTTTCTTGCATGGGAACTCTCCGCGAGTAGCAAGCAAAATAAAAATTACGCAGAAGAAATTGCTGGTTTAGAAGCAATGATGGCCGGAAATGGAATGAATGCTATGATGGAAGATGATATTGCTGGTTCATTAAAAAACTTATTGAATGAATACAACAGTGTAAACACTGAGAACACAGAGTTGAGCGATAGCATCGCAATTCAAAAACAAAAAGTAATTATTTTGTTGCAGGAATTGGAAAATTCCGAAAAGAGCAGGAAATATACTGCCAGAGAATTATACAAAATGAGGAAAGAGGCAGAAACTTTAAGGAAGGTAATGAAGAACTACGTACACAAAGTAGATTCTTTGAATACTTTGAATCTGGAGTTACAAGCTACTATTAAAGTAAAAGATCAAACAATTTCTAACGTAAAAGGAGAAAGAGACGAGTTTAGAGAACGAACAGAGAATTTATCAAAAACTATTGAAATGGGATCTAAACTTCAAATTTTAGGTCTGACAGCAGAAGCTATTCGAGTAAGAACAAGTGGAAGTTTTACAGAAACAAGTAGAGCAAAAAGAGCGGATCAAGTAAAAGCTTGTTTTACCATCGTAGCTAATTCTATTGCCGAAAAAGGTAGTAAACTGTTTTATATGAGAATAATTTCTCCTGAAGGAACGGTTCTAACGAATACAAAAAGTACTCAAATTAATAGTGGTGGAGAAAAAATAGAAGTGAGTGTGGGAAGAACATTAGATTATCAGGGAAAAGCTGTGGATTTTTGTGTTTTTTACGAAAAATCAATGGATGAATTACCAAAGGGAGATTATAAAGTAGAAATATACTCGGATGGATTAAAAGTAGGCTCTTCTACGTTTGGATTAAAATAAGAGAAAAAGGAAATTATGAGTGAACAAAATTATTTAAGTCTAGTTCAATTAGCCAAGGCTCTGAATAAAAAAGCCCAAAAGCTTGAAAAAGGTAAATTGGGATTTGAAGAAGTGAATGAAATGCTGGAAAATAGTAGAGATATCTACGAAAGATTAACTGTGATAAGGTATAAAGCTTTGTTGGAAAAACAAGAATTAGTAGAAGAATTGAACCAAGAAAATAAAACTGAATCTAAGCAAATAGATGTGGTCGAAGAAAGTTCATTCTCATTTCAGTTTGATACAGAAGACGATGAAAGTTTAGTTATTTCGACCAACCAAAAAAACTTGTTAGATGAAATAAATGAAATAGGATCAGAACCCCAAGAAGATGAGGTGATTGAAAATACCGAGGTGATAGTGGAAGAAGCGAGTTCCCTCAATGAAAGTTATGCAAGTTCGAAACAACCCGAATCACTAGGAGATAAATTGAAAAAAACGAAAATTACTGATTTGAAAGAAGCTATTGCTTTGAATCAAAAATTCTTGTTCATTAATGAGTTGTTTGAGGGTGATAAAACAAAATATCAATCTGTACTGGACAGAATAAATAGTTGTGAAACTTTGATAGAAGCGAAGGCTTATTTGTCCTCAGAAATTGAAACATACTCTTCATGGGATGAAGAGACAGAAGCTGTAATACAATTTAATACACTAATTGAGAGAAAATTTTTATAAAAATGGAACACGTATCTACAAGGATAAAATCTATGTTGCCCTCAGCAACTCTTGAAATGGCTCAAAAGAGCCGAGAATTAAAACAACAAGGAATTGACATAATCAGTTTGAGTTTGGGTGAGCCAGATTTTGATACGCCTGATTATATTAAGGAAGCTGGAATAAAAGCGATTGAAAATAATTACAGCAAATATCCACCAGTTCCGGGTTATATGGAATTAAGGGAGGCAATTGCACACAAATTGAAAAGAGATAATAATTTGGACTACAAAGCGAGTCAAGTTGTTGTTTCTACAGGAGCTAAACAATCCTTAGCGAACATATTTTTGAGTATTCTGGATCCTGGCGATGAAGTTATAATTTTTGCTCCATACTGGGTAACTTATTTCGAGCAAGTAAAATTAGCCGAAGGAATTCCAGTTGTGGTTCAATCTGATATTTCTACTGATTTTAAAATCAATGTAGAAGAGTTAGAAAAAGCGATTACTTCCAATACAAAATTGGTGATATTTAGTTCTCCTTGCAATCCATCAGGTACAGTATTTACAAAAAATGATCTGAGGCAAATTGCCAATGTTTTGTCAAAGCACCCAGAAATTACAATTATAAGTGACGAAATTTATGAGTTAATCAATTTTGACGGAACTCATGAAAGTATCGCACAATTTCCAGAAGTGAAAGAACAAACAGTAATTGTGAATGGTGTTTCGAAAGGGTTTTCTATGACTGGATGGAGAATTGGATATATTGCTGCACCACAATGGTTGGCAGATGCTTGTATCAAGGCACAAGGACAAATTACATCGGGTACTTCTACAGTATCGCAAATGGCGGCATTGGAAGCTATTTCTAATTCGCCCGATGAAATTCGCTACATGGTAGAAGAATTTAAAGAAAGAAAAGAATTGGTGGTTGCAGGACTTAATGAAATTGAAGGCGTTATTTGTAACAATCCACAAGGAGCTTTTTATGTGTTTCCTGATGTAAGTAGTTATTTTGGAAAGAGTTATGAAGGAAAAATAATTAAAAATGCTTCTGAGCTTTCATTGTTCATTTTGGAGCATGGAAAGGTATCGGTTGTAACTGGTGAGGCATTTGGTTCTTCTAATACAATTCGAATTTCTTATGCGGCCTCTAAGGAAAGTTTAATTGAAGCAATTAAACGAATAAATAACTCGTTAGCCCTATTAAAATAAGTTCATGTTCAAAAAACTAATTCTTCTCATTCTACTAAGTACTTTTCTGTCCTTTTCGGCAATGAGTCAAAGTAAGCCCCTTAATTTATCCAATTTTGCCAAGAGCAGATATCATTGGGGTTTTTGGCTAGGATACACGCAATCTTCGCTTGTACCAACAAGAACAGCTGATTTTGATTTTAGTGATTCACTAGTTTCACTTACTCCAGTTTCAATTGGTTCATTTGCGGTAGGGCCAATGGGGTCTATTTCTTTTAATGAAAATATAAAATTGAGATTGGCAATTTTGCTTTCTTTTCAGGACAGAAATATGGAATATGTCTTTTTACAGAACGGAGTCAGAGAAACATATTTGAGAGAAGTAAGATCGGTGTACACAGAATTTCCTCTTCAGCTAAAACTAGTAACAAATAGAATAAACAATGTCGCTTTTTATGGAACGCTTGGAGGGAAGTACGGAGTAGATTGGTCGAGTAATATCAATGTGAAAGAGCAATTTGATTATGACGATGTGTTGAAAATCAAGCGATCAAATGTAGCTATGTCAGTAGGTGGAGGAGTCGATTTTTTTCTTCAATATTTTAAGTTCGGAATAGATTTGAGATTGGATATGGGAATGAATAATGTGTTGATTCCCAACAAAACTTATTTTTCATCTCCATTAGAAAAAATAAGAACCCAAATGTGGCAACTTTCTTTCACATTTGAGGGATAATTTTTTTTAAGAATATTTGATATAAAAAGATAAAGTTCTATATTTGCAATCTCAAAACGAGAATGTCTCATGGTGTAACTGGCAACACGTCTGTTTTTGGTACAGAAGAGTCTAGGTTCGAGCCCTAGTGAGACAACAAAAAGCCGTCCTGCAAAGGATGGCTTTTTTTGTTTTTAGCTGTTAGATTCTATCAGAACCCTTATTCCTTATAGCTTTCCCGATTTTCTTTTCTCATCAATTCATTTTCTTGATGATTAAAATTTATCACCATTTGTGTACCGTTGTGATACCATTGTGATACCGTTTATTTTTGGGTATCACAAATTCAACTAATCATGATTAAGTACCAATTTATCTACAACAGAAAGAACAAGTTTAAAAAAGATGGAACTGCTTTGATTCAACTTCAAGTGTATCAAAATAGAAATAGAAAATTTGTTTCAACCGGAATAACAATTGAACCCAAATACTGGGAAGGTAAAATCTTTAAAGTAGCTTCTTTCCACCCTAGATCGGATGAGTACAACATGATTCTTAGTGACATGAATCAACAGGTAGAATCTATACTTCGAAAAGCAATGTTGTTAGAGAAGAAAATAGGCGTGGAGGATGTTGTGGCTCTCTTGGCTCAGAAGGAATCTAATCTCTTTTCTGATTTCATAAAAAAAGAGATTGAAAGTGACAAAAGAATCAAACTAAAAACGAAAACTGATTTGTTCAATACTCTCAATCGATTGAACGAGTTTAAGACAGAGATAAAAATTCAGGATGTGGACTATAAATTGATCGTAGAATTTGATAATTACTTAAGGGGGCGAGGATATTCGATCAATACCATAAGTAAGTTTCATAAAAATATAAAGCGATTCCTTAATCTTGCAATTAAGTATAGAATCATTTCAAAAGATGATTATCCTTATAGTAACTTCAGGGTGAAAAAGGAAAGTACTGTGAGAGAATCACTTTCTCTCATTGATATTAAAAATCTTGAATCGTCTCACTATACTGAGAACACCACCAATGCAATTGTGAAAGACATGTTTTTGTTTGCATGTTATACCGGACTGAGAATCTCTGATGTTACACGATTAAAGCCAATAGATTGTCAATGTGATAAAAAAGGTTGGACTTTAGAGTTCAAGACATTTAAGTCGAACAAAATGGCCTACTTACCTATTTGGTCCTTATTTAAGGAGGAAGAAGGGAAAAGCAAACCAGAGGAATTATTGACAAAGTATTTTTCGGAGAAAAACAGCTTGGTATTTCCTAATCTATCGGAATCAAAAATAAACAGACACCTCAAAGAAATTGCAAGGGAGGCAGGAATCAATAAAAATGTTACCTTTCATATGGGGAGGCACACCTTTGGAACTATTATGGCTTCAAAAATCCCATTGCCAACTCTTCAAAACTTAATGCAACACTCAGATATCAAAACAACTATGATTTACATCAATATGAGTAGTAAAATGATAGATGATAGTCTTGGTAAAGTAAATTGGAACAACTAATTTAGAATTATGAAACATATCTTGCACCAAAATGTAATCGGTAAACAATTAGCTAATGGAAAAACCTATTTTCAAGTATATATTTCCTTTACAATAAATCGCCAAACATATAGATTAAAGAGTCAATTGGTCACTCGTCCCGTTACTAAGGAAGAGTATTCGATGTTAGAAACCTTATACAAAGGCAAGCAATCAGATTTATTGGGCAAGGAAAGAGAGATACTGACGTTTTGCATTAAAAAAAATACTGTTGAAGACGAACTAGACCGAAATCAACTAAGGAATGATTACATATTCTTTTCGACAAGTATTATTGATATTTTAGAAAAAATGAGAAATTCAATAGAGATTTCCGATTGGACGATTCCAAACATAAGTTGGGAGTTAACGAAAGACTTAAACCTTGATGAAGATTTAATTAGCGAGCTGTCAAAGTACGAGGTAAATGATCTATTATTGACCGAACTTATAGTTGAGATCAATAATTATAAATTATGGTGTCGTAAAAAAGGAAATATTGAAGGTTTATTCTTACTGTATGATTGGAAATATGGGACACTGATTGAAGATTTTAAAGAATATTTAGGGAAAAGAATGGAATCTAAGCAATCAGAAACACTATTGAAGCTATTAACTATACTGATAAAATAATAATTTAGCATTTTATTTACAATAATTTTGTGCAGTCAGTATATTTTGTTTATATTTGTGCATTCAAAATATATTAAAATTAAATAAAATGAAAAAAAACAATGAAAACTACGACAGCTCATTAAGAAATTGGATCCATTATTTTAGCTCTGATAAATCAGCTGAATCGCCCAAGGATACTTGGCTTACTATCCCAGAAATCTGTACTTTACTACGTTGCTCTGAACCTACAGTATATCGAAAAATATA
>Ga0209555_10000203_pt1 | contig 50867 bp, 59 predicted proteins | sample SaaInl85LU_5_DNA_FD_184643 | JGI IMG/M metagenome (GOLD analysis project Ga0209555, IMG submission 184643) | Marine microbial communities from expanding oxygen minimum zones in the Saanich Inlet - ESP_85LU_5_DNA (SPAdes) (version 2) | ecosystem: Environmental > Aquatic > Marine > Intertidal...
GAAGTAACATTTCAAAAACTTAAACATTAAAAAAAAGGAGATTAATTCTCCTTTTTTTGTATTTATAGTAAATTAACATTACAATGGACTTAATTGAATTTTTAGAAGATAACGACCTCGGAGATTTCATCAAGAAATATTTCAACGGTAATACTGAGTCTTTTATAAAATTCCTTCAATCTAAAGGTATTATTGAGGAGATGATGGACCACCTAATAGAAGAAGGTTACCTAACTGATGTTATGAATATATACTACGAGGATAACCCTAAGTTTGTCATTGAGTTCTTATTGGGTTACCTTGACGATGTTTTTATGGATGGTGGTAAATATTGGATGCAAATTAGCCGTGAAGATATGTTTAAGTTTTTTAAAGATGATAGAGATAATTCTCAAGAAATAGCCAAATTAGTATTACAGGAAGATGTACCTTTTTTAGATATAAACTCTGAAATTTATGACCTCACTGATTTTATTAGCGACCTTACACCTGAGAATGTAAGTTATCTGAAATCTTTGGTTTATAATGAAGTTGAAGGTAAGGAAGTTGAAATCGATGGGGTAAAAGATATTGTTACTGTAGATGTCATCAACAATATGGATGACGATGAATTATCAAAATTAATCAAAGAAAGTTCACCTAACGTATTATCAGAATTGGAAGGTATTAATAGTAACGCTGAAGAATCTGCCATCTACGACGAATTGTACGATGACGTAATGAATGGATTACGATACTTATTTGATGAACATTTCTTCTCACGTGAGATTCCATATAAAAGGAAGACTTACAAAGCCGGAACCACTGAACCTATTGAAGTTCAAGATTTTCACTACCAGGTAAACGTAACAAAACTTTTACCAAAAGTCGTTAAGGAAGTATTAAGTTGGGGTGGCTACCAATCCGACAACGACTTTGAATACTACGGTAGTTTGGAATCACTTTTAGAATATTACTTAGATGAAGAAGGTGAACAAATCCGAGTATCTTGGCCTGAATGGGCTGACGATGAAAAAGTCAAAGAATATATCAATGACAACTTCCAAGATTATCTATAATATCTTATTTTCTTTAGTCTCTTTATACTTATATTTTAAATAAAAATTAAAACATGAGAGTAAATTCATTAATTATAGATGATTTCTACAATAACCCTTATGAGGTTAGAGAATTTGCATTAGAACAGGATTTCAACGTCACAGGTACCTTTCCAGGTTTTAGAACCAAACCATTCGTAAATGAATCCATTAAAGACACTATCGGAGATATTCTTAGACCTTTTGCTGGTGAAATTACATGGTGGGGTGGTGAGTACACAGGCTCATTTCAATTCACAACCTCAGATGACCGCTCATGGATACATTCAGATTCATATACTGATTGGGCAGGAGTATTATATTTAACACCTGACGCACCAATTACTGCAGGTACAGGAATCTATAGACATAAACATACAGGACTAATTAATTGGGATTATGAATTACATAAAGATGATGATTTTGACCCGAAATCACCCATAGAAACCGCGAGAGATATAACTAAGTGGGAGCAAGTTGATAGATATGGTAATTTATTTAACCGACTAGTTATGTATAGAGCAGATAACTTCCACATTTCATTAGATTACTTCGGTAAAGATATAAATGATGGGAGACTTTTCCAAGTATTCTTTTTTAACACCGAAAAATAACCATGAAACATTTTTTTAATCAACCACTTATTAACCCTAACTTAGATGTTGAGAGTTTAAAAAATGAATTTAACAATAATAGAGTTGTTGTAATTAAAAACTTTTTAAACCCGATAATTGCCGAAAAACTACATGAGTGGTTTACAGAAGAAATGCCTAAGGACTGGTGGAGAATATCTTCATACCCAAAAATGGACGGTGAAGATGGTTTTGATTTATTACCTTTTGATGATAAATTTTTACCTCAAATACAAGAAATGTATACACATTCAATAAATTCATTTAAGGATGATAAGTTTTCTTACAATTTTCATAGAACCGTTAATGACCATCAAGACACTTGTAACTGTTATGAGTGTGGATTTAGAGACGCACTGATAAGTGATGAAATTTTAAATTTCTTAAATGGTATAACCAACCAAGGTCTAACAAGTACTGATGAAGTGTTTGGTGCAGTATATTTACCAGGTGACTTCTTAGCCCCACATCAAGATTCACCGAACGGAACATTAGGTTTTACTTTACAATTGTCCAAAAATTGGAAACCTCAATTTGGTGGTAATCTACATTTTATGGACGGTCCTAATGGTGATATTGAAAGAGTTGTAGTACCTACTTTCAATACATTAACTATTTTTGATTTACCTAAAGGGATTGGTAAATGGCATTATGTATCTACAGTTTCACCAGGTGTTGAAGAATTAAGACTCACTTACGCTGGGTGGTTCAAATAATTCAGGGTTGGTATATATTGATAAGTTTGTTAATGTTTCAATACAGTAACATTCAGAATATGAACTCTTATGTTCATCATATTTTTTAAACCCTAACATAAGTGGTCTAAACATATTATTAAGACTATCCCAAAGTAAATCATAATCATACCCTAAGTCGGTTAATATATCATATACTTCATAATGATATGATTCGACAATTTTAATATCAGGTATTTCTTGATTAAATTCAGTCAACTCATTTCTTAATTCGAATGAATTTAATTTTACTGTATCTATTTTTTTTACAAATGTTGGGTATATTGATAGCATATCATAAAATTGAGTTGTTCCTTCAATCTTTTTACCCTGATTCATGTTATAAACCATTAAGATAAAAGGAGTTTCGGAATCTATTAAACTCTGAAACTCCTCTTTACTATATCTTATTAACATATTATTTGTAGTTTGGTCCTGATATCCATGCAACTAAAGATTTACGGTTACCTTCAATCACTGGTAATACTCTGTGTAAAATAAATGATGGGAATACTATTACACCACCCCTTTTCTTTGGAAGGTCTAAATCTCTTGAACCAATCTTTAAATTGATGTCACCTCCTTCATAATCTTCTTCATCACTTAACTGTACAATGATTGAAAGTTTTCTGTGTGACACACCTGGTCCAATATCAGCATGCCATGAATAATGTCCTTCATCCTCACCGAAGTATTGTGTATACTGTAATGTATCACCAAAACCAATAAGGTCGAAATTCCAATTCATTTCAACATTAGCTTCAATTGATGCCGCCGCTAACCTATCAAAAATCCATTTAGTTTCATTAGATATGTCAATCCAACCAACTTTACTTCTTCTTATTTCAGGAACAATATGTAAGCCATCTTCTCCACCACCTACTTCAGCATCTGATAAATTTGTTAATTCACCCCACTGAATGATGTAGTCTAATTCTTCATCAGTGAAGATATCCTCGAAATAATAATAGTGTAAATGTTCAACCATTTTATCACGGTAGAACTCAACAAACGGGTCTGAATAAATGTATTCCATATCTTTAATTTTTAAAAATATAAACTAACATTGTAATTAAATAAATAAGAAACATATGAAAATTATAGATACATTTATGTTTAGAGATGAACTCGACCTTTTGGAGTTCAGATTAGAATATCTTTATGACCATGTAGACTACTTTGTCTTAGTTGAATCTAATGTAACACATAGAGGTTACCCTAAAACTATATTCTATTCTTTATATAAAGACCGTTTTGAAAAATATCAAGATAAAATCATACATGTATTATCAACTGAAATACCTAAAGTAGTGAGTGGTACTATGACAAAAGAAGATAAATATGTGTACCGTGAAAAATTACAAAGGAGTAAAATATTAGATGGTTTGTCTGAAATAAATGTTTCGTATGAAGATATCATATTAGTTTCTGATATTGATGAGGTACCTGACCCTAAGACATTTAATACTCTACCTAAATTATTATCTATGTCACCAGTTATATTTAAACAAGATTGGTTAGTATGGAACGGTACATTAAAAAGAAAAGATAAATGGTTAGGTACCACTGCATTCTATAAGACACATTTAATACAAGACCCATTTGAAATAAATAATACTCGACAATACGATATAATGAATAACCCAAGTGATTATTTATCTATTGATTCAGGTTGGCATCTTAATTGGTTTGGTGATATAGATGATTCACTTAATAAAGTTTTTAACTCCTCTAATCGAGAAAGAGATTTTAATTATTACCACCTAAAAAAAACTTTTAGAGATTTAATAATCGACAAAAGGTACCCACATACTAACCCAACCAAAATAGAATATTTAGAATCAACTAATGATTATGATATCCCCGATAATTTACCATTTTTTGATGTGAGTAAATATCCATCAATATATGATGTAACCATTTATGATGGTGAAGAGGAGGCTCTATTAATAAGACTTAATGAGTTATATCTTTCTGTCGATTATTTTGTAATCTTTGAAGGTAAACATAATAAAGATAAATTTTTATATCCTGAGATTTATGATAAAATTAGAGATTTTGAAGATAAAATTATTTACATACAATTAGACGATTACAGTTCAATGAATAGTACGGTATTCGAATTTGAGACTTCGATGATTAAAGAAACTCTATCTCATCTTAATCTGAAAGATAACGATTATATTTATTTTTCCGATATAGAATGCATCCCATCTTTTGATAATTTTGAAAATAATATGTATGACTTTGAAAGATACGAATTAGAGTTCGTGTCACTTAGAATGAGATGGTTCTATAAGGATTTTAAACATGAGTTAACTGACAGGTATTACGGTACAATCCTAACTAATTGGTCTAAATTAAAGCATAGTAGTCTAAGTGAGTTTTATTACTTAAGAAACGAACCTGTTTATTCAGTAATTTATGATAGAGGTTTTTACTTATGTAACTTTTATAAAGATAATTACACTCTATATGATATAGATGTGGTTATACCTACAATAGATGATAACTACTTACCGAAATATATTAATAATGACTATTTAATTGATTTTGTATAATAAATTGTCACCATCGTATTTCATGGTTTCATAATTAGAATGCAACTCTTTAATAAAATTTTCTATGTGTTTATTACATATTAATTTATTATCTAACTTAATAATTATGAATATTTGAAATATCATTGATATTACTTGGGTTTCATCAATAATTGAATTATCATCTAACTTATTATCGTTAATAGTTAAAGACTTAAACTGATATTTTGGATAGTTTCTCTTAAGTTCCCTAACTAACTTTTTACTCCCACCACTTAAAAATACTTTTTCACCATCTTTAATTTTTTTAATAATTAAGTTTTTAGATTGTTCATATGTTAAGTCATCCACATTCATTATTAAATGACTTTCCATTATAAGTCTTTCAAGAATATTAATGAAATTATCGTAATACTTATTTTCAATTTTAAATAAACTTAATAGAGTATTTTTAAAATCCTCACCCTTATTGAAATCTAAGTAATTTAATAAATCTCGATTATTATATAAATGTAGTACATCACAGTCATTATATACCGAATTAAAACTATCCGTTTCAAATGAATTTAAATCATCATTAGGGATGTCTAATAAATTTAATCTACCATAAGTATATTCTTTACTATCCCAATCTCTTTCCCACCAATTAATTTTAGACGTAAAATATTCGACTAAAGGAATACCTTCAGTATCGTTAATTCTAAAATTCCATCCATGAGTTTTTGCAAATATAAATGCAGCAACTGATGAGTGTAACTTCTCAATTAATGTTTGATTTGTAGAATTAAAAACTATAAACTTATTTGATAATGTTGGTACGTAATCCATATTTTTTTATTAAAAAATAATTAATACTCAACAAAAAGAAATATCTTATAATAAACCTTTTTCTTTAGCCGTTTTTTCTAACTGAGTGATTTCAATTTCTTTACTTAACAAAATAGTATTCTGTTGTTGTAATGCTTCTGTTACAACGGCAATTAAAATAGGGTAATTAACAAGCTTAGTACCATCAACTGACTCACTTATCGCTTGAGGAAAATACTCCTCAACTTCCTGTGCAATAAAACCAACATTAGGAATGTTTGTAGTTTCTTGAGGAATACCATTAACTACTTCTCTCCATAAATATGAAACACCTCTCATATTGAGAATACGGTCTAAAGCATCTGACATCACTCTATAGTTTTTCTTTAACCTTCTATCAGATGGTGGTCCTGGTGCACCAATATATCCTTTTGGCCCTTTATTACCTTGTGGTCCCATATATCCTTTTGGTCCTTTAGCCCCTGGTTCTGCCGCTGGACCCTGTGGTCCGTAGTTCCCTTGTGGACCCTTAGGTCCGTCATTACCTGTTGCACCTCTATTACCTTTAAGACCCGTTGGTCCTTTTATTCCTTTATCTCCTGTTGGCCCTGTTGAACCTCCTGGACCTTGTGGTGATGCTCCTGCTGAACCATTTGGTCCTCTGACTCCCTGAGCACCTCTAAAACCTTTTGGTCCACCAACACCTTTTGTACCTTTTGGTCCTGGATTCGCATATCCTTTTGGTCCTTTGTCGTTAGATGTCGGCCCTGTTGAACCTTGGTCACCAATGTCAATCGGTCCTTTATACCCTTTAACTCCCTTAACACCTACTGGTCCTGTTGAACCACCTGGTCCTGGATTGTTAGCACCTTGCGGTCCTGTTGAACCACCTGGACCTCTAACTCCCTGAGCACCTCTCGGTCCTTGTACCTTTGGCCCTTTATCACCACCTGGTCCTTGTGGTGACGCTCCTTGAGCACCTCTACCACCTTTCGGTGAATTACCTGTACCACCGAGATTACCTCTGAAACCTTTTTCACCAACATAACCTTTTGGCCCTTTAGTTCCCTTATCTCCGACACCACCAGTGTTACCTCTGTTACCTGTTGCACCTTTGTTACCTTTTGGTCCTTTTGTACCATCAGGTGCGGTTGGACCTTTATAACCTTTTGGCCCTTTATCATTAGATGTTGGCCCTGTTGAACCTCCACCACCTATATCAATATTACCTTTAAAACCTTTAACCCCTTTAGCACCTACCGGTCCTGTTGAACCACCTGGTCCTGGATTGTTAGCGCCTGTTGGTCCTGTTGAACCTTGTCCTCCTCTAGCACCTTGCGGTCCTCTCGGTCCTTGTACCTTTGGTCCTTTATCTCCCGTAGAACCATTTTGATTAGAACCTTGACTACCTCTATTACCTTTCGGTGATGCACCCTGTGGTCCTTTGGCTCCTCTGAAACCTTTTGACCCTACAAGACCTTTTGGTCCATCAGGTCCGGTTGCACCTCTATTACCTTGTGGACCTGTAGCTCCACCTGTCCCTCGATTACCTTTTGGTCCATCAGGTGCAGTATATCCTTTAGCGCCTTTCTGTCCTTTATCACCTGCCGGTCCTTGTGGTCCAGGATTTGCTGAGCCCGTAGAACCTCCCGGTCCTTGTGTTGAATCACCTACAGGTCCTTGTAGACCTTGGCTACTTGCACCTTGAGGTCCTTGACCACCTTGACCACCAGTGTTACCTTGTGCACCTTGTGGTGATGACCCTGTTGAACCTATTGGTCCTGTTGGTGATGCTCCTGTTGAACCACCTGGTCCTTGTGGTGAAGAACCCTGTGGTCCCTTGGGTCCTTGGTTACCTTGGTAACCTTTTACACCTTTAGGTCCTTGTGAACCTTTGTAACCCTTTGGTCCTTTTGTTCCTGCAGGTGCGGTTGGCCCTTTTATACCTTTAGCACCTTGTCCACCCTTTTGACCTTTATCACCTGTAGGACCTGTTGAACCACCGGGTCCTTGTGGGCCAGGATTAGCAAATCCTTTTGGCCCTTTTGGTCCTGTATTAGATTGTCCTTTTTGTCCTTTAGGTCCTTGATTATTATCACCAGTATCACCTGTTGAACCTCCACCTCCTGTATTACCTCTGTTACCTTGTGGTGAACTACCTGTAGTTCCTCTATTACCTTGTGGTGATGAACCTTGTGGACCTTTAGCACCTTGTGGTGAGCTACCTGTAGTTCCTTTAGTACCTTTTATACCTTTATTACCTTTATTACCTTTTGGTCCGTCAACACCCGTAGCACCTTTTGTACCTTTAGCTCCGTCAGCACCAGTAGTTCCTTTTTGACCTTTCTGACCTTTAGGTGCAGTTGGACCTTTTATACCTTTCTGACCTTTTTGTCCAGTAGGTCCTTGTGGCCCTTGATTACTATCCCCTGTTGAACCTCCCGGTCCTTGTGTTGAATCACCTACAGGACCTTGACTACCTTGATTACTATCTCCTGTCCCACCTTGGTTACCTTGACTACCCTGTGAACCTTGTGGACCCTGTGGTGATGCTCCTGTTGAACCTCCTGGACCTTGTGGTGATGCTCCTGTTGAACCTGTTGCCCCTTTTGGTGAGTTACCTTGAACTCCTTTGGAACCAGTTCCACCTTTCTGTCCTTTATTACCCTTCGCACCTTGTGAACCTTTAAAACCTTTTTGACCTTTTGGTCCTGCAGGTGCTGTTGGACCCTTAATTCCTTTTTGACCCGCAGGTGCTGTTGGTCCTTTATCACCACCAGGTCCTTGTAAACCAACAGGTCCTTGTGCACCTTGATTAGTATCACCAATATCACCTTGTGGTCCTTGATTTGAATCACCTGTAGGACCTTTTGGTCCCACATTAACGTCACCCTGACCACCTTGTGGTCCTTGAGTTGATGACCCTACGTTACCTTGTGAGCCCTGAGTCCCTCTATTACCTTGTGGACCCTGTGGTGATGCACCTGTTGAACCTTGTGGTCCTTGTGGTGAGTTACCTTGAGAACCTTGTGGTCCTTGTGGTGAATTACCTTGAGAACCTTTTTGCCCTTTTGGTGAATTACCTTGGCTACCTTTAATACCTTTAATACCCTTAATACCTTTAAGGCCTTTGTTTCCTAAACCACCTTTGAATCCTTTAGTACCCTTTGCACCTTGGTTACCCACAGGTCCCTTAATACCTTTTTGACCTTCGTTACCTTTTTGTCCTTTTTGTCCTGACTCACCTATTGGTCCTTTCTCACCATCTAAACCTATATTCTGTTCTCCTTTGACACCTTTTTGTCCTTGGAAATTATCACCATCAGAACCTTGTGAACCTTGAGTAGAATCACCTACGGGTCCTTGTTGACCTGTTGGCCCTGTAGAACCTTCAGTACCTTGACCCCCTTGAGGTGAGTTACCTTGGAATCCTTTTACACCTTTTGGTGATTCACCAACTTGACCATCACCACCTTTTGGTGAATTACCTTGTGGTCCTTTGGCACCTTGTGGTGAATTACCCTGAGTACCTTTAGTACCCTTAGTACCTTTTTGACCCTCAGGACCTTGGCTACCTTTTATCCCTTTTGTTCCTTTAAAACCTTTTTGACCTTTTTGACCTAACTCACCTTTTTGACCATCAGAACCTTTAGTACCCTTAGTACCTTTTTCACCTACATCACCTTGTGTTCCTGTAATACCCTTAGCACCTTCGGTACCTTTAATACCTTTCTGTCCCTTTTCAGCATTGATAGATTGACCTTTTACACCTTGGTACCCTGTTGGTCCCTGAGGCCCTTTTTCTCCTTGTTCTGCAGTTGGAGCGTTACTACCAACATCACCAACACCACCTTTTTGTCCTTTCGCCGATGTGGCTGCCGGTCCTTGCCATACACCTAAATTATTAATCCTATCTTGATTATTAACCTTTACTTTACCTGATGTAACATTAAATCGGGATGATGTTTCATATAATGGATTATTATTTAGAATAATTGCGTCTTCAACACCACCAAATATAAGTGTTTGATTAGTTTCATCATATGATAGAGTAATCGTTGAATTACTACTACCTGAAAACTCAAATATACCACTCCCCGGTGTTATTTTTATATTTTTACCCATTATTCAACTATTGTTTTAAGTGTATTTAATCTATTTTGTAATTTCTCAATAATTACCATATGTTCTTGAACTGTACCAATACCTAAGTTGGTTATCAAATCATATTTTAAAACATGAACACCATCTTTATCTTTAAATATAACCTCGGGTAGTACTTCTTCAACTTCCTGAGCAATAAAACCTAATGACTCACCTTTTAATGTGGGTCTATGAGTTTTAGTAAAATTGTCATCATTCCATTCAAAATAAAGACCTTTTAACATTAAAAGTTTTTCTAAATTACCTTTTAACCCTTTTAAATTATCTTTATATCTAATATCCGATGCTGGACCTTGTGCTCCTGTTGGACCTTTATCACCTGTATTTCCTCTGTTACCTTGTGGCCCCGTTGAACCTTGTGGCCCTACATTATCATAACCTCTAGGTCCTTGTGGACCTTTTTGACCTTTCGGTCCTGGATTGGCATAACCTTTTGGTCCTTTAGTAGTGACCGCATCACCTTGAGGACCTTGAGCACCTCGTGCACCTTTAGCACCACCGCCACCAGCAGGACCATCATGGCCCGTGGCCCCTCTGAAACCTTTTTCACCAACATAACCTTTTGGCCCTTTATCATTAGATGTTGGTCCTGTTGAACCTTGTGGTCCTTGTGGTGATGCACCTGTTGAACCTATTGGTCCTCTAACTCCCGTAGCACCTCTATATCCTTGTATCTTTGGTCCTTTGTCCCCACCTGGTCCTTGTGGTGAAGCACCTTGACTACCTCTATTACCTTTAGGTGAAACACCCTGTGGTCCTTTAGCCCCTCTGAAACCTTTTTCACCAACATAACCTTTTGGCCCTTTAGTTCCCTTATCTCCGACACCACCAGTTCCACCTCTGTTACCTGTCGCACCTTTATTACCTTTTGGTCCTTTATCTCCATCAGCTGCGTTATTACCAACATAACCTTTTGGCCCTTTATCATTAGATGTTGGTCCTGTTGAACCACCATCACCAATGTCGATACCACCTTTATATCCTTTAACACCTTTAGCACCTACCGGTCCTGTTGAACCACCTGGTCCTGGATTCGCATAACCTGTTGGTCCTGTTGAACCACCACCCGCTCTCGCACCTTGTGCCCCTCTCGGTCCTTGAATAATTGGTCCTTTGTCCCCACCTGGTCCTTGTGGTGAAGCACCTTGAGCACCTCTATTACCTTTCGGTGATGCACCCTGTGGTCCTTTGGCCCCTCTGAAACCTTTAATTCCAACAAAACCTTTTGGTCCCTTAGCACCTTTATCTCCAATACCACCAGTTCCACCTCTGTTACCCGTAACACCTTTATTACCTTTTGGACCTTTTGGACCATCAGGTGCGGTAAAACCTTTATAACCTTTTGGTCCTTTGTCGTTAGATGTCGGTCCTTTAGGTCCCGGATTTGCATAACCTTTAACACCTTTAGGTCCTGGATTCGCATAACCTTTTGGTCCTTTAGGTCCAGTATTGTTACTACCAACATCACCTGTTGAACCTCCACCACCTGTATTACCTCTTGGTCCTTGTGGTGAAGAACCAGTACCACCTCTATTACCTTTCGGCGATGTACCCGTTATACCTTTGGCTCCTTGTGGTGAGCTACCTGTTGCTCCTTTAATACCTTTAAGTCCTTTTTGTCCTTTTTGTCCTTTGGCTCCCGCTCCACCCGTAGCACCTCTATTACCTTTTGGTCCGTCAGCACCCGTAGCACCTCTATTACCTTTTGGTCCGTCAGGTGCAGTATATCCTTTGGTACCTTTATTACCTTTATCACCTGCAGGTCCTTGTGGCCCTTGATTACTATCTCCTGTTGAACCTCCCGGTCCTTGTGTTGACGCACCTGTTGGTCCTTGTAGTCCTTGATTACTATCTCCTGTTCCACCTTGGTTACCTTGACTACCTTGACCACCCTGTGGTCCTTGTGGTGATGCTCCTGTTGAGCCACCTGGTCCTTGCGGTGACGCTCCTGTTGAACCTGTTGCCCCTTTTGGTGAATTACCTTGAACCCCTTTGGCTCCTTGTCCACCTTTATATCCTTTAACACCTTTAGGTCCTTGTGAACCTTTAAAACCTTTTAGACCTTTTGGTCCTGCAGGTGCTGTTGGTCCTTTAATACCTTTGGCACCTTGTCCACCCTTTTGTCCTTTTTCTCCCGTAGGACCTGTTGAACCACCGGGTCCTTGTGGTCCCGGATTGGCTTGACCTTTTTGACCTTTCGGTCCTGGATTGGCTTGACCTTTTTGTCCCTTATCACCAGGACTACTAACACCTGTAGGTCCTGTTGAACCTCCACCTCCTGCACCACCTCTATTACCTTGTGGTGATGAACCCTGAGAACCTTGTGGTCCTTGCGGTGAGTTACCTTGTGGGCCTTTAGCACCTTGTGGTGAGCTACCTGTAGCTCCTTTAGTACCTTTTATACCTTTTATACCTTTATTACCTTTTGGACCATCAGAACCTGTAGTACCTTTTGTACCTTTAGCACCATCAGCACCTGTAGTACCTTTTTGACCTTTTTGACCATCAGGAGCAGTCGGACCTTTAACTCCCTTTTGTCCTTTTTCTCCCGTAGGACCTTGCTCTCCCTGATTACTATCACCTGTTGAACCTTGTGGTCCTTGTGTTGAACTACCTGTTGAACCTTGTGGTCCTTGAGTTGAGGACCCAACTCCACCTTGATTACCTTGAGAACCTTGATTACCCTGTGAACCCTGAGGTGAGTTACCTTGTGGTCCTTGTGCACCTTGTGGTGAAGAACCTGTAATCCCCTGTGGTCCTTGTGGTGACACACCTTGAGAACCTTTCTGTCCTTTTGGTGAATTACCCTGAACACCTTTCTGTCCTTTAAAACCTTTTTCACCAATGTTACCTTTCGGCCCATTAGAACCCTTAAACCCTTTATTACCAATTAAACCCTTAACACCTTTTTGTCCTTTATTACCTTGTGGTCCATCATTACCTTTCTGTCCTTTTTGTCCTGACTCACCTATGGGTGCGATTGGTCCTTTATCACCACCTGGACCTGTAGAACCAGTTGGTCCTTGACCTCCTTGATTCGTTTCACCCTTAGGACCTTTTTGTCCTGGTGTAGGGTCACCCTGTGGTCCTTGTGGTCCTTGATTACTATCACCTGTAGAACCACCTACTCCCTGTGGACCAACACCACCTGTTCCTCCTCTTGGGGATGAACCTGTCGAACCTTGTGGACCCTGTGGTGAGTTACCTTGAGGACCTTTTAACCCTTTTGGTGAATTACCTTGGCTACCTTTAAAACCGTCAGAACCCTGACCGCCTTTTACACCTTTAAAACCTTTTGGTCCGTCAGGTGCTATATTTCCTTTATCACCTTTATTACCTGATGCACCTGTAATACCTTTTTGACCTTTTTCACCTTTCGGCGCCGTAGGACCTTTAATACCTTTGATACCCTTATTACCCTTTTGACCCTTTTCACCTACTTCACCAACTAATCCATTATCACCTTGTGAACCATTATCACCTTGGAAGGTGTCACCTGTTGAACCTGTTTCTCCTGGATTATTTTGACCTGTCTGACCTTTTTGACCTTTGAATAAAAGACCTTTATTACCCTTACTACCCGTACTACCTTTATCTCCTTTAACACCTTTCTCACCAGTATCACCTTTAGCACCAGGTGTTACACCATCACCTTTAGCACCTTTTAAACCCTTTTCACCAACAACACCGTCTATTCCTATATTACCCTTACTACCCTTATTTGGTTGGTTACCTTTCTCACCAATAGGACCTTTTAACCCCTTAATATTAGTTGTAGTAGCAGTCCAAATACCATCCTCATTTACTACGTCGATACCACCAACACGTAAACCTTTGTTCATCTTTGTTGGAACGTAAATTTTCATCCTTGTAGATGCATCTGCTATGTGAAAAAGATTTTGTTTCATCGTTATATATAAATAGTTTAAGTAATTTAAATTTAAATTTTAATTATGTTTCTTGTGAAAATAATAACTCACCTGTTGTAGTCATCTCAATCATATAAGTTACCCCCGTACTTCCCGAGAATAAAACATGTGGGTTTGTATTTGCTGTAGTACCCGATGGGTAAACAATTATAGTTTTAGCCATTATATTTTATTTTTTAAATAAGTAATATCTTTATCAATATCATCAATCAACATCTGTTGTTCTTTAACCGCCTCAACTAAGTAAGCATTTAATAAAGAATAGTGTATACCTAAATAACCTTCTTTATTTCTAAAGACCACCTCAGGTATAATCTTATCAATCTCTTGTGCAATAATACCTATTGAGTGTAATTTATCACGTTCTTTAAGGTACTCATACATTGGTAAAGTCATGTTCCAATCATACTCCTTTAGTTCAATTTTTAATAACTTATCTAAAGAACCAACAAGAGTATTAATTTCTTTTTTCAACCTTCTATCCGACCTTGGAGCTGGTGTCGGTCCACCAGGACAGTCTGGCTCCTGTCCAACCACCTGACATACACCCAAATCAACAAGGTAAACTTCAGGAGTACCAGGGTTATTAACATATATAATACCACCACAAGGAGAGTTGTCACAATTCTCACATCCTGCGTCAGTTTTGAATAAACAAGCAGTTGCCCACTTAATACATGTGTCAGAATAGAAAGTAAATAAGTTAGGTTCAAAACACAGTTGGTCAGGAGCTTCACAACCGAAATAAGTTTGAATTGCATTACACCCTCCAGGCCCCGGAGGCCCAATGTCACCAACCGGCCCTCTATATCCTTTAGGTCCTACACCACCTTGGTTACCTCTATTTCCTTTGTAAGTAATACCAATATTACCTTTTTGTCCCTTTTCCCCTATTGGTCCTTTTGGTGATGAACCTGTTGAACCTTGTGGTCCTTGATTTCCTATAACACCTTTATATCCTTGAGGACCTTTTATCCCTTTATTACCTTTTGGTCCTGGATTCGCATATCCTTTTGGTCCTTTGTCGTTAGATGTCGGCCCTGTTGAACCTATACCTCCTCTGGCTCCTTGTCCTCCCGGAGGACCATCAGGTCCATCAGCACCCGTGTCACCTCTGAAACCTTTGTTACCAACATAACCTTTTACTCCTTTAGCACCTTTATCTCCAATACCTCCAGTGTTACCTCTATTACCTGTCGCACCTTTGTTACCTTTTGGTCCTTTATCTCCATCAGGTGCGGTTGGTCCCTTGTTACCTTTTGGCCCTTTATCATTAGATGTTGGTCCTGTTGAACCACCATCACCAGTATCTATACCTCCTTTATATCCTTTAACACCTTTATCACCTACCGGTCCTGTTGAACCACCTGGTCCTGGATTAGGTGCACTTACGGGACCTAAAGAACCTTGTGGTCCTCTAACTCCTTGTGCTCCTCTTGGTCCTTGTACCTTTGGTCCTTTATCTCCCGTAGGTCCTTGTGGTGAAGCACCTTGAGCACCTCTAGCACCTTTAGGTGAAGCACCCTGTGGTCCTTTGGCTCCTCTGAAACCTTTTTCACCAACAAAACCTTTTGGTCCTTTCGAACCTTGGTCACCAACACCACCTTGTGGTCCTCTGTTACCTGTTGCACCTTTGTTACCTTTTGGTCCTTTATCTCCATCAGGTGCGGTTGGACCTTTATAACCTTTTGGCCCTTTGTCGGTAGATGTCGGACCAGTTGAACCACCATCACCAATGTCGACACCACCTTTATAACCTTTAACACCCTTAGTTCCCGTTGGCCCTGTTGAACCACCTGGTCCTGGATTGTTATCACCTGTTGGCCCTGTTGAACCCGTACCAGCTCTATCACCCTGTGGACCAACTGGTGAATCACCTGTTGAACCTTGCGGGCCAGTTGGTGACGTACCCGTAGAACCTCCCGGTCCTTGAGGTGAGTTACCTTGTGGTCCTTTATTACCCGCAGTCCCTTTAAAACCTTTTAACCCTTTTGGTCCGTCAGCACCTTGGAATCCTTTTGGTCCTTTTGGTCCTGCAGGTGCAATATATCCTTTATTACCTTTTGGACCTGTAGGTGCAGTGTATCCTTTATCACCTGTTGGTCCTGTTTCCCCTGGGTCACCTTGTGGTCCAGGATTGGCATATCCTTTTGGTCCTTTTGGTCCTGGATTACCGAAACCTTTTGGTCCTTTTGGACCAGGATTATTACTACCTGTTGGTCCTGTTGAACCTCCACCACCTGTATTACCTCTTGGTCCTTGTGGTGAAGAACCAGTCGCTCCTCTATTACCTTTTGGTGATGAGCCCTGTGGACCTTTAGCACCTTGTGGTGAGCTACCTGTAGCTCCTTTATTACCTTTATTACCTTTATTACCTTTATTACCTTTTGGCCCGTCAGCACCCGTAGCACCTCTATTACCTTTTGGCCCATCAGGTCCTGTAGTACCTTTTTGTCCTTTTTGTCCATCAGGTGCGATTGGACCCTTAATACCTTTTGGCCCTTTATCTCCTCCAGGTCCTTGTGGTCCTTGGTTACTATCACCTGTTGAACCCCCTGGTCCTTGTGTTGATGCCCCTGTTGGTCCTTGTGGTCCTTGATTACTATCACCTGTCCCACCTTGGTTTCCTTGACTACCCTGTGAACCTTGTGGTCCTTGTGGAGACGCACCTGTTGAACCACCTGGTCCTTGCGGTGACGCACCTGTTGAACCAGTTCCACCTTTTTGAGAATTACCTTGAACCCCTTTGGAGCCTTGACCACCTTTAAATCCTTTAACCCCTTTAGCACCTTGGGAACCTTTGTTACCTTTATTACCTTTTGAACCAGCAGGTGCTGTTGGCCCTTTTAAACCTTTGGCACCTTGTCCACCCTTTTGTCCTTTTTCTCCCGTAGGACCTGTTGAACCACCGGGTCCTTGTGGGCCAGGATTAGCTTGACCTTTTTGACCTTTCGGTCCAGGATTGGCTTGACCTTTTTGACCTTTCGGTCCAGGATTACTTGAACCTGTTGGTCCTGTTGAACCACCAACACCCGTATTCCCTTGTGAACCTTGTGGTGAAGAACCTGTTGAACCTTGTGGTCCTTGTGGTGAGTTACCTTGTGGTCCTTTGGCACCTTGTGGTGAGTTACCTTGTGGTCCTTTATTACCTTTTGTACCCTTTTCTCCAATAATACCTTTAGGTCCCGTATTACCTTTTTGACCTTTATTACCTTTTGACCCTACTGAACCTTTTACACCTTTATTACCTTTTGGTCCATCGTTACCTTTCTGACCTTTCTGACCTGGCTCACCAACAGGTGCCGTCGGTCCTTTATCACCACCTGGACCAATTAAACCAACGGGTCCTTGTGGACCTTGATTGGTGTCACCTTTAATACCTTTTTGTCCAACATTAGAATCACCTAATTGTCCTTTTGGACCTGGATTCGCATCACCTTGACCACCTTGTACTCCCTGTGTTGAATCACCAACACCACCTTGAGTTCCTTGACCACCTTGTACTCCCTGAGGACCTTGTGGTGAATCTCCTGTTGAACCCTGAGGACCTTGTGGTGAATTACCTATAACCCCTTTATTACCTTGAGGGGAGTTACCCTGAGTCCCTTTAATTCCTTTTATACCTTTGGCACCTTTAAACCCTTTGGGTCCAACTGCACCTTTTACACCTTTTACACCAATTAAACCCTTAACACCTTTTTGTCCTTTTTCACCAGCATCACCATCAGGTGCAATAGGACCTTTAATACCTTTAGTACCTTTTTGTCCTTTCTCCCCCGTAGGTCCTTTAGGTCCAGGATTGTTATCACCAACAGGTCCTCGACCACCTTGAGTCTGCTCACCTTTTTGGCCTTTGTCGCCAGGTATATCTTCACTAGTAGGACCTGTAGAACCTTGGAAATTATCCCCAACAATCCCAACGTTACCCTGAGAACCTTTTACACCTTTACTACCTGTAATACCTTTTGGTGAACTACCTTGACTACCTTGACTACCTTTAGGGTTATTACCTTTCTGACCCTTTTCACCCAATTCGGTTTCACCTTTCTGTCCTTTAAGACCTTTCTCACCGGTATCTCCGATATTTCCTGACTGAAACTGTTCAAAACTACCATTGACCATTACATCTGTAGATGTAATGGAATTAGTTAACGTAACACCATCTAAGAAGTTACCACCATTACTACTAGTTGTTGAACTAAATGTTAATACTAAACTACTATCTGTAGGTGTGAATGTGTGTGTATTTACTGTCCATTGGCTATTTGATGCAGTATAGTTACCTAAGTTAATATTTGTTGAACCACCAATAATAGTGACATTCATTATATTATCAAAAGATGACCTACCTCTATGTGCAAAAGAAAGTACATACTCTTGACCCGAAACTACTGTAACTGTTTGTTGTAATGCGTGTTTTTGTGATACTCTTGAATTGATTTCGGCAAAATAACTACCTGAATATGAAGGGACGTTTGAAAATCCATTAGCCCAAATTTCCACTACATTATCTGATGCAGTTGGGTCCCAACCTGGAATACAGTCTTCATAGAACCATGTAAACGTTGTTGGTGGTGGTGGACACGAACCTCCGAAACCATCTTCACCTTTATCACCTTTTTGACCTTTTACATTTTCACCTACAGGACCTAAAATACCTTTTACACCCTTAGCACCTTTATAACCTTTATCACCTTTTACCTGATTTGTACCTTTTTCACCTTTAGGTCCTAAATTCCCTTTAATATTAGTGTCATTACCTATCCAATCACCAGCACTGTCTATTGTACTCGCTAATTTAAAATCAATGTCATCGACAAAATCAATATCACCCTTAACATTAAAGTTAAGAGTATCCGCGTCTATTTTTACTATCTCGTCACCCTGTGTTTTTCCTGAAAATACTAAAGAACCATCACTTTCTACGTTCATACGTATTTCATCACCACTACTATTTGTGAAAAGAATATACGGGTTACCCCCTGAAGGGTTAGGTACAATTTTTATGTTCTTAGCCATTAAATGTTAAAATATGTATGTTTATAGTAATAAATATTACAGAATCAATTTCTTAACAATAAATACATCTCAACTCTTTAAGATGTGATTTAATTTTAATATAATTTCATAAAATAAGTTTAAGAAAATATGCAAGAAAAAAAACTAACTTTTGATTACGACATTTGTAATCAAATGGCTAACATAATAATAAACGAACATCAAAGGTTAGACTCGAAAGTGAAAACCACCATTTGGGTAACATGGGTGGATAGATTTTTTGTACTTAATGGGTTCACCACATTAACAAATGTATTCGATGTTTCATTATTAATTAATAATAAAATGAGTAAATCATACGATAATTGGACACCAATAAATTTTGTGGATTTAATTAGATATGGTGAATTTGACGAAGAAAAGGAAGAAGGTATATCCAAACACATAAATAACATTTCAATAGTTCAACATTTCTTTAATGACCCATTCTCACCTGTAAGAGCAGAAGAATTAGAACCATTTCAAAGACCCTATACATCTGATGACTATTACGGACAATCCTTTGAAGTTAAAAAGTATAGGTTTCTTGCTATGAAAATTGCAAATCATATCTTCTCAGCAAATTACACCAATAAAATAAGATTGATATCTTTTAGTAATGATAACATACACGTAAATATAGAAGATGGTACTGTCAGTGAAGAATTCGTCAACAATGTTGTAGACGCTTGTTTCGGTGGAAGGATTGATGAAGAAATCCAAAAGATGGATTTATTAAACTTTGACTTTCAAAATGTATTAGACGACAATGTCGGAACTTACCCATGGAAGGTCAAAGACCACATGAAAGACTTTATGATGATATAAAAAGAAAGGGGACCGAAGTCCCCTTTTTTTATAAGAATCGTTTTACTTTTTCTAACGCTTCGTAAATGTCGTCAAAGTCTCTATCAGGCGCCATTAATACAGCTTCCTTTACCTCCACACCCTCACTATCTAACAACATAAATGCCGGAATGAATTCATTATCAGTCGCCTCCACAAACTTATCATACTCTTCAGAATACTCATCTATATCTCTTTCGTTAAAATCGATTTTAGATTCTTTTAATATATCCTTCATTTCATCACAAAAGGGACAACCTTTCATTGAGTATAATATAACTGTTTTCATTATATAATAGAGTTTTTTAATTCATTAAGCTGTGCTTCTTGTAACACACCCATTTTAGTCGATACTACTTTACCATCTGAAATCGCCTTAATTGTTGGGATAGAACGTACCCCCATCTCAACAGCTAAATCTTTATCAGACTCAATATCAAATTTATAAACATTAATTTCAGAACCCTCATCTTTTAGTTTCTGAGCATATCTCTCAACGATAGGTCCCAATACACGACAAGGTCCACACCATTCAGCATACATGTCAACGATGAACTTCTCACCACTTTCCATTTTTTCTCTTAATTCTCTAGAAGTAATTACCATTTTATTTTAATCTTTTGTTTTTTTATTCCGTTAATAAAGAATAGAATACCATCTCTACCTTTCTCATTAGTCATACATACCAACCAATACGTAGTTTCGTCTTCATTTCTCTTATAGTAAATATAAGAAGAACTAGGACTAAACTCAATAAGTCCTTCGTATCTCTCTATATTCTCATCGATAAAACTGTTTCCCCAAATTTCCTTATTACCCTTACTCAATAAAGACATAACAACATCCTGTGGATACCATCCCGATTGAATGAGAGAGGGATAAACACCTACTCTCTCCTCAACTAACTCTATAATCTTATCTGATAATTTTGTTTCCATTATTAAGCTTCTCTTTCTATAGGTTCAGTCATAATCATGTCTTTGACTTCATCACTAACCTCTACCTCACTATACATATTATGTAAAGTTCTACCCAAATTTTCAGAAATTTCAATTGACTCAGCAATAATATGAGTAATACGATAAGGGTCAGCATTGGATGCCGGTCTCCTATCCTCAACATACCCATTCCACCCTTTAGATGTTTCTAAAGGAATACGAATCGATGCCCCTCTGTCGGAAACACCCCATGTGAATTTTTCAATTGATTGTGTCTCATGGTCACCAGTTAGTCTCATATTATTAGATGAACCATAGCATTTAATATGCTCAATATGACGTGACTCAAATGTCTTAAATAGTGTATTGAAATATTCCTTACCACCATTACCACCTCTCATCTCAACATTAGAGAAGTTACAATGCAATCCAGAACCATTCCAATCACCCTGTACAGGTTTAGGGTGAAGTTCAATGTTAAATCCGTAATCCTCAGACATCTGCATCAATATATATCGAGACACCCATAGGTCATCAGCCGACTTTAACTTACCTTTACCGAAAACTTGGTATTCCCATTGACCTAACATCACCTCAGCATTAGTACCAGTAATATCAATACCAGCCATGATACAATTTTCCATGTGTTGTTCCACAAATTCACGACCGTGAACCTGTCCATTACCAACCCCACAATAATACTTACCCTGAGGTTCAGGGTACCCATTCGTTGGGAAACCTAATGGTTTACCATCCTTCATAATTGTATACTCTTGCTCAAAACCAAACCATAAACCTTCTTCTTCCTCACCAATTAATTGGCGTGTGTTTGTATCGTGAGGTGTACCATCAGCATTCATCACCTCACACATTACTAAGTAGGAATCCATCATACCCTTATTCATAGGGTTTGGATACAACCTTACTGGTTTCAAAATACAATCCGAAAAGTGTCCCTCGGCCTGCATCGTTGATGAACCATCAAAACCCCACTCGGGGCAATCTTCTAATCCTACACCGTGAACTCTCTTTCCATTAACCTCATGTACGGGTGCACTTATTACCTTTACTTTACTACGTAGATTTGGTTCAGGGTTGTAACCGTCTAACCAAATATATTCTAATTTAATTTTCATGTATTATAATCTATTATCTTTTAATTATAGGGAGTGTTTCTATATTTTAAATAAAAAAAGGGGTATTACCCCCTTATTTCTTTAACAATTACCCTTTATAACCCTCAATAGGTTCACCATCGGTATCAATCAAGTCATGACATTCACGTAACATCTCTTGTTGACGTTCGTATAACGACTCCATGAATTCCATTTGAACATCATCATAATCCTCATCTTCCCAGTCCTTATCAATTGTCGGGTCTTCCATCTCATTATCTTCTTCAACCCAAATACATGGTGTTCCATCCACGTCTTTTTTGATAACAATCGCACCAATCGGGTCATACCCCTCATCTTCATATTGCACTTCAATAAATACATTAGGGTCCATCTCCACCAACATATTGTAAAGGTGAATGAAGAATTGTGTAGGTGGATACCATGCAGATGTTAGTGTGAAACTACCATCACCTGTGATATCCTCCATGTATGTCCATTTAGGACCCATCTTATCTGATGCCCATGAATACATAACACCACCACTTTCACCTAATTCTACATCATCGTAGAATGTTTGCGCAAATGTGGTAATCTCACCATCATTTGCTTTATCTAATAACCCATCAAGATGTTTGATGGTCTCTTCGTTTGCATGGACTTCCACCATACTTTTTAAGTAATTTGCCATTTTATTTATTTATTTTTATTCTTCTATTAATTCAGGCCACTCGGTGTCCTCTAATACTTTATCGTTAGTTAATTCGAATTCAAGTTCATCCATGAGTTCTTCTTGAATATCCTCATCATCCGATTCCCAAAGTTTTACTTGGTCCTCAGTTAATTCTTCTGTGTCTTCCCAACGAACTGTTGTGATAATCACTTTTCTTCTTAGTTTTGCCATATCTTATTTATTAATATTCGTATTCTCCGTATGCTAATGGTTGGAAACCACCTGTCTTTGTCCACTCTTCATTTGGTACACCTACTTGTAGTGATGAGTCTTCACCTTTATTACGAGAATCAAAGAACTCATTTGAACAATAGGCATCTTCCATACCTAAATCATATAACTCATCTTCACCATAAACTTCTTTATTATGTTCATTGTCTAAATAATCATACTCACCCCACACTTCGTTTTGTAGATAGTTTACCAATTCTTGTTCTGAATGACCTTCATATGGCGGTTCACATTTTCTTAATGCTTCTACGTTAACCTCAATAGGTTCACTTGCTGATGAGATTGTCCAAGTCTCAATTTTACGGACATAAATTTTTTCACTCATTGTTTTTATATATTAATTGTTTAAAATTCCTTTACCTAAAATCAACGGTGAACCATCTTTATGATTGAATACACGAAAATGATTATCACGTTCAATTACTATCGGTGTTACTTTTTCAAATGTTTTTTTGTAATGCTTCATTACATAGTCAACAACTTTCTGTTCGGTTTCTTTTTGCAATTCTTTTTCCATTTCTTTTTTATTTAATGTTTACAACAAAATTAAGCAAAAAAAAGGAGGGAGTCAAACTCCCTCCATAAAATTATCAAAGTTTTTTTCTTAGAAATTATATCTCAAACTTGCGTTCCATGACGAGAGTTTTGTGTGTTATGTATTGTTTCAACGGAATTAAATTTTACCATTTTTATTTGTCTTATCTTAACACTACAAGTATACACAAATAAGTTAGACAAATATAACCCTTTAGAAAAAAAAGTCAAAAATGTCATCTTTTACGTCCTCAGTGTTATCCCATACCAATCTTTTTTTGTTCCAATAAGATTGTCTTTGTATTATTTTACCATTTGGAAACTCTTTTTTCATCTTAGGTAGTTCAATTACCCTCAAATCACTTAACCTCTTTATACGGTTATTCATCTCTTCTAAAACGTAGTTCCAATTAGAACTTAAGGTGTTATTGAAACGACCTAATGATTGTACATTTAATGGTTCACTCCCTTTGAAATATTTATACTCTACTGTTGCTCTTTCTTTACCATGTACACTACCTTCACGAATAGACACAATAAAACAATTAGATTGTTCAATATACGTTCTTACACAGTTTTTTTGATGACTACTTTCTTCGTTGTACTGTTCAGTAGTTGTTAACAACACGGGATAGTAATCTAAATGTGGTCCAATGATTGGTTGCTGAATCTCATTAACCATCATTTTAGAGTATTTTCTTTTAATCTTACCCTTCCTATAACTCTCTAATAAAATAACCCACTCATTGTGTTCATTATCAAATTGTGATTTTGTTCTCGCCCTAAACTTTACATTCACATCATACTTTAACAAATCTCTTTTGAACCTAAGATGGTCATTAATTATTGAAACCAATGCATCTTCTACTTTTATGATATCACTACTTTCAGTTTTACTACCATAGTCATTTATGAAGTCGACTAAACACCTTTTCTCTATATTTGATAACTCAACTTCATGTATATGTGGGTCTTGTCTTAGAACATTATTTTCTTTATCATGTATTAATTCAAGACTCAACATATTAAAAAAATCGACACCGAGTAACTCATAAAAGAAACTAAGTCCATAAAAGTTCACATTATTAGATGAATTCAACATCTTACGAATTTTTTTACCTTTATATCCCTTATCTTTCATAAACGCATCAACCACTGAGTCTGCCTTCTTTAATAATGACTTTTTAATCGATATCGGTAAGAACTTACCAGGATTATTAGGTAACTTAAAGTTATTAGACATATAATAATATCTAAAATATTCATCAACCACTGCACTCACATCCCCAACCACTTTACCAATTCCTAAAGTATCATTAAAAACATCAATAGCATCCCAAAATATTTTCCATCCGTGTTTGGTATCCATAATCATTGCGTTGTTCCCTGATAACGACACTTCGTTAACATTATTAACTATTGAGGATAATATCCCCTGAATATGACTCCAGTTATTTGTCCTAACATGTTTACCACGAATCTTTTTCTTTGATGTATTCACAGCTCCACTATAAAAGTTTCTATACTTCTTGCTGTAAGTGATATACTGTACCTTTTTAGTAGTACCAAAATACGTAGTACCCACCTTCCTACCTTTTGAAAAATTATAAATCTTGAGTGATATAGACTTTTCATTTTCCTCAACAATAACAGTAACTCTATCAATATAAATTCCTTTGGTTTTATCAGGATAATATTGTTTAAGTTCCTCTTCATTCTTAAGAACTATCTTTTGTTTCTTTCTCCAATAACTACCTTTTTTGTTTAAGTTAAATTGGTAATAATCGTCTACCTCCCCATAGTCAAATTCACAGGTATCATAATAAGTCCACATCCATATGGTCTCATCTTGATATTTGTACAAAGGTGTTTTCATATATTTTTATTTACCTAAATAATAAGTAAAAAAAAAGAGGGAGACAACTCCCTCTTATTAACATTATATTACACCACCATAGTAGTTTTTATTAGTCACCCATAGTTGGTAACCCCTTCGTAATAATTCTCGACTAAAAGATATGTCAAAATCATCATCAGTATAAATACCATTACCTTTTTGATACACACCAATTAAGTCTGTAATTACATCACTTTTGAACATTATAATACCTGTTATATACCCAACGCTAAAAGTATCTTTAACGTCATAATTTCTAATTTTATTTTGTTGTTCTGATTCAACATTATAACCGTCTTTATCTGTCCTAAACCAAAAATTAACCCAGTCAGTACCCTCACTGACAATCATTGGTGATATTATATTCTTACCCTCAGATATTAAATACTTTATTGAATCCCTATTTCTAAAGACATAGTTACAGTCTAAATTAATAACGTAGTCCACATCATATTTTAAACTTTCGAATAAAGACAAATTCCTTTTTTCCGCATTGTTTAGTTTAACATAATGTTTTTTAACACTCCTATAAAGGTCTTTGAATTTTTCAATAAATCTATCAACTTTATAGTGATGCTTATCATCATCAAAGAATATTTGTATTTCTATTTTTTCTTTTGGGTGGTTAAGGTATCTAATTTGGTCAAATACTTGGTCAATATCCGAAACATTAAAATCTAAAAATAAATTTAACAATAATGTATAATCACCACTATCAACTTTATCCTTTACAAATATTTCATTATAAATTTCACCTAACTTATCTTTAGTAATTGAAGGTCCGTTACCATGTATTATTGACGGGAATGTTTTAGTCACTTCATTGTATACACGTCCGTCTTTTATAACAACGTCATCGGTTGCTAAGTTTAATGTTTGAAATATATTTTGGTCATGGTCTAATATCATTTCACTATTAGTATCACCATTACCATTTCTCTTAACTAACCACCCATTATTATTATACTTAGACCAATTCTTCAACTTATAGGACGGTAAAACATCTTCAATTGTGTCACCTTTAAAATCCCCCTCATTAAAATCGACAATCAGTATCACCTCTTTAAAAGTATTAGTTAACGCCTCATATAAACTAATATTTTCATATTTTATATCATATATAAATAACACATCAGGTTTACGAACCAAATCATCAACACTATCAACAACCTCATCGTAAATATACTTAATATTATATTCACTATTTAATGCAGTGATATGTTTAAAATACGAACCAAACAAAATACCATATCTACCGTTTAATGGATTTAAATCACATAAAACATCTTTTACATCATATTTTTTTCTTAAATGTTTTAATATGTCATTTTCAAATTCACCATAATCAACATTATCAATAGTTGTTTTATCGTGATTAAGATAGTAATCAGTGTAGTAACCTTGGTCATCATCAGACTTATTTATGTCAGTATCAATCATTTTTTTTATGTGATTACCATAACCCATAAATCCACCTGAATTTAAAAACTTATACTCACCATCAACAATAGGATATCTATCAGATAACTCCTGATTTGGCCAACAGGTCTTTTCCGCACTGAAAACCAATGGACGGTTAAACTCCCTGAACTTACGTATTATATTGTCTGGCGTATCGTTGAATATTACATCATACGAATCAGAAAATAAGATTATAGTATTATCTAAATCATCCCATTTATTAATCTCATCCCTTAAATAGATTATCTTTTGAGCCCCACCTGGTTCTAACAACACACCATTCTCTGCACGACCACTCTCCCACTTATCACCTAAACCTAAAATAATATAAGGTATGTTGTTTTTAGTACAACTATCCTCGAACCTATCTAAGTTTTCATTTCTGTCTGTTGCAACAGTAATAACGATGAAACGGTCAATACCGTCAGAGTATATGTTTTTAATTTTGTTGTAGATTCCCATAACGATGTTTTATGGAAAAAATAAGAATAATTTTTAATTAAGAAATATTTTACCGTAGGAAGTTTCAAAGTAGGGTTCAATAATTGATTTAATCTCTTCCTTTGGTTTAGGTGTAATATTATTTAAATTAATTACCACACTAATAATTTGTTTTTTAGTCAATTCAATTTCTTTACCGTTTTTGTGATTTTGAAACACCACCTTTTCTATCTCATCAAAAAACTCATCTGGGTCAGCCTTACCAATTAAATTGCTTAACTCATTTGGGTTTTCATTAAAAAACTTTTTAAAGTTACTTATATAAATTTTAACATCAACATCCATAGGTGCAATATAATAAAAAACAGGACAAAAGTCCTGTTTTAATGTATTTTTTATTTTGAAATAAAAACACCCTGTTCTACTAACTTCTCAACCGCTTCAGGAATTTGTAGTTGATTATTACCTTGAATGTTAATTACTTTCAAGTTTGGAAGTAATGCAACCTCTTCAGGGATTGTCTTTAAGTTTGGGTTATTAGGAATTGAAAGGAACTGTAAGTTCTCCAATTGACCAATAGACTTTGGAAGTGATTTTAATATACCTTCAAAGTGTAGAGCCATCAAGTTTTTATAATCACCCAATTCTTCAGGAATGTCTAAAGCTAAATCAGTAACAGCTTCACTTCTGTAACCTCCACTCGATTTTGTAAAATCAAAAGAACTAATATCTTTTGGTAAGTTTTGGAACAACTCATCAAACCCATATAGTGCAACATACTTAGATGCCGCATCTCTTGGGTAATCAATGTTCACCTTCTTACCGTCCATTGAAGTCATTCCTTTTGAAAACTCAGGTTTAAATGTTTCTTTTAACTCAGGGTTATCATTTAAGAACTTAACCAAATCAATCTGACGGTCATTGATATCCATAAACGAATTTGATGGGAAGTGGAATTGGTATCTTTCTTTTGGGAGACCCGTCTTCTCAGCACTTTCATCACTATTTTTCAAAACAACATATAATGGACCTTGTTTGATGTAGGTATTAAAATAACTTAAACCAGGTGCCGATGTACACCATCTTGTCTCTTTATTATAACCACCAAAGAAACACGCAGCATCCTTACCTAACTGTCCTTGGTCATCAATTCTAACTACTGACCATTCAGAACCTTTATATACTGGGTCAGAGCCAGGATAATCAAAAGTCTTAGCTGCCTCCTTCTTGTCTTCTTTAGTACCTTTTGTTTTCTCCAATGAGAAATCTTTTACCAATTCAAACAATGAGTCAATACCAAGTTTATTAATGTCTCTATTTTCTCTATCTATCTGTCTTTTGAAACGGTCAAACTTCTCTAAGTCTTCAGTAGTCTTATACAAATCCTCGAAGAACATATTTTGCATCGACGTAAGTTCACCCTTATAAGCTGGTGTACCATACTCGGCATTACTCTCAGCCTTCTGGTTTAACTTATTGTATTGTTTCAATAACCATTGAACGTATGTACCCGCTTTCTTGATTTTATCCCCATCTCTACGAGTTGTAGGGTCAGCCAAAACCAACTCATCAAATTTCTCTAAAGACATTCTTGGTGGGATAACTTTATCATCCTTTTTCTTTGGCTTAGTGAAACGGTCTTTCAAGAGCTCATATCTCCCTTGCTCTAAAATTACATTTCTTACTATGTTACTAAACTTAATTGCCATAATATTGTTTTTTACTATAAATATAGTCAGTTATTAAAAGATACTGCTTTAACACCCCACAAATATACAATAAAATTCAATTAACCCACCAAAGAGTCATCAATAATATCAGTTAAAGTATAATTCATAATTAATAGTTCAGTCCCTTTTGATTGTGCCTTACCACTACTAGCACCCGCAGCCTTTGCAAAATCTTTAGTTTCCCACACATATTCGTCTTTTGGAAACCATTCACTTAATAAGTCAAAGTCATAGTAAGATAACGAGTACCTACTCTTAACCTCAGACAATACTTTGGCTAGTCTTTCATGGTCTTCTCTATCAAAATCATGATTTGAATAATAATTTTCAGTCTTCCAATAAGGTGGGTCTAAGTAAATATATGTCGTTGGTGAGTCATACTTTTTAATTACATCTTCAAAGTCCATATTCTCTACGTGTGTTACCGCCAAAAACTTATTAACCCACTTCTCATTTTTCAACTTATCACGGAAAGTTAGAAATTTAGATTTATACTTGCCCTTTAGGTCGATAAATTTAGAGGTCTCAGGTTTACTACCACTGAATACTGAAGTAAGAATGTATGCATATTTAGCAGCAACATCATAATCAGGACCATTTACCTCAAATCCATCAGCAAAGATTTCACTCTGAAACTGTTCAAACTGTGTACGATAGATATCGGGTGTTGGAAACTCTCCTCTCTGTTGACAAGAAATAGACTCAACAGCCTTCAATAAGTCCTTTGGGTTCTGTATACATTGAAATAAATTATAATTTAATGGATTGAAATCATTATAGACAACCCTTTTAAGGTTTGGGAACTTCTCCATATCCATATTATAGAAACACCAAAACATACCACCGAATGTCTCAACATATGTTTCCATATCTTGTGGGTAATAATCTATAATCCATTTACCAATTCTACTTTTTCCTCCTATATAACTTAACATATTTCTTCGTTTTAAACAAATATAGTAAATAAAATTGTAAAAGGCAAATGTTATTAATAAAAAACCCCTCCGAAGAGGGGTCTTTTTTGGTTACTTTTGGATTTTACTCATAACCCAGGCCTTTAATATGTCCCAGTTACGTGTAGCAAATACACCGAATGAGAAACCTGCCCAAATTTTGTATCCCATAGCCCATAAGACTAAACCGATAAGAAGACCTAAAATACCTTCAACACCGTTTGATACAATCCAGTTTTTACATACCGCAAAAACCATTTTAATAAAGTCTAATACTTTTTTCATAGTTTTTTGTTTTATTATAAATATATTAATTATACTAAATCACCTTTATCGGTAACAGTCCTTATATGGTTTACAAGATGCCTTTTGTGAAAAACCCATATCTTTGCACGATGTCTTCTCACAATAAGATTTACTCATCTTACCTTCAGTAATCTCAGTAATACCCTCTTTATATTTATCTTCAATATAATCCTTTATTTCATTAATAGTAGAATACAACATACTTAAGAAACTATTCCACTGTTTTGGATTATATCTCTTTAGTAACCCTAATAAGTGAAGTACGTGAGGTAACTCTTTGTCATTAACCTCCTCAGATGATATACTATACATTGCCTTTTTAAAAATTTCATCACCCTGTCCACTATTGGCAAAAAAGGATAATGCACTGTCTAAACTATCCATCAACTCTTGTTTTGTATATCTTCCAACTATCTCTTTATATTCATTAACCAATCCCTCCAGTACCTCATTTGCATACGCTCTGAATTCAAATGGGTGCCCATAATACTTCTCTGTGTCTGATGGATTATAATCCCCAATCTTTTTTTGTGAAATCTTTGATGTGGTATTCAAATCCATTAAATGTTGCACCTCATGGTATAATAAATTATAAATTGACTTTCTTGATGGAACCATAGACTCTTCCGGATTAATCACAATAAATACATTATATAGATTTCTCTCTTTATTGTTATTGATTGGGAATACCGCTGCCTGATTTTCAAGCTCACTCAAATAGTATACAGGTACCATTGAGTAATCACCTGTCGAATCTTCAACATATATTTGACCCTTTTTAGGGTTCTCATCATCTTTATTCTTCCAGGCATTAAAAAGTATATCAGACATATACACTAAATCAGATTTAGTTCTAGGGTGTAGTTTAACCCTTTTAGAGGTCTCAACTATTAAATTTTCCCTATACTCTCTTAAAACTTTTCTTATTATATTTTCCATAACACTATAATTATACTATTATAAATATACTATGAAACAAAAAGAAAAAACAGGGTGTAAACAATGTAAAAACAAACTAAATGGTACACAAACCGTAATGGTGGTAATATCTATTTATATATTTTTATCATCCATTTATGGTACAGTAAAACTATTTGGTTTAGTTAAAGATTTATTCTGATAAATCTCTAAATACACCTAATTTAATATATAGGTCTCCTGTATTATTTTGTATTTTATAACCCTTACCCCTTACTCTTAATGGTTTGTCCGTATCTAATTTATCAGGTAATGGAATACTAATCTTAGTATCAGGGTGCGGTATTTCTATATTTTTAATAGTTGAAAAGTCATTTACGTTTAATTTAGTTGTGTAAACCATGTCGTTGTTAACTTTTTCAAACCCATCGTGTTTAATCATATTAATTTTAAGGATTAAATCTCCAACTCCCCTATTCGGATAAAAATCACCTTTATTTGGAACACGTAAGAAATCTCCACTATCCATATTTTTTGGTATGTTAGCCCTTAATGTCATAATACTAGGTTTAGTCTTTTGACCACCACACCCATAACAAGGTCTAACAATGTTATAACCCTCTCCTTGGCACTGAGGACAATCGACATCTACAACCTGCGTAAACATACCACTACCAAATTTCTGCCTTACTCTACCATGTCCTTTACATTGACCACAAACCTCTTTATCACCACCAGTACCACTACAGGTCTCACAACCAACTCTAACCTGATAACTCAATTCTTTTTCAACACCAAGATAAGATTCAATAGGTGTTATATCGACATTGATTATTTTGTCGGGTGACTTAGGTTTCCTTCTTTGAGTTTGTCCCTGTCTTTGTTGATTAAACATATTAAAGAAATCATCCATAGAACCACCACCACCATTAAATGGATTAGGGTTATCGTACTGACCTTTCTTATTCACATCACCTAACGTGTCGTAAGCCTCAGCAATTTCTTTAAACTTATCAGCACCCTCTGGGTTTACATCGGGGTGATATTGTTTAGATTTTTTTCTATAGGCTTTTTTTATTTCGTCAGGAGACGCATCTCGAGAAACACCTAATATGTTATAATAATCTTTCATGGATAACTATATAATTGTATTATTTAAGAATAAGAAAAAGAGACGAATAATCAAAGGTTACTCGACAGAAAGTAATGCTCGTCAAAAATTTGAGACATTACTAAAGAGTAATGATGTTTTATTTCCTGTTGAGTATGAAAATGCCGAGTACTGTATTCATGAATTAGGTCTATTAACCACTCAACGTGATTTCCAACTACCTCTATTCTACACTGATGACTTTGGAAGAAATGAAAAGGTGTTTGTTGATGGTGAAAGTAGTTATACATTCTTAGAAGTCAAAGACTATAAGTTGGAAGAGAAAATATATGATTGGCAAACAGATAGTAAAATCGAAATGCAAAAACTCATCTATGATTACTGTCCGATAAAAGAAATGAAAAGTATATCAACATTAAATAATAAGATAATTATACAAATTAATGATGATTTTAAACTTTTTTCTTTAAAGAATATAGATGATGCTCAACGAGCACTTAAAGTGATGGAAAAGTATTTTATAAGAAAAGGTCGTAAAGACGCTATATTTGTTAGAGACATATCTACGACTCAGCGTAAGTGGTTGTATGATGTGTTAGAAAGAAATGGGTTTGACCGTAAAAAACTTTACCGTCAACATACTACTTACTCAAAACGAGTGTAAATTCAATACCTGAAATATTAATAATTAATTGTTCACCACTCACATCTCTTGGACTGAAAGTGCCAATAATATTTCGATAATCTTCGGGCTTTAATTCGACAACCACTGAAACATTACCTTTATTAAAAATTGAATTATCAAATATTTCAGATATCTCTGCTAATTTTGTTAATTCATCCCTAAAGTTTGTTTCAGTCTTTGCCACAATGTATATTTTTTTTCCACAACAGGTGTGTTCTTAATTTGAACTGGGTCAATTTTCTTAATCTCATTAATGAAATTAACCTTCGACTTCTTCTCCTCTTTCTTGTCTTTGATTTTCTCCTTCTGAAGCCAATTCACCATTTCCTGTAGATTCTTGTCCATCTTCTTCCTCTAATTTTGTTTCTAATTCTAATGTGGTGTTTTCGTTAATTTCAAAAATTAATCGTTTTAACTCATTCACATCCTTTGACTCAAACATACTTTTCAGTTCTTGAATTTTATGTTTAAATAATTTTTCCTTTTCCTCTTTTTCTTGATTGTACTTAATGACACCATTAATACAGTTCTCAACATCATTTACTAAGTTAACCTCATTTTTAACAACAAAAGAATAAAGTCTAAAATTAGGTCTATCACTATTGTCCTGAGTTAAAACTTCAATGTTCTTGGTATACTTCTTAGGTATACCCCATGAATCTTTGAAATATATGTCGAAAGATATGAAATCTTTTAAATATCTTAACGATTTGAGGTATTGTTTAGTTTCTTCTGTAAAATTTGAAAAAATCATATTAACGATATAATATATGTTATCACGTAACTGAAAAATAACCCATTAATGAGTAATTCTCTGTTGGTTAAATTTAATGGTTTAGGTGGGTCGGATAATAAGGAACTAATGAAGTTAACAATAGTCCTTATTATACCCAACAATGAAAAAATGAATATGAATGTACTAAAGTATGTTAGTAATTCTATAACCATTATAGTGTTTTTTTGTGTTCAAGAATTTCACCTCTTAAATCTTGTAATAATGATTTTAATTCTTGTGCCGTTTTTCTAGCTCTAGTACCCGCAGATTTATTACCTGCAAAAAATTTGTTAGCATCTAATGATAATGTTTCAACGTGTGCTTTGATTGTTTCTAATGTCTCCATTTTAATTTTAATTTTAATTTTTTTATTACTCAAAATGTAATTTTTATGTGCTGATAGTAAAGCCAAACCATAAAAATTAATTTTGTAATGACCTCTCTAAAACCTTATACATGTCAGTATACATTTCAATATCTGACTTAGTAAAGATTCTATCCATGTCAAAAAGTTGTGTTAAGAAGGGTTCTATTGATTCTCTAACTTCTACATCTCTTTGGTCATAATATACTTCAAAAAAGAAACTTTCAAAATAATCGTAGTCATTATTCTTAAACTTAAATCTTATATTTTCTTTTTCAAAATTAGTGATTGTCTTAATCCAACACCATTCAAAATGACCTTTTTTATCTTCATAAGACATACTTATATTAGTTTCCCTACCATTGGTGTTAATCTCCCCAAGATATGTCTCCTCTATAAGGTATAGTAGCGAAAAACAAAAGTCCTCAAACAATTCTGAATACTCTTTTTGTATATTGTGTGCGCGGAACCATAAATCCACATCTGATTTATCCATAGGCTTTGTTACCCAATTAAAAAAAAAGTCCATCCCTTCTTTCATATAAGAAAGATAAGATGGACTTCTTTAAAAGAAATATTAAAGTTTTTTTACTGTGTTTTAAAGTTATGACCTAATAATGATTTCATTCTATCAATATCCTCATTAATTTTCTTTTGTGACTTATCCTCAGTTCCTTCAGACAATGCTGACATCACTTCGTCAGGTGACATTGCCGCCTTATCACTTTTAGATTTACCAGCCACATCCTCTACAGGTTGTACTGCTTTGTTGTAAGATTGTTTCTTCAACTTAGCTAACCAATTCTTCTTACGTCTGTCGTTAACCTTTTCATTAGCGTCAGTAGCAACCGCATTTGCATATTCCTGTGAGTTACCTGTCTTTGAGTCACCTAAGATGTTCATTTCAATCCAATCTTCGTTAGGTTTTATAGCATCATAATCCAAGTTTTCCATACCACCCGAACGAGCAATTTGGTCAATATACTCTTCAACTGCGTCAGATGCGTGGTACTTCATACTCAAGTCCTCACCCATTTCACCATTTCCTTTAGGGAAATCTTTAGGGTCTTCGTCATAACCTTCGTTAGAACCAACCTTAACGTAGTCTTTCATTTTTTTGTTAACGTCCTTCATTGCTTCGTCGTTAACCTTCTTAGAATCTTTCAATACTTTTTCAGTATCTTTCGTTCCTTTAGCTTCTTTTTCTTCCATAACCAGTCTTTGGATAAGTTCAACCATTTCTGATTCAGTAAGTGTTATGGTCTTTTTAGTTGACTCATTAACTTCGTCTTCCTCTCCTTTAACTGGATATGTTTTACCATCAACCTCAAAAGAATCTTCACCCTTCTTAATTGCTTCGGCTCTTGCAGCACTGAAAGCGTTTCCTTCTTCCATTTCCTCTTCGTCCATTTCTTCAGGCATTTTACCCATGTCTTCTGAAACCGCATCAACAGCTTCTTCTACTTTTTTTGACAATTCTTCATTTAAGACCTTGTCAACAATTTTATTTATAGTTTTTTCAATATTCATAATATTTCTTTTTATAATAAATATACGTGATTATCTAAATCTCGCATATGGATTTATTCTAATACTTGAAAGGTACATACCCAAACTTGTCATAACTCTATCAACATATTCCATATTATGCATAATAGCACTTTCAACTGGGTCACCTCTGTAAGATTCTTCTTCTTCCTCTGGCGGTAAGTAACGAGAAATCATTTCATAAAATTCAACAGGTACACTTTGACCTTTGTATTTCAAATCAGATAATTCTACCCATAATTCAGCATAATTACTATTACCAAAATCATAATCACTAGCCTTACCAAAGAATCCACCTATCTTACCTTTAGGACCAACATCAAGAATTTTTACCTTACCCGATAAACCATTATTAGCATTAAACTCAAACTCCTTATCTTTCAACTCTTTGAGTAGAAATTGAGCCTTCTTATCAGGAACCGTTTCTAACCATTCTTTTTTGTGTTCCTCACTACTCTTTGGTTTATAATCATCGGGTAATTCAATAGTTATTATTTCACCGTCCTCTTGTTCTTGGATATATCCTAATTCCTTCGCTATGATATTTCTAACAACATACTCATCAACATTTGTCTTTTTTGCAGTATTCGAAACGATTTCCTTTACCATCTCTCTTTCAAAGAACTCTAACGCATTTATATCCCCCTGATTACAGTACGGAAACTTAGAACATTTCTTCTTTACCTTAACATACTTACCACCTTTACCTCCAAACTTTGGGAAGTTCTTGTCTCTAACAGACCTTAACTCCTTCTCCACTGTGTCAGGGTTAGATAGTTTTAATGGGTCTTTCTTAGGACCTCCAAATGGTGCATCATAGACGCCAGCTGACGATGATGTGGTTGCCTCAGTAGCTTCACCACCATTCTCCATACCCTCTAACTTAGTATAGTATTGTGGGTCTTCATATAAGTGGTCCAACGCAATCTCAATAGCAACCATCATTTCTGAGGTATGTTCCATTTCATGTTGTATACCCTTTTTAAACTCACCATAGATTTCGTCTACATCCATATTATGCATCTTAGCGATGTCTTCGATATCCATACCATCGGCTTTACCACCTTCAATTTTTTCCTCATTAACAAACCCACCCTCAGGTTTCGTAGTTAACTTAGACTCAGTACCTGGTTGGAACATTGTATTTTTCTTTGGTTCCGAAAATAATGGGGCTTCAAAACCGCCAGCACTACCAGCACCAGTAGCTTCAGTAGTTTCACCGTTTTCATTTCCTTCGTCCTTAACAATCTTCATTAAAATCTGATTTAGAACATCCGAGGATTCCTCGGTTGTTTCTTCCTCAACTTCTTCCTCAGCCATATTCTTCATTTTACCCATAGCAACAAAATTATCGGTCACAGCTTGGTTAGTATCAAAACCTGTAGTATTTTGTGAAAAAGCCTTTTGAAGACTTTTCTGTATCATACTCTTTAATTCTTGTTCGTTTAATTTCATTACTTCACTGATTTTAACGTTGGTTCCCAAAAACTTCTACGGGTCCACATAATTTTATAGAACTCACGCATTATCTTAACAACAATATCATTTATATCTCCCTGTATTTTACCCCTCTGAATTTCCTTCTGAATGGTTTTAATCATCTTGTCCTCAAATTGTTTTAATGTGTTAGAATCCATGAAATTTTTGATTTCTTTTCTAATCATCACTTCAATCTCTTTCTTATCTGAATTTGTAAGTGCCATTATTTACCTATTTTCCAATACATACGACCTGATAACACTGGTTGTAAATCTTGATTCACACCCAACCCTAAACCGAACATATTTTTTTGTTTATTTTTATACATAAATTCACTACCTAAATAATTAAGTTGGTCTTTCTTTCCTTGGAGACCTATACCCCAATAAAACTCTCTCTTATTAAGATATATTTCTTTTGTTATAGTTGTTGTCGGTATTTTAATGTTCGACACAAAACTTCTACTTGAAATACTATTCATTGTTATAGTATCATTTAAAACTAAAAAACCTAACGTATCTAATGTTAGGGTGTCCACATAACTATATTTTGAATAGTAATCATTTAATATCATCATCGTATCCACATATGATGGTACTGTATCGTGTTCAACAACAACCTTTGTTCTCCATTTTGGTACATACTCTGTCTGTACAACCTCAACAGTATCCCACTTAGTCTCTATAGTTACAATAACCTCTGGTTCTACCACAGGTTTTTTTCTACTACATTGACTTTGGAATAATAGTATCACCACCAAAACGATGATTAATATTGATTGTATTGAACTTAGATATTTCTTCATTACTCTTCTGTAGAATCTATATTTTTAGTTTTCTTTCTTTGTGATAATACTTTCGCCCATTTAGACTTAAACTGCTCATAGTAAGATGTTAATTTATTAATTAATTCTATTAAAGAATCATCTAATTTAATCATATCACCATTAACGTACACTCCGTTATTTTCACCTATCGAGTAGAAAAATTCTAAATCAAAGTCAATCACCTTACCACTCCATTCAACATTATTTGGATAGATGTGTAAAGTACCGAAGTCTGATAAATCAGATACTTGTTCAACAAAATCATCCATAGTCTCTTGAAACGATGACTTCTCTTCTGTAGATAACTCTAATTCTTGTTTATCTTTACCATGTAATGTAACGATACCACCAGACACTCTATAAGATTCGCTCTTATCCTCTTTAGGTGTTGTTTCAATATCAATTTCATCTTCAATGTCGGCACCAATATTTATAGGTTCATCCGTCAAGTCGGTTACAACCTTTTCTTCTTGTTCATTGAGTAGACCCATTCTTTTTAGCGTCTCTCTCGATTCTTTTAAGTTTTCTTTACCTAACATCCTCTTAGATGCACTAAGTAAAGATTTCATTTCATCATACTGATTCATCTTCTAATACTTTTAAAAATTCTTCATAGTCAAAAGCCGGACTTAAATCTGTTACATCACTAGTGTAGTTACTTCTTGAAACTATACCTTCATATAATTCGACATTATCCACCTTTACATTATGACCTATACAGGTCTTTGGTATATCAAACATATCACATAAATCTAAACATAATTCCTGTACAGATTTCATCTGAGATTCAGTATACGGGTCCCAAAAAAAGTTACCCCTCCACTTCCTGTTATACACACCTTTACTATAAATATTACCAATCCAGTTAATGTAAGAAGCATTTAGTGGGTTTTTCTTCAACCAACCTAAATTCTCCAATGAAATAACAATAGTTTGTTTCTTATTTTTAAACCCTTTAAGATAATTAGAGTGTAACTCAGGGTCTATTAATTGAAAAATCCTCCCATCTTTTCTAATAAGATAGTGAGGAACTTTCAGGTATTTACCATTATGTCTATTTTTTAATGAGGTGATATAGTCACCACCTTCACGTGATGTATGAGTTAATAGTATTTGTTTTTTATTTTTCCACTTACCTACACTATTAAATCCTGTCAATTCTTGTATTTCTGTTACCATTACGAGGTTGATATCTCAAAGTCTTTATCTGAGGGGTTTTCACATCCTCAACTTTCACTTCTTCTATTGTAGTATTTTTTTTAGAATTTTCAATATTTTCTAACGATTGTCTTAACTTCTCAATATCCTGTTCGGTTGGATTTATTGGTGTCTTCTTATCAATCTCAGGTTCTTTTAACTCATCAATATCCTCATTAGTTAATTCATTAACCACATCATTTAGTTCGGTCCCCAATACTTTTTCTAAACCATTCTCATCGTTTTCGTCAAAATCTTCTTTAACCACTTTTTTTGGTGTGTCAGTTTTTTTTACGTCTCTAATTCTATCAAACGCAAAATTCGCTGCAATCACCAACGATATCGCTAAAGGGTCAAATACAAATATTATTATTAACATTAATATATTAACAACATTACCCATCGGTACGTTAGTCAATTCACTAATATATTTTAGTGGTCCAAGTTCTGAGGTAATTTCTGAATTACTCTCAACATCTAATACTTTTAATTCTATCGATGTAATAGAGTCTGTTGCGCTTTCTAATTTAGTACCCAACAAATCTCTAGACGTAACCGCTTCATTAAGTTCTTTTTGTAATGCCTTTCTTGTTGATGAGGACGTTGTTGTTATAATCTGACCTGTCTCTCTATCTTTGTACTGAATCACATTGTTAGATAGACCATCTCTTAAATCTTTAATACTTAAATCTAACGATTTTTTCTCAGATAAATAATATTCTCTATTCTCAACAAAACGAGCCTTTTTAAGTTCTAACACCTTAACCTCCTTATCAACTACACTCGATAAGTTAGCGGTTTCTTGATATGCACCAGATAGAAAACCGTAAATACCTACAGATGTTATAAGTATTAATACTATTGTCGCAATTGATAGATATGCCCTTAACACTTTATTGAGTTGACCCCAATATTGATATAGTAATGATGCAATTACTAATTTAGCGAACTCTAACGTACTTGCCATTATTAGCACCTGTAACGAGGCTCCCGCAAATAATTTCGAGAGACCCGTTACTGAATAGAATGCTGCAGACGCACTAACTGATAGTGCCGATAATGTAATTATTGTTGGAAATATCCTTTTTTGTATCCATTTTAAAATATTCATAGCTATGTTTTTTTAGGTTTACCCTATACTATAAATAGTTTGTTATATGTAATCAAACAATTCTGAACTATCGTTACGTAATTTACGAAGTGCTTTCTCCTTAATTTGCCTTACTCTTTCTTTAGTTAAGTTAAAGTCTGTACCGATATCTTCAAGTGTACGTGCTGTACCTGATATACCATAATAGTCTTGAATAATATGTTTCTCACGTTCGTCCAATACGTTCATTATTTCTAACATCTTATTCTTTAACAAACTTTTTGTACAAAATGACTCATCAGGTTGAACTGCGTCCATGTTTTGAATTAAATCAACTAAGGTGTCACCTTCTTCATTTATATTCATATCCAAATCAATAACCTTTGGTAACCTACTAAACTTATCATCCAAATCCTTATTGGTTTTTTGAGCTTCTTTCTTAGCACGATGTAAATCTTGTACCACATTAACTGGTAGACGAATGGTACGTGAGTTTTCGTTAAGCGATTGAATAATTGATTGCTTAATCCACCACACGGCATAACTAATAAAACGTAGTTTCTTTGTCCAATCAAAGTTTTTAATTGCTTTCATCAATCCTAAATTACCTTCAGCAATTAAATCACTCATTGGTAATCCTTGATTCTGATATTGTTTTGCAACTGTTATGACAAACCTTAAATTACCCTGAAGTAGTTCTTGGTGGATGGCCTCCATCTCCAACTCTGTTGGGTTACCTGAACAAACCATATCAGATAGTTCTTTTTCTCTTTCAGGTGTCATCACCTTAATCTTTCTAATGTCTGAAAGATACATCTGTATCTCATCTTGGTTCAATGGTGAACTCATAGTTTTCTCTGTTTTATTTTTGTTTATATTCATTTGCATATTTGTCTAATAGTAATTTATCCTTCAAAGATAAGCTATCCACACCGTTTTCCATCATATTATCTAATATTTCATCCATAGTAGGTTCAGTATCTTTTTTAACCATCATTGGGTCAACATCATCATCTTCTTCAAATTCAAAGTTTAACCCCATATCTTTTGTAAAGTAGCTAATTAACTTATCTAACTCATCATCACCTTGCTTCGCTTGTCTTTGAACCTCTTCTAACGTTGGGATGTCCATAATCTTTACATTTTCGTTTTCTTCATCCAAATCGAATAGATTCTCCGCCAATCCTTTAGGTAACTTAACTGAACTCTTCTCTGATAACGGCATTAAAAAATATTCATAAGTGTCCTCTTGTAAGGTTGTGTAAATAAATTGTTTAAACTCATCAAAAGGAATGTCAGTTGTTATTTTTAAAACCATATGATACGGTCCATATATATATTTAATTGTTTCATCATTACTAGTTAAGATGATTGACTCACCAACGTTGTACACACTACTTTCTGTCGTGAAGTTACCAAATACGAATAATAAGTATGTTTCAGTGTTATTTTCTTTATCCATGTTATTTATTTTTTTCAAATATACGACTATTTATCTATTAAACCCAAAGATTATGAAAAAGATTTCATTAACTGAGTCTCAGTTGACAAATATAATACAAAAAGTTGTAACTAAGAAATTAAGTAAACTAAATGAGGATTCTGCCGACATTAATCAAGATGGTGTTATTTCACCAGAAGAATTATACGAACACTTTGACCTTGATGGTGACGGAGTGGTAACAATGGCGGATTATGCTGCTCACGTTGATTTTCATTGTGAGAACCCTGAATTACTTCAAAAAGAAAGAGAAACTGAAGATTACATATCCAAAATGGAGCAAGACCGTGAACCGTTTGTAGCGTTCTTTGGTGTTGACGGAATGACACCAATGATGGAGCAAGAAGAAGATGATTACGAAGAAGAAGACATGGACGAACAACCAGGAAAGTACCCTGTTGAAGATGCAATGTTCGACTTAGACGATTCTGATGTTGCGGATATCATGTCAACTGACGGACCAACAAGAAGATTCAGAGGTTCTATCTATATTGATGAACTTATCCCTGAGACTGACGATGTTGAGTATGACAGAAAACTAGCAATCAAAGTATTAGAGAATTACGCTAAGAAACTTCCAACCCGTGAATACTATATTGGTGGGGCTGGATTTAAACAGAGAAGTTTAATCGAACCTTACGACAATATGGACTTCTAACTAAACCACTATATATAATAAAAAAAACCCACCATTACAGTGGGTTTTTTTTATTTAGATAATTTCACAATTTATATCATCAATACCAAATTCCTTAGCAACCATCTCGATTCTTTTAATCTTAGTTACGTTAGAACCCCAAGTAGACATATATAGCCCATTCTTCATCAAAACTCTATCATAAGGTTTGATTGAGTCTCTGAAACTTTCAAAATCCTCTTTGAAGAACTGACCAAATGTTTCATTAACCTTTGTTTTTTCAATACCTTCAGTGATTTCGTTCATAACACCCACATACGTTTCTTTAGCGGTACTATTCATATAAACTTTACTACCTAAGGTAACCTTAAGGTTTGTTGATTTAGCTCGACCGATAGTTTTCTTAACTACACTCTTCTCCTCTTCAGTCAATGTCATATCATTATCAACACTGAAACCTAAATCAATTTCTTTAATGTCAAGGTATCCCACCATCTTATCAATTCTTTCATTGAAAGAGTCAATGTCTCCAACATTAAACCATTCAGTGGTAATATTTCTACGGTCATCGTATTCTTTAATCACTCGGTAATCATCAAAACAGACGTGAAGGATACCTTCCAACTTATTCATATCCTGAGTTTCAAATACTCTAATCATCAATACATCAAATGGTAGGTGAGTCGAATTAAGTTGAGTCTCACGAATCTTATATTGTTTTGACAATCCAATCTTGTGATAACCATTTACGAAGTTACCACCATGGTCAATAATTCTTGCAACATAAACATATCCTTCCATATCTTAATCTTTTAATCGTTCTCCTGTTTCTTTGATGGTGAATTGTGACATATTATTTGTACCACTACCACCTCTCTTACCATTTACAAATTTAACAATTCCATTGTTATAAAGTTTGTTTGGAGTGTCAAAAGTTTCACCTTTGAAGTGTAATAACCCTTTTGTGTCTAATTTTACCTCATATTCTACACCCTTATACTTTCTGATTAGTATAGTGTCCTGTCCTAATGATTCCGCCAATACCGAAAGTCTATTATCAACTTCAACAGAACTGTTTTCTTTCTCTTGCTCCATATCGAAGTGTTCCGCTTCGTATGCGTTCATAAAGTTGATGAATTCACCAGTCAATGTGTCTTCGTCATCTTTGAACCATTCTCCGTGGGTTCTACGACTATCTAAGATGGAATGTAACATCTTCTCCACCTTATTCATGTTATCAACCTTAAAGACAGTAACAACTTTGTAACCAACAGGTGACTTTGTTCTATTAAGTTGATTTTCTCTCTGTACAGGATTAATAGATAAACCAATTTTTTTGTCATTGATATCCATCTGTCTTCCCATAACATCGTATAATTCTCCTAAGTAAATATATCCCTCCATTATCCTAAGTGGTTATTAAAATCTCTCATCTCTTGCTCTTCGTATCTTTTGTATTGTTCTTCACGACGCAAGACACTCATAAAGTCGAAGATGTATTTCTTAACCTCGTTGAGGTGATTGTTAACGTCCATTCCACGGTCCAACATCTCTTGACTATCAGATAGGTTAGATGCCACTCGCATCAACACATCAGTGGTTTTCAACATTTCAGCTGGTAGGTATTCTCCGTGCTTCTCACAAAATTCAACTTTGGTCATATCTCTATCGTTTTATTATATTACGAATATACAACAAAAAAGGGACTCTCACAAGTCCCTTTTGAATTATTCATCATAAAAAATCACCTCAACACCACTTTCTTGAAACATCTGTTTTGAACGTTTGGCATGTTCATCCCAATGTTCTCGGTTTCGTGTGGTATCCTGAGTCTTACAGTAGATACGTCTTACCCCTGAACTGATAATCCCACGAGCACAATCACTACATGGAATACCACAGGTCAGATACATTGTTGTATCTCTTAGACTGACACCGATTCTGGCAGCATTATACAGAGCATTACGTTCCGCATGTTCAAACCAAAAATACTTCTCAGGTCTCACCTGACGTTCTTCCACATCATCGTTGATACCACGAGGAAAGGAGTTATATCCAGTGGTGATAATCTCATGGTCCTTCCCCACGATAACTGCACCTATCTTTGTTCTACGGTCTTTTGATTTCTCTTTGACCTGTTCGGCAATATTCAAAAAATACTTATCCCAATTCATCATCTTCTTTTTTTACATACCACGATGGATTTGGTAGACCTGAATACTCATCCCACTCTTCATCAGGTATCCAATTTACTGTACTACCTGAGAGACGTTGTTCGTCTTCTCTATCTTTACTATTCCGTCTGCCCATTGTGATACCATTGGATTATGTGTAATTATTAATATTTTCTCGAAGTAGTCCTTAATCTTATGGAAGAATTCTGCAACCATCTCCAAGTTGTCGTTAGATATTTTACCGAATACCTCATCGAATACAACGATATTTGGTTTTGGTAGAGAACATACTTTTGATAGAACTGCTCTGAGTGCTAGTGATGCCATTGTTCTCTCAAACCCTGAACCTGAAGACATCAACTTTTCAATACCAGTGTTGTTATCAATCATCCAAAACTCCACTTCATCTTTATCAGATATACGAACCTCTAACTTAAACTCCGCAGAATCAACTAATAATCTTTGTAGTTCTGAGTTGATGACTGGCATCATACTTCTCATAATCATCTTTGATATACCTTTCTTACCAAACAGTTCCAAATATATTTTATAGATTTTAAGTTTCGACTCTTCTTCTTTGATTTTCTGAATCAATTCTTTAAAGTCTTCAATCTTCTCCTCATATTTTTTAATGTTGGCCTCGGAATTAGTGATTTCATAATTCACCCCTTCTTTTTCTCTTTGAAGGTCGTCCAATCTCATATCAGCACGAAGGATGGTCTCATCAATCTTTTTATTCTCCTCGAACTTCTCTTTATCTTTGTTAAAACGGTCCAACTTATCCTGAGCTTGGTCTTTCTTCAACTTCAACGATTCCAACTGAATCTCAAACTTCTCTTTGATGAGTTTGTTTCTTTCGTATAAGTCAAAGGCTTTCTTAAGGTCCACAAACGATTGTTCTTCCTTTGTCAATCTCTCAACCTCTTTGGTACTAACCCCTACTTTCTCATTCAGTTCATTTGATTCTTCTTTCTTTTTGTCGGCATAGTCTGACTTAGCCAGTTCTATACCACAATATTGACAGGAGAAACCTCCTTCAAAATCCTTTAACTCCTCAGTGATATCTGAGATTTTGGATTCCATCGTTCCCAACTTAACCTTCTCTTCTGATAATAAGTCCTTCACGTTATCGTGTTTATCCTCATGGTAATACTCAGAAGGTTCCACAACCTTTACCTGTTTTAAGTCCAACTCAGTTAAGGTGATTTTGGATTTGAACTCCTCAATCTCCCTTTTCATATCGTCAGGTCTTATTTTCAATAACTCTTTATCCAAACCCGTGTGTTTCTGTTTCAAAAGTCCGTCTCGGTACTCCTGTCCCTTCTCAATTCGTTGGTTGACATCTTTGAGTTTTTCCTTCTGTTCTTTGATGTTACCTTTCTGACCATCAATAAGTTCATTGTGTTCACCAATGTAACTCTTTAATGATTCGATATCATAAAGATTTGAAGTCATACTCTTTTGAAACTTTGAGGACATTTCCTTTGCGGTATCTTCCTTAAGTTTCAATGAGTCCAACCCTAAGAACCTCGAAAGGACCTGTCCTCTCGCTGTTGGTTTGGCATCAATCAACTCTTCCAAGTTGGTTGAGGTTGTTAAGATGGTCATCAAAAAGTCATCCATCGTTCCGATAGATTTCTTAATGAAGTCCTCTGTCTCTCTTCTCTGTTCACCAGTAAAGTTCAATAGGCTACCGTCGGCAAGTTTTTTGAAGAAGTCCAAAGAAGTACTAACAGTGTAGTCTTTATTATTTCTCTTCAACTTACGTGTCACCTCTCTGACGATGATATACTCCTCACCATCAATAAGAACTTCACCCTTTACTGTGACCTTATCCTTGTTTCTAAATCTATTAAAGATTTCTTCTGCCTTACTCGTCTTAGTAGTCTGGTTAAAGAAAAGGAAAAGAAGGAGGTCTACTGTCAATACGGTCTTTCCACCAAAATTGGGGGGGTTGGATTCGACCGTTGATATCCCCTTGATTTTATCGAAGTCCAAAATCTGTCCATCACCAAAAGATAAGAAGTTTGAAAACTCAACCTTCTTAATGTACCATTTTTTAAATGGAGTAACTTCCGCTTTATCAGACGCAATCGCGTTCTCAACGGAATCATCCAATTTAAGTACATCATCACTAAATTCTTTTAGTCCATTATTATCTAAAAACTTGACAATCAATTCCTTCTGGTAATTCTCATCCAAAATATTCATAGACACGTCTATTGACTGTAAATCACCTTCATCGGTTTTGACTTTAGTGACCACATTAACATTAGTGGATGAATATTTCTTCTGAAAATAAGTTCTAACTCTTTTTATTCTTTCCTGTGTGAAGTTTTCGGGGGTATCTTCCCACACAACCTGAATGTAAGGATTAGACAAATCATCAGTTTTTAGTTTATGCGACATAAATTTATAGTTTAATTCTTTTGGCGGATTGAACAAATCCATTCTTACAACTTAATCTCCAAAGGGGTATTTTCGTCTTCGTTTGGTGCACTTACTGCACCCATATCAATTTTAGTTGTTTTACCCTCAACAACCATATCTTCTTGTGTCTTACCACTTAATTCTCTAAGCGATTCCATCTGTTTCATCATTTGGTCTTGCCACATTTTTTCCATCTGACGTTGAGCACCTTTGATGTTTTGATTTCTTGCTTGAACTCTTTTACGGTGTGCCTTAGCACCACCTCTTTTTTTTGATTTTCCCATACTATTTATAAATAAATTATTTGTTTATGAGAAATATAATAACAAAATTCATGAATAACAAGTGGGTTAAGCTCATTTTTTCAATATCTATTATAGTCTCATCTATACCCTCAATTATACAAGATTTTCAGGTAGGAGTCAATAATGGATGGCACCATTATGGTATGTTGTTAATTGGTATAAACTATCTTTTAGAATCCCTACTTTGGGTTATTGACTTATGGAAAAAATAGAATCATTTAGAAAACAAGTAACACTACTTGAAAGTTTAATTAGAAATGATAAAGACAGCTACGATGAATGGGACTTCTATCGTATAAAGAAAGATATGTTAGAATTTAAGTACTTAAATCCTGATAATTATGAAATTGATAAACTCATTTTATTATTAGAATCATTGGAAGAAGCACATAACAAATTACAGGATAAAAAAATGAACCATAAGTTAAATCTATTAACTATATGGTCCACTATTTTCTTACCACTATCATTCTACACAGGTATGTGGGGAATGAACTTTGATGACGTACCTTTACTCACTGGTGATGATGGATTTTGGGTATTTGCCACATTATCCGTCATAACTATTATAGTAATGTTCGCTTACTTCAAAAGAAACAAGTGGTATTAAGATTCAAAATGGTCAACAATCGTATTGATTGCCCATACACCACCTGAAGCTAACATCCCATCAAAGAAGATTGCAGGTACTGTTGATAGACCCATTTCATTACCCCAAATGGAGTAAATAAATGCACCCATAAAAAATCCTACCCATGTTGAACAACACATCATACAGGAAATAATTCCGTGAATAAAGTTGAACAACGGTCCGATAACAGGGGTACTTGAGTTACCCATAGTCTCTACTGATGTACGTAATCCTTGAAATATGGAACCATATACAATTATCTGTGTCATTCCGTATGCGGCTACTAACCATGCTAATAATATCATAATTTATTTTTTAAATTTGTTGATGCCAAAAATGTGGCGTTTTCTTTTTTAAACTCTTTATCTAATTCTAACATAATTTTTTCATATTGTGAAATAAAATTATCTTTTTCTCTAATTTTGTCTTTAAGTTTTTGAATAGTTTTTTGTAAACCTTTAAGTTTTTCAGGTGAACTATCACCCTTTATCTCTTTGATTACCTCGACTTCTTTGATTACCTCGACTTCTTTGATAATCTCGACTTCTTTGATGACCTCGACTTCCTTAACAACCTCTTTAGGTTTTTCCTCCAAAAGAATTTCCAACTCAGATAGTTGCTTCTCCAATTTTTTCTTTTCAGTATTTGCATTCTTCAGTTTCGTACTATATGTTTTGTTTGACTTCTCCAACTTGGTGAGTTTCCCGCCAAGTTCCTTTACCTGTTCGTCATCAGTAATATAAACCTCTTTGGTGACCACCTTCTCGATAGGTTTTTCTACCTCAATAATCTTCTCAACTTCTTTAATTACCTCCACAGGTTTTTCAACCTCCACGATAACCTCTTTCTCAACCACCTTTTCGACAATCTTTTCAACAGGTACCTCTTTGGTGATGACCCTCTCGACCTCTTTAATAACTTCTACGGGGACTTCTATCTCAACAACCTTCTCTACCACCTTTTCAACAGGCACCTCCACACGGACTTCTTTAACCACTTCTTTCTCAATGACCTTAACTCCATCAGCATTTAACATCCCATACTTTTCAATCTGATAACCTTGAGCAAAACATTCTTTTGTAAACTCATCAATGTTGAGTTCATTCAACTTACAGAACGCTTTAAGGTCCTTAAGTTCGGAGGACGAAAAATTAATAGTTGGTGAGTTGCTCTGTGCCATTTTCTAAATCTTCTATATCTGTAATCTTAAAACTTAAGAATGGACGTGGGTTTGATAAATCAACAAACGAATACTTCTCATTCTCTACATCATAAACACCAAAACCGTGTTTAGTTACTGATTCACCAAAGTTTTGTTGTATCGTTGAACCAACCATATACGCCTTTTTCTTATTTGGTATGTCAATCACCTGACGTTTATGGATATCACCACATAACACAACATCTAACCCTTTAAAGTTTTCAATCTCATACGCATGGTCTCCAAAGTCGAAACCAGTATCTGTTGTTAGTCCCTGAATCGGGTCGTGGAATAACCCAATCTTATACCCTTCAGCCTCAGAGATGTCGGGTTTGATGTTACCCTGAAACTGTGAATACACACACCAACTTATATTATTATCCTCATAAACCCCTCGGTCTCTGTAGTATACAATCTCAGAGTTTTTCAATGAGTCAATAATAGGTGTCAGCGCATCCAAACGATTAAGATTGTTATTAAGGAAGTCATGGTTACCAGGAATAAGGACTGTCTTCGCAATCTTTGTACATTCTGTCAATGTCCATGCAACTATTTCGATAAGTTCAGGTGTCATCTGATTCTTACTGTGAACCAAATCACCAGTGAAAACAATACGGTCAGGGGTAATCTCTTTAAACTTATCTAACATCTCTGTCAGAATCTGTCTATATAAATCGTGGTCCTTAAATAACCTTATATGAAGGTCTGAAAAATGTACAATCTTTTTTATCATAAACAACTAAAATATCTATCCCCTCTATCACATAGGAATGTTACTACTATACCATCAGGATTATTCTTTTCAATCCATCTTTCTGAAGCCAAAATATTAGAACCTGCAGATATACCAACAAATATACCATGTTCCTTTGCTAATCTCTTAGACCTTTTCTTTGCATCTTCAGTTGAAACCGTCATAACCTCATCGACTCTATTCATATCAACCAAAAACTTTGAGCCGTCTCCAATACCTTGTATACCATGTAACCCTGGTTCACCACCACTCATCACTGGTGATTCTTCAGGTTCAACAGCAACTATTTTTACTATCGGCATATAGTCTTTAATTTTCAATCCGGCACCCATTAGAGTACCACCTGTCCCTGTACCTGTAACAAAGGCATATATAGGGGTATACTCTTCAGTATAATAATTAATGTCTTTTAATATCTCCTTAGCCGTGGTTTCTTCATGTGATTTTATGTTTAATGGATTATTAAATTGGTCACAGTTAAACCACCCATTTTCCTTCGCTAATTTATCTCTAAGATTAATAGCAGTATCAAACTCACCCGCTGGTACCTCAATAAGTTCAGCACCATAATACTCCATAGTTTTCTTTCTTTCTTCTGACATATTAGACGGCATCACAATCACACAATGATACCCTCTTTCTGCCGCCAACCAAGCGAATGACACACCCATATTACCTGATGTCGCCTCAATAATCGTATCTCCTTTTTTTAAAATTCCTCTATTTTCCGCATCATTTATAATATAAGATGCTGGTCTGTCTTTTATTGAACCTGTTGGATTGAATACCTCCGCCTTCGCATATAATTTTTCACTTAACTTAATAAGTGGTGTATTTCCTATTTTATCTGATAATCTCATCGTATTGATTTAAATTTTCCGTGAATGTAATAATTAAATTGTTCCCACCAAGTTAGTTTAGTCCCCCACAACACTCGGTCAATCATATCAATACACCAATTATCCCATTTTTCAAACAGGAAAAAGATATCAATAGTAAGTTCACCAGAATGGGTTACCGTTGGGAATGACCATGTGATTTCAAATAGTGAACCCTCCCAATGAATACCATTATGTACATTCAAGATTTGGAAACCGAATTTATCATGGTCACCACCCAAATACACATTAAATAATC
>Ga0209555_10000204_pt1 | contig 50785 bp, 45 predicted proteins | sample SaaInl85LU_5_DNA_FD_184643 | JGI IMG/M metagenome (GOLD analysis project Ga0209555, IMG submission 184643) | Marine microbial communities from expanding oxygen minimum zones in the Saanich Inlet - ESP_85LU_5_DNA (SPAdes) (version 2) | ecosystem: Environmental > Aquatic > Marine > Intertidal...
CCCCGCCGTATAATTTAAACTGCCTAAATACCCTTCTCTGAATTTATTACCATAGGCAATGGCACTTTGGTGTTCCATTCCTAAATAGGGTGTTTCTACTAATGCGTATCCGTCATTCCAAAATGGATATGGCCCAAAATAGCGTTCAAAACATTCAATGGTTGGTTTTACTTGCTCAAAATGCTTTTTGGCTTTCTCTTCATTATAGGACAATACATAATAGTCTAAATCTAATGTATCTTTTCCGCTAACGTATTTATCAGAGAAGTGCGTGTATTTACCAATGTTCAAAGAAACATCGTAATTGTTAATGGGGTACGATACAAACCAATGAAAAGTGTTAAACAATTTTGTTGATTTTCGTAAATCGTGAAAAATCAGGTTTCCGTTTGAAATGCATTGTAAATCTCCAGGGACCTGACAACTAATAAGCATACTGTCTGGCTCATCTGATTGATGGTCTTTGTTTGGCCACCAAGAACTTGCCCCTAATCCCTGGCACGAAACCCCTATCCAATCCAATCCATTTTTATCTTTCTCCCATGAAAAACCGCCATCCCAAGGCGGATAGACGGCTTCTTTAGGATTACCACTATAGTAGACTCTAACGAACACATTCTCACCTTCTTGAACCTCTCTGTCTAAGGTGATGAAAACAGCATTGTATTCTCTTTTAAATGATTGTTGCTTGCCTTCAAATTGAATTTCTCTGATACTCATGTTTTCAAATAAATCTATCTGAAAGGTTTTAAAGTTTGAAAGCACATCAAAGTGAATCTCTGAATACCCTTTTATGAATTTATCTTCAGGCTCCACAGAAATATTTAGATGGTAGTAACTTACATCGTAACAATTTCTAAATTCAGATAAATAGCCACGTAAACTATCGGCTCTACCAAATTCTTGGGCAATACTGAATAAGGATTGAAATAGTAGTATGATTAAAATGGTTTTTTTCATGTGCTTAATTTAGTGTGTGGCTACAGAGTTAATGTCAATGTACAAGTTTCATTCACCAACAATGCTGAGGCTGTAATGGTTACTATAGCAGTTTCTTCATTTTGCAATACACCACTTCCGCTTATTGTAACCAACGAAAACTCCATGAATGAAACATCTTGTGATGGAATAAATATGAGTCCATCACTACTAACTGTGGCGTTTAAAACAAATATACCAAAATCAATTACTAAATCACCTTCATTATCACCATTTTCTAATGTCACTTCACTAGGAACTATAGCCCCTAAAATAAAGCCGTCACATTCGGAATCAACATTCCAAGTATTAACCATAATCTGACTAGAATATACACAACTGCCATCATCTATTGTTACATCCGGATCATAATTAAATGCTGTTTCATCGGTACATCCGTAACAATCGTAATTACATGACTCATTATCTTGATTGGCTAACGGATTGAAATTACAGGCAGTATCCACCATACAACCAAAAACTAAGGCAACATTATCGCCACCGTTTTGTCCAGAATTATCAGTATTACTTTCTTCTTCTTGCTTTTTACAAGCGGTTGCTAATAAGCCTATTGCAGCAAATAGTAATACATATTTTTTAAGATTGAGTTTCATGTTGAATTCTTGTGATGTGGTTAAAAAAAAAGTTGTTACCAAATGTAACAACTTTTTTAAATCTATATATAGTATTGACAAGATTTTAAATCAAAACATTGTCATTAGCTAAAGCTTCTTTTAATACGGCAGTGATGCCTTTTTTGTCAATAGTTCTTAGAGCATTTGTAGATACTTTTAAAGTAATCCACTCACCTGATTCAGGGATAAAGAACTTTTTAGTTTGTAAGTTTGGATAAAACTTTCTTTTAGTCTTTTTGTTAGAGTGAGAAACATTGTTTCCAGCCATTACTTTTTTTCCTGTGATATCGCAAATTCTTGCCATCTTACTTTTATTTATAACAATTTAGGGGTGCAAATATAAATTTATTTATTGAAAAAACTAATGTATAATTTTAGAATAAACTAATAAGATAATTAAGAACTTTGTTAGAAGCTCTCTGTATATTTTCTTGTCTTGATGTATTAAAAACTACGGTTTGACTAAAAACTTCATTGGGGGTAGCCACTGCAAAGCAAATGGTTCCTCCTTTTACACCATCTAAATCTTCATTAGACGCTAATCCTGAGGTTGCTACGGCATAGTCACTATTAAAAATCTTTTTTGAGGATAAGGCCATTTCACACACAACTTCTTCACTTACCACTCCATAGGTTGATATTAATTCAGGGCTTATATTTAGCATTTCCTTTTTAACTTGCGTAGAATAAGCTACCAAAGAGCCCAAAAAGTATGAAGAACTACCACTTATGGAAGTTAACATTTTAGCAATATTGCCACCTGTGCAGCTTTCAGCGGTTGAAATTGTTGCTTTTTTCTGAAACAAAAGTTCGGCAACAACTTCTTCACTTAGTCTTTTCTGAACAGGCGAATAGTATTTTCCTAACAAAGGTTTTAAACTTTGAATATTTTTATCAATTAAATTTTCAAGGAATAGCTTGTCCGTTCCTCTTACCGAAAGACGCAACATTAGACAAGAGATTGAAGGTAAATAGGCAAGTTTAATTTCTTTTGGCAAAGCTTCTTCCCATTCTGCTATGGTTTCTGCTAAAACAGATTCTATAACTCCTCTAGTGTATACTGTTTTGTGAACAATTTCTAGTAGATTATACTTTCTCTTTAGTTCATTTATTACAAAAAGCATCATGTTTTTCATTTCATGCGGGACTCCTGGCATTGATACAATGACTTTACCATTGTAATCAAACCACATACCTGGGGCTGTTCCTTTATGATTTGTAATAACTTGACACCGCGACGGGACGAATGCCTGAAGTTTAGTGTAATCATTCACTGTCCTGCCTCTTTCTGCAAAATAATGAGTAATTTTAGCTAAAACCTCTTGATTTAAAACCAATTCATCTTCGAAAAAATCACAAAGTGTTTTTTTTGTAATATCATCTTTTGTAGGACCCAAACCACCCGTGATAAAAACAAAATCTACGTTTTCTAAAGAATTTGAAAGGCAAGATATAATGTGATCACTGGAATCAGAAATACTCGTAATCTGATTGACATGAATTCCATTACTCTCTAATTCATTACCTATCCATGCTGAGTTAGTATCTAACGTCTGTCCAATTAAAATTTCATCACCAATGGTAATTATATCTGCCTTCATCTATTGTTATAATACTTCAGGCTCAACAATAAAGAATGTTTTACTTTCTGAAACTTCAGCACCATCGATATCCAATACAGTTAGAGTTAACCTGTATCTTCCTGGCTCAACATCTTGGAATGGCAAAGCTATTGATAGTGAGTCTGAAGAAGATGTTCCAGATAAATCGTAATCGTTATCAATTTGCCAAGGCGCCGATGAAAGACGAGCATCTTCAAAATCATCAATTACTGATACTCTAAATTTATCTAATCCTTGATCATCAGAAAATGTATAACTAAAGTTAAGAGTCGCTCCTTCTTGCTTGGTAATTGTTGAACTTTCTAAAGTGAAAGAGGTAATAGTAGGTGCTTCATTTTCGGATCCACAAGCACCGAATAATAAAGCGATAACAAAAATTTTGATTGCATTTTTCATAGTTTAATTATTTAAGGGTTAGTATGAATTCTTCAAAGGTCATGTTTTTTTGTGAGCCATCAAACATATTTTTAACAGTTATTATGTTTTGTTTAATCTCGTCCTCGCCTATCATGACCACAAATTCAACGCCTTTTTTATCGGCATATTGCATTTGTTTTTTCATTTTTTCATCTGAAGGATAAAGCTCAGATTTGATTCCTTTAGTTCGTAAAACATTTAATAAATTATATGCATAAAAGGCTTCAGATTCTCCAAAATTTGCAAAGAGTACTTGAGTATTTGAGTTTTTTAATTCAGGAAATAAGTTTAAGGTGTCCAATACCAAACAAATTCTATCAAACCCAAACGATATTCCAACCCCTGGCATGTTATCAAGCCCAAACACTCCAGTCAAGTTATCATATCTACCTCCCCCTCCTATACTACCAATATTAACATTGTTGGCAACAACTTCTATAATAGCTCCAGTATAATAGTCGAGTCCTCTTGCTAGGGTTACATCAACTTCCAATTTTGCAGATTTTAAATCAATACTTTTAAAGGAGTTAAAAATAAAAGACAACTCCTCTACTCCTTTCAAGCCGACTTCAGAATTAGAAAGAAATTCCTTTAGCGCTTTAAGCTTATCATCAGTCGATCCATCGAGTTCAAACAGCACATCCAGCTTAGCAATAGCGCTATCTGAAAGCCCTTTGAGTGATAATTCTTGCTTTACTTTCTCTATACCTATTTTATCAAGCTTATCGAGCGCAACAGTAATGTCTGTCAGTCTACTAGCCTCTCCTATACACTCAGCTATGCCACTAAGTATTTTTCTATTATTTATTTTAATTGAAAAGTCATCTAATTTAAGAGCATCAAAAACTTCATCATACAATTGTATCAATTCTAACTCTGAAAAAAGCGACTCAGTTCCAATAATATCAGCATCACACTGATAGAACTCTCTATACCTTCCCTTTTGGGGCCTATCTGCTCTCCATACATTTTGAATTTGATACCTTCTAAACGGAAAAGTTATATCGTTTCTATTTTGAACAACATAACGAGCAAAAGGGACTGTTAGGTCGTATCTCAAAGCTTTCTTTGAAATATCAGAAATTAACGCTTTAGAAGTTGTGTTGGCATTAAAGGTTGTTTTTGACAAAAAGTCACCAGAGTTAAGAATCTTAAAGATAAGCTTATCGCCTTCATCACCATACTTTCCAGTCAAAGTATCAAGGTTTTCCATAGCTGGAGTTTCAATTTGCTCAAAACCATATTTTTCAAAGGATTGGTTAATAATTTGAAAAACATAGTTCCTTTTTCTCATTTCAGAAGGAGAAAAATCCCGCGTACCTTTAGGAATTGTTGGTGATTTAGCCATTTTTTCTTCGTTATTTACGAGCAAATATCAGAAAAAATAATCTAGTAATCTTTGAAAAAGACTATAATTATTTCAAAATTCACTAAAAAAGTATTGTGAGGTTATATCTTTTTCAGATATTTGCAAAAAATTAATTAATCTATTTATTCAAACAAAGAATTATGAAAAAAATGCTTTTAACAGCTGCAATCGCTTTTACTAGTTTAATCGCTTCTGCACAATTTATGATTACTGCTGACTTAGATCTAGAAGATTTTAGTACTGACAGTATTACTGAAACAACTGATTTCGGATTTGGTTACATGATCAATGACACTTGGACTGTAGGTGCTACTATCCCTGCTGGTGACAATGAAGATTTCAGAGTATTTGCTCGTTACTACTGGAATGAGTCAATTTACTTAACTGCAAACACTACAGCTGAAAATTTCTCTGACAACTTACGTTTAGGAGCTGGTTATAGTTTTGCTGCTTACGGAAGTTTCTACATTGAGCCAAACTACACTTTCTTACTACAAGAAGATGCAGCTGGTGAAAGAAACGGTAAATTAAAATTAGGTCTTGCTTACAGATTCTAAATTTTAGACAAAACATCAAAAAGCGCATCAAAATTGATGCGCTTTTTTTTTGTCTTATTATTAGATTATTAGTTAATTTTGTACTCAACTTAAAACAAACAGCTTTTTATGATTTGGTTAATTATTATATTTTTCATGATTGTTGGCGGAATTGTCAGCAGTCGCTTAAAAAATAAGTTTAAAAAATACTCTCAAGTATCCCTAGCAAATGGCATGACTGGAAAGGAAATTGCCGAAAAAATGCTACTCGACCATGGTATTCGTGATGTAAAAGTTGTATCAGTCCCTGGTAGATTGACCGACCACTACAATCCCTCCGATAAAACGGTGAATCTTAGTCCTGATGTATACTCTAGATGTAGCGTTGCCTCTGCTGCCGTTGCAGCACACGAATGTGGACACGCTGTTCAACACGCCCAGGCATACTCATGGCTACAATTACGTTCTGCTTTAGTACCAGCCGTTTCATTTAGTACTAAAATGTTGAACTTCATTTTCATAATGATGTTTTTGGGCGCTGGAGTTCTTGGATGGTTTGGTATTGATACTGCTCTTCTGACAGTAATAGTTTTTCAATCTGCTATTACTCTTTTTACGCTAGTCACTCTTCCAGTAGAATTTGACGCTAGTAACAGAGCGCTTATCTGGCTAAAACAAAAAAACATTACCACTCAACAAAATCACCCATTAGCTATGGATGCTCTGAAATGGGCAGCAGGAACATATGTAGTAGCGGCCTTAGCTTCTTTAACTCAATTAGCATATTACATTATGTTATACATGGGCAATAGAGACTAGAGACTAAATGATTTTAATTAAAAAAACCTTACTGAACATGTAAGGTTTTTTTGTTTGAACTTAATTTTCAAGAAATAATTCACGAAATTTGTACCTACCAATCTTTATTGAAAAAAAATGCCCAAATTTTTATACTTATTTCTATCATTTTTCCTCCTTAATTCCTATTCTTTTGGACAAAAGAGCTGGGTAAACGATATCCATAATGAGGATAAAACATTGTATGAAGTTCAAGAAAGTTTTGAAAGCTATTGGGAAAATAAAACCATTGGAAAAGGTAAGGGTTGGAAGCCTTTCAAACGCAGAGAAGCTTTTATGGAGCCAAGGGTATATCCTGACGGAATCTTTCCTTACAGCAAACTGTATGAAGAGTACAACAAACTTAAAAACCAACCTAAAAGTTTAAATCAGGAAAATATAGAAGCCGATTGGCAAGCGTATGGACCTACTAGTGTTCCTTATCAAAACAATGGCACCAAAAGAGGTGTAGGTAGAATTAACATTGTTGAGTTTAACCCTAATGATCCTAACTTAATATGGGTTGGTTCCCCAAGTGGAGGACTTTGGCAATCTTCTGATGGCGGTGAAAGTTGGACCAGTAATAATGATTTGTTACCTAACTTAGGGGTTTCTGATATTGCAATAGATCCTACAAATCCGAGCATCATGTATATCTTAACAGGTGACAGAGATGCAGACGACACCTATGCCTATGGACTTTTGAAATCAACCGATGGAGGACAAAGTTGGAATACCACTGGACTTTCTTTTAATTTGAATAACGCTTACAGAGGAAATAGAATCCTTATCAACCCCAACAACACAAACATTCTACTAGTTTCTACACGAAAGTCTGGCTATGGAGAAATATATCGTTCTATAGATGCTGGAGAAAACTGGGATATGGTTTTACAAGGACCAAACTTTATTTCAATGGAGTTCAATGTCTCAAACCCAAACATAGTTTATGCCGTTACTACTGGTACTAGTAAATTCTACAAATCAAATGATAATGGATTAAACTGGGATAATGTTACTAATGATGTCGGCTTACCAAACTCAGGAAATAACAGAGGGATAATTGGTGTTACTGAAGCTAACCCAAATGTAGTTTATGTTCTTTACAGCTCAAATGACGACGGTTTTGGTGGACTTTACAAATCCGAAGATGGTGGATTTAATTTTACATTACAATCTGAAACACCAAATATATTAAGTTGGGAAACCGATGGTAGTGGCGAAGGTGGTCAAGGCTGGTATGACCTAGCACTAGCCGTTTCACCTACTAATGAAGACTTGGTATTTGCTGGGGGTGTTAATATATGGAAAGCGTTTGACGGAGGACAATATTGGGAAATTAGCTCTCATTGGTTTGGGGGTGACGGAGTAGAATACGCTCATGCCGATCAACATATTTTAAAATATAATAAAGCTACTGGAGTACTTTATGCGGGTAATGATGGAGGACTTTACAAATCAGAAAATAATGGTGAAAACTGGACTGATATAAGTGACGACCTACAAATCACACAGTTTTACAAAATTGGAATATCACAAACCGACTATGGCCTTTTGTTAGGTGGCACACAAGATAATGGCACCCTTAGGTGTAATTCTCAAAACGATTGGGATGCAGTTAGAGGTGGTGACGGCATGGAATGTGCCATTGATCCCAACGATCCTACAAGAATGTATTCGTCAGTTTATTACGGTGCCATTTCTATTTCTACAAATGGTGGTCAAAATTGGGATGATATTGCTCCAGATTCTGATGGTGCTTGGGTAACACCATACCAAATTGATCAGAATAACCCAAATAGAATAGTGGCAGGCTACAATGTAGTATATGAAAGTTTAGATTATGGTCAAACATGGGATTCTATTTCTAACACCTTTAATGGTTCAGAAAACATTGATGTTATTTGTTTATCACCTTCAAATGATGATGTGATTTACATAGGTGAAGGCGAGGATGTATTTAAAACAATTGATGGAGGTGAAAACTGGTATAATATTAGTTCAGGGCTTCCAAGTAAAACAGTTACTTATATCGCTGTTCATCCAGAAGATTCAGATAAAATATGGGCCACATTCTCTGGTTATTCAGAAGGTGAAAAAGTCTATTATTCTACAAATGGAGGGAACGATTGGTTAAATATTTCTGAAGATTTACCAAACTTACCAGCAAATACAATTTTGTTTTACGCTCCAAACGAAACCCTATTTTTAGGAACAGACATTGGAGTATTTTATAAAGATTCATCAATGACTAACTGGGAAACCTTCAATCAAGGGCTACCAAATGTTATTGTCAGTGAATTAGAATACCATACGAGTTCGAATAAACTGTTCGCAGGAACATATGGAAGAGGCGTTTGGGTTACTTCTTTGCCTCCTACCTCAGCGCCTATTGCTTCATTTAACTATAATTCAATAAACGAATGCGCGGGTATAGTATCATTTAATAACAACTCATCAAATACTGTTGACTTAGAATGGAATTTTGGTGATGGGAATTTTTCAACTGAAAATTTTGCGACGCATCAATATTCAACAAGTGGAAGCTATACTGTGGAATTAATTGTTTCTAATAACTTAGGTAGTGACACGATTACACAAGAGGTTACCATTGATCTTATTGAACCTCCAACAGCACCGTCAACTGTAAGCTGCAACCCTACTAGTGTTACTCTAGTTGCCTCTAACAATGATATACAAACGGATATCAAATGGTACGATGCGCCTCAAAATGGTAACCTTCTTCATGTTGGCAACAGCTATACCACAGACGTACTAAATTCTACTACAACTTTTTACATTGAATCTGCTTCCGTATCTGATTCAGGTCAAGTTGGAGAAACTTTTCACTCAGGAAACTCTGACTATAGCGGTTCTTCTTCTAGCGTTGGCGCATTGGAGTTTGATGCTAATCAAGGCTTTATTCTTGAGTCTATAGATGTATTTACAAATTTAGCTGGAGAGCGAAAAATTGTACTTTTTGATAATGAAGGTAATGTTGTAGATGAACATACTGAATACGTACCAGTAAGTGATAATATAGCCCACACCATTGTGCTAAACTTTCAGATTAATGCGGGCAACGGCTATCGATTAACTACTGATAATGACTTAAGCATTGCTAATTTCGGAGGCGAAAACCCTCAACTAAAAAGAACAAGTTCTGACGACTTAAATTTCCCTTACACCTTCAATAATATTGTGTCAATTAATGGGTCTTACTGGTATGGAAACGGAGGAAGTTTTATGACAGATTACTATTATTATTTTTACAACTGGAAGGTCAAAACATTCTGTTCAAGTGCCAGAACTGCAGTTGAAGTTCACATCGGTAGTGAGGAAATATTATCCTTAGACATTACAAACAATTGCCCTTATGATAGCCTAGTGTTAAATGCCAGTGGAAACTTTGATTTATTTGAATGGAATAATTTATCTACTAATCAATCATTAACTGTATTTGAACCAGGCACATATTCTGTAACAGCCTACGACTCTGCTGGCTGTGTGTCTTCCTCAAGCATTACAATTCCTTCCATTAACTCATTTGAAATCACTTCTAACGAAGTTTTATGTGATGGGTCAAGTATTTATTTACAATCTATAATTGGATTAGAATCGTACCTCTGGAATACTGGTGAAACCCAAAGTGTAATTTCAGTAAATTCAGCCGGAACCTATTCTGTAACTGCCGAAGATGAAAACGGTTGTGTGTTATTTGACGAAATCACGATTGAATCAACTGTTCCAAACCAAATTAATATTGAATATGATTTGGATTCACTGGTAATATGTAGAGGAAGTGATATAGGTTTTAACGTTTCTTCAGATTTTTACTTCATGAATGTGGTCTGGGATAATATCAACTTAGGCAATGAATATTCCCAAACATTTATTCTAAACGGATTACAAGAAGTAACCGTTGTTGGTATTGATGAAAATGGGTGCATCACTGTTGACACGCTGTTATTAACCGTCATAGATTGTGAAAATTCCATTGATGAATTTTTTACCAATACTCAACTGTATCCTAATCCTAATGATGGTAAATTTACTCTTCAACATCAATCCACTAAGGAGGAAATTAACATGATTAGAATTATTGATTTTCAAAGCCGTTTAATTGAACAACGAGCCGTTAACTATGATAATGGGATTTTAGTAGAACACTTTGATTTATCCAACTTAAGTAAAGGACTCTACCTTATTGAACTAACTTCTTCATATGGAAGAAGTGTTAAAAAAGTCGTAATAGAATAAGTTTAAACAAACATTTTTTTAGGGTTAAGAATACCCTTAGGATCAAATAAATTCTTAATTCCTTTTTGTAGGTTAAGGTTCTCTTTTGTAAAGGCTATATCCATATAACTTTTTTGGACAAGACCTATACCATGCTCTCCACTGATGGTTCCGCCTAATTTTACAGTTAACTCAAACACTTCTCTAATCCCTTTGTGCAAATCGTTATTCCAGGCTTCATCACTCATATTACCCTTAATGATATTTATGTGTAAGTTACCATCGCCTGCATGCCCATAACATACGGAATCGAAGCCATGCTTTCGCCCAATTTCTTTAACTCCTTTTAGAAGTTTCGGCAATTCTGCTCTAGGAACAACAGTGTCTTCTTCTTTGTAAACACTATTATTTTTAACTGCCTCGCCTACTGCCCTTCTCATTTTCCAAAGTTGCTCTTTCTGAAGAGATGAATCAGCGAATAATATTTCTCCACAATCGAATTGCTCCATTACTTCTGTAATTCGCTCACAATCTTTAAACAATATATCCATGTCATTACCATCTACCTCAACTAGAAGGTGAGCCTCAATATCATCATCTATTGAAATAGTACTATCCGTAAATTTTATTGTCCAATCCAAAGCCTCTCTTTCCATAAATTCCAAAGCGGATGGTGTAATACCTGCTCTAAACACCGCCGAAACTGCTTCACAAGCCTTTTCAGCAGAACGAAAAGGAACTAAAAGCGTAAGGTCTTGCGTTGGGTGAGGAATAAGTTTAAAGACAATCTTTGTAATTACGCCCAAAGTGCCTTCACTACCTATCATTAACTGAGTAAGGTTATATCCTGTGGAGTTTTTTAAAACATTTGCACCGGTCCAAATAATTTCTCCAGATGGTAAAACGACTTCTAAATTTAAGACATAGTCTTTTGTAACTCCATATTTTAAGGCTTTAGGACCACCAGAGTTTTCAGCAAGATTACCTCCTAAAAAACTACTACCCTTGCTAGCAGGATCGGGAGGATAGAAAAGTCCTTTTTCTTTAACAGCATCTTTGAAAACTTGATTGATAACCCCTGGTTCAACGGTAGCTTGAAGATTTCTTTCATCAATTTCAATGATATTATTAAACTTTTCCATACTCAAAGCTACACCTCCACAAACTGGCAATGAACCCCCACTAAGACCTGTTCTTGCTCCACAAGGAGTAACAGAAATATTGTGTGAATTGCAATAGGATAAAACCAATGAAACTTCATCAGTAGTTGAAGGTTTGATTACCACTTCTGGCAAATAAACCAAATCCTCTGTCTCGTCATGAGAATAAATCCCCAAAGTATCTTTATCGAAATGAACTGACTTTTCATCCAGAATGCTTTTGAAGTAGTCTAAGTGGGTTTGGGTAATCTTATTGAAATCCATCAAAGTTGTTTTGGTAAAAATAAGTAAATTCGCTATTCTATAAAAATAGCTATTCATGAGAAAAATATATTTATTAAGTCTTATCGTTTTACCTTTTTTCTTATTTGCTCAAAAGAAAGAAATAACTCTTGAAAACATCTGGAAAAATTATGACTTCTACCCAAAATCAGTAAAGGGTTTTAAGTCAATGAATAATGGCAACTATTACAGTAAAATTGATACTAAAGAAGATTTAACAGAAATTAATAAATACAGTTTTAAAACAGCTAAAAAAGTCCGTAAAATTATTGACTCAAAAGGCATTGAGTTTAATATTAATAACTATACTTTTTCTGATGACGAAAACAAAATAATTTTTGCTACAGAAACTGAAGGAATTTACCGTTACAGTTCAAAATCTAAGTACTTTATTTATGATTTACTGACAAAGAAAATAGATACATTACATACAGAAAAAGTAATGTATGCCACATTTTCACCTAAAGGAGATAAAATTGCTTTCGTCTTAGAGAATAATCTTTATGTAAAAGACCTAGTATCCAAAACCATTTTACCATTAACATTCGATGGTGAAATCAATAAAATAATTAACGGTGCATCTGACTGGGTTTACGAAGAAGAGTTCGCCTTAGTACAGGCCTTTGAATGGTCACCAGACGGCACACAATTAGCCTTTTATAAATTTGACGAAAGCAATGTTAAAGAGTTCTCTATGGATATGTTTAACAGTAAGCTCTACCCTAGTCAAAATGAATTCAAATACCCCAAAGCAGGAGAAGAAAATTCAAAGGTTAGTATTCACATTTATAATTTTGACAATCAAGAGACAAGCAAAGTGTCTTTTGATAAAGAATACGAGTATTTACCAAGGATAGGCTGGACAAAAGATGAACGTATATTGTTCGTTTCAGCAATGAATAGACATCAAAATGAACTTGATTTTATTTTAGTTAATACAGCCAACAACAGTAATAGAGTCTTATTTACTGAAACTGATAAGTATTATGTTGATATTCACGATAATACCACATTTACCGAGGATAAAAATCACCTAATATGGACTTCTGAAAAAAGCGGTTTTAACCACATCTACATTATTGAGTTAGAAAGTGGTAATTGGCAACAAATTACAAATGGAAGTTGGGAAGTCACAAAATACCATGGAATGGATGCTGAAAGTAATCGTATTTTTTACACATCCAATGAAGATGGAACTATAAATAGAGGACTATACAGCATTAATACTGACGGAAGTGGTAAAATCAAATTATCATCAAAAACAGGCACTCATAGTAGTACCTTTAGCAATGGAATGAAATATTATTCCAACACCTACTCCACTGCCGACACGCCACCCTACATAAGCTTACACAATAGTACAGGAAAAGAAATTAGAGTCTTAGAAGATAATGCTGACCTTCAAGTCAAAATGGATGAATATGAATTATCAAACAAAGAATTTTTTAGCTTTAACACTTCAGAAGATGTTAATCTAAATGGTTGGATGATAAAACCATCAGATTTCGATTCTTCAAAAAAATACCCAGTCTTTATGTTTCTATATGGAGGTCCGGGCTCTCAGCAAGTGTTAAATTCTTGGGGCTGGTTCAATTATTTCTGGTATCAGCATTTAGCACAAAAAGGATACATAGTAGCATGTATTGATAATAGAGGAACTGGAGGAAGAGGTGCAGAGTTTAAAAAACTTACTTATCAGCAATTGGGAAAATATGAAACTATTGATCAAATCGAAGCAAACAAATACCTAAGAAGTTTAGATTTCGTAGATGGTAATAGAATAGGAATTCAAGGATGGAGTTATGGCGGTTACCTTTCATCATTAGCGATTACCAAAGGAGCTGATGTCTTTAAAATGGCAATAGCGGTTGCCCCTGTTACAAACTGGAGATACTATGACAATATTTATACCGAAAGGTATATGCGAACACCTCAGGAAAATCCTGATGGGTACGATGATAATTCACCCATCAATCACGTTGATAAATTGAAAGGAAATTACCTTTTAATACACGGGTCTGCCGATGACAATGTACACGTCCAGAATACTTATGAGATGGTTACTGCTCTAGTAAAAGCCAACAAACAATTTGATTTATTTATTTATCCTGACAAAAATCATGGTATTTATGGCGGTAACACCAGACTTCATCTCTATAAAAAAATGACGAATTTCATTGAGGATAATTTATAAACATAATATAATTGCTATATTCGAAGTCAATTTTTTAATCTAAAAAAAAAGTTAAAATGAGTCAACAAAATCAAGAAATTCTAGGACATCCTAAGGGGCTTTTCTACCTCTTTTTTGCTGAATTATGGGAACGTTTCTCATATTACGGAATGCGTGCACTATTAACCCTTTACATGGTTAATGAATTTTTCCTATACATCTCAGATGAAGCATACAGAGAACAAGTTTCATTTGGAATTTTTGCAGCCTATGGCTCATTGGTTTATGCTACACCCGTTCTTGGTGGAATGATTGCCGATAAATACATTGGCTTTAAAAAATCGATAATGCTTGGGGGTATTTTAATGGCGCTCGGGCATTTTTTTATGGCATTTTACTTCGAGTCCGATGTTTTGGGAATGGACGTAACGCTTGTAAACAACTTCTTCTTTTATGCCGCTTTAGCTTTATTGATTGTCGGTAATGGCTTTTTCAAACCTAATATTTCTACAATGGTTGGTCGTTTATACCCTGAAGGAGATTCAAGAAGAGATTCTGGCTTTACCATTTTCTACATGGGAATTAATGCAGGTGCATTCTTGGCACCACTTGTTTGCGGATGGTTAGGCTATGAGTATGGCTGGCACGTTGGTTTTGGCGCTGCCGGTATAGGGATGTTAGCAGGACTAGCCGTGTTTATGAGCGGCACAAGAGCTGGTGTATTTGGCGACAATGGTGACCAACCAACAGAATACAAAGACAGAAAAATGTATGGATTAAGAACCGATTACTTTTTCTATGTTGTGGCTTTAGCTATGGTGCCTATTTCGGCCTATTTAGTAAAAAACAATGCGCTTGAAGTTCTTGAAGGATTAAAATTACATTCTTCACTATTAACAGTACTAGGAGTTGTAATATTAGGAATCATCATTAAAAAGATGTTGGAATTATCTAGAATGGAAGTTTTTAGACTTGTTAGTGTTCTTGTACTTACTTTACTAATTACTGTTTTTTGGTCTTTCTTTGAATTAGCAGGGACTGCAATTACACTATTTGCTGAAAGAAACGTGAACTTGACTCTACTAAACGCTTCTCAAACAAATGCTATTAATCCAGGTTATATAATTTTTCTTGCCATACCTTTTTCAATGATGTGGGTGTATTTATCCAAAACACAAAGAAACCCCATAACACCTATAAAGTTTGCTTTAGGTATTTTACAACTGGGTTTAGGATTTTTAGTTTTCGCCATGAGTGCTCAATTTATGGATGCAGATGGACGTACGCCTTTCATGTTCTTGATGATAGGCTACTTACTACTAACCACGGGAGAACTGTTCATCTCTCCAATTGGTCTTTCTAAAGTTACAGAACTATCACCAAAAAGTATGACTGCTTTTATGATGGGAGTTTACTTTTTATCATCATCATATGCACACTACATTTCTGGAGCTATTGCTAATCTAACAACTTCCACAGAAGCTGGATCTGCCCCAGAAGCAGGTTTTATGACAAGTATGATTGAAAAAATTACAGGCTTTACAAATGCCTATACTGACTCTAGTATAGAAGGCGTTCAATCGCTACTAAGCTATACTTCTGTTTTCACACAAGTAGGTATTGTGGCAATAGGAATAGCAATTTTATCGTTTATAATATCACCAGTACTAAAAAAATGGATGCACGGCGTTCACTAAAACAAAAAAAAATGAAAAACATATTTATTATTTGCAGCTTTTTAATCTGCACATTATCTCTTGCAGCTCAAGAAAAAAACGACGGATGGTTTATAAGCTTCGATGAAGCAGCTGAAGTATCTATGAAAACTAACAAACCTATTTTGGCTAATTTTACCGGTAGTGATTGGTGTGGTTGGTGTATTAAGCTTCATAAAGAAGTATTTAGCACGCCATCATTTAAAAAATGGGCAAATGAAAATGTTGTTTTGTTAGAGCTTGATTACCCTAGACGAGTCGAGCAATCAGAAGAAATTAAAAAGCAAAACAGAGAACTACAACAGTTCTTCAAAGTTAGAGGATACCCAACATTACATATGTTTTCTGTAGGTATAGCTGATGGAAAAACCCAAATTACTTCTTTAGGAAAAACAGGTTATATAGCTGGAGGTCCAACACCTTGGATAGCCAATGCAAACAATATGTTAAACACTAAAAAATGAAACAAATAATTACCACTTTAATGGTCATCATTTTGCCATTTGCAGTAATTTCATGTAACGAAAAAGAGAGCAAACCCAAAAAGAAAAAGACCAACCTTCAACAAGTCATTAAATCTAATAACTCTTATTCTTCAGTCAACTGGATTTCACTTGAAGAACTTGAAAAGAAAGTACAAACGGATCCTCGTAAAGTTATCTTCTTATTCACCAAAAAAGGATGTCCATACTGTCAAGAAATGAAGGAAACTACTCTTCAAGATGTAGAAGTTATTAAATTAATTAATGACAATTACTACGCCGTAATACTAGATGGAAAGACTAAAGATCCCATCACTTTTAAAGGCGTAACTTATGTAAATGATGCCTCAATCGAGGAAGATCCTAAATCAACTTGGAGACACAATTTATTTGCGGAATTGGTTGAACCATATAACGGAGGTTATTACTGGCCAACTACAGTAGTTTTAGATTCGAAACTAGAAAAAGTGAGAAGCTTCCCAGGGCTACAAAAGCCTGCACAGTTCAAAAGACTCTTGATGAATTACATTCAAAAGTAAAATGATTTAAAAACACAAAAAAAGGTCTTGTAAAAACAAGACCTTTTTTTTGGGTGGAAGATGGGATTCGAACCCACGGCCCCCGGAACCACAATCCGGTGCTCTAACCAACTGAGCTACAACCACCATTTAGGACGGCAAATATATATAAATTTAGAATTTTAAAGCATCATTTTTTTAACTTAAAAAACTATCTTTGATCAACCATGAGTAATTCTAAAAACATACATATTTCTGGTATGACTTGTGCCAACTGTGCCAAAGGCATAGAAAAACATCTTAATAGCAAAGGCATTCAAGATGTTATTATTGATTTTCCAAATTCAGAAGCTAGATTTATTCAAAGTGATATTGACAACACTCATGAAATAATAAAAGAAATCGAATCTCTTGGCTACAAAGCATCTGAAAGAGAACTTGAAGAAAACAATGAAGTAGAAAAACTCTTTGCAATAAGTTTAATTCTAACAATCCCTTTATTTAGTCATATGTTTCTAAATGAGGGACACGTCCTTCAAAATCCTGTCATTCAATTCATTTTAGCCTTACCCGTTTATTTCATTGGGTGTTATTATTTTGGTAGAAGTGCGTGGGGTTCTCTAAAAACTGGCGTTCCCAACATGGATGTGCTTATAATGATGGGTACAACTGCCGCTTTTTTTTACAGCATTGTAGGGTCGCTTATGTTTCATGGAACTGCCGAGGCTCACAACTACCTATTTTTTGAAACAACAGCGACTATTATAACGCTTGTTTTATTGGGGAATGTTTTAGAACACCGTTCGGTTAAACAAACCACAACCGCAATCAAGGAACTAAGTTCAATACAAAAGCTCACTGCTAAAAGAGAGGAGAAAGACGGCTCAATTCAAAATGTATCTTTTAACGACATTCAACCCAACGATATTTTACTTGTAAACTCTGGAGATAAAGTTCCAACTGATGGAATTATAATTTCAGGAAATGGCTTTTTTGACGAATCCATGATTACAGGAGAAAGTGAAAGTATTTCAAAAGGTGAAAATTTAAATGTCATTGGCGGTACAATACTAATAGATGGAAACGTCAGAATGAAAGCGCAAAAAGTCGGCGAAGACACTGTACTATCTCAGATAATCAAATTAGTAAAACAAGCACAAAATGACAAACCTAATATTCAAAGATTAGGCGATAAAGTCAGTAGTATTTTTGTTCCTATTGTTCTTGTTATTTCATTATTAACCTTCATTGTAAGCCACTATATTTTTGCCATTAGCATGACGGACGCTATTATGCGTTCCATTGCTGTATTGGTTATTTCTTGTCCTTGTGCGATGGGCTTAGCCACACCAACGGCAGTAATGGTAGGTTTAGGCCGTGCAGCCAAAATGGGAATACTTATCAAAGGCGGCAACACTTTAGAAGAGTTTGCAAAAATTAAACATATTGTCTTTGATAAGACCGGAACACTTACCAATGGTAAATTTAAAATTGATGAAATTAGCTGTGAAGAATCAGAAAGAGAAAACGTTAAGAACCTGCTGTATTCTTTAGAAATGTACTCTTCACACCCTATCGCAAATTCAATCAGAGAATCTCTAGAAAAAGAAGCAACTGTACTTGAAATTTCAGAAATTAAAGAAACTAAAGGAAAAGGTATTGAAGCAAAATGGAAAGGCGACTCTTACAAATTAGGAAGCGGAAATTTTGTAAATCATTCTGATGATAACTACCAATTGTTTTTATTTAAAAACGATTCATTAATGGCAAGTATTAAATGTAATGATGAACTCAAAGATAAATTGCCAGAAACAATTCAAAATCTTAAAAACAATGGACTTATTACTACTATTCTAAGCGGTGATAAAAAGAAAAAATGTACAGACGTAGGTCAATCCATTGGAGTGGATAATATTTTTGGCGAACACCTTCCACATGAGAAATTAGAAAAAATTGATGAATTCAATAAACAAAGTCCAACAGCTATGGTTGGTGATGGAATAAATGATGCGCCAGCACTAACGAAAGCTCATATTGGTATTTCTTTAGGTGGAAGTACCGAAGCTGCTATAGAATCAGCACAAATAGTGTTGTTAAATACAGAAAACCTAAAACAAATTGACTTAGCATACAAGGTTAGTAAACATACCCTAAAAACCATTAAGCAAAATTTATTTTGGGCATTCTCTTACAACATTGTTGCGATACCAATTGCTGCACTTGGCTTTCTAAACCCAATGTGGGGGGCTTTATTTATGGCCTTTTCGGATGTAATAGTTATTGGAAATTCACTAAGATTAAAACGAAAAAAACTTATTTAAAAAAATGCGATTACAAATCATTTCACTCTGTTTTTTATTATCACTACAAATTTTTGGTCAAGAAAAATTTTTTTCTCACGACTTTATCGAAGGAAATATACCTTCTTATAAACCAGCATTTAACGACAACTACCCTAAATGGGCTAAAATGCTATACTCAGAAAATCCAAACTTTTTTGAAATCCAAAATGATTACAAGCGTTGGAAAAAATATTCAGATAAAGAATTCAAGGCTGTGGAGCGCTATTATAAAATTTGGAACAGACACGCATTAAAATATGTAAATCACGAAGGAACTATCGTTCTAAATTCTGAAAATGCTACAGAAAATAATGCTCAAAGTGTGCAAAACTCTTCACAAAATGAATGGTCATTTTTAGGACCAAAAGAAACTTTTTTTCTGAACGAAACTGGAGGGGAAATTCTACCATCAAGTTGCCCATGGCAAGTAAATGTATATTCTTTTGATGTATCCAAAAGTAACGATTCTGTTCTGTATTGCGGAACAGAAACTGGCTTTATAAATAAATCCATTGACAAGGGAGATACGTGGAACATGTTAGCATTAGATTACAGCTTTAATGGAGGGATTACTGCGATGGCCATTGACCCACAAAATGAAGACATCGTTTATGTTGCTGCTGGTTCACAGATTCATAAAACTATTGATGGCGGACAAACTTGGTCGGCAATACTTGCCTCAGATGCTTTATTCTACTCCGATAAGATTATTATTGATGAAGTAAATCCTAATAAAATAATTAGTTCGGGCTCATCGGGTGTATATTACTCAATAGATGGCGGTTTAAATTGGTCAAACCCATGGCCATTACAAACTTATGATGTTCATTTCAAAACTGATGATGCTTCAAAAGTTTACGCTATTTCTTCTGTTAATGGATTTTTCAGAATTATTAAATCAGAAAACGGAGGAGCATCATTTAGCACAGATCTTTCATTCCCAGACAATTTGGATGATGAATCAGGTGCGTTGTTAGCTGTTAGTGCTGATGACACTGAAAGTATTTTTGTCTTACTTTTAAGTACAGATGACACCCCTCTTCTTTACAAAGGTAATACCGTAAGTAATGACTGGGAACTTATTGCCACAGGACAGACCGCTGATTTTCCACTAGAAAATTGGCAAGGTTTTTATGACCTAGTGTTTGAAGTTTCGCCTGAAGATGCTAACGTTATGTTTGCAGGAACTTCTAGTCTATATAAATCAACAAATGGCGGAGAAAGCTTTTCAATAATTGGCGGCTATGGAGGTAATTTCTCTATACATCCGGATGCACAATGTATGTTGTTACTCGAAAACAACCAAGCATGGCTAACGACAGACGGTGGCTTTAGCTATTCGACAGATAATTTCACAAATACAAACAATACATTTTTTAAAAACAAAAATCTAGTTGGCTCTGATATGTGGGGCTTCGACCAAGGATGGAATGAAGATATTGTTGTCGGTGGACGATACCATAATGGCAATACGGCTATAGCTGACTTTTACCAACCTAAAGCCTTAAGAATGGGAGGAGCTGAATCGCCGACTGGCTGGGTAATGAAAGGTAAAAGCAGACACGTTGCGTTTAACGATTTGGGATTGGGCTGGATACTTCCAACAACTGCAGAATCTTCACCTGAAGGACGGTTTCCGTTTAGTAAATACCCAAATATGGATGAATATGGTGGAAGACGAGGAAATATGGTTTTCCACAGTAATTATCACGATGTGATTTTTTTAGGTGAAGGCGATGGCTTTTGGAAAAGTAGCGATATGGGAGAATCGTTTGAATTACTTCATGATTTTGGAAATAGAGTTAGATATATTCAAATAGCATATAGTGATCCCAATGTAATTTATGCTGATGTAGTAAATGAAGGTTTGTTTAAATCAGAAGATGGGGGTTACACGTGGGTGTCAAAACCTAGTTTGACAAATGGGCAATTTGGGCTAAGTTCATGGGAGGGAAAACTTCATTTTGACGTTTCACCAAATGCCCCAAATACTATTTATGCTTGTTTAACAAATGGTATTTGGTCTGCAGACTTAGGCAAAGTTTTTAAATCTACAGATGGCGGTGACAGTTGGGTAGATTGGACAGCGAACTTAAACCCCTATTCAAAAACACTCGTTGTACAGCCAGATGCTCAAGGGAATGATATCGTCTATTTATTTACAACCAACGTGAGCGGTGAAAATGCGCAATGCTACATTAGACGACACGGAGAAAACGAATGGACACTATTTGGTAGCGGTTTTCCAGTTGGGACAGCTCCCAATCATGCTCTTCCATTTTATAGAGATAGTAAAATTAGATTGGCTGGATCCGCTGGAGTTTGGGAAACAGATTTAGATGAAGTTGACTTTTTACCAATTATTCAGCCTTGGGTAAATCGACCTGTAATAGAATGCAAAGACGATACCATTCAATTTGAAGACCATTCAATTATTAATCATGAAAATTGTTCTTGGACATGGAACATCAGCCCTAGTCCTATTTACATTGAAGATGAAAACATTAGAAACCCGAAAGTCGTTTTGGGAGAAATTGGCAATTATACAGTTACATTAACGGTTAATAAAAATGGAGCTATCTACACTAAAACTATTGAAGATATGGTTTTTGCCAGTGAATGCCCTTCAATAGATAATTGCAATAACCCAGCATTAGTACCTAAAGATAATTGGAGTTTGAAATACGTTGATAGTGAAGAAGTTAATTTCCCGGGCTACGCAACAATGGCTTTTGACGATGATAATGGAACCATTTGGCATACTCAATGGAGCACTGGAGATACGCCATATCCTCATCAACTAGAAATTGATTTCAATGATGAATTTAAAATTTCAGAATTTACTTATCAAACAAGAACAGATGGTCAAAACGGGAGAATAAAGGATATGGAAATCTATTTCAGTAGTGACTCTGATGACTTTGGAGTAGCAGATACCATAGTGCAATTTATGAATACAGCTTCACCACAAAAAGTGGTTTTTCCAAATCCAAAAATAGGTAGATACATGAAAATCGTTGCACTTTCAGAAGTTAATGGAGGGCCATGGGCATCGGCAGCTGAGTTTGATATAAAAGCATGTTACAATACTTCTTCCATTGCAACAAAAAATTTCAAATCTTTAAAAGGATTTCCAATACCAACAAATGGTCTATTGAGGGTCTCATTACCAAATTTAGACGCTTACCACTTTACCCTTTATAGTACAGATGGAAAAAGGCTTTACGATGGAATATCGGAGAGAAATAATGAATATTTAGAAATTGATTTAACGCCCTTCTCAGATGGTATTTATGTAATTGAGGTAGTATCTAATGAAGGCAGAAAATACTCTATAAAGGCCATTAAAAAGTAAGTCCTATTTGATGGAATCAAGAGAATCAATAGCAACTAGTTTTTGCGTTGTAAAACCCTCTGCATATTTTGTTCTTGAAAGACGACCTAGATTAGCGGCACGATACTTAATACTATCAAGAAAGCCCTGACTAGAAATAATAGTTTCTGGTTCATCTGAACTAGCATCGAAAAATTGGGAGCTAAAAGCTTTTACAGCCTGCATTTTCTGAGTCATATATTCACTGATATCAACCACAAATTCAGCTTCTAATTCCTCAAATTGAATGTAATGGTATACAAACTCTGGTCGCCAAGCCTCCTGAGCAGTTTCAATCTTTGGCAAACCGGCTAAAAAACAAGCTGTAGAAACCAAGTCAGCGGCTCTTTTATGATCTGGATGTCTGTCTTGAATAGCATTGGCTAAAACAATTCTAGGACGATATTCTCTGATAATTTTAATAATCTCTATCTGATGACTTTCATCATTTTGAAAAAAACCATCTTTAAAGTTCATATTATGGCGCATCTCAACACCTAAAATCTGAGCAGCCTTTGCTGCTTCTTTATCTCTAATTGCTGCACTACCTCTTGTGCCTAACTCACCTCGAGTTAAATCAACTATCCCTACTCTACTTCCGAGAGCCACATGTTTAGCGATAGTTCCGCCACAGCTCAATTCTACATCATCTGGATGCGCACCAAATGCCAATATGTCTAGTTGTTTATCCATCTTATTATCTTATCGGATTGAGGGCTTGTTGTTGGCAAAAAATAATCTACCAAATTCCCTTCTTCATCAATAATAAATTTCTGAAAATTCCAAAGAACAGGAACAGATTTCATTCCGTTTTTACTTTTTTCAGTTAACCATTGATAAAGTGGATGCTTACTCTTTCCCCTAACTTTTATTTTTTCAAAAATAGTAAAACTTACACCATATGTAGTTGAACAAAACGCTGATATTTGTTCATCATTGCTAAACTCTTGATTAGCAAAATCAGAAGAAGGAAATCCTAGTATTTCAAAATCTTTGTCTTTATATGCTGAATAAAGTTGTTCAAGCTGCTCGTATTGTGGCGTTAATCCACACATTGAAGCTACGTTTACTATCATGACTTTTTTACCTTTCAGTGAAGACATATTAAAGTCTTTTCCATCTATGGTTTTACATGTGAAATCATAAAAAGAAACTGAATCAGAATGGTTTGATTTATTCATACAAGATGTTATGATAGTTAATAGAAATACTACAAAGTATTTCATGATTTTTTAAACCTTTTTTGCCTCCATTGCGCTACAATACTAACTAGTGCAATTACTGCTATCGAATAATAGACAAATGATGGTATTGGCATAGGGTCACCTTTGGCATATGAATGTAAACCGGATAAGTAAAAATTCACACCGAAGTATGTCATAACTATTGAGCCATATGCAATAATTGAAGCGAAATTAAAAGCAAACATTCCTTTTATCTTTGGGATAAAGCGCATGTGCAAAACAAAAATATAAATGAGCATACTTGCTAAAGCCCATGTCTCTTTTGGGTCCCAACCCCAGTATCTTCCCCAAGATTCATTGGCCCAGACACCCCCTAAGAAAGTGCCAATTGATAGCATAAATAAGCCAGTAGTGATACTCATCTCGTTGATAAATGTTAACTCTTTAAGGCTATTTCCGATTTTCGTTTTATTGCTTTTCGATTGGATAATCATTAAAATCAAATTTAAAAATCCAAGCAATGCACCAAGTGCCAAAAACCCATAACTTGCTGTAATGATGGCTACATGTATTATTAACCAATATGAATCAAGCACAGGAACTAGGTTTGTAATTTCTGGATCTAACCAATTTAAGGCGGCAACCATTAAAAGTAAAGCTGAAAGTATTGAGGTTGCGGCCACAGTCATTAAACTTTTTCTGGCGAACATAAAACCTGCTAAGACAGTTGCCCATGCAATATAAATTACACTTTCATAGGCATTACTCCATGGTGCATGGCCTGAAATAAACCATCTGCCTATCAAGCCAATTGTATGGGCTGCAAAGCCTACAACCACTAAAACAAATGCAAAACGAATGATGGCATTTCTCCATTTGCGTTCCTTGAGGATTTGCTGAATTAACAAGAGAATCATTACCAACCCTACTAGAGCATAGAAGTATGATAGTTTATTAAAAACTTTGGCATTATTATAAAATACTTCTGTTTTTATTTTTAAATCTGAAGGGTAAACCTCAGCCCCAAACTTCTTTTGATAATTTCTTATGGCATTTAAGGTGTTATTAGCGACTTCATAATCGCCATCATTTTGAGCCTGTTGTAAACTTCTGTAGTAGATTGGTAAAATCGAATTAACGAACAAAGAATCATCGCCAAAAAGCAATGACTCACTCATTGATGGAGAAATCCATTTGTTTGAAGGTTCATCTGGAATAGGAAAAAATCGCAAGAACGAACCATTGTAAACCATGTAAGAAATGTTTACTCTTTCATCTACTGCCATAACTTCCTTATCGTATTTACTCCTTTCAGCAGGTTTTTTGGCGTAAGCGATTTGCACATCGTTTGTTAAGACGTATTTGGCCTCGTCACTAAAAAACGATAAGAAAGAAGTAAATTTTTCTTCCAGTCCTAATTTTTCTCTTAATTCATCATTGTTAACCTTAATCATTGGGGCTAATTGCCACAGGTATGGATTTTGAAGCATTCCTAATACTACCTGATTGGAGTTAAGTCCATTGTAATCACTTTTTCGGCTTACTTTTCTAAGAATTTCTGAAGTAGTTGTACCGAATGGCTTCATTCGTCCGCCTTCATCCTGAACGACTAGCAATCCAAATTTATCAGCATGTTCTACACTAATCGGATTCGACAAGATTAGAGAATCTACTGTGTTTGAGTCTTGCGCCATCAATCCAGTTGATAAGGATAGCAATAACATTAAAGCGGTTGTTCTTTTAGCTCTTAGTTCATCTAGTTTTTTTCTAAGATTAGAGAAACGTGTTTTCTTTGAAAATATGGTGGCAATCATTCCCAAGGACATCAAAAAATAACCTAAATAACTAATCCAAGTTCCCCAAAAATCGTGATTCACAGATAGAACAGTACCAAGCTCATCTTGATCATATGATGCTTGAAAAAAACGAAAGCCTTGATAGTCCAATACATTGTTCATAAATATTCGGTGATCACTTTCTTGCTCTCCATCAATCAGTGTTACTTCACTGGCGAACGATGCAGGGCTATTTGAACCTGGGTAACGCTCCAATTGAAAATCGTTTAATCGAACAAAAAACGGCGTCTGATAATACATTGAGCCGTACGATAGTGAAAAGTTTAATCCACCCAGCTGAAAATGATTTTTGTTGCTTACCATTCCTTTATCACCAAATAATTCGACGATTTGTTCTTCACCGTTACTCCTAACTTTCACTTTTAATAAGTCTTCAAGCTCTTGACCTTCAGGGTTTACACCTTTATAATAGCTTAGAGTTGCTTTTTCATGCATTGTCGGAATCACAAAGTTTTGTCCTGAAACCATGTATAATGACCTCAACATCAATGGTTGAATACTATCTTTTTTAATAGAACCTTTAAACTGATCAGCCATCCTCATAAACTCAGCGTTATCAGGCAGTTGAACCATTAACTCATCGTTTTCATAAAAGAAATTGACATGTCCTGGAAGAGGTGTTCCAAAAGAAAAGTTAAGCCCTAAATATCGTTCAGCTCTACCCTCTTGCAAATAATAAGTCTCTCGACCATTTGCGCCAGCAAGTACAACCGTTAATGTAGGTACTCCTTCACCAATTATTAAGGTGTCTTTTGCATTAGGAATATAATCTACATAGTCAATTGAAATATCGTTATCTAAAAACTCTACCTTTTGACTAAACTCATTTGAAGATAAAAATTCTAAAGGACCTTGGTAATCATCAAGTAATATTGACTTATCGTAGTTGTATTGATAAGCGTTATCGTGAACCTTAATTTGTAAAAAAGTCCCATCAGAAATAATTAAATCCGATTGTTCTCCTTCTCTAATAGGCATCATCCCTTCAAAGCTAACATACCTTGTTATTCCTGCGCCAATGACAATAATCACAAAAGAAATGTGAAACATTAATACTGGCCATTTTTCTTTTCTCCAAAGTTTGTACCTATTAATATTAGCTAACATGTTGATGGTAAGAAGAACAATAATAACTTCAAACCATGTTGCATTATAAACCAAAGCTTTAGCAGTTTGAGTACCAAAATCATTCTCAATAAATGTAGCGTATCCGATAGCCACAAAGAATAAAAGAATCAAAAATGCCATTAGTCGCATTGAAAAAAGAGCAGAAAGAAATTTGTCGAACATTATGTTTTATTTAAGGAAGTACAAAATTACTTAATTTTGCGCTTTTTGAATCTAAAAAAAGTATATTTCGGAATGACTAAAATTACAATGATTGGCGCGGGCAATTTAGCCTCACATCTTAGCATTGCTCTAAAGTGTGCTGGTCATGAAATTGTTCAAGTTTACAGTCGAACTGAAAAATCTGCAGATTTATTAGCAAGTCAATTAAACTGCCCATACACCATTGACAAAAACAGCATTGCTCAATCTGATATAGCACTAATAGCCGTTAAGGATGACGCCATTGAAGAGGTAGAAAAATATATTGATTTTCCAAAAGCTCATACTTCAGGAACAAAAGATTTAGAGTGTTTGACGACTAATACATCTGGCGTTTTTTACCCACTGCAAACATTCACCAAAAGCAGTGAAATAGAATTTAAAAACATTCCTATTTGTATTGAATCAAATGACCCATTATTAAATAAACTCTTGATCGATTTAGGAAATTCGATATCAGATAAAGTCTATGCCATAAACAGTCAACAAAGGAGACAGTTGCATATTGCTGCAGTAATTGCCTGCAATTTCAGTAATCATATGTATCGTTTTTCTGAGGAGATTTGTACGGCCTATTCTATACCATTTGAAATATTGCACCCTTTAATTTTAGAAACAGCAAATAAAATTCAATCAATATCTCCTTCAAAGGCACAAACTGGACCGGCTCAAAGAGGTGACGATTTAACAATACAAAAACACATTTCATTATTAGAAAATAATAGTGAATTACAAGAAATTTATAAAACACTTAGCGATAGCATTAAAAAATACTCATGAATTATAAACAAAAACTACACCATATCTCAACATTCATTTTTGATGTTGACGGCGTTTTAACCGATGGAAAAATCATACTTCACCCAAGTGGAGAACAACTACGAACAATGAGTGTAAAAGACGGTATGGCAATACGAACAGCACTCACAAAGGGTTATAAAATTGCCATTATATCAGGTGGAAAAAGTCAAGGTCTGATTGAACGCTTTAAACACCTTAAAATTGAAGATGTATATTTGGGCTGTGATGATAAAAAAGATGCTTTAGAAGATTTCAAGCATATTCACAACATTGATTCTTCAAACATACTGTACATGGGCGACGACATTAACGATTGGGAGGTGATGAAAGAAGTTGGATTAAGTTCATGTCCACAAGACGCTGTAGCAGAAATAAAATCTATTGCCGACTATATTTCTCATAAAAATGGCGGAGACGGATGCGTGAGAGACGTCATTGAACAAACATTAAAAGTACAAGGAAAATGGTAAAGCTAATAGACTTTTTTAGACTCATAAGATTCAAGAACTTATTAATTATTACACTCAGTCAATATTTAGTAAGGTATGCTCTAATTATTCCGATGACAGAATCCCGTAGCTTAACGGATTTACAATTCTTTTTTCTAGTATTATCTACAGTATGTATAGCCGCAGCAGGTTATATTATTAATGACTATTTCGATACTCAAGTTGATAGATTAAACCAAAGAAAAGTAATAATTGACAACACTATTAAAAGACGTGAAGCTATCCTGTGGCATTTTATCCTTAGTGGAATTGGTGTTTCTGTAGGCTTCTACTTAGGCTGGAAAGTTGGGATTCCGAATTTAGGATTTATCAATTTATTTTCCTCAACAGCCTTGTGGTTCTACTCCACTAATATGAAAAAAGCGTATTTAAGTGGTAATTTAATCATAAGTTTATTAGCTGCTCTGACGCTGTTCATTGTTCCAATGTATGACATTATCCCCAATCCTGAGGTTAATGGAGAATTAGCTTTTTACTTAATCTGTTTTTATTCAATTTTTGCCTTTGTTACAACCTTCATTAGAGAAATTATTAAAGATTTCGAAGACCAATTTGGCGATAGCAAAATGGGTTATAATACTTTTGCAATTGTCTCAGGTAAAACTGCCAAAATCACCATTCAAACAATAAGCATTTTACTCATTTTAAGCATTGGATATATTATTTCTTTACAACTTAGATATGATGAGTTATATGCCCCTCTTTATGTGTTATTGACTATAGAATTACCACTTATATATTTTTTTATAAAACTTAAAAAAGCAAACGATAAAAAAACCTATCATCAGCTTAGTCAACTCATAAAGTTAATTATGTTGACAGGTACATTATCCATTTTGGTTTTCACTCTACTTTTCTAGAAAATGCTAAATAATCTGCGTTCCAAATCAGTATACTTAGCCTCAAAATCGCCTAGAAGAAAAGAATTGCTAGCGTCTCTTGGAGTTTCATTTGACATTAAATTAAAGGAAACTAACGAAGATTTCCCTTCATCAATGGATATTTATAAGGTTGCTGAATATCTAGCCACAAAAAAAGCGAATGCATTTGAGCCCAAACAAAATGACATCATTATTACGGCAGATACAGTAGTCATTTGTGAAGGACAAATATTGAATAAACCCAAAGATAAAGATGAAGCTTATAGAATGCTGTCTCTTCTATCAGACAATAAACACGAAGTAACAACTGGCGTTTGTATCTTTACAAAAGATGACAAAATAACCTTCTCAGAAACTACTGAAGTTTTATTTAAGTCAATTACAACTGAGGAAATAGATTATTACATTAATAACTACCAACCTTTCGATAAGGCAGGAGGATATGGAATACAAGAATGGATTGGCAAAGTGGGTATAAAAGAAATTAAAGGAGACTATTATAACGTTGTTGGATTTCCTCTGGCAAGACTTTATAGTATTCTGGTAAATCTTTAGTAACTTTGCAATACACCAAAAACAAGAGCAACTTATGAAATCTCTTTATTTTGCATTAGCAGTTTTATTATTAGCATCATGCTCTTCAATGAATAACATTGTTTTGTTTGAAAAACAAATTGAAGATGAACAAATTTCACTTTCAAAGTATCAAAAACATAAACTTCAAGAGGGCGATATTCTTCACGTAAAAGTTATTGGTGTTCAAAAAGAGTCGTTTGAAATTTTTAATCTAGAAACCAACGCTAATAACAGCCAAACTACTTCTGCAAATTTATTCCTAAATGGTTTTACAATTGACAGTCAAGGTTTTATAGAAATCCCAACTCTTGGAAAAATTTCAATTAAAGGGCTTACAATTGAGGAAGCAAAAGATAAAATTCAAATTGAGGCCGACAATTATTTAATTAATTCAACAGTAATAGTTAAACACATAAATTTTGAAATTACTGTTTTGGGTGAAGTGAAAAATGCTGGTACTTATACTGTTTACAAAGATAATATCACCATACTAGAAGCTTTAGGTTTATCAGGAGATTTAACCGATTATGCAAATCGTAAAAAAATCAAACTCATTAGAGACAATCAGATAATTTATATTGACCTCACAAAAACAGAAACCTTATACTCTGAAAACTTTGTATTGAAAGCAAATGATGTTTTGTACATTGAACCGTTAAGAAATGTGAAGTTGAGAAGCTCAAATGCTCAAATTTATATTTCAGCGATATCTAGTATAGCCCTAATTGCCAATATTTTATTCGGAATATTAAATTCTAACTAAGTCTATTATGAATAATTTGAATTCTTCACCTCAAAATGAAAAAATTGAAATCAAAGTTTTATTTGATAGGCTATTAGTATTTTGGAAACAAACAGCTTTATCAATCCTCATTTTTCTAACCATTGGTTTTTTATATAATAGGTATTCAACTAAAATTTATAAATCGTCAACAACTATTTTGATAAAGGAAGATAGTAACTCTGGTTTAGGCTCAGAAGATTTGTTTGGCGGACTTGATTTATTTGGCGGACAAAAAAATATAAAAAATGAAATTGGAATTCTTAGATCATTTTCATTAACTAAAAAAACGTTAGAAGATTTAAATCTAAGAATCAGTTATTTTCATTCTGGCAGTTTAGTTTCAAAAGATATTTATGACAAAACTCCATTTACAGTAAATCTAGTCAATAGCACACCTCTTCTGATAGATCAAAAATATTATGTGAAAATAATTTCTGAAAATGAATACCAAATAGAGGTTGATTTTAAGGATGCTAAATTATTTGATTTAAAGGAAGAGAATTATGTTTCTAACGATGAATACGATTTTGAATACGAAAATACCCACAAGTTTGGGGAGCTAGTTTCAACTGACTTTTTTGAATTTAAATTGGAGAAAAACGATTTAAGTTTATTTGTAGAAGACGAATGGGATACATATTATTTTATTGTAAACAACTACAATGATCTTACCCAAGCCTACATGAAGAAAATAAATATCATTGAAACTGACAAAGAATCGTCTATTTTAAAGATTACTCATGAAGGTTCAAACCCAAAGAAAATAAACGACTTTTTAGAGAAATTTAATTTTCACTACTTACAAATTGGTCTAAACGAAAAAAACCAGATTGCTTCAAACACTATTTTCTTTATCAATGATCAACTCACTTCTATTTCCGACTCTTTGAACAAGGTTGAAAATGATTTAGAAAACTTTAAACAATCAAATCCAAAAATTCAGTTGTCTAAAGATGAATACAGCACATACTTTCAAATTGAAAAACTTGAGGAAGAAAAAGCAATTTTGGAATTAAACAACAAATATTACCTGTCTGTTCAAAAATATTTATCAGAAAATAATGACATCGATAATATTGTAGCGCCCTCAGCAATGGGCATCAATGATCCTCTTCTTAACGAATTAATTAGTGAACTCACCAGATTATATTCTCAACTGGAAGTTGCCAGCATTAACTCAAGAAGCGAACATCCAATTGTACAATCGCTTCAGAATCAAATTCAGAACACAAAAAATATTCTAAATGAGAATATAGAAAATATTATTTTAAACTCTGAACTTTCACTTGTTGATATCAATACCAGAATCAAACAAATAGAAACTGAAATAAATAAACTACCACGTAAAGAAAGGGTGCTTTTAAATATTCAAAGAAAGTTCAACTTAAATGAAATTATTTACAACTACCTTCTAGAAAAAAGAGCAGAAGCATCGATTACCAAAGCGAGTAATGTGTCTGATCATAAAATTATTGATAGCCCCAGACTTATCTCAAACGAACCAGTAGAGCCTAATACAATGATAGTCTATGCATTTTCATTAATACTTGGTTTATTCGTTCCGATAATTAGCATTACTTTATATTTCGTATTAAACGATAAAATAATTGATAAAAAAGATATTGATCAAATTACTGATGTTCCAGTCATTGGAAAAATTATGACCAATGAAAGCGAAAATAATCTTGTAAACGTAAACAGTCCTAAGTCGGCCATTGCAGAATCATTTAGAGCAATCAGAACAAATATTCAGTACTTGGCTGCAGAAAAAGCTGAAAAAGTTATATGTCTAACGTCTAGTATTAGTGGGGAAGGCAAAACGTTTATTGCCATGAATCTTTCTTCAATAATCAGTCTGACTGGTGAAAAAACAATCTTAATTGGTGCCGATTTGAGAAAGCCCAAGATTTTTGATGATTTCAACTTAAAAAATACTGTAGGCTTAAGTTCATATTTAAGTAATCAAAAGACTAAGGAAGAGATTATCAATAAAACCCAGTTCGAAAATTTAGACATCATACTTTCAGGACCAATTCCGCCAAACCCATCGGAGTTGCTGAATAATGAGAAAATGAGCAACTTCATAAAAGAATTAAAAAAAGAATACAAATACATTGTCATTGACACCCCACCAATTGGATTAGTTACCGATGGTCTAATTCTTATGGAGCACTCAGATATTAACATATATGTTGTTAGACAAAATTATACGACCAAAGAGATGCTAAAAGGTTTCAATGATTTAGTCACAAATAACAATCTCCAAAAAATAAATCTTATCATTAATGGTATTTCAACCGATAAATCTTCCCACGGTTACGGTTACGGATATGGCGATACTTACGGATACGGTTACTACAATGAATCTGAAAGTAATTCATCTTCCAAAAAATGGTGGAAAAAAAGTTAATTTTACGATATGAAAAAACATAAGCCAGCAGATAATATACAAGACATTCAATATTTTGGAGAATATGGCGGAGTAAACCCTTCCATAGCCGACTCGTCCACATTTACATACATGGCAGGTAAAACCATGGAGATGGTATTTGGCGGAGAAAGAGAAGGCTGCTACCTCTACTCTAGACACATGAATCCTAGCACAGGCTATTTGGCTGAAGCTATCGCTCAGATGGAAAATACTGAAGCAGCACATGTGTCGGCTTCTGGAATGGGGTCAATAAGCTCCACTATTTTACAAATTTGTAAATCTGGTGACCATATTATTAGTAGTAGAACGATTTATGGAGGCACTTATGCTTTCATGAAAAATTTTCTTCCAAAACTTCAAATAGACACTTCTTTTGTAGATACTACAAATTTGGATGCTGTAAAGTCTTCAATTACCAAGAACACAAAAATTATTTATTGTGAAACGGTAAGTAATCCGCTATTAGAAGTATCTGATATTAAAAAGTTGTCTGAAATTGCTAAACAACACAATTTAAAGCTGGTTGTTGACAACACCTTTACTCCTTTAGTGTTTTCACCCAAAGAATTAGGTGCAGATATTGTTATACATTCTCTAACAAAATTTATCAATGGTGCTAGTGATACATTAGGTGGCGTCATTTGTTCGGATAAAGAATTTATGGGACAATTAATAGATGTAAACGATGGAGCAGCTATGCTCCTAGGACCAACAATGGATGCTATAAGAGCAAATGGAATTTTAAAAAATCTTCGTACTCTTCCAGTAAGAATCAAACAACACAGTTACAACGCTAATTACTTAGCGCACAAATTTGAAGAATTAGGACTAAAAGTTCATTACCCTGGTCTGAAAAGCCATCCGCAACATGAGCTTATGAAAGCAAGCATGAATCAAGAATTTGGTTTCGGTGGTATGCTAGTCTTAGACGTTGAAAACATGGAGAATGCCTATGAGGTAATGGAAGAAATGCAAAATCAAAACATCGGTTACTTGGCTGTTAGTTTGGGTTTTTATAAAACATTATTCTCTGCCCCTGGCGCTAGTACTTCATCTGAAATACCTGAGGATGAACAAGATGAAATGGGGATTTCTCAAGGCATGATTCGTATGTCTATTGGACTTGACAACAATATTGAAAGAACCTTAGACAAAATGATTAGCTGTCTTAAAAAAACTAAAATCCTTTCTTAAAAGTTTTTTTAGAGTCGTTTCTTCACAGGATTATTATATTTACACAAATAAACTCCTATCATGAAACAGCAAACGTTTATTAGTGCATTGACCCCTATCGTATTTCTTATTGGGCTTTTATCACTTAACGTCTTTTTATATGGTGATAATGCTTTAGGCGGGGCAAATCAATTAGCACTTTTATTAGCGGCATCGTTGGCTGGCATTATTGGAACCAGAAAAGGTTTCAAATGGAAAGATATTCTTAATGGCGTTAGCAAAAGTATATCTTCAACAACTCCAGCGATTATAATTCTTCTTCTAATCGGATCCTTGGCAGGAACTTGGCTTATTAGCGGTATCGTACCAACAATGATTTACTACGGTTTACAAATTATAAGTCCTAAGATATTTTTAGTTGCAGCGTGTATAATTTGTGCTATTGTGTCCCTTGCTTCAGGAAGTTCATGGTCGACCATTGCTACGGTTGGAATTGCCCTTTTAGGAATTGGAAATGCTTTGAATATTTCAGAAGGTCTTGTTGCTGGAGCAATTATTTCAGGCGCTTATTTTGGAGACAAAATGTCTCCTCTTTCCGACACTACAAACCTAGCTCCTGCAATGGCAGGGACAGACTTATTTACGCACATTCGTTATATGATGTATACTACTATACCAACATTCATCATTACGCTTATTATCTTTTTAATAGTTGGTCTTTCGTTTGAGAACAATCAAAATATTGAAAGTGTAAACAACCTGCTTTCAGCCATAGAAAACCGATTCGTAATAAGCCCTTGGCTCTTCCTAGTTCCAGTTGGGGTTCTGGTGTTAATAATAAAGAAAGTCCCCGCTTTACCTGCATTATTAGCAGGCACATTATTAGGCGGTATTTTTGCTATAATTTTTCAGCCACATTTAATTGTTGAACTATCAGGTGTAGAGGATAACTTTATAAAATCAAGTTACATTACTGTAATTAATGCAATGGGTGGTGAAATATCAATCCAAACCTCAAATGCTGTTATAGATGACTTATTATCAACTGGAGGGATGTATGGCATGCTAAATACAATATGGTTAATTATTTGCGCAATGTGTTTTGGAGGTGTAATGGAATCTACTGGTAAACTTAAAAAAATAAGTAGCTCAATTATTCAATATGCAGAAAACACAGGCTCTGTAATTGCAACCACAGCTTGTACCTGTATATTTTTTAACCTAACCGCCAGCGATCAATACTTGAGTATAGTAGTACCGGGAAGGATGTACGCCGACACCTTTAAGGAAAAAGGTCTAGCACCTGAAAACTTAAGTAGAACTTTAGAAGATAGTGGAACTGTTACTTCTGTGCTTATTCCATGGAACACTTGTGGCGCTACACAATCAGCAATTTTAGGCGTAGCTACACTAAGTTATTTACCATACTGTTTCTTTAATATAATTAGCCCTATTATGACAGTTACCTATGCTTACTTAGGACTAAAAATTAAACGACTAAAATGAAATTAGCGCTTATTGGAACAACCTTTCCTTTCAGAGGTGGCATAGCGGCTTTCAACGAACGCTTGGCCAAAGAATTAATGCATCAAGGTCACGAAGTTTCTATTTATACGTTTACCGTTCAATACCCTAACTTTCTATTTCCTGGTAAAACACAATTTTCGACCGATGAGCCTCCAAAAGGTTTACACATAGATAGATGTATTAACTCTATTAACCCATTCAATTGGGTGACGGTTGGTAATCGCATTAAAAAGGAAAAATTTGATGTTGTTTTTGTTCCATTTTGGCTACCTCTTATGGGACTTTCTCTGGGGTCATTAGCAAAAATTATAAAGAAAAATAAACATTCAAAAATTCTGTCCATTGTCCACAATATTATCCCACACGAATCAAGGTTTGGTGATAAATGGCTGACGAATTATTTTACAAGTCAAGTTGATGGCTTTTTGGCAATGACCCAAAATGTGTTGAACGATTTAAAGACCTTCAACTCCAGCAAACCTAAAGTGCTTTCTCCACATCCTATTTATGACAATTTTGGAGATCTTATTGAAAGAGAAAAAGCCTTAACATATTTAAAGCTCGATACTTCATTTAACTATATGCTATTTTTTGGTCTAATAAGAGACTATAAAGGGCTTGACTTAGTATTGAAAGCATTATCCGAGGTTGAGGATAAAAAAATAAAACTCATCATTGCAGGAGAATATTATTCTGATAAAACACCATACCAAAACCTAATCAAAGAACTGGAAGATAGAATAATAGAGGTTGATAAATTTATTCCTGATTCGGAAGTAAACTATTATTTTAGTGCTTGCGATGTAGTCGTTCAGCCTTACAAATCAGCAACTCAAAGTGGCGTAACACAAATAGCATACCATTTTAATAAGCCTATGATTGTAACAGATGTAGGAGGGCTTAAAGAGATGTGTCCCGACGGAAAAGTAGGATATGTTGTTTCACCAGAACCTAAGGAAATAAAAAATGCTATTTTGAAGTTCTATGAATCAACAGACAAAGAGGGTATGAAAGAAAGCATTAAGGAAGAAAAGAAAAAATACAGCTGGTCAAAATTCACTAATGTACTTTTTTCATTGGTCGATAAAGTCAATAAATAATTATGAAAAATAGAGAAATAATAAGCAATAATATTTCTAATTCTATAAAAGTAAAGAATGAAATTCTAAACGATGAATCTCTGATTAATCAAATATTAGATGTCGCCGAAACTATTCAAAATTCATTTGAGAACAATTGTAAACTTTTACTTTGTGGAAATGGAGGAAGTGCTGCCGACGCTCAACATTTAGCGGCTGAATTTTCTGGAAGATATTACATGGACAGAGATCCTTTACATGCCGAAGCTTTACATACTGACACTTCCTTTATGACAGCCGTAGCAAACGACTATTCCTACAATGATGTTTACTCTAGACTAATTAGAGGGATTGGAAAAAAAGGCGATATCCTGATAGGTCTATCAACTTCTGGAAATTCAACAAACATTGTCAATGCACTCAAAGAGGCTAAAGAATTAGGTATAAAGACCATTGGATTTACTGGCAAAAATGGCGGAGAAATAAATCAACATTGTGATATCATTATAAAGGTTCCATCAAGAGATACACCAAGAATTCAAGAAGCTCACTTACTCATTGGTCATGCTATTTGTGAATTGGTTGAAAAGAACTTATTCTCAAAACCCTAACATGACAGATCTTTTATCAAAAATAGATAATAGCTGGACTTTATTTCTAGATAGAGACGGCGTTATTAATAAAAAGTTAGATGGCGATTATGTCAAAACAGTGGATGAATTTGAATTTTTAAAAAATTCTTTAGAGTCAATAATTGGATTCTCTAAGTATTTCCATAAAATTATTATTGTTACCAATCAACAAGGAATTGGTAAAAAATTAATGACAGAAGAAAGTTTAACAATAGTCCACGACCATTTAAAAAATGAAGTTAAAAAAAATGGCGGAAGAATTGATGCTATTTATCATGCTCCTAAACTTGCCTCAGAAAACTCTATAATGAGAAAGCCAAATACGGGAATGGCTATAGCGGCGCAAAAAGAATTTCCATCTATAGATTTCACTAAAAGTATAATGATTGGTGATTCAATAAGTGATATGGAGTTTGCTGAAAACGCTGGTATGAATAGTGTTTTTATTGGAACAAATAACAACTATTTCTGTATCAAATCTTTATTTGATTTCTACCTAAAACTTCAAAAATCGAAGTTATAATTCTTCTTCAATATGGTATTGATTTCTATCGTGAGCGTTTCTAGATATCATTTCACCAATAAAACCTGCTAGGAACAGCTGAAGCCCCATTAGCATTGAGGTTAAGGCTATGTAGAACCCACTTTTATCTGCGATGTTTGTAGCACTTACATCTGAATACATATAATACAGCTTCTCCCCACCAATGTATAAGAATAGAATAAAACCTAAAATAAACATCAATGTTCCAAGAACACCGAAAAAATGCATTGGTTTTTTTCCAAATCTGGAAACGAAAGTAACGGTCATTAAATCAAGAAAGCCATTAATGAAACGTTCTATACCAAATTTTGTAACACCGTATTTTCTTGATTGATGCTCAACAACCTTCTCTGCAATTTTCGGAAAACCTGCTCTTTTGGCTAAAATGGGAATATACCTATGCATCTCACCATAGACTTCAATATTCTTAACGACGGCTTTTTTGTACGATTTTAAACCACAGTTAAAATCATGCAAATAAATACCTGACGCTTTACGAGCTGCCCAATTGTATAATTTCGTTGGTACTGTTTTGGTAATAGGATCAAAACGTTTTTTCTTCCATCCAGAGACTAAGTCATTCCCCCCTTCAACAATCATGCTGTACAATTCAGGAATTTCCTCAGGGCTATCTTGTAAATCAGCATCCATTGTGATAACTACATCGCCTTCTACCCTTTCAAATGCAATATTGAGCGCAGCAGATTTACCGTAATTTCTTCTAAACTTAACCCCTTTTATTGATGAGTTTTCCTGATTTAATTTTTGAATAACATCCCAAGAATTATCGGTACTTCCATCGTCAATAATTATCACTTCATATGAATAGCTATTCGTAGTCATTACCTTATCTATCCAAGAACACAGTTCTGGAAGAGATTCGGATTCATTATAGGATGGAACTACTACAGAAATATTCATTTATTCAGAAATTTCAATGGGTTTGTCTTTTTTCACAAAAGCTGCTATTATTAACGAAAAAATAATGTGGAAAAAGATACTGTAAAAGTATGCAGAAGCCAAATTAGAAATGGAAAAAATATCTTCTTGTTCTGTTTGTTCAATTAGGGTTTCCATAATTCCAAACATTGGGTTTGACTCAGGCAATTCTTCCAACTGCATTACCATTTTTTCAATGGTTGCTTCTTTGAGCAGAACCGCAAAGTCTGGATCAATAAAATTGAATAAAAGAATCGTGAAAAAAGTGCTTATAAATGCACCAGCAACTATGCTTCCAATTGTTACGGTAAAGGTTTCCTTAAAAGAAATATAGCCGCCAACCATCTTTTTGTAACTTAAAACCAAATAGAACAGCAAACAATAAGGGATAATCGGTTTAATTATAGACCAACTTTCATTGAGGTGAAAATCAACTCCCATAACGTAAGCAAAAACCGTGAGAATGATATAAAGTGCACCTATTTTAAGTCCACTGCTAAGGATGTAATCTTTCATATCAATATTTTAAGAAATCTAGACAAAGATAGTCAAATTTTTGAGCTGCTTTTTTTTAAAATAAAGTAATGGTAAAACATTGCAATTAACATATATTTGCAGTGGGCAAGTCTTACACAACCAGCTCCTGCTGAACTCCCCCAGGACCGGAAGGTAGCAAGGGTAGGTGGTTGAGCGGTGTGATGTAAGTAGCTTGCCCATTTTTTATTACCTTTACCTTGTAACATTACTTTTCTTTGAAATGAAATTCTTTATTGATACGGCAAACCTTAATGAAATTAAATCAGCGCAAGAGCTTGGTATTCTTAATGGCGTAACTACGAATCCGAGCCTTATAGCAAAAGAAGGTATTAATGGCAAAGACAATATTCTAAGACATTATAAAAACATATGTGATATTGTTGATGGTGATGTAAGCGCTGAAGTTATCGCTACTGACTTTGAAGGCATGATCAGAGAAGGGCAAGAATTGGCGATGCTTGATTCACAAATTGTTATTAAAATTCCAATGATTGAAGAAGGAATAAAAGCTATTCGGTACTTTTCAGATAAAGGTATAAAAACCAACTGTACGCTTGTATTTTCTGTTGGTCAAGCCTTAATCGCTGCGCAAGCTGGCGCAAGTTATGTCTCTCCTTTTATTGGTAGATTAGAGGATAGTGGTGAAGATGGAATACAGATTGTTTCTAACATTGTAGAGATGTATAAAACACAACGGTACGAAACTCAAGTCTTAGCGGCTTCTGTCCGAAATAAAAAACACATTGAAGATTGTGCATTAATTGGAGTAGACGTTATAACGGCACCCTTAAGCGCCATAAAAGATTTAATTCCTCACCCATTAACAGAGACTGGTTTGAAGAAATTTCTTGCTGACCATTCCGCTAATAATTCATAATGCTCATACCTATTCATCCTGATAACCCAAACCCCAGGGGAATTGCTCAAGTCGTTGAATGCCTTAAAGATGGAGGAGTAATAATTTACCCTACCGACACGGTGTACGGGATTGGCTGCGATATTTTCCAACAAAAAGCGGTAGAGCAAATTGCGAAAATCAAAAATATAGATTTAAAGAAACAGAACTTCTCCTTTATTTGCTCTAGCTTGAGTCAATTATCTGATTTTAGTTTACCAATTAACAGAAACATTTATAAAGGCATGAAAAGAGCTTTACCAGGTCCTTTCACTTTTATTTTAAAAGCAAATAGCAGTGTTCCTAAACTTTTCAAGTCCAAGAAAAAAACTGTAGGAATTCGAATACCTAATCACAGCATCCCTCAACTACTTGTTGAAGAAATTGGAAATCCAATCTTAACCAGTTCAGTTCACGATGTCGATACTATTATAGAATACAGCACTGATCCAGAACTAATTTACGAACGATACAAAAACAAAGTTGATATTGTTATCGATGGCGGAATAGGTTCTTTAATTCCTTCTACTGTAATAGATTGCTCAAAAGGAGACATGGAGTTGATTCGACAAGGCTTAGGTAAAATGGAGGATTTATTTTAATAAATCATTATGAATTGACAATACTTGTGGAATGACAAGGTGCTCGTCATCATTTTCTATAATATAATCTGAAAGTGAACTTTTCTTTTCTTCATCCCACTGATTTCTCATTCTAGACTCGATTTGCTCAACTGAAATAGAATCTCTTTTCAAAATGCGCTCCACTCTTTTTGACTTTGGGCATTTCACACATATAATTGCCTCTAAATCTTTATGTGTACCACTTTCAAAAAGAATAGCTGCTTCTTTAATGATGTATTGCGAAGATTGCAAATCGCACCACTCTTTAAAATAATTCTGAACAACAGGATGAACTATACTGTTCAGTTTTTGGAGAATACTTGCATCATTGAAGGCTAATTCTGAAAGGTGTTTCCTATTGATGCCACTATCACAATAAACATTAGTACCAAAAGTTCTTGTTAACTCTTTCTTTAAGTTTTCATCTTCAACCATTAGGCGTTTAGCCTCGTCATCGGCATAGAAAACAGGGATTCCCAAAGTTCTAAATACATTTGAAATTGTAGTCTTACCACTACCGATGTTTCCTGTTAAGCCTATTTTTTTCATTATTTTTTAATAAGAAAGTACTCTACCTTTGATGGGAAAATACGAACATTTTCAACAAAATCAGCTTGTCGGCTTAAATTTACAGATTGTCTTTTAAACTCCTTATCAAATAAAACCTCAACGGCGAACATGTCTGGCCTTACCAAGTCAAACTTATCCAATGACGTTAAATAACTAACCGTTACTTCATCTGGAAAAAACTTTATCTCATAACCCTTTGGAATGTTTTTAATAGTAAGAGGAAGTTTTACTTCACCTTCTGTAAACTGTTCTACTTTTAAGTCCCATTGTATCTTTCTTGTGGAATAGTTAATTTCGGAGTGGTTTAAGGACTGAATTTCTATTTCCCCTACTCTATTATTATATACCTCTTCCAATGATAATAACTGAGTATTTATTTCATCAAAAACTTCTACTACTGCTTTAGGACCAGAAATAACTATGGTTGATGGCTCCAATTTTATAGCCTCTTTTTGTCTAAATAAGTCTTTAAACGTTATGTTAGAATTTAATTTTACGGGAACAACTCTCTCTGCTTTTTCGTCCAATAATAAATCTATTCGATTGGGCTGAATATGTAACAACTGCATGCTTGTTGGAATAACTTCCTGAATCTGTGAAATTGATTGCTCACCCAATAGAAAATAGTTCCAGTAACTTCCTTTTTTCTTAGGGATAAATGAAGATACTGAAAGAGGTAGTTCTTTTTTAAAACGTAACCTATGTGCTAGAATAGTAAAACCAGGGGCAATCACTTGAAGATGTAAATCGACTTCTTTTTCATCAATCAGAAGCTTATCAGAAGGTAGGTCAATAAAACTGGCTGTGTAATGTACAGTGGTAGTGTAATTTTTTGATAATACGGTTAGTATCCAAAACAAAGTAGACAGCGTTAATAAAAATGCAAAAACAGGAAGATGCTTTCTTTCTATTTTCAGCAATAAGAACAACTGATTTAAAACAAATGTAAGTTTACTCAACATAAAAAGGGATTAGTACCCCAATAACACTAGTCTTTAGTTTTAGATAAATCTGCAGAAACACATGTTTTTTCGAACTTCAAAATAGTACCATTGGCAACATCAATTTTGATTGTCTTTTCAGAAATATCTACTATCTTTCCATGAATACCACCGGTTGTTACTACCTTGTCACCTTTCTTCATTTCCTCTCTAAATTTTCTCTCTAGTTTTTGTTTTTTAACTTGAGGTCTGATCATAAAAAACCAGAATACTCCAAAAACAAGTACAAAAAATATTAATGGGTTACCGCCTGATTCTGCTTGTAAAAATATTGTTATTAAAGTCATTATTTTGATATTACTTCAGAAGTGATATTTAACACTTTTCTGCTGGGGTTAGTATTTGCAGTTAAAGTAACTGCTTTATTTTGTTTTCCTGATCTTCCTGAACTATTGAAAGTGACATCAATTGAGCCCGATTCACCAGGGGCAATAGGATCTCTAGGCCAATCTGGCACAGTACAACCACATGAACCTTTAGCACTTGAGATAATTAATGGCGCATCACCAGAATTAGTAAATGTAAATGAATAGGATACTTTTTCTCCATCTATTAGCTGACCAAAATCATGAACTTCTTTTTTGAATGAAAAATTAGGCCCAGTGTTATTTTCGGTTGTCGACTCGGCCGTGTTGGTATTCATCACTAAATTCGAAGATAATGAGGGTTTTACATCTGTTTTTACTTCTTCCACTTTTGTAGTCTCAGCATCAACTTTTTTGGCCATGTCATCGCATGAGACAAAAAACAATACTGATAAAATGATTATTCTGTTCATAAAATTTAATTTAGTTAAGGCAAAAATAATAATTATTCAATAAGGCCTCTTCCTGTTTTTTTAATCAAGCCTTTTTGTTTTAATTCAATTTGTAATGTATCAAGAATTCCATTGACAAAATTCTTACTGTTGGGTGTGCTGTAATATTTTGCTAATTCTAAATATTCATTGATACTCACTTTTACGGGAATTTGTGGCATTTTCAATAATTCAGCCAGAGCCATTTGCATAAGAATTAGATCCATCAATGCTACCCTATCAATTTCCCAATTTTTTGTTTTTGACGATATCAAATCGTTAAATTCGTCAGAATGTATGATTGAATGTCTGAGCAAACTCAAAGCAAATTCTTTATCTTCTTTGTTGTTAAATAAGTTAAAGAGTATAATGTTTTCCTCAGATGCTTCTTTTATGGTTTTAACTATCATACTGGAAACAAATGGCAAATCGTCATCCCAAAAGATGTATTGTTCGTTCAAAAAGTCTTGTAAAGCTACAATATCAACCACGTGTTTGCTGAACAACTTCATTATAAATTTCGTGTCTGTTTCGAAAGTCACTTCATTTGACGACAAATAGTCTTCGTAGGTTGAAGATTTGATGATTTCTAAGTAAACTGCTTTGAGCAAAGAACGACTATCAGAAAAAGATAGTTTCAATTCATTTGCTTTACTCATTAGTGAAGTGTCATCTTTCAGCTTCTGAATAAATAAGTTATCAATAAATTTAGTGTTGGGATTTAAATCATTATCAGATGGCAGTTTCTTGTACTTAGCATCTTCCTGAAAATCTTCAGCGAAATCTCGAACCTCGACAAGAATAAGAAGTAATAAAATGTATAATTCTTCAACCTTATCTAATGATTTAAGAAATTGTTTTTCAATCTTAACAATATCAGTATCCTTGGATTTATTCCAGGAGTATACAAATTGTAAAACACGAATTCTTAAATGCCTTCGATTTAACATAAAGTAGTTTTGAACTAGTTTTTAGCTTGTTGAATTCTTTCTTTTGCCAACTTTAATGCCGCAGCATTTGTGGTAATATTTTCTTCTTCTGCTTTGATAAATATTTCTAAAGTTGTGTCGTATATTTTTTTTGTTTTCTCAAGAGCCTTTTCTCTATCGAAGTTGTTAAGCTCTGAATAAACGTTTATTAAACCTCCAGCATTTATTAAAAAATCAGGAGCATAAAGAATATCCTTTTCTTTTAGGATATTGGCATGTTTATTTTCGTCTTTTAATTGGTTATTCGCTGCTCCGGCAATAATCTCGCATTTCAATTTTTCTATTGTAATGTCGTTTACAGTTGCACCTAACGCGCATGGCGAATATATGTCCATTTCTATATCGTAAACGCTTTCGCCATCTACAATATCAGTATTGTAAAGTTCTGAAACTTTCTTTAGGTTTTCTTTGTTAATATCGTTGATGATGACTTTTGCACCTTCTTCAGAAAGGTATTTTACTAGATTTTCTCCTACGTGACCAACACCCTGTACAACTACTTTTTTGTCTTGTAAATCATCGCTTCCCCACCTGTATTTGGCTGAAGCTTTAATCCCCATATATACTCCATATGCAGTAACTGGAGAAGGGTCTCCACTACCACCCATTTCTACTGGAATTCCTGTAACAAAATCCGTTTCCATTTTCACATACTTCATATCTTGAGCACTCATGCCTACATCTTCGGCAGTAATGTACTTACCCCCAAGACTATTGACAAACTGACCAAATTTCCTCATCAAGGCTTCAGATTTCAACGTTTTGGCATCGCCAATGATAACGGCTTTACCACCACCAAGGTTCAAGCCAGTAATAGCTGCTTTAAAAGTCATCCCTCTTGATAATCTGAGGACATCAATCATTGCATCTACTTCATTATCGTAATTCCACATTCTTGTTCCACCAAGAGCTGGACCTAATGTGGTATCATGAATTGCTATAATGGCTTTTAAGCCTGTTTCTTTGTCGTTACAGAATACCAATTGCTCATGGTTCATGGAATCCATGGTTTCAAGTACTTGAAAAAGTTGTTCTGAATCTTTAGCATTTTTTAGCTCAAACATAGATTTTGGTTTTACTAACATAATTAGACAAGAAAGTTAATTAACTTTGTAACCAAATTTATCCTAAATCAAAGACAAATTTTGAGTTCGCAAATCTACAATTTTATTTATGTTATTTAGCTTTACTAGTTTGATTTTATGAAAGAACTCAAATATCTTCTTAAGTTTTACAAAAAATATAAATGGCGGTTTCTTATCGGTGTAATATTTGTAGTTGTTTCCAATGTATTCGCATTATATCCAGCTGTATTTACCCGAAAGGCATTTGATACTGCAAAAGAAGCTATTGAATTGGCACAAAACAATGGAAACGTTGATTTTGAAAGCCTAACTTCTACCTTGCTTTATTTTGGATTGATGCTAATTCTCTTTGCATTACTAAAGGGTGTATTTATGTTCTTCATGAGGCAAACCATCATAGTAATGTCTAGATTGATAGAGTACGATATCAAAAATGAAATTTACGACCATTACCAGAAATTAGACAGAGCATTCTATAAAAGAAACCGAACTGGTGACATGATGGCCAGAATCAGTGAAGATGTCAGTAAAGTTAGAATGTTTTTAGGGCCTGCCACAATGTACCCAATTAACATGATTTCACTGTTTGCTCTGGTGATGTATAATATGTTCAGTATTAATGTCAAATTGAGCCTTTACGTTCTAGCGCCATTGCCAATAATGTCAATAAGTATTTTCTTCATCAGCAAAATAATTCACTCGAAAAGTGAAAGAGTACAAAAGCAATTATCGCTGTTATCAACAATTTCTCAAGAATCGTTTTCAGGCATTAGAATACTCAAATCGTTTGTGATTGAAAAAATGAACTTCACACAGTTCAATAGTGAAACTAATGAGTACTTAAAAAGAAATGTTTCTCTAGCCAAAACGAATGCTGCCTTTTTCCCATTTATGCTTTTGCTTATAGGCCTAAGCACTTTACTAACCATATATATTGGAGGAAAAGAAGCAATTGCTGGAAACATTACAACAGGAAATATTGCAGAATTCATCATCTATGTAAATATGCTTACATGGCCAATGGCTTCAATTGGTTGGGTAACATCAATTATACAACGCGCTGCAGCATCTCAAAAACGTATTAATGAATTTTTGAAAACCAAAGTTGAAATACATAACGATGAATTTGAGGAAGTAGAAATATTGGGTGATATATCGTTTGAAAATGTAAGTTTTAAATACCCTGATAGCAATGTCAATGCATTGAGTAATATTTCATTTACTATTAAAAATGGAGCCTCAATTGCCATCGTTGGGCGAACAGGATCTGGAAAGTCAACAATTATTCAACTGCTTACTGGGATGTATAAATCAATTGAAGGTGTAATAAATATTGACGATAAACCCATTGAGAGCTATAACGTTAGAAACCTACGATCAGCCATAAGCTTAGTGCCTCAAGAAGCCTTGTTGTTTTCTGATACTATTTCAAACAATATTTCATTTGGAACCGATAAAAACACATCACAAAAAGAAATAGAAAATGTTGCTAAAAAAGCAGCAATTCATGATAACATAATGGGTTTCCCAAAACAATACAACACTAAAATTGGAGAAAGAGGAGTAACCCTTTCTGGAGGTCAAAAACAAAGAATATCTATTGCTAGAGCCTTTATAAAACCGTCATCAATACTCATTTTTGACGATTGTTTGTCAGCAGTTGATAACGAAACTGAAGAAACGATTCTTAAAGAAATTAAAAAGAAAAATAAAGAGAAGACATCTATCATTATTAGCCATAGACTATCTTCCATTCAGCATGTTGATGAAATTATAGTTTTAGAAAATGGAAAAATAATAGAAAAAGGCACCCACGAAGAGTTAATGAACAACAAAAAAGTATACTTGGATATGTACGAACAACAACTTACTGCTCAGTAAAGAATTTGTTATGTTAGATTAATATTCATAGATTTGAAATCTAACTTATTAATAAAATGGAAAACTACAAAGAGCAAGAAGAAATTTATTCGAATAAAGTAAGAGCTGGTAAAAGGACTTATTTTTTTGATGTCAGAGCTACAAAAGCAGAAGACTACTATCTAACTATCACGGAAAGCAAAAAGGTTTTCGATGACAATGGAAACCACACATTCAAAAAACATAAAATCTTCCTTTACAAAGAGGATTTCGAAAAGTTCAAAAATGCTTTAGGCGATACGTTAGATTATATTATTAAAAATAAAGGCCTGGATGTTATTTCAAAAACTGAAGAGACTAGCGAATCTAAAAGTGAAGAAAATAGCTTCACAGACGTTAATTTTGAAGATATTTAATATCTCACCAGCTAAGAAGAACTAAAGTTAATATTGTCAGTATAAAATAGCTTACTAGAGATTGTGCCCCAGCATAATCTTTAGCTATTCTTTGCCCAAAAAACAACATTAATAACGCAACTGCAGAAAGTAATGTTCCAATAAAAGCTATTGAACTATTGTCAAAAAACAATATACAAACAGCTCCTACTAAAGTTCCAAAACCAGCCAGCAACTCAATTACAGTAATTGACACGAACAAAAAAGGCACTAAATTCTTTAAAGGAGAGTTTGAAAAATGACCAGTTAACCAACTTAAATTCCCTTCCTTATCAATAACTTTATCCATTCCTGACTGGATAAATAAAACAGATAAAAATGCAGTGGTTAAAAGCTGAGTTATTAGATGCGCATTATCTTGAAGGTCTAAACTAATGAAACATAAATTTGAAAAAATCATTTGAAGTGAGTTTAAATTAATAGCTATTAACATTTTTCAATAAATGTTAAAAAAACAGCATTTTTTCTTCTTAAACAGTCGATAAAATAGGCTACTTTTGAATGCTAAATATAATCAAAAAAACTTATGTTTTTAGTTAGATATAAGGCTATTCCTTAAGCGCCAAATTAAACAAACATTACATAATGACAATGAATAAAATAATAGTAATTGCAAATCAAAAAGGAGGAGTAGGAAAAACTACCTCAGCTATTAATTTAGCTGCATGTATGGGCGTCCTAGAAAAAAAAGTCTTGCTCATTGATGCTGATCCACAAGCAAATTCAACCTCTGGAGTTGGCTTTGACCCTAGAGAAGTGAAAAATGGTCTATATGAATGCCTTGTTGACGATCTTGACCCCAATGATGCAATTGTAAAAACAAAAAGTCCAAACCTAGATTTACTTCCGGCTAATATTGATTTAGTTGGTGCTGAATTAGAACTTATCAATCAACCTAACAGAGAATATATTATTAAGAAAATGGTTGGTGTGATTAAAGAACAATACGATTATATTTTCATTGATTGTGCACCATCATTAGGAATTGTAACCACAAATGCACTAACCGCTGCCGACTCAATTATAATTCCTATTCAGTGTGAATACTTTGCCCTCGAAGGATTAGGCAAACTATTGAATACAATCAAAATTGTACAAAGCCGTTTAAATAAAGAACTTGATATCGAAGGTCTTCTGTTAACGATGTATGATACCCGTTTACGACTTTCTAATCAGGTTGTTGAAGAGGTAAAAACACATTTTCAAGAAATGGTATTTGATACCATCATCCAAAGAAATGTAAGATTAAGCGAAGCTCCAAGTTTTGGCGAAACCATAATAATGCACGACGCCAATAGTAAGGGAGCAATAAATTACTTAAATCTTGCAAAAGAAATTCTTGAAAAAAATAATAGTAAATCATTAGAAAGAATCTAAAGATATGGCAGAAAAGAAAAGAGCGCTAGGCAAAGGGTTATCTGCACTTTTGAAAAATGCAGAAACTGACATTACTACTGCTGAATCAATCGAAAATACAACAAAAATTGTTGGTTCTATTTCAGAACTCCCATTAAACCAAATTGAAGTTAACCCATTTCAACCCAGAACCGAATTCGATGAGGATGCCTTACAAGAATTGGCAGTTTCAATTAAAGAACTGGGGGTTATTCAACCAATAACAGTCAGGAAACTTGGCTACGATAAGTTTCAACTCATTTCAGGTGAAAGACGATTTAGAGCATCTCAAATTGCTGGATTAAACAGTATTCCCGTTTACATCCGAATAGCGAACGACCAAGAAATGCTTGAAATGGCATTGGTGGAGAATATTCAGAGGGAACAATTAAACCCAGTTGAAGTAGCGCTAAGCTATCAAAGACTAATTGATGAATGTAAACTCACACAGGAAAAAATGAGTGAACGAGTAGGGAAAAAAAGATCTACTATTACGAATTACCTAAGACTGCTTAAACTCCCTGCTGAAATTTTATCGTCATTAAAAAAAGAAGAAATAAGCATGGGGCATGCCAGGGCGCTTATTAACGTAAACAATCCTGAAACACAAATAAATATCTTCAGAGATGCTATTTCTAACCAATTTACGGTCAGAGAAATTGAACAAATCGTAAAAGATTTTGGGAATTCAAATTACACGAAGACGAGCAGAAACAGAACAAAATCTTTGCCAACATTTGAACACCAAAAAATTTCAAATGACTTAACCCATAAACTTGGCAAACAAGTAAAGCTAAAAGTCTTAAAATCTGGAAAAGGAAAAGTAGAAATACAATTCAACTCATCTGAGGAATTAGAAGAAATAATAAAAATAATAGGATAATAATTTGAAAAGTATCCTCCTCTATATTTGCATGAGTTTAGCGGTAAATTGTTTGGCGCAAAAGTCTGAAAGTTCAAAAACCCATTCGGCACACAAAGCCTCGGTACTTTCAACAATAATACCTGGTGCAGGACAAATTTACAATAAGAAATATTGGAAAGTGCCGATAATATATGCTTCTCTAGGAACTAGCATCTATTTTATCAATGAAAACCATAACAAATACACCGATTATAAAAACGCCTATTTGCAACGCGCTGATGGAGAAATTGATGATTATTTCGATCTTTACAACAATAGTCAGCTTATTACCATTATGGACTACTATCAAAGAAATAGAGACGTTTCATATATCTTAACCGCAGCCATTTACCTATTAAATATTGTCGATGCTAGTGTAGACGCACACCTTTTGGATTTTGATGTTAGTGATGAATTAACATTGTCGTACGCTCCCTCTTTTATTCATACTCCGTTTGGAAAAAACACTTCCCTATCATTAAAAATGAATTTTTAACTTTATCTCATGAAAATTGCATTACTAGGATACGGAAAAATGGGCCAACTCATCGAAGAAATTGCCACAAAAAATGGACATTCTATTGTATCTATTGCAAACTCTAAAAATAGCATAAATGATATAGACTTTTCTTCAGTTGACGTATCCATTGACTTCAGCACCCCATCGACTGCTTACAAAAATATATCTGCTTCACTAGAAAGCGGAATACCAGTAGTCAGCGGCACTACAGGGTGGTTAGATAAAATTGAAA